>JGI12316J15309_10004317_pt1 | contig 158735 bp, 127 predicted proteins | sample MarCyaLeptolynsp_FD_15309 | JGI IMG/M metagenome (IMG submission 15309)
CATGGACCTTTTCCCGTGCGGTCCGAACTGCGCGCGGCCAGCCCCCATCGCTTCGCCCCTTGGCTTCGCTCTTGGTGCGGGCGGCCTGGGTGGGGGTGGGGTTACTGGAGGTGCCGGCCCTTGGGCCGGCAGATTGTTGTTAGTGGGAGCGGCTGCGGGCGTTGGCTCGCAGCCTGATGGGCATCGTGTGGCCGGTGCGCATGCTCGATCGAGGACCGCGGCGTTGGAGTTGGGGGCGGAGTTCGTCTCGGACTTGGACTCGGTCTCGGTCTCGAGCTCGGTCTCGGTCTCGGTCTCGGATTCGGACTCGGTCTCGGATTCGGACTCGGTCTCGGATTCGGACTCGGACTCGGTCTTGGACTCGGATTCGGTCTCGGACTCGGACTCGGTCTTGGACTCGGATTCGGATTCGGTCTCGGACTCGGATTCGGTCTCGGTCTCGGTCTCGGATTCGGGGTCGGACTCGGACTCCGACTCGGGGTCGGGGGTCGGAGGCGGGGGGTTAGGTTTTTCGCCAGTACAGGCGCAGGCCGGACCAGGTGGTGTCGATGGCGCAGACCTTGACGTCTACGAGGCCGAGCGGCAGGGCCACGGCCCGGATGGTGTCTTCGGTGACGTCGGTGGGGACTTTCGAGGCGCGCTTGGGCCAGGCGATCCACAGGCCGCCTCGGCCCATGGCGCGGGCTGCCGCTGGCAGTTGGCTCTCGAGTTTCTGTCGTCGGAGCACGAACAACACGCCGACGTCGTAGGCGGCGGCAAGGCCTCGGCGCACGGTGGCGCCCGCGGGCAACGGCGCCACCAGCTGTTCGAAGTCGTCGGGCGCGTCCACGGTGGCTACGACGAACTGCTCGCGAATCCCGAGCTTTTTCCACAGCGGGGTCCCGGAATACCCCGCGCTCGACCTGGGCAGCATCCCCATGGCCCGGACCATACCCGAGCGACGGGTAGGTGTACGTCGGATGCTGTCGTTGGAACCCGGCGGCTGGCCAAAATCCCACACTCAAAGTGAGGGAAAGGCGCGCGTTCCCACGCGAGAAAGCCGAGCTTTTCCCGCCATGTCGCTCACGGGATGTCAAGTGACAACGCGCTGCACCGATTCCCTCATTATGTCGAAGGCACACGTACGGAACGCGTCGCGAGTGGAGGTCAACCTGCCCGTCAAGTTGCTCCTTCGGCCGACGCGGCGTGGCGATCACCCGAACATCGAAACCATCACTCCGCCGGTGGCTGCGATGACGGCCGATGCGTTCGACGGAGAGATCCTCGACATCTCCATGAACGGGGTGTTCATCGCCTGCGAGCCGGCCCCGGTTCTGTCGCGCTTTCTGCTGTCCTTTACGCTGCCCAACTACGGCACGGTGAGAGGCGTGGGGCTGTGCACCTGGCGCCGGCTTTCCGACGAGGTCGCCGCCGACGGAACGATGCTGCCGGCCGGCATGGGGATTCTGTTCGAACACATCCCGCTCACGGCGCGAGTACTTGTGCACAGCCTCACGAGCGGCGAGTACGACTTGAACGAGCCCGTGACGGACTACGACTTCGCCGCGTCGGGACAGCATGGCGACCAGTGCTGCAGCGACCCGGACTGCCACTGCTGGCGCGACCCCAAGTGCGCCACACAGAAGATCACGGCGCCCAATCCTGAATTCATGCACCGCTGAGGGCGGCTTTCGCTAGACCGCGTTCCCTCGGCCCGAGGGCATGTGGTCGTGTTCCCCGAGGGGGCCCGGCGCAAGCGAGCGTCGGGGCGGCTGGCCCGGTTGTGGGTCCAACCGCCCCGCGCGCGCCCAGGTCTGTGGCCGCCCTAGAGCGACAGCGCCCAGAGGGCGCCGCCGATGACGGCGACCATCAGCCCGATCGCTCCCCCGGCAAAGCGCACGTGGTCTCGTTTGTTGGCCGCCTGAAACTCCTCGGTGCGGCGCGCGATTTCCTCCGGCGAATAGATGCTGGCTTGACCCATGATCCACCTCCTTGTTCGCCCGCCCCGTGCGGGCGCATCCCCATAGTCCGGATACCCGGGTGAGCCAGTCGCCGACAAGTCGGCATTTGACGCTTGTCGCCTCCGGTCGCAGAACGGCGGGAAGGGCCGTCGAACGTCGGCGATATGGCGTCAGCGGGTTTCCGCCAAGGCGGCGTTGGAGCGAGTTCTTCCCGACTCCGCCGCCGCCGGCGGCAGGCTCGTCGACCGGGCCGATGCACCGGCCGCCGGTCGGGCCCGGTGGGGCGACTGTTCTAAAACCGGCCGCCGAAAGACATCATCCAGCCGCCGTTGGCGATGGGGGCCACGGTGGCCGTCCGATCGGCCGAGTCTTCGTCTCGGTCTCGGTCGAGAACGAACAGCACAATCGACGTGGTCAGAAGGGCAGCGCCGGCTCCGGCCACGATAAGGCCCGTCGAGGCGGTGTCGTAGACCTCGGCGCACTCACCGGTAGCGGGCGCCTCGCTCGAACAGCTGCCGTCTAGCAGGAGCAACGCGGTGCCGGTTCCGGCGGCCGCGAGGCCCAGGGCGCCGGTGGTCCACTTCGCGATGGGGGTCCAGCGCGACCCGCCGCTTTCTTCCGCGGGAGCATCGGCCGGTTGGGCTCCCTCACCGACCCGCACAATGACCTCGTCGGCCTTGTCTTCGCCGGTGAGCCAACGGGCGAGGTTGCGCGCCACTTGCGGAGCGGGCGCCACGGGCTCGGCGGCGACATCGCCTTTGAGCAGCACACTGCCGTCGCGGGTGTAGAGCGTTCCGCGCAAGACGTTGCCCTGAGCGCCTGGATACGTACCGACGACAATGATCGGGCCGCCGCCGACGGCCCGCGCTACGGCGGTTGCGTAGTTTGCCTCTTCTCGTTGTCTTTGTTCGTCGCTCGCGAACGTGAAGCCCACGTAGTCGCGGGTGCGAAGCACCGAGTCGAGGCCGGAGAGCACGTTGAGCGTTTGCGTGCCGCCCGCAGCGATGTTGACCTCGTGAACGCGCCCTGCGCCGTCGCCGACTCGAACGAACACTCGATAGCGGCCGGGAACTAGCGACTCCTCACGGGACCGGCCGATGGCGAGAAAGCGACCGTTGAGAAAGATGCCCGCGCTGGCGTCAACTTCGATGCGAAGCACGCCCTTGCTCTGCTGCGCCAGGGCTGCCTTGACCCGATCGTAGAACCTCTGCGCTTCGGGGCCAAACGCGCCGCGGTCGACGCCCAGGTCGGGAAAGCTGCGAACGACTTCGGCCATGTAGCGCTCGGACTCGCCGCGGTTGCCTTTGCGCGAGTGGGCCAGGGCGAGCCCGAAGAGAGCTCGACGCAAAGGCTGGCGCAATGTCTGGTCGTCGGCCAGCGACGCGGGGGCGTCGAGCAGCGTGGCTTGAGCCGGCTCTAGCAGGCCGATGGCGGCGTCGAAGTTGCCGGCGGTCCACTCTTCCCACCCGCGATCGACCGACCGGCGTACCTCCGCAACCTGCGCCGGGCTCAGCGCCCGGCCAGACCGCGACAGGCGCTCCTCCACGAGTTTGCCCAGGTCCGAGCCGGTCCGGTAGCCGCGGTTTGCGAGCTCCTGGGTGAAGGGCCCCAGCAGGTAGGTCGCGTTGGCGGGGCGTTCGCCGACGAACGAGTGCAGAACCACGGGATCGGCGGCGCCTGTCGCTGGCAGCCAAAGAGCGGCAGCCGCGGCAGCCGCAAGAAGGAAACGCATCGACACGGCCGGCATCGTAGGCGTGGGGCCTGGCCGCTCGCAAGCTGCCTGGCGGCCGCAGCTGGCCCAAAATGGGCCCCAGGGCGGACGGAGACGATGCGCTTCGTCTCGCGGCGAGGCATTTGCTGCTTGCCGACGCGCGCGGCCGGGGGGCGTCGCTCGCTAGTCGACCGGCGTCTGCGTAGCGCGCCGTGTGCCGACGGCAATCATCAGCCAGACCACTCCCAGGATGGTGTACCCGGCCAGCGCCACGGTGAGCGACTCGCCAATGCCGTACACGAGGTACAGATGAAAGTCGGGCTTGTCGCCGGCCCGGTCGACGCTGTTGAACGCCGTAGCCGACAGGTTGGCGGCCACGCCACCGATGACCGTGTACCGCATGGCCTTCGTCAGCCGCTCGAGTAGAAGTTGTCGGGCCGCTGTAGCAGTCAGCATGTAGCGCACGGCGGGATACAGCATCGCTACCCCGATGGCGAGTACGAGCAGCATGGGCCAGCCACCCTGCCGGATAAACATAGGCATTCGAGGGTCCTTTCGTCGTTCTGCCCGGGAGAACGCCACAGCCGAGCGACCGTGACGGAGTTTTTCGCCTCGAAACCCGCTCGGCCGCGGCTCCGTCCGAACGGACCAGTGATCTTCGGCTTGTAGCGGCTCGGTTACGCCGGCGGCCGGGCGGACTTACCCCTGGGAGCGGTTCGGCCGTCCTCGACGACGGCGCGCAACGATCAGTCCAGCGAAGGCCAGGAAGACCCACGTCGCTCCGCCGGTCGCCGCTGAGCAGCCCCCGGTGTCGCTCTCGGGGCCCGGCTCGGGTTCGGTCTCGTCGGGGCAAAACTCGCCGAAGAACTCACAGCGGGGCTCACCCGGATCATCGCGGCACTGCTCGTTCTGCGCGCACCAGGCCCCGCGCACGGCTTCGCTGCCAGCGGGGCACTCCTGGGGAGTTCCACCAGAGTCGCACCTCTGCGCGCTTGGGGGGCTCGGGCAGTTGCCGGTCGTAAGGGGTTCCATCGACAGATCGACCGCGGCAATGCCGTAGTCGACGTCGGGATCGGCGGCGAACGTGGCGGAGTGAACGACCGTGGCTTCGCCGGTTCGCACGTCGACCGCCTCGACCACGACCTCGTACGTGCTCGCTGGCTCGGCGAAACGAGCAACGAAGAACTCGTGCCCGGGCATTCCCCGGGCGCCGACGACCCGAAAGACGAACGCTGGATTCGGCTGCGCGATCGACACGAAGACCTGGGCGACGGTGTCGCGTTGCTCCGACACGCAGACGGCGGGAAGGCCGCAGGTGTTGCCGTCGCCGTAGCAGCAGTATTCCTCGCCAACGGCGATAGCAACGGATCCAAAGTCGAGCTGAACCTGTTGCGCGGGCGCCTCGCCGGCGGGGGCGTCGACGGCGCGAAAGACTCGCTCGTTCGACCCCGAGGTGTCTCGGAGCACGTAGTCGGCGTCCGGGGAAAGGGGAGCGTCGGGCGTCCAGACGTAGTATTCCCAGGCCCCGTCCTCGACGAGGTCATACGAGCGGACGGGCTCGATCCGCCAGGTGCCCGGCACCTCGACGTCGTCCCGTTCGATGACGAAATCGTGGCCCGCCAGGTCGGCCAGCGCGACGTCGGTAGGCGACGCGTGAAACGGCGGCGGCGGGATGTCGCACGCGAGCAGTGGGCCGCGGGTTGCGACCACACAAACGACACAGACCAACGCGGCGACAAGGGGCTTCATTCGGTCAGAGTAGCAAGCCCGGAGCACGCGGTCGGTGGCGCCGCGCACGGGGGGCGGCGGTCGCGCGGCGGTCGCGAGACGCTCGATCGTTCGGTCGACCGTGTCGAGCGCCACGGGACGACCTAGCCTGGTTTGGGCCAGGGCACTGACGTGCTCGCTCGGGTCGCGGTTGCTGCTCGTTCGAGCAGCAACGGTTTCGAAGGGCGTCGTGAGAATCGACCGAAAGGCTCTGCGCCGTGGCTGGGGGCCACCCAAAACGGCGGTCGCAGCCGTGAGATGCCGACCGGTCGGGGATGGTCGCTCGGCACTCGCGTTGCAGACAGAGACCTCAGCCGCGGCGTCTGTCCGGGCTTGCCACACCGCCACCCGTTCCCGTGACTGTACGACTCACATCGCTGGTCGCTCTCGTCGCCGCCGTTAGTGTCGCCGCCGGCGTTCTGTGCGCGTCTCCGGCGCGCGCAGAAGAATGGCGGGTCGTCGCCGTGACGTCCGGGCGGCACGTTCAGATTGCCGCGCCGCAGCCGACCGAGCGAGGCGACGGCCATGGTCGGCCGTCGCGCGGAGACCGGGTCGTGTTCGTCGACAAGGATACGGACGCGCCGATCGGTCATGGCGTCGTTGTGCACGTGGTGCTCGCGGGCGGGGCCGACGCAACCGATTCGGCCCTGTGCGAGGTGACTCTGCACGAGCAGAACAAGCTCGTCGTGATCGGCGACCGGGTCAGAAAGGTGAGTCGCTACGGCGCTGGCGACGAGTATCCGGGGCGCGTCGACCTGCAGTGGAACGACAGCCGGCGGGTGTCGGCTCGGTACAAGCGCCTGGCCTGGTTCGGGGCGGCGGGGTTGGTCAACGGCCACCCCCTGGCCAAGGGCGAGTTTCTGCTCGACCCCATCGGGGCTCTGCAATATGGCGTCACGTCTCGACTGACCGCGTTTACGGTTCCCGGGCTCAACGCTCTCGGCATGCCGAACCTCGGCATGAAGTACCTGCTGGCCGATAACGCCCGGGTGGTGCTGACGCCATCGGTGATCGCGCTGTACATGCCCGAGGACAACCTCGCGGGGCTGCAGCTGGGCGCGTTGGCATCGTTTCCCACCAACACCAAGCTCATCAGCCACCTGGAAGTCAGCCTCGCGGTCGCCCGGCGCAGGGCGGCGCGCCCCTCGGCGGATACGACCGTGTTCGAGAGCGAGTCACGTGCCACCACGTCCGTTCGGTCGATGACCGAGTACGTGCTCGATAGCTGGGACCGGATCGTCTTCGGTCCCGCCTACGACTTCGACCTTCAGGCCGTGGGCGGCTCGATCGCATACACCTGGATCTGGGATCATCTTCACGTGAGCGTGGGCCTGCGGACCGCGAACTTCACCGACATACGCCTCAGCTACTCCGAAGCCTACAGTCCAACGGTATCGGTATTCTGGCGCTACTGACGCGCCCGGGGCCCTCGCGTTGGGCAGGCCGGGACAGCGCCGGCGGGGCGGCCCGCACGCACGCGGATTACTTCTTCGGTCGATGGATGGCGGTGAAAGCCGACTCGGGGGCGACGAAACGCTTGCCGGCCGCATTGACGTCGTTGATGGTGATGGCCTTCGCAATCTCGAGAATGTTGGCGACTCCGTCGAGTCCTGTGTTGTGCTCGACGGCGCGCTCCAGAACGACCTGCCAGTAGCTGTTGCTCTCGAGGGAGGTTTCGAGGTCCCGGATGAGTCCTTCTTTGGTCTTCTGGAACAGGTCCTCGGAGACCCCGTCGGCGAGCGCCTTGTTGAGCTGCTCCATGGCGAGCTTTTCCAGTTCCTGTTCGCGGCCCGGTTCAGCCTGGAAATAGATCTGGGCAATCGCCGTGGTGTAGTCGGGAGAGAAGCGCGTGTTGGCGCCCGGCGAGTACGTTTCTCCGAGCTTTTCTCGCAGCAAGTCGAGCAGCGAACGGCGAAGGGCGTCGCCGAAGAGCGAGAGCGCGAGTCGGGACTTTCGGTCGGCGGCCACAGCCTTCTGGTCGACGCTCTTTCGCATCATGACGACGACCGTGGCGCGCGGGTCGGCGCCGTCTTTGTGGACGAAGCGCGCGGGCTTGGTCGGCGCCGGTGTCTCGTGGTACTGGAAGCTCTCGCTACGCTCAGTGCGTTCGAGTGAGCCGATGTAGCGGAGAACCAGGGGCTTCACCGCGTCGAGTTCGAACGACCCCACGAGGAAAAAGGTGAAGTCGTCCGCGTCCTGAATGCGGTCTTGAAAGAGCTCGAAGGACGCCTCGAGGTTGACGGCCTTGATGTTCTTTCCGTAGAGGTCGCTCACGTAGCGCGGATTCTTCTGCATCATGCGGTCCTGCATGAGTCGCTGAAAGCGGAACGCAGGCTGATTTTCCTGGAGCTCGAGCCCACTCAAGGTGTTTTCCTTCCACACAGAGAAGAGCTTCGGGTCTTTGCGCGGCGCTGTAAACGAGAGGTAGAAGAGCTGGAAGAACGTCTCGAGATCGGTTTGTGTCGATGAGCCGCGGAAACCCTCGGCTACGTCGCTGATGAACGGCGCAAGGTTCACCTGTCGCCCGGCGAGGGCGCGCTCGAGCGCGACGGAGTCGAAGTTGCCGGCGCCGCCCTGATCGACGATCACGGCGGCGTTGAGCACGGGGCCGAGCGACTTGGCGGGCAGGGCGTAGGTGCCACCGGGGCTGACCGCCGAAAACACCACCTCGTCTTTCTTGAACTTGGTGGGCTTGAGGAGGACGCGTGCGCCGTTGGACAGAGTCCACTCGTGAACGTCGATGGACTCGTGGTGTTTCGACTCGGCGATCGTTCCGGGGGTCGGTGGCTCTTTGATCAGGGGTTCGTCCGATACTTTGTCGGCGTAGGCGACGACTTGCTGGTTGGCCAGCCCCTCGTACATGGCGACCATTGCCTGTTCACTGGGCAGTTTGGCGTCGGTCGGCCCCATGGCGACGAACATGAGAGCGTCGCTGTCGAGAAGGTTCTTGAGTGACGCCTGAGCTTCCGCCGGGGTGACGGATTTGGCCACGTCGCGCGCGATCGCAAGCTCCATCGCTCGACCCGGCGCGAGCTCACCGGTGTAGAAGTGGCGCATGAGCTCCTCCGCGAGGGCGGCGCTGTCTTCTTTGCCAGCGGCTTCCTCTCTCGCGCTCTTCTCCAGGCCGGCTACCAGGTCTTTGCCGAAACGGTCGATCTCTCCCTGGGTAAAGCCGTGGCGGCGAGCCCGTTCGAGCTCGGTGAGCAGGTCTTGAAAGCCGGACTCGGCCTGACCGGGGCGAACGAGGGCGAAAAACGCGGCCACCTCCGCCGAGCGCACCAGCTGCTCGGCGATGCCTCCGCCCGCGAGAATCTCGATCTGTCCCCGCTTTTGCGCCTCCTCGATGCGCTTGCTGAGCATGCCGAGAGCCATCATCTCGGTGAGTTTTCGACGGAAGTCATCCACCGAGGCATTGGGCCGCCGAGGTAGGACCCGTCCCAGACCCACGGCGATCACGGGAATCTCTTTGTCCTGGAGCGTGACGAACTTGTGCTTGCTGATCGGTACGGGAGTTCGGTCGGGCGCTTTGCGCGGGTTTTCCGCCTTGGGAATCGAGCCGAACTTGTCTTTGATCATCGTTTCCATCTCGTCGGCGTTGAAGTCGCCGACGGCGATGACGGCCATGTTGTCGGGGCGATACCAGTCGGTGTAAAAGTCGCGCAGGCGCTGGGGCGGGGCGTTCTTGATCACTTCCTTGGTGCCGATGGGCAGGCGGTCCGGGTAGGGCGTTCCGGCCAGGATCTCGCCAATGAGCTGCTCCGTGATGCGCTGCTGCATGCCTTCGGAGCCGCGCTTCTCGGACAGCGCGACGCCGCGCTCGGCTTCGACCTCGGCGGGGTCCAGAGAGATGTCCGAGGCCCATTCGCGGAGAATCTGGACGGACGTTTCGACGATCTCTTTTTTGTCCGTAGGCACCTTGAGCATGTACATGGTCTCGTCGAACCCGGTCGCGGCGTTGATGTGAGCGCCGAACTTGACCCCGAACTTTTCGAGCGTCGACGTGAGCTCGTGCTTTGGAAACGACTTGGTGCCGTTAAAGGCCATGTGCTCGAGGAAGTGCGCGAGACCGCGCTGGTTGTCCTCCTCGTAGACCGAGCCCGCATCCACGGCCAGGCGCAGCTCGGCTCGCTCTTCGGGCTTGCGGTTCTCGCGAATGAAGTAGGTGAGGCCGTTGGGCAGGACTCCCGTGCGGGTCTGGCTGTTCAGGGCCAGTGCGGAACCGGTGTCGGCGGGGAGCGCTACGTCCGGAATTTCGGGCTCTGGCTCCGCGGGCGGCGCGTCTGGCGCTTGCTCTTCGACCTTGGGTCTGTCCGCGGCTTTGTCGCCCTTGCACGCGGTTGCGAGCAACCCGAGGCACAACACGAGGCATGTCCAAGTACGCATGCGGCGACCGTAGACGACGTTTCGCGCGCCGCAAAGAGCCGCGTACGGTCGAAACGTGGCGACCGAAACGAAGCGGGCTTCGCAGTTCCCAGGGGCGTGGGTCGCCCAGCTCGCACGGCGACCTGGAGCGTCGCAACGACGGAACCGTGGAATTCTGATGGCATGCAAGCGGGTTGCAACAAGGGCGGCCGTGGTCAAGGGATATCCGGCGCGCGAAAAAACGAAGCGATGGCGGCTGGCGAACGCGCGCCCCGGTTCAGGCTTTGCGGAGGGCTCGCTTTCTGCTACCACCACAACGTCTGCGAGCCGACATGCCTACGTACACGTACGAGACCATTCCCGAGAATCCCGAGGAAGAACCCCGTCGATTCGAGGTGGTGCAGAGGATGAAAGACGACGCCTTGACCCACGACCCCGAGACGGGTCTGCCGGTCAAGCGGGTCATCACCGGCGGGCTGGGATACCTGGGCGGCAAAAGCGGACCGTCGTCGACAGGCGGCGGGTCCTCCGGCTCCGGCTCGGGCTGCAGCTGCTGCTAGCCGCTTCGCGTTCGGACCGCCTGCGCCTGACGTTCCCATCCGGCACCCGCATGAGCACGGGTTTCCCCGAGTAGGGCGCGCTGGCCGTCGGCCGACGCGCCGCGGCTCGCTGGCGCCAGCCACGGCGCGCTCGTTCACCGCATCGTCAGCGCGATTTCGAAGCGGCTACCGTCGGGCTTGGTCAGGCTGGCCAGCACGATGCGCTTGCCGGCCGCCGGTCGCGCTGTCGCGGACAGTTTTCGAATGCCCAGGTCTGCCGTGCCGATGCCTTCGACCTGCAGGAACACGGTGCTGCGGTTCTTGTGGGCTTCCTGGCGCACGGAGATGTTGTAGAGCCCATCGGCTAGCTGGGCAGTGACGTTCGAGGCCGACTGGTTTTCGACCAGAGACACCGTGACCCGAGCGGTCTGAGCGGACGACGTTCCTTTGTCGAAGACGGACAGTTCGACGTCGGCGATGTCGGCGTGGGCCTCGGGGCAAGGGCTTGAGCATGCGGCAAGCGATTTGCGAACCACGTGCCACGCGCAGTTTTGCGCAGTTGCCGATCGCCGGTGGCCACCCTGGCAAGCGCCCGGGGCGCGTCGACGCCAGCCTGGCAGGGGCCCCGCACGAGCGAGCCCCGATCTGCGCGTGGCTTCTGTGGTCCCTGCACGCACCAGCCGGTCGTTTCCCGGTGAGGCGCCGAGGTCGTAGGGAACCGGGAGCAGGGCGCCGGTGCACGTTTCGAGCGTACGAACACACAAACTTTAGGGCCTCTTGAAAATGCGTAATTTTTGATACGTTTCTTCCGGCCAAGGCTTTTGGGAGGGGCGCTATTTCAGACGAGACATACCCGCCGACGATGACCATGGCCGACGGGGCCGACGTCACCGCGGCAACGGCCGAGGGCGTTCCGCTGGCCGCCAATGTCGTCGACGGCGAGCCCGAGCTCGAGCGCGGCGAGCAGATCGGCCGTTACCTGGTCATCGAAAAGATCGGTCACGGCGGCATGGGAGTCGTGTACTCGGCCTACGACCCCGAGCTCGATCGCAAGATCGCCATCAAACTGCTGCGGGTCCGGTTTTGGCACGAAGACGGGCAGGCTCGCGCCCGGCGGGAAGCCCAGGCCCTGGCGCAGCTCGAGCACCCGAACGTCGTCACCGTGTACGACGTGGGGCACGTCGGCGAGCAGCTGTTTCTCGCCATGGAGCTGGTCGACGGCGTGTCGTTGTCGGCCTGGCTGGGCGCAGAGCCGCGAACCTGGAAGCAGGTTGTGCGAGTCATGCTGGACGTCGGCCGGGGCCTGCAGGCGGCCCACGACGCGGGCATCGTTCACCGCGACGTCAAACCCAGCAACATCCTGGTGTGCGGCAACGGGAGCGCGCGCATCGTGGACTTCGGCGTGGCCAGCGACGCCGACTCCAAGACCGCCGCCCAGGGCGCGGGCGACGCCGAGGGCGCTACCGAGGTGGACGTGGCCGGAACCCCGGCGTACATGGCTCCCGAGCAAGCCGAGGGCCAGGCGACGCCCCGAAGCGACCAGTTCAGCTTCTGCGTGACCTTGTGGGAGGCGCTGTACGGATACCGGCCCGAGGCTCGAGAGCGCGACACCGACTGGTTGAGCTCTGACTCGTCGGGGGAGCAGGCCCCGCCGGTAGCCCGGCTGCGCCCGCACGCGACGACGGCGGCGCCCCGCTGGCTGCGGCGGGCCGTGCAGCGCGGGCTGCACGCCGACCCGGACCGCCGACAGCCGGGCATGAAAGCACTGGTCGCCGAAATCACGCCGCCCGACACTCGGGCCCGCGTGGCTCTGGCGGCCACCGGTCTATCGGTGGCGCTGGCGGCGGGGCTTGCCCTGTCGCTCGTCGGTGCCGAGGCCCCGGACGCCGCCCGGTGCGAGGTCGGCGGGACCCGCATCGACCAGGTCTGGAACGACGCCGCCCGCGGCCGGCTGGCCAGGGCCTTCGCTGCCACCGGGCGGTCCTATGCCTCCGAGACCGCGGACAAGATGTCCGAGCTGCTGTCTCGTCGAAGCCAAACCTGGCGCCAGACTCGCCGCGAGGTGTGCCGGGCCACCTGGGTGTTGGGCGAGCAATCGGAAAAGCTTCTCGACCGTCGCATGCGCTGCCTGGATCGCCGGCGCGGCGAGCTTTCGTCGCTGGTCGAGCTCTACACCCACGACTTGAACCCCGCCATGATCGACCACGCGGTCAGCGCGGCGGCCTCGCTGCCGGCGGCCCAGGAGTGCGCGGGTATCACCGACGACGTGACCCTGGAGCCCGCCGACCCGGCGCTGCGCGATGCACTCGCCGGGCTGCGCGCAGAGGTCGACCGGCAAACGTCGCTGCGACTGGCGGGGCGCGCCGCCGACGCCGCGGAGCTCGGGGTCGGTGTGGCAGCGCGCGCCGCGGATCTCGGATTCGCGCCGGTCGAGGCCCAGTCGCTGATTGAGCTGGCCATGGCTCAGTCGGCGGCCGGTCGCGCCGACGAGGCCGAAACGACTCTCGGGCGCACGGCGATCGCCGCAGCGAAAGCCGGCGACAGCCGAATCGCGGCCAGGACCGCTGTGCGCCTGGTGTACGTCGTCGGCTACGAACAAGACCGCCGGACCGAAGGCAAGCTGCTGCAGCCTCTGGCCGAGGCGGCCGTGCTGGCCGCCGACGGCTCGCCGGAGGTACGGGCCGAGCTAAGGGCTGAGCTTTTGACCGCTCGGGGCGGCATGGCGGTGTACGAGGGCGACTACGCCGCCGCCCACGATGACATGGCCGCGGCCCTGGCGTTGTTCGAACAGGCGTGGGGCGCCGACGACCCGCGCATGGGCCAGCCGCTCAACAATCTCGGCGTGGTGTCCAACTTCGAAGAGAAGTACGAGCGGTCGACCCGCTATCTCGAGCGCGCCGTCGATGTGTGGACTCGCGGCCTGGGCCCGAGCCACCCTGACCTCGCCACGGCGCTGAACACGCTGGGGTCGGCCTACGCCGGTGCCGGCCAGCTCGACAAGGCCGTCGCAACCTACCAGCGCGCACTGGCCGTCTCCGAAGCCGCGAATGGGGCCGACCACCCGGGCGTCGCTATCGTCTTGTCCAACCTGGGCATCGAGTACATGCGGATGGGCCGGCTCGACGAGGCGCTGGCTCACTACACCCGGGCGCTGTCCATTCGCGAAGCGCGCCTCGGGCTCGACCACCGGCGCACCGGCATGTCGACGCTTCAGGTCGGCGAGGTTCTCGCCGAGATGGGCCGCCACGACGAAGCCATGGCTCGGTATCGGCAGGCCCTGGAGCGATTTGCCAAGCTGCCGCCTGACCACCGGTTCGCGGTTTCGGCCCACCTGGGCCTGGCCAAGCTGTTGTTCGCGACGCGCGATCTGCCGGCCGCCATCGAGACCTTTGAGCGGGCGCACGCGCTGGCGAAAGGCAACGCGTCCCACGCGAGCCTGCTGCCGGACATCGAGTTTGGTCTCGCCCGAGCATTGTGGGACGCCGAGCGGCAACGGCACCGGGCCCTGCAGCTGGCCGACAGCGCCCGCACGGCGTGGTCCGAGACCGGGGCCAGCGCCGAGCTCGCCCAGGCCACCGCCTGGCTGGCCAACCGTCGCTGACCCGGGCCGCGATCCTGGCCAACAGCGCCGCGGTGATGGGCGAACGTCCGCGTGGCGACGCGGAGCTCCATCGGGCGCTGCGACTACTCGGACGCGCCGCGCGAGTAGTCGCTCACCAGGGCAGCCTCGAAGGCGCGACCAGCCGGGGAGGGGGGATGACCGCGCTTGCGGATCAACGCCAGCTGGCGCGAAATGCGCAGACCTCGCACGGGCAGCACCTTCAGGCGGTCGTCGTGCTCGCGCAGGCCGAGCTCGCTGACAAAAGCCAGGCTCTGGGTCGAGATCGCGAGCTCGATGATCGCCGGGATCGAGCGCAGCTCCATGGTGACGTGAACCTCCACGCCGGCGTCGCGCAGGGAGCTGTCGATGAGCTGGCGGATCGCGCTGCTGCCTTCGAATCCGACCACCGCCTGCCCGGCAAGGACCGAAGCCGACAGTCGCGTTCGGCCGGCGAGGGGGTGGTCGTCGCCCGCGACGAGCACGATCCGGTCGCGGTGCAGGGGCCGAACCTCCAGCTCCCGACTCTGCGCGGGCAGGGTGACGACGCCGAGCTCCAGGCGGTCCGCGAGCACGTCTTCCTCGATGTCGCGGCTGCCGGCCTCCTTGACCTGAAAGACGACCCCGGGGTGCGCCTGCTGAAAGCGCGAGATGGTCGCGGGCATCAGGTAGGCCACGGCCGTGGCGCCCCCGCCGACGCGCACAACTCCCGCCTCGAGTCGCAGAAGAACGTCCACGCTCTGCTGCAGTCGCTCGTAGCGATCGACGATATCGAGGCCCTCTCGGTGGACCAGGCGCCCCATCTCGTTGAGCACGACTCCCCGTCGGCTGCGTTCCAACAGCGGCGTGCCGAAGCTCTCTTCAAGCTGCTGGATGCGACGCGAAAGGGCTGGCTGGGACAACCCGAGCGCGTTGGCCGCTTCCGTGATGGCGCCGTGCTCGGCGACCGCGAGCAGGGATCTCAGCAGCGACAAGTCCATGCAAAAAATCTATCATGTAGATGCAAATAATCCATTTTACGCATGCTTGGAGCGGCGCTATGGTGTGCCCAGTCGCGTCGTCCGGTCTGCGGAGGACCGCGCCGCGACTCTGCGCGAGGGCAGAACCCTTCGCCCCCGAAGCCCCATGCGGTCCCGTCCGTCGGGCGGGAAATTCGGGGTCCAAAAGCGGAACGCCGACACCAGGAACAGAGCCCATGAGTGCCTACCAAGACTACCTCGCCGAGATCGAGACCCGGAAAACCGAAGGACTGAGCCCCAAGCCGATCGATGGCGCCGAGCTGACCGCCGAAGTGATCGAGCTGATCAAGGACCCGTCGAGTCCTCATCGAGCCGACGCTCTACACTTCTTCGTCTACAACACGCTGCCGGGCACCACGAGCGCTGCCGGGGTCAAGGCCGCCTTCCTCAAAGAGATTATCCTCGGCCAGGTGGCGGTCGCCGAGATCTCCGCGGCGAGCGCGTTCGAGCAGCTCTCGCACATGAAGGGGGGACCATCGGTCGAGGTGCTGCTGGACCTGGCCCTCGGCAATGACGACGCCATTGCCCGGCAGGCGGCCGATGTGCTCAAGACCCAGGTGTTCCTGTACGAGGCCGACACCGAGCGGCTGCAAGCCGCGCTCGAGGCGGGCAACGCCCTGGCGAAGGACATCGTCGAGAGCTACCTGAAGGCCGAATTCTTCACCAACCTGCCGGAGGTGCCCGAGACCATCGATCTGGTCACCTACGTGGCGGGTGTCGGCGACATCTCTACCGACCTGCTGTCGCCGGGGAGCGAGGCCCACTCGCGGTCCGACCGCGAGCTGCACGGCAAGTGCTTCATCGACGAAAAGACGCAAAAGGAGCTCGTCGAGCTGCAGAAGCAGCACCCGGACAAGCGGGTAATGCTCATCGCCGAGAAGGGGACGATGGGAGTGGGGTCGTCCCGCATGTCCGGCGTGAACAACGTCGCGCTGTGGATTGGCAAGCAGGCGAGCAAGTACGTTCCCTTCATCAACATCGCTCCCGTCGTTGCGGGCACCAACGGCATATCGCCCATCTTCCTGACGACGGTTGGGGTGACCGGGGGCATTGGCCTCGATCTGAAGAACTGGGTCAAAAAGCTCGACGCCGACGGCAATGTCGTACGCGACGAGGATGGCGAGCCCGTTCTCGAGCAGGCTTACTCGGTCGACACCGGCACGGTGCTGTCCATCAACACCAAAGAAAAGGTGCTCTACAAGGACGGTGAGGCGGTGAAAGACGTTTCTGGGGCGTTTACGCCGCAGAAAATGGAATTCATGCGGGCGGGCGGCTCCTACGCGGTGGTCTTCGGCAAGAAGCTCCAGACCTTCGCCGCAAAAGCGCTCGGCGTGGAGCCTCCGGCGGTGTTCGCACCCTCCAGGGAAATCTCCCACGAGGGGCAGGGCCTCACCGCGGTGGAAAAGATCTTCAACAAGAACGCCGTGGGCACCGCGCCCGGCAAGGTCCTACACGCCGGGTCGGACGTGCGCGTCGAGGTGAACATCGTCGGCTCCCAGGACACCACCGGGCTGATGACCTCGCAGGAACTCGAGATGATGGCGGCGACCGTCATCTCGCCCATCGTCGATGCCGCCTACCAGTCGGGCTGCCACACGGCGTCCGTATGGGACAAGAAGGCCCAGACCAACATTCCACGCCTGATGAAGTTCATGAACGACTTCGGCCTGATCACGGCGCGCGATCCCGGCGGGAAGTACCACGCGATGACCGACGTCATTCACAAGGTGCTCAACGACATCACCGTGGACGACTGGGCCATCATTGTCGGCGGCGATTCGCACACGCGTATGTCCAAGGGGGTGGCCTTCGGCGCCGACTCGGGGACCGTGGCGCTCGCGCTGGCGACCGGCGAGGCTTCGATGCCCATCCCGGAATCGGTCAAGGTGACCTTCAAGGGCGAAATGCAGGACCACATGGACTTTCGCGACGTCGTACACGCCACCCAGGCGCAGATGCTGGAGGCTTTCGGCGGCGACAACGTGTTCCAGGGGCGAATTATCGAGGTGCACCTCGGCACGTTGGCGTCCGACCAGGCCTTTACGTTCACGGACTGGACGGCCGAGATGAAGGCCAAGGCATCCATCTGCATTTCCAACGACGAGACCCTGATCAAGTCCCTGGAAATCGCGAAGAGCCGCATCCAGATCATGATCGACAAGGGCATGGACAACGAAAAGCAGGTGCTCGCGGGCCTCGTTGCCCTGGCGGAAAAACGCATCGCTGAGATTCGTTCTGGAGAGAAGACCGCCCTGGCTCCCGACGACAACGCCAAGTACTTTGCCGAGTTCGTGGTGGATCTCGACGCCATCGACGAGCCCATGATCGCCGACCCGGACGTGCACAACGAGGATGTCTCCAAGCGCTACACCCACGACACGATCCGAGACCTTACCTACTACGGGGGCAAGAAGACGGTGGATCTGGGCTTTGTCGGTTCGTGCATGATCCACAAGGGAGACATGAAGATCCTGGCCCACATGCTCAAGAACCTGAAGGCCCAGCACGGGACCGTCGAGTTCAAGGCTCCGCTGGTCGTGGCGCCTCCGACCTACAACATCGTGGATGAGCTGAAGGAGGAGGGCGACTGGGACGTCTTGCAGGAGCACGCCGGCTTCGAGTTCAACGACCTGGCGCCCAAGCAAGCCGCTCGCAAGGAATACGAGAACATCCTCTACCTCGAGCGGCCGGGCTGCAACCTTTGCATGGGCAACCAGGAGAAAGCCGAAAAGGGTGACACCGTGATGGCGACCTCCACGCGTCTGTTCCAGGGCCGCGTGGTGGCCGACTCGGAGGATAAAAAGGGCGAGTCGTTGCTCGCTTCGACGCCGGTGGTGGTGCTTTCCGCCATCCTTGGCCGCACGCCGACCATCGACGAGTACAAGGCCGCGGTGGCCGGGATCAAGCTCACCGAGTTTGCGCCGCCGACCGAGAGTCTGACGGTCCCGTCGAAGCTGTTGCCGGTCGTCAACTAGAGGACGAGGTAGATCGGGGCCGGCCGGGCGCGTCGTCGAACAGACGATGGCTCGCCGGCCCCCTTGCCTCGGACTGGGGTGCGCTTGGCGTCCCCGGGCCCAACCGGGGCCGCGGTTCGGTCGGGACGGGCTGGCGCTGCAAGCTAGGGGGCCGCTACGCGAGCCGGATAACGAAGGCGACGACCAGAGCGGACGCCAACGCCGTGACGAGCTGTCTGCCGGCCACCTTTGCGGCGGTGCGCGCACCGAGCTCGCGCCCCGTGGTGAACAACGTGACCAGGCACGGCGAAAGCGTGGCCGCCAGGTAGACCGCCAAAAAGAGTGCGCCCGCGCCGAGGCTGGTGGCCAGCGCGCCCTCGCCCTGGTTCAGGAGCAAAATGCCGTCTTTGCGCAGCACCGAGAGGACCACCGCCGGGGCGGCGTCTGCGGGCAGGCCGAAAAGCGGATCGAGCACGCTCGCGACGGCGGAGGCCAGGGTGTCCATCAGGCCGACGTGGGCGAGAAGGGCGGACGCGGCGCAGATTGCGAGAAAGATCGGCATCGCCTGCAGCAAGAACTGCTTGCACACCGCGCGCACGCGCCACCACAAGCCGCGCCACGTGGGCGGCTGCAGCCAGGTGGTGGTCTGCACCAGCGGCAAACTCAGGCGCTTGCGCCCGCCGTGCCACAGGCGCGTGTGCGCCAACCCCGCTACGAACACCACCAAAACAAAGGGGGCAAACAGGCCGGGGTGTCCGGCCGCCGAGAACACGGACAGCCCCGCGCCGAGCTGATAGCTGCAAGAAGACCCAAACGAAATCAGGCTTACGCAGGCGCCTCGGCGCTCGCGAGAGCAGCCGCGGGTCTGCATCACGGCGACGACGTTGCACCCGAAGCCGCTGAGCACGGGCAGCAGGTCCCGGCCCGACAGTCCCACCGTCCGCATGAGAGGATCCAGCGCCGTCGCCATGCGGTCTCGCAGTCCGGTTTCGTCGGTCAGCGCCATGGCGGCGCCGATGAACAAGACCACGGGAAACGCCCACAAAAAGGAGTAGGCGCCGAGGGTAATGAGCCCGTAGTCGCCCACCAGAACGCTGTGCAGCAGCGGCGCCGAGTGGGCCAGGTCGGCCAGCATGGCGCGCAGCGGGTCGAGCACGTTCGCGTCGAGCCCCGGCTGCAGCCAGTCGGCCAGGATGTAAGCCGCGTACACAGGTGCGGCAAACAGCGCGGCGAACAGCAAGAGCGCGAGCGCGGCCCCCAGGTGGCGTCGCTCGAGCAGCGTTTTGCGGGGGCGCTCGCTCGGTAGGTCCGGCAGCTGGGCGGGGCCGAGGCCGGCCAGCGACCCAGCCCTGGCGATCGCGTCAAGAACGCGCTCGCTCGCGGCGGTTGGCATGTCGCGCGCGCACACGCTAACGCCCGGCAGCCCGGTGCTCTCGGATACGTTGGCGAGCCAGGTTTCGAGCCCCGCGGGCGCGCGGTCTTCGAAGGTGACGATCAGCAGCGCGCGGGCGGCGTCGGCTCGCGGATGGTCCTTTAGAGCACGGCGGAGGACAGCGAGGTCGCCGCTGGCATCGGTGGCGCGCACGACCAGGGCCACGACATCGGCGTCGTCGAGAGCCGTCATGGCGAGCCGCGTGGTTTCACTGTCTCCTTCGCTCTGCAGTCCTGGCGTGTCGACGATGGAGAACGGGCGCCGGTCTCGGGCCGGTGCGGAGCGGCAGAACACGGTCGAGCCGCGGTAGTTGCTCTCATCGCCGGTCGCATCGCCGGTCAAGCCGCGAAAGAGGGCAGACTTTCCCGACGATTCGAGTCCGAAAAGCACCGCGGCACCGGTGGCGGCGGCAACCGGGGCCGGGGCGGCGTTGGGCGGTCGGGGGGCGGTCGTCGCCGAAGTCTCAGACGGTTGCTGCTGCATCATTCCGGATTTCTTGCGCGTGCCCCGTCCAGGCGAACGAGAGCCGCCCCGACTGCTTGGGGGAGACTCAGACACCTTTGGATGAGAAACGTCGTCACGGCCAGCTCATGCCCGGAGACGCGACGAGTCGAGAGGCGTCCGGCTCCTCGGCTCGTTGTGCAACCAGGCGTATTTCGTCGGTGGAGGCCGCTTATACATGCACCTTAATTGCATCTGCAACCGGAAAACACCCAGGCCTTTGGGGCCGGACCGAGGCCGTACACTGTCCGCGATGACCAGGATCGACTACGACGGGCGCGCGTTTCGCGCATTGCAAAATAGCGAAACGGGCGAGGTTTCGGCGGCCACGCTGTTTCACTACCGGCAGCGGGGCAGCGTGGTTTGGGCGACGTACCGGGGCGGCGGAATCGAGCAGGGGACGCTTGTGGCCACGGTTGCGACCGATGGCTCGCTCGACATGCGCTACTGCCACGTCAATGCGGCCGGCGCTCTCATGACCGGCGAGTGTCGCTCGACGCCCGAGCTCCTCGAGGACGGCCGGCTCCGGCTTCACGAGCGGTGGCGCTGGACATCCGGCGACGGCAGCGAGGGGGAGTCGCTCGTCGAGGAGGTGCCCCGGGACTAGTTCCTGACCAGGGGAGCGCGCTAGTTGCCGTATCGCGCGGGCTGCTGCTTGCTCGGCGTCGTGTCCTGAATGAACTGGCGAATGTCGTCGTTGGCGGTCTTCAGGTCCTGGCGCCGCAGGTACATCATGTGGCCGCTGCGATAGCCGCGGAACCGGAGGCGGTTCCGCATACGACCGCTGGGGTCGAGTTGCCACATCGTGTATTTGGCATCGAAATAGTTCGTCGCCCCGTCGTAGTAGCCCGACTGGATCATCACGTGAAGGTAGGGGTTCTCGGCCATGGCGGACCGCAGGTTTTCCCCGGTTCGGTCCTCGCTGCGATCCCAGGGCCGCACGTCACCGAACATGTTGTATTTGAGATCTGTCTTGTACTTCAGCTCTTGTCGCAGGTAGTAGTTGATCGCGGGCGTGAACGAGTGCAGCCACGACTTGAGCTCTGCGTTGTAGTCGGGGCGAACGCCCGCGGCTTTGCGATCGATGCCGAGATAGCGAGAGTCGAGCCGGCCAACGGTAAACCCCTTGTCGCGCAGTAGCTCTTTCCAAAAGAAGCTGACCGTAACGTCGAGGTTGTTGTCGAGCACGGCCTTGTCGGACAAGCCCGAGAAGTAGGCGACTCGCCGGGCGATCTTGGCCTGCTCGTCTTTGCCGAGAAAGCCGCCCTGGGCGAGGGCGGGCATGTATTCATGCACGGCGAACTTCTCGGCCTCGGCGAGCACCTCGAGCAGGTCTTTTCCCTGAAGTTCTGGCGTGAGCACCCCGTGGTGCCAGGCCGTGGCCGTGAAGTACGGCAGGCGGTTGGCCGCTCGCACCGGACCGCCGCGGTCGATTCCAAGCCCCGTCGGAGACACCAGGATGACCCCGTTGAGATACATCCACTGGCGGTCCTGCAGCGCCTTGGCCAGGCCTGAGACCCGGGTGGTGCCGTAACTCTCGCCGATCAGGTACTTGGGTGAGCGCCAGCGGTCGTTGCGACTGACGAAGTTGCTGATCCACTCGGCGAGATACGAGATGTCGGCGTTGACGCCGAAGAACAGCTTGCGGTCGGGAAGCTCGCCTTCCTCGTTTCGGACCATGCGCGAGTACCCGGTGTTGACCGGGTTTACGAACACGATGTCCGCCACGTCGAGCACCGAGAACGGATTGTCGCGAAGCCCGTAGGGCTGCACCGGATACCCCTCGTCGTCGATCTTGAGCGAGCGCGGGCCGGTATAGGCCACGTGCATCCAGACCGATGCGGACCCGGGGCCGCCGTTGAAGGAGATGAGCAGCGGGCGGCTGGCGCGGTCCTTTACGCCGCTGCGCTGGTAGTAGGTGTAGAACAGCGACGCGATGGCCTTGTCGTCTTTGCCCCAGACCGGCTGGGTTCCGGTCGTTGCGGTGTAGCCGAAGGACTTTCCGTTGACGGTCAGCTTGTGCTTCGTGGTGACGGTGCCGTCGGGATCGAGCTTGCGTCGAAGCGGCTTGTCGTCGCCCTTGCCGCCCTCGCCCTGGGGGGGCGCCTTCGTTTCGTCCGGGGCCTTCGCCTGAGCCGGCGACGTAGCTCGAACGCTGTGGCAGGTGGCCACCGAGAGGGCGATGCAGGCAACGCTGAAGATTCGAAAGGACGTGGGTCGGGAGCGATGGGCGCGCATGACGGAAGCGGCGGGACCGTAGCACGGCGCGATTCCCTGAAAACCACCCCATCCCAAACGCGATGCTTCTCGCGAAATCGGGCGCTTGTCCCCGCGGGCGCCGGCAGGTCCGCGCGGGCGCGGCGTCGAGGCCGCGACGTGGCTCCTGGCGATCGCTGACGTTGCCTCGCCGGCCCGGAGCGACGTTACCGGGGGCGGCAAGGCTCAACGGCGATGGTGCCGTCGTATTCTCGCGCCCGATGGCACACCAGACCGTGACTTTGGAGGTTCCCGGCGGCGGCGCGCGGCCGGCCGCGCTCGCGTTGCCCGAGGGGGACGGCAAAGGCCCCGCCGTCGTCGTCGTGCACGATGTCTTCGGCCTCACCCCCGACACCCACCGTCACCTCGAGCGCTTCGCGAAATCCGGCTACGTAGCGATTGCGCCCGATCTCTACGATGGGGGCCGGGTCAGGTGCGTGGTGGAAACCGTGCTGGGCATGGCTCGCGACGGCCGCGGCGCGCTGCCCGCGATCGAGGCAGCCCGGGAGATGCTGGCCAGGCACCCGCGGGTGGACTCCCGTCGCATCGCCGTGACGGGCTTTTGCATGGGCGGTGGCTTTGCGCTTCTGGCGGCGGCGGACGGCGCCTACGCGGTCGCGGCCCCGTTCTACGGCGCGGTGCCTCGGTCGAAGGAGCGCCTTCGCAACGTCTGCCCAACCCTGGCGCAGTACGGTGAGCGCGACGCGCCGTTTCGGTCTCACGCGGCGCGCCTGGCTCGTCATCTCGAGAGCCTTGGCGTGGAGCACGAGGTGGTTACCTACCCGGACGTCGGGCACTCGTTCATGAACGACCACAAGTTTGCCCTGGCGCGCCTGGGCCCGCACGGGCCGCTCCGGGCAAAGTACGACGCGCCAACGGAAGCCATTGCCTGGGACCGGCTGCTCGCGTTCTTCGACCAGCACATGCCGGTCGGACACTAGCGCGCGGAGGCGGCGACCCGCGCAAGCCAGCCGGTGGCGTGGATACGCTGACCGATGAAGCGCGCGCCCTCCGTCGTCCAGTGGCCGTAGTCGTAAAAGACCTTGTGGCCGCTGTCCGTGACGGCAACGCAGCGACGGCGCTCGTCTTCGCACAGGAATTCCCGTTTGTCGAAGAAGCCGACGTCGCCGGCGTCGGCAATCGACTTCATGGCGCGGTTCCAGGCGTCTTTGCCGCTGCTGACGTTGCGGAAGTACAGAGGCTCGAGGACGTCGGGGGAAAGCCCCTGGCCGCTGCGCACCGCTACATCGAACAGAGTGAAGAAGGTGGTTTCCTCGGAGCGAAGGGCGAATCGTTCGACGTGCTCGCGCGTGGGTGAGTTGAATTCGACCGTGTTCGACAGAATGGCCAGCGGTTTGTCGGCCTCGCGATGGGCCTCGATGAAGCCGGGCATGGTCTGAAACAGCGCCGGGTGGTACCGGCTCGAGAACAGGACCAGGTTCGCGGCTCGAAAGTTTGGCGACGCCAGGTAGTCGTCGAGCGCCGTGCCCCGGGGCGTGTCTCGAGCGGTGTAGCGCGCAAACTCGTAGGCCGGAAAAAGGTCGCGGTTCAGATAGAGGGCGTTGAACAGGTCTTTCGAGTGGGAGTTGCCGACAATGAGTACTTTGGTGGTGTTCGGGTCGGTCGAAAACCAGCGCGCCGTGCGTTCGAAGTCGCAGACCTTGTTGGCTTCGCACGGGCCGTACCCTCGTGATGCGGCGAGCTCGTTGAGCGGCTCCCACGACCGCACCTGGAGAATCCGGTTGTCGTACTCGTTGTGGCCGTAGACGGCGGCCATGTCGGCAAAACGGTCCGGCAGGCCGTCCTTGTCGATGGCGAACATCGACACGCCGGCCAGGATGCCGGTGACGGTAATGGTGACCCCGGCAAACGCCAGGCCGGGCACGCGTCGTCGGTTGCGGCACGGCTGTTCGACCCACCGGTACGACAGAAGTGACAGCGCGACGCTCAGTGCGATCCAAAGCAACTTGTCGAGGCCCGACGGCTCTAGATGCAGGCTTCGGGCGAACGCGAAGATGGGAAAGTGCCAGAGGTACAGCGAGTAGGAAAGCAGTCCCACGGCGGTGAAGGCCTTGCTCGACAACAGCGCGGTCACCCCGTCGCGCGGGCGCGCGTAGCGAATCACCGCAGCGGTGCCGAGCACGGGCGCCAGGGTCACCCAGCCGGGGTGGTTTGGTCCGAAGTCCACGGCGGCCAGAGGGACGGCGATGGCGACCAGGCCGAGTCCGGGTACGAAGCGTTTGGCGCCGCCGCCGGTGGCCGGTGGCAGGTGCGCCAGCAGGCCGCCGATGAGAAGCTCCCAAAAGCGCGTGGGCAGCATGTAGAACGAAAAGCCGGGGGCCTCGACGTTGCTTATCAGCGCAAAGGAAAAACTCGCGAGCCCAAGAGCGGCCAGCCCGCCCGCGGTTGCGCGCCGACCTATGCGGTACAGGGCCAGCAGGAGGATCGGGTACACCAGGTAGAACTGTTCCTCGACCGCGAGCGACCAGGTGTGGAGAAACGGCTGGTACAGAGCGCCCTGGGCCCCGTAGTCGTCGAGTGCCTCGACCCAGTGAAAGTTCGAAGCGAAACCCAGCGAGTACAGCATCGAGCGGGAAAAGTCGATGAGCTGCATCGGCATGAGAAACAGCCAGCCAAACACCGTCGCGGGCACGCTCACGGTCAGAAGCGCCGGCAACAAGCGGCGAGCGCGGCGCTCGTAGAAGCGCGCGAACGAAAACGAGCCGGTCGACTCGCGCTCGATGCGAATGAGCGACGTGATCAAAAAACCGGAGATCACGAAGAACACGTCGACCCCGAGAAAGCCGCCGCTCAGCAGCGACGCGCCGCCGACGGAAAATTCGGCGTGATAGACGATCACCGCGACCACCGCCAGGGCGCGCAGGCCATCGATTTCAGGTCGATACGTCAACGCCGCCTCCAATTGTACCTCGGCCGCGAATCCTCTGAAGGGCGCGCAGTTGTTCGCGCTGCGCCGGTCCGTCGCAGAGCCGGCTACAGGTAGACGAAGGGCGTCAGCGGTGAGAGCCAGCCCCCGCCCGGGCGGCGGTATCCCGCTCGGGCGCGGTGGCTTGCGCGGGCGCGGTGTCGCGGGCATCCTCACGCCATGCAGGTGCGCGTTGTTCCGGTCACCCCATTTCAGCAAAATTGCTCGATTGTCAGCTGTACGCAGACCGGCAAGGGGGCCGTGGTCGACCCGGGCGGCGACCTGGATCAGGTGCTTGCGGCATGCGACGAGGCGGGGGTGGAGCTCGAAAAGATTCTCCTCACGCACGCCCATATCGACCACGCCGGCGCCACCGCGAGGCTCTCCCGGCAGCGAGGTCTACCGATCGAGGGACCTCACCGCGAAGACGACTTTCTCATTCAGAGCCTGCCGGTGCAGGCGCAGATGTTCGGCATTGGGGGCGACTCGGAGAGCTTCACGCCAGACCGCTGGTTGGCCGACGGCGACGAGGTCACGGTGGGCGAGGTGCGCTTCGAGGTGCGGCATTGCCCCGGCCACACCCCTGGGCACGTCATCTTCTTCGCGCCCGAGCACAAGATCGCCATCGTCGGAGACGTGTTGTTCCACGGATCCATCGGGCGAACGGACCTGCCCAGGGGCGACCACGCCACGCTGTTGCGGTCGATCGCCGACAAGCTGCTCACGCTCGACGATGACGTGACCTTTCTTCCCGGTCACGGCCCAACGTCCACCATTGGTGCCCAGCGCCGCAGCAACCCGTTTCTGCAGGACATCCGCTAGATCGCGCTTCGCGCGGGCGTCCACCTGGGCGTGGCCCCGGGGGACCGCAGGCGTAAAGACGGGGGGCGAACTGCGCGTCGGCGTACGTGTGCAAGTTTGCCAATGCAAGTTGTTTGCGTTTATGGTGCTGGCGACGCACGCGCTGCAGAGCGCAGCGCGTGCCGATTGACCTTTGCAACGACGGCCTATGCGTTCAATTCGGACTTCCAGTTTCTCGACAAGCAAACGTTGCATCGGCGAGCATCGTCGAGTGAACGGAGCAAATCACCGCGGGTCGTGGCTGGCGGCGCTCGCCGGCGGATGTCTCCTCGCCGGTTGTGTCGCGGGCGGTACTCGCAGCCTTCCGGTCGCACCGGCCGCGGCCGAAGGGCCCCCCGCGATCGCGGGAACGGCACCGTCGAATGCACCTGCCGCCGACGTCGTGGACGAACCGTTCGATGCGCTGGGGCCGGATGAGTTTGGCGGCCTGGATGAGTTCGATGGCCAGGACGAGCTCGAGGGGCCCGGCGAACTCGAGCCGGTGGCGGCCGCGAGGGAGCCGACCGAGCCCGTCGCGCATCCGCTCAAAGACGTGCCGGATGGCGAGCTAGAGCGATTGGTGCTGGAAGAGCCTGACGTACTGGGGTCGGCATCGCTCGGGGCCACCAACCGCGGTGCCGTCCTCGGCGCGGTTCAGATGCCGGACGGCCCGCTGTGGAACATTGTCAATCCTCGCGAGACCTGGGGCACCCGGGAGACGGTGGACTACCTGGTTCGCACCATCGAGCAGGTCGCCGAAGAGCACCCGGGGACCCGCCCGCTCGACATTGGCGACATCGGCACCAAAAAGGGAGGCCACCTGAGACCCCACGTGAGCCATCAGTCGGGCCGCGACGTCGACGTCGGCTTCTACTACACGACCGAAACCAGGTGGTACACGGCGGGCGGGGCGCACAATCTGGACCTGCCCCGAATGTGGTCGTTTCTGCGCGCCACCGTCACCGAAACCGATGTCGAGGCGGTGTTTCTGGACCGCTCGATTCAGCGACTGCTGCGCGAGTATGCCGAGTCCATCGGCGAAGAACCGCAGTGGCTGGATCGCGTGTTCGGCGGCGAATCCGCGACCGAGCGAGCGCTTGTGCTGCATGAGGAGGGCCATGAAACCCACTTCCACATTCGCTACTACAACCCCGTAGCCCAGGAGACGGGCAGGCGCATTTACCCAATCCTGCTGCGTCACAAGAAGATTTCGCCACCGACGTACTACGTGAAGTACAAGGCTCGCTCGGGCGACAGCCTGATCAAGATCGCCCGCCGGTTCAAGACGTCGGTCGAAGCGCTCAAGAAAGCGAATCGCCTGCGCTCGAACCGCATCTACGCGCAGCGGACCTACCGCATTCCGCGCAGAGGCGGCGTTCGGCCCGATAGCCGCCCGCTCAGCCTGCCGCCGCGCCGGCTGCCCGCGGCTCCCGTGGCGGTTTCCGGCGGCGGCTTCGGCGACCCTGGCTTCAGTCCCTGAGCCGGGTGGCGACGACGCGGCCGTGGGCCGCGAGGGTCGGCGTGAGCGGCCGCCTTACGCGACGATGCTGAGATCGAAGGCGCGCTCGACAAGCCAGACGGCGCCCAACGCCGCGATCAAGACGCAAAGCGCGGGCATGATGACCCGGCGGTACCGGGCGGCGCCAGCGGCGCGGACCACACCGAGGAGCAGCGGAAGCGAAACGACGACCAGGGCCAGCTGGCCGAGCTCGACGCCCAGGTTGAAGGCCAGCACAGGCACCACGAGCCCTTCGTCGGGCAGCAGAACCTGGAGCATGGAGGCGAAACCCATCCCGTGCAGCAGGCCGAAGGCAAACGTGACGACGGCCCGGTGGCGGCTTTCCGGCTTGACGATGTTCTCGATGGCTACGTACACGATGGACAGGGCAATGATGCTCTCCACCCAGCGTTCGTGAATCGGGATGACGTCCAGCGCAGCCGTGATGAGCGTGATGCTGTGCGCGAGGGTAAAGGCCGTGACCAGGGCGAGGGTGCTCTTGGTGCTGAGCCACGCGTCCTGACGCTCGAACGAGTCGCCGCGTTTGGCAATGACCACGACCAGTAGCAGCGACAGCAAAAACAAGATGTGGTCGGGCCCAAACAGGATGTGCTCGACCCCGCTGACGAGAAACGCCGAGAAGCCCGACAGCGGAGCCTCCCATTCGAACACGCGCGTATCGGCGCTAAAGAGGAACGCCTTCGTCTGGTCGCCAAAGGTAAAGCGCAAGGGGCTTGTGTGCAGCGGGTCCCCATCGAAGAACAGATCGTAGCGAAGGTCGAGCTTTTCGAGAGGCTCCGCGCAGCGCTCTGTCCAGCGGATCGCGGCGTACGGTCCGTCTCGCAAACGCACCACCTGCATCGGTCCCTGGCTGGGAACGCAGCCAGCGGTAACGCGCGCGGAGACGTAGCGATAGATCCGCTCCTCCGCTTCTTCGACCGTTGGCGGTCGGGAGCCCGGCGCGTTGGCCGGGTCGAGTTCTTTGACCTCGGTGAGGTCACGAGCCGCGATTTTGACCTCGAGCTCGACCGACTGCCTGTCCGGCGAGACGGTGACGTCCGAGTAGACGACCGACGATTGATGCGCCGCTGCTGTGGCTGGGGCGAACAGGCAGAGCCCGAGCAAAACACGCAAAGCCCGCTTCATGGCTGGACACTAAGTCACGCCAGACGCGTGGCGCAAGGTGGATTCTTCAGCCGGTCTCTGCCGGGCGTGAGAGTTCTGCAAGCAGAGAACTAAGGAACATATTCGACGAGTTCCGGCGCCCGGGTCCGGTAGGTTCGGTCGATTTCGTCCACCAGCTCGAACAGCAGGTCTTCCATCTGGGCCCGCCCCCCCAGGGGCGCGTTGGCGTACCAGGTGCCGGTCTCGCAGCCGTCGCTGCCGCCCTCGTCATCCCGGCAGCGACCGTCGACGAACACGATGATCATCTTGGCAAAGCGTTCGGCCTCGTCGGCGTTGCCGTTGGTCATGTATCCGTCGAGCACCGCCGACACGGTCACCAGGTCGTCGGGCCCCATGCCGTAGCCGTGCATGAAGTAGGCAACGGGGTACGTTTGGCCGGGGTTGTCGTCGTATCCCGGCGGCAAGAACAGAGAGTAGGGCGTGACGCGTCCGGTGCTCGGCGACGTAAAGTCCAGGTCCGAGAGAATGCGTCCGGCCGGGGCCAGCTGGCGGTCTCCGTTGGGCCATCGGCTCTGCACCCAGCTGAACATGGTCATCACGCGATTGACGAGCTGCGCGGGTGTGCCGACGTGCCGGCCGTCGCCGCGCTCGATCTGCGCCTGCGTCGCGTCGGGATTTCCGTAGCGGACGTAGACGTTCTCCGGCAGCGCGTTCCAGTCGATGTCGCGGAAATCGTACGCCCGTTCGCCCGGCGCGCCCGTCAGGCTGGCAAAGCCATCGAACACCGGGATGTTCATGCCGCGTTCTGCAATCATCTGCGCCGCCGCTGTGTTGACGGCCAGCGAGTTGAGCAGGAAGTCGCGGATCCCGGCGTCGGCGTACAGACCGACGCGCGCTCGTTCGTCCGCCGTCATGTTGCCGACCATCAGGGCGGCGTCGGTCTCGGCCCAGAGGTCGTGACGCGGGTTGCGAGTGAACTCGCCGTCGCCCTCGCCGTAGTCGAAGCAGCCGGGACCAGCGTCGACCTGGCAGGTCTCGCCGACGCCGTCCAGACCGGTATCGGAGAAGGGCTCGCCCTCGTCCCAGCGCCAGTTTCGCTCGGTGCCAAGCGGATTGCGCTGCCAGTGAAAGTTGTCGCCAGCGGGGTCGGGATTGGTCGCCGGATCGAACGCGCCCAGAGGGCCGGTCTCGTCGGCGTCGGCGAGTCCGTCGGCGCCCACGTCTTGGTAGGGCTCGGCCATCATCATGAGCACCGGCTCGCCGCTGTCGCGACGCCCGTTGCCGTTGACGTCGACCGCCAGAAGTGGGTCGAACGGGTTTTCCTGGGCAAGACCGGGGTCGAACACTCCGAGTCCCAGCTCCGGGGAGTCGCCGCCGTCGCAGAACGTGATGACCGGATACGCCCCGTCGGGATTGAAGCGGTGGTGGTAGAAGTTCGACAGCACGACCGGGTCCGAACATCGGTTGGGGTTTTCGAGGTGCGAAAGCGGCACGCCGGGCGGGGTATAGGGATTGTCCGGGTTCCAATAGGCGGGATTGCCAAACGCGCGGACCATGTCGCGAAAGCCGCGCATGTACGTGCTGCGTCGCAGGGTCAGGCCGGTGCCGCTGCCGGCCTCGAACAGCATCGCCTCGTAATTCTGGTATCGCTCGAACTGATCGACCAGCACTGGGCGCTGGCTGGCCGGGCACATCTCGCCGATGATCCCGTCGCCGGCCGCCTGATCATTGGCGTCGCAGAAGCCGCCGAACAAAAACCCCTCGAGCATGTCGAGCAGGTAGCGAAGCGACATTCCCGGATCGCCGCCGAGGGAGCCGATGTAGTCGAAGTATTCGTGGTTGACGAGTCCCAGGCGCACGGCCGCATTGCCGCCCATGGACACCCCCATGACGCTGCGGTAGGTGTGGCGGCGCTCAATCGCCTGGCCGGCGGTGACGCTGGCGACCACCTGAAAGGTCGCGAAGCCGCCGGTCTGAAAGGTCACACGCGAGGCGAACGGGTCGCCGCGATCGAGCGAAGGACTGATCAGCGGAAAGAAATAGGGGGCGTCGCTGCCCAGGTGATTGACCGCAACCACGCGGACGTGGCGCTCGCTCGCGCCCTGGGGCAGGCGTTCGTACTTGAACGGCAGAGTGATCGAAAACGGGCGATCCGAGATGGCGGCCATCGGCCGGATATCGACGGCAGGACCGAGGGCGACGTAGCCGTCGGGCACGATGTCGGCGGCTGCGCATTCGATGGTGACGTCGTCGGCGGGCAGGGTCGTCATCGGCCCGGCGCCCACCGCCGCTCCGGCCAGGTCGAGGGCGTCTGCGCCGGTGACCTCGATCCGGCCACCGGCCGTGAGTCGGGCGCGGGTGCCCGCGCCGCAGTCGAGTCCGGTGGTTTGGCCGCCATCGTCCCGGTCGCCGTCGCCGTCACCGGATGTGGAGGTGCCCCGATCGTCGGGGGCCTGGCAGGCGCCAAGCAGAATCAACGCGGCGAGCCCCGGTCTGCGCACGCGATCTACTCCGGCGTTGGGAACGCCTTGCAAGCGGCGTCAAACGTGTTGAGAGCGTCGGTGAGGGAGCCGGCGAGATCGCCCGCGCAGATGGAACTAAACACCGCGTTGTCGCCGACCTCGTTGACGAACCTCAACAGGCGGTTGGCCGGTTCGGCGACGCCAAAGTCCGAGCTGCACACGTCGGGACCGGGCCCGGCGATGACGGCCGCCGCCCAGCGATCGCGGCCGCCGGCCAGTGCGTCGAAGGCGGTCACGTACTCCAGGGTGTCGACCAGAGCCGGCTCACCGGGCTCGCACACGTCTTCGAACGCTGGAAAGCGGTTGTCCAGGCGGGAACAGTCGTCTTCGTCGGTGAGAATCACGAAGGCGAGCAGGGCGTCTTCGCGCCGGAACCCGGCGTTGCTGCCGTCGACCACTCGGTCGGCAAAGGCCAGATCGAGTGCCCGCAGGGGCATTTCCACGAGCGGGCCCTCGATGCCGACAGCGGCGGCGCAGGCGAAGGTATCGGGGGCGTTGGCGTCGTCGCGCTCGATCCACGGCCGCACCATGCCGCAGCGGTCGTCGACAAACGCGCCGTTGGCGCCCAGCTCCTCGACCTCAACGGATCCGAGCACGGTGTATTGATCGAGCCCGGTGGTCGTGATCGCGACCCGATAGTCGAGCGGATCGCCGTTTCGCACCCGGTATTCGTCGAGCACGCGGGCGAACTCGGGAAAGTTGGCGGCCAGGTTGGTTTGTTCTTCTTCCATGGACACCGAGTCGTCGACCACGAACACGATGTCCATCTCGGCACAGGCCGGGCCGGCGCCCGGGTTGTCGCCATCGCCGGGGCCCGTGTCGGGGCCGTCGCCGTCTCCGGTGGTGTCGCCGCCGTCGTCCGCGGTGCCGGTCGTTCCGGAGCCGTCGTCGTCGGGAACCGACAGCGTGTCTCGCTCGGAATCCCCGCACGCGGCTCCCGCCGCGGCCCACGCGACCGCCACCGCGGTCACTGCGATCGCCCTCGTTCGTCCCCGCATGGGTCGCATGGTACCGACGAGCAACCGCCCCACACCGCTACAGCAGCTAACACGCGCCCTCACGCGCGGGGCGGTCATCGGTGGGAGAGCCGGCTTCCATTCGCGAGCGCGGACAGTGCCCGACAATGGTCGTCCCGCCTACACATCCGTTGCCGCGGTGGTCGCGGACGGCTGGCGGCGCTCGTTGGCTGCGGCGCCTGGCTGGCTGTGCGCGGCTCGAAAGCGGCGCTAGCGATACAGGGCCTGCGCCGGGCGCGCCAGTCGACTCGCGAGTTCGAGCAGCTTTTGGCCCTCGCGGCGGCTGGCCGGAATGCCGCGCTGCCAGACGGTGATCCGGCTGCGCTTTACCATTGCGGGTCGGCTCAGAGGCCGCGCGTGAGGCCGCCGTCGATGACGAGGTTTTGCCCGGTGATGTACGCCGCTTCGTCGGACACCAGGTGGGCGACCGTGGCCGCGACTTCCTCGGAGCGCCCGTATCGGCCCATGGGAATGCGCGCCCGGCGTTCGTCGGTTTCCGGCAGGCTGTCGATGAAGCCCGGCAGGACGTTGTTCATGCGGACGTTGTCGCCGGCGTGCCGGTCGGCGAACAGGCGGGTGAACGCCGACAGCGCGGCGCGAAACACGCCCGAGGTCGGAAAGAGCGGGTCGGGTTCAACGGCAGCAAAGCTGGAGATGTTGACGATCGCGCCGGCGTTCTGCCGCTGCATGATGGGCGCAACCAGGCGGGTCGGACGGATGACGTTGAGCAGGTACACGTCCATGCCGACGTGCCAGTCGTCGTCGGAGATGTCGAGCAGCGGCCCCTTTGGCCCGTGACCGGCGGAGTTCACGAGCGCGTCGACGCGCCCCCACTGCGTCATGGCGTTGGTGACCAGTCGGGTCAGGTCGTCGACAGACTGGTTGGAGCCGGTGACGCCGATGCCGCCCAGCTCGGCGGCGAGCGCTTCGCCCTTGCCCGAGGACGACAGGATAGCGACCTTGTAGCCCTTGTCGGCAAGTCGGCGCGCGGCGGCGGCCCCCATGCCGCTGCCGCCGGCGGTGATGATTGCGACCCGGGTGTCTGCCATGGCTCCTTCTAGCCCGGTTTGGGAACGCTGTCGACGGGAGTCGGACCGGGCGCCGGGTTCGGCGGGGGCGTCTATGGTTCGTCTGCCGGCAGATTCATGCGCGCGAGCAGCGCCAGGAGCTTGACCGCCAAATCGCGGTGCGTTTCGAGCAAGCCGAGCATGGCGACGATATCGGTCTGGTACAGGATGAGGTCCGTTTCGGCCCGGGCTTCGTACGAGCGCGGAAGCTCAGCCCAGCAATCGAGTGAGCCCAGGCCAAAGCCAGCGCCAACCTGGGTCGATGTGCCCGCGCTGTTGGTGCACCGGACTCGGCCGTATCGCAGTCGGACCCAGAAGGCCGACGGCTCGCCGATGCTCCACAGCACCGCTCCGGCGTCGAGCCGCTTTTCTACCGTGGCTCGCGCGACATCGAACACCGAGTCGAGGTTCGCCTGGGCAAACAGAGGAGTCTGCAAGGCGTCGCGCACTCGGTCGACGAGGGTCGACTCGCTGTCCCGATAGGTGCCCAACGGCGCTCGAGCGTCGTCGCCAGCCGGCCGAGGCAGTCGGTCCCGGCGCTGCAGGATCCCGCGACACATCAGCCGAATTGCGTTGCGCGCAAGCGGAAAGTTCTCTTCGTACGCGGCGAAAACGGCCTCGGCTGGGACCTCGAGAGCCCGACCGTCGGTGTCTGCCACGACCGAGGCTCCGCGCGGGTCGCGCGCCAGCATGGAGCTGACGCCCGCGACGCGGCCCGGGGTGACTCGGGTAAGCAGCGTTCCGCCGACGGTGACCGTGACCGTGCCGCGCTCGATGATGAAAAAGGAGTCGACGATCGTGCCGGGCTCGAGCAGGACGTCGCCTTTGCGAAAGCTGCGCTGTCGAGCGTGCTCGCCGAGCAGGACGAGCCCCTCTTCGTCGAGAGCCGTTGTCCAGGGCAGGGCACGCAGGGCCAAAAGGCGGTCGCGCAGGCCATCGAGGGGGATTTCGTTCACGGAGGGCTCCCCAGCAGCGCGAGCGTGCGGCGCACTTCGCCACGGTCCACGGCCGATGACTCCAGCTGGCTAAGCGGCGCGTGAAACTGCGTAAGCCCGAGCTCGCCGATGTGGTAAACGGCCAGGGTTTGAACCGACGCGCTGTTCGACGCGAGCAGTTCCCGAAGGACCGCGTCGTAGTCGAGCTCGAGCGGCTCGACGTCGCGTCGTCCGGCGCCTAGGCGCTGTTCGTCGGAAAGCTCGTCCACCAGCGCCACGACGGCTTCGCGCACAGGAGGCCGCAGGAGTGACTCGAGCAGCTCCAGACTGCTGGCGCGCAGGTCGCGAGTTTCGCTTTGAAGGCCCCGAGCAATCTGGCGCACGTCTTCGTTCGGGTACCGCAGCGCGAGAAGGCGAAACAACCGATCGACGGCGTGGGCACGCTTGTCGAGCAGGAGGCGGTCGAGCAGCTCGAAGCCCTCCGTGCGCCGGGTCGGGTCGGCGCTCGCGCCCCGCAGAAGCCCGACGCGAAGGTGGACGTACCGATAGGTGCGGGCCAGGTTGCTCTCGATGGCTTCGCGCAGGAGCCCGCCGTCGAACGCCAGCTCCGGGTTGCGTCGCACCAGGCCCTCGAGGGCCGCGACGCAGCCGTAGCGGACCAGGCCGTCGCGCTCGAGCGGGAGCCGCTCGAGCAAGCGAAGGGCCGCCGCTTCCGGTGCGCAGTGGGCGAGTGCCGACGGTATCCGCCAGCGCAGGCTGCGCGGCAGGCCTTCGTTGGCCAGGGCGCGTTGCAGGGCCGCGACGCCCGCCTCGCCGAGCGTCGCAAGGGCCTCGAGAGCGGCTGGCCGGGTAGCTTCGTCCCCGAGCAGCCCAACGAGGGTCGGCAGGGCTGCCGGCGGCCCGCAAATGCCGATGGCGCGCGCCGCGGCGGTGCGCACCCGGGGGGCCTCGGATGCGGCCAGCGCAACGAGGGTGTCGTCGAACCCCTCTGCGCCGCGCTGGGCGATCGCCTCGGCGAGGGCGGTGTGCACCGAGGCGGGCGCGTTTGCGAGCATAGACGCGAGGGTCTCGGCGGCTTCGGTGCCGCCAACGGCGCCCGAGGCGATCAGGTTGACGGAGATGACGGCGCGGACCTCGTCCGAGTCTTCGGCGTCCAGGCGCGCGCGCAGCAGGCTTTCGTCGGGGGCCAGGGCCGACCGGGCCGCGATGGCCGCGCCGCGAACCCCTGGCTCCGGATGATCGAGCAATCGATCGATGACGGTGCAGGCGTCGGCTCGACCGAGGCGCGTGAACTGAGCGAGGGCATGGCGAACGACGTCGAGCGATGGGTGAAAGACGATAACGGGGGGAATCAGAGGGCCTCGGCCTTCGAGTTCGAGCGCGTCGAGGGCGGCGATGACCTCGCGGTCGTTGTCGCTGCCGAGCGCCGCGAAGAGCGATTCGAGCGAGGCCACGTCGAGCTCGGGGAACTCGCCGACGTGGGCGACCTGGGCGGCCCGCAGCCGGCGGCGAAACACGTCGACGTAGGCGCCGCGCAGGCGAACCAGGCCGGCGAGCCATACGGCCGCAAGGGCGGCGACTCCGATGGCGATGGCGCGGGCCGGCAGGTCGAGGGCGACGACGCCCAGGATCGCCAACGACGCGACCGCCTGACCACCGCGCTGGCCGACCACGTCGGCGAGCGCCTTGACCCGCGCTCGCGCCCCGCCCGGCAGCGGCACGAACAGCAGCTCCGTGGCCGTGCGATGAACGGTGTGCTTGAGGGCGCCTTCGCTTCCCTTGACCACGAGGGCGGCGATCAGGCCGCCGAAGACGGCCGCGCCAACGCCGCTGAGCATCAGCAAGGCCGGCAAGGCGAACAGGCTGCCAACCACTCCGAGCCGGCGCACGGCCGCCCCCACCAACAACAGCTGCACGGCGAGTGACGCGACGTTGAGTCCTAGATAGGTGAACGCGAAGAACTGGCCGAGGTTGTCGGCTTCGACGTGGGCGGCGGCGGCGCTCTTGAACAGGTAGTCGGCGGTCGTGAGCGCCGTGGTGGCGACGAGGGTGAGCGCCACCAGTCGCGAGGCGTACGGGTTGCGCCACACCAGCCGGGCGCTCGCGACCAACCCGCCCCGCGTCGGGCTTGTCGGCGCTGTCGCCCCCGGATCGCGCAGCAGCAGCGGTGCGACCGCGGCCAGGGCGAGGCCGCCGGCGGCGACCAGCAGCAGGTTCGAGGGGCCGATGCGCGGCACCAGGGCCCCCGCTGCCGCGCTGCCGGCGATGGCCCCGGTCACGCTGCCGAGGCCGACGACGCCGTACACTCGCTTGGCCTGGGTCACGCTAAACACGTCGCCCAGCAGAGCCCAGAAGTGGACCAGGAACAGCGTCGTGAGCACGCCGGACCACACGTACAGCGCGTAGAGGCCGGCGGTGCCCAGGGAGGGCAGGGCGAGCCAGAACGCCAGGGTCACGGCGCTCGCCGCGCCGGTCCAGCCGCACAGTGACGCCCGCAGATTGACGCCGGCCCCGAAGCGGGTTTGTAGCTCGGTGATGGCCAGGGACACGCCGGCGATCAGCAGGTACACCACCGGCAGTCGCGACGCCGGCAACTCGACCAGGAACAGCGCGTCCCGGGCGGTTTCGAGGATCGCGTGGCTGCCAACCAGTGCGCACAAGACCGCAAACGCCGCCCGCGCGTCGCCGCGCTCGCCGGGGCGCAGCCGTTTGAACGGACCAGGCACGTGGACTCGACTGTACCGGCGGCCCCCGGGCGGCGCCAATGGAGGGAGCCGGGGCCCGCGCCAACAAGGGCGGCGCGCGGGCCGCCGTGGCCGGCTCGGTCATTTCGATTGGCCGCGCCGGCCGCGCTTTCGCGTCGCGCCCCGTGTGGAAACGGCCGCGTGAGCAGCCCGGTCCGCGGCCCGCTTGCGTGCCCTCGCGCTTGTCGAGCAGACTGGTTTTGTGCCCGACACGCCGCCGAAACCGTCATCTGCGTCGGCGCAGGCCGCCCAGGACCTCGTCGACGCCGCGACGGGGCTGGACGGCAGGGCCTGGGTCACGCTTCGAGATCTCGTGATCCGACCGTGGGACATGATTCGACGGGCGGCGTTTGAGAACGACCCGCGGTACGTCGGCGCGGTGAAGATCTCGCTGGTCATGTCGACGTTCGCCATCGTGCTCATGAGCTGGCTCCTGTCGGGCGAGGGTTACTTCACCAGGCTTCAGGCGGCGGAACCGGCGGCCTGGGCCCGGCTCAATGCCCGGCTCGAGGCAAGCGGCGTGTGTCTGGCCCACTTTATCGACCGATTCTCGAGTCGGCACGAGCTGCTCAATACCCTGGCGACCCTCGTCGAGTGCGGTGTCCTGGCGGTGTTCTTCTACGTGCTCGATCGCAGACGCCGGTTCGTCGCGCACCTGAGCTTTGCGCTCTATTGCTACGCGCTCTGGCTGCTGGTGACGGTTCCGCTGCAGTTCGTCATGGTCGCGGGACTGAGCCCCGTGGCCAAACTGGCGGTCGCGCTCGGAATGATCGTCTTGCTTCCGGGCCTGATGTTTGTCGGCTTGCTGAGACTGTACCCAACGTCGTGGCCCAGGCAGGTGGGCCGGGCGCTGGCGCTTCTGCTTCTCACAGGGGGGCTCTTTTTCGTCATGACCGCGGCGATTGCGCGCGGCGCGATGGCGTGGACGCTGCTGTCCTTCGGGCTGTGACCTGGTCACCTAACAGGTATTCGTCGGACTACTCTCCGGGCTCATCCACGCGCTAGCGTCGTTGTTCGTCGGTCACTATTTCGGCTTTCGCGCGGCGAAGCGAACGATGTCGTAGGTCTCGCCGGGCGCTCCCCAGTCGGCGGGCGCGTTGACCGACTCGCTAACGACGATGTCCCAGTCGGCGAAGTGCGCGTCGAGTGCCTCGCGGTCGGTGCCCATGCCGGCGCCGCCCTCGTTGTGGTTCTTCTCGAAGAACTCCAGCACGAACAGCCCGCCCGGACGCATGGCACGCTTGGCGCGCTCGAGGTCGTGCGTGGAGGATCCGGCGTAAATCATGGTGATCAGGTCCCACGTTTCGACGCCGAAGTCCCAATCGTCGCTGTTGGCCAGAACGGCTCGCAGGGGCAGGTTTGCGCGCTCGGCGGCGGCGCGTGCCTGACGGATGCCTTCGTCGGAGATGTCGACGCCGGTGACGGTCCATCCCTGGGACGCCAGGTACAGGGCGTTTCGACCCTGTCCCATGGCGAGCGACAGGGCGTCGCCCGCCTCGATACCCTCGACCATGCTCACCAGGAAATCGGTCGGGGCCTTCTTGAATCCAGTTTGGTTGCGATAGGCGAGATTCCACACCGCTCGTTCGCCGTCGATGCCGCTGGGTGCCCACTGCCAGAGGGCGACCTTCCAGGCACCGCGCTCGGGGACCAGGACGAGGGCGCTCCAGCCCGAGAGGTCGTAGGCGGGCCGGTCGCCTTTTGCGGGTACGTGCTCGACGCAGTCGCCGGTGTAAACGATGGCCGCGTCGCTGCGGTTGATGACCTCCCGGGCACACTCGCGCGTTCGCTTTCGCGGGCCGCCGAGCAAGTCTTCGCGGGTCGCCAGGCGCCCAAATCGATAGTGGACGAAGCCGGCGGTCGTAGCTGCTTCCAGAGCCGCCTTGTCGCTGTTGTCGAAGGCGCGAAAGAACGCATGAGCGCGGGCCCGAGCCTCCGCGTCGTCGAGGCTCGCCGGCGCGGCGTGGCTGGGCTCGTGCGAAGGGGACTGAGGGCCGGCGCACGCGGCTAGCGTCAGGGCCAGGCAGACGGGAAAGCACCGCGACATGCACAGGCAACCGCGCGGCGCCGATTTGCATTCCCGCGCGAGCGCGAGTTCTGCCTTGTGGCGGGGATAGGCGTTGGTCGAGCGACGTTCCCGCCGGTTGAAAGAGGCTCGCGTACCGGAGGGGGCCGACGAAACCCTGGTTCCGGGGCGCTACGCGTTGTGTCCGGGTAAGCGCTGAACCAGCCGGGCAGCATCTTCGAGTCGAGGTCTGGGCTTCGGGGGGAAGGGCGGTGCTCCGCCGAGCACCTGGGCGCACCAGTAGGCGGTGCGCAGCTTAAAGCCCTCGAGCCAGTCGGCGGCCCCAGGGCCCCCGGCCCGCAAGCCCCGGTACGAGTCGAGAGCGGCGCCTATCTCCGCGGCCCAGGGGTGGCCGGCCGGCCCAAAGACGTCGCTGTCGTTGGCCCGCGCCATTCCGCGCTCGAGCAGTTGGGCCACTTCGGCGATCCAGCGCGCCCCGCCGCCGTCGTTGGCCCCTTCGCCGGCCGCGAGCTCCGCGCCATGGATGAGCCGCGCGGCCGCCTCACTGAGCCAGATATCGCCGTAGTTGACCGCCCAGCCCCAGCCGTCTTTTTTGCCGGCGGCCAGACGAAGGGTCACCGCCGCGGACGCCCACTCGCCGCGCAGCATTTGCTGTACGCCGTCCATCCACAAGAAGCGCGCGGCTTCGAGAAGGCGCTTGTTGTAGCAGCCCTCGAGGTTCTGCTCCGCGTGCCACCGGACCCCGGCGTCGCCAAACGTGAGCGCGTGGCCGAGGTACAGCTCGCATTCGAAGAGCGTGTTTTCGAGCAGCTTGTGGACATTCATGTGAAAGCCACCCAGCCAGGCCCACCACTTGCCGCCGTCGAGCCGCGGATGCCGCTCGAGCAGTTCACGCAGCCGACGAAGCTCGGCGCCCATCCGGTCGCATGTGTCGCGGTTGCCCAGAGCACCCTGGTCCCACCGTTCCCACGTGTCCGCGATGTTGCGCAGCATGAGGTTGGCTTCCGTGCGGGCGTGCTGTTGCTCGCGCTCGAACGCGTCGACATCGAACTCACCCGGCGGCTCGTTGCCTTCGACGACGAACGCAATCTCCAATCGCACGAGACCGACGTCTGCATTGTCCCAATCGGCAGTGCTTACCGCCACGAACTCGACGCGGTAGGTGCGGTCTCGGTGCGGGTCGAAGCGAATCTCGCCGGCGAGAGCACCGTCGTCGGAAAACTGCACGCCCGGTGGGAGTCGCACCAGCGTGGGACATTGCATGAACCCTCGGTTCGGCAGGCCCGCGGGCGCCGGGTGGTGCATCGCAGTGCCGACCCGGACCGTGCCGAGATCCATCGAGCGTCGCGTCACCTTCAGCCCGTTGCGTTCCGCGCATCGGTAGTGTTCGCTGTAGAGTTCGGCGGCAGTCCAGCCGTGCGGGCAGCAGCCACAGCCGTGGCAACGTCCGTTTCGGTAGTCCGGATCGCCCGGTTGCGCCGTGCCGCCGGAGCACGCCAGCTGCCGGCCCGTCGCCGCGCCTGCTCCTTCTGGCTTTCGGGGCGCCTCGACCGACTCCGGCGGGAGAGCGGCGAGGGCGTCGGGTCGCCGGGCGATCCGCAGATCCTCCGGGGTGGCTCGGCGGCAGTAACGCGGGTCGTCCTCGGGGACGTAGATCAGGGTGTGCTCGGCCTCGAGGGCTACCTGGTACGGGGCCGTCTTTTCCGCCGGCCAGTGCGGCTCGCGGTAGTGCAGCGCGATGACCCGCCCGAGCTTCCAGCCGTCCGGGCCGAGATTGCACATGACGGTTGCGCCGAGCTCCAGGCGTAGGTTCGACATCAGGACCACCGCTTCTGGCAGCGTTGCCCAAACCCGGTGACGGGCGGCGTGGTTTTGCGAGGCGGCGCTTCGTTCGACGTCTTCATCCGCCGGCAAGGATAGGGCGGCAACCGGGGCTGGCAACCGTCGGCGAAGGTTCGTTTGGCCTTTGCGGACTCGCCGTGGCGCGACAAGGGTCGGCGCGCCGCCGGTGCTTCGCAACCGAACGCTACAGAACGCTCATTGCTTCCATGCCCCGGCGCCAGCACGTTTGAACCGTAGGCGGCAGTGGCCCGCCCGCAAAGCACAGACGAGAAAGGATGCGGCAAGTGAGCTCAACGTGGATGAAAGTGGCGGCTAGTGTGTCTCTGGGAGTTCTGCTCGGCGGATGTGGTGACGGCGATGATTCCATCGACCCGCCTGACCGATGATGAATCCACGGGTGCGGCGACGACGGGGACAGATGAGCCCGACGACACCGAGCAGCCTCCTTCCACGGACGGGGAGCCGCCGATCGAGCTCACTCCGACTCTTTGCGATGACCCCGGCAACCTCGATCTCATCACTCCTTACCTCGATGACGGCGAAGATCCTTCCTACGGCGAGGTGAACTCGGCGCAGGTTGAGCGGATGCTTGCGGCTCCGACCGCTGGCCCGTTTTACATGGTCAACCTGATTCGGTTTCGCGACCAGGCTGTCTACAGAGACGGCCGCGACACCGACCTCACGGGTCGCGAGGCCAACGCACTCTACAGCCCGGTCGAGTTCCTCGACGCGATTGGCGCTCGCGTCTTCTTCTTTGGCGAGGTTGGCGAGACGACCGCCGGTGACGTCGGCGCGTGGGACGAGGTGGCCATCGTCGAATACCCATGTCCACTCGCCCTGTTCGCCCTGGGGGTGCACCCTGCGTTCGAGGAGCGCTCGATTCACAAGGACGCGGGGCTCGAAAAGAGCATCGTCCTCGTGACCCACGCCCGCGCCGTGAACCAGCCAGGCATGGTGGAGACGCCGTTCCCGTCAACCGCAGGTGACCCCGCCTTCAAACACGTGCAGGCTTTTGGCGTCCGCGACCAGGCCGTCTACCCGGCGGGCTCGGATCAGCCGGCCCGCACGGGCCCGGAGGCGATGGCCGAGTACGAGGCCGCCATGGTCGAGGCGCAGGCCGCCGTCGGCATCACGCCGGATTTTCGATTCGTCGTCGAGGGCGCCTATATCGGCGACGGGCGCGACTGGGATGCGGTATGGATCGACAGCGTGCCCAGCACGGCGGCCTTCAACGCGCTGGCGCAGGAACCCGACGTTGCCGCCGCCGAGCTCCATCGCGATGCCGCCGTCGAGGACTCGTACGGGGTAGGCGTGGCGCCGCTGATCGCGGGATCCGAGACGACTCCACCGTCGCAGCGGTAAGGGCGCGTGCCGGCGGGCCCCCGTCGGGGGGGCTCGCCTCGACGCGCGTCAGTAGCCGATGGCGACTCCGTCTTTGCGCGACTCGGTAGCGCCGGAGAGCACGCCCCGGTCCGGGTCGGTGGCGACGGCCTGGTAGCCGCCGAACGAACCCTCGCGCTGAACCACGTGACCCCGGCGTGCCAGCTCATCGGCAATGGCTTGAGAAATGCCCGGCTCGAGGGCGACGACGCCACCGTCGGTCATGGTGAGCCCCGTGGGCTGGGAGCTTCCCGAATGGCGAAAGCGCGGGGCGTCGCCGGCCTGCTGCAGATCCATGTCGAAGTCGATCAGGTTGACGATGATCTGGGCGTGCCCCTGGGGCTGCATCGCGCCGCCCATGACGCCGAACGCCATCCACGGTTTGCCGTTCCGGGTCGCGAAGGCGGGAATGATGGTGTGGAACGGCCGCTTGCCCGGCGCCAAAGCGTTGGGGTGCTTGGGGTCCAGGTTGAACAGCGCCCCCCGGTTCTGCATCGCAAAGCCGGCGACGGCGTAGCCCGAGCCGAAGTTGTAGTAGTTGCTCTGGATCAGCGCGACCATGTTGCCCTCGCGGTCAGCGACGGCCAAAAACGTGGTGTCACCGGACTCGAGAGCAGGGGCATCAATGCGTTCCGCCGACCGAGCCGGGTCGATAAGGGCGGCCTGGCGAGCCGCGTAGTCCTTTGAGATAAGGGCCGCGACCGGCACGTCGTTGGTCGCCGGGTCGGCGTAGTAGCGAGCGCGGTCTTCGAACGCGAGCTTCTTGGCCTCGATCAGGGTGTGCCAGAAGTCGGCGGAGTCCCGGCCCATGCCCCGAAGGTCGAAGCGCTCGAGGATGTTGAGTATCTGCAGCGCGGCGATGCCCTGGCCATTGGGGGGCAGCTCGAACACCTCGACGCCGCGGTACGTGGTCGATACGGGCTCGACCCACTCGGACGTGTGGTTCGCGAGGTCGTCGGCGGTGAAATAGCCGCCGTTGGCCTTGGAGAACGCGACGATGTCGCGGGCAATGGAGCCGCGGTAGAAGGCATCTCGACCGCCCCTGGCGATAGCGTCCAGAGTGTCGGCCAGGGCCGGGTTGCGAAACACGTCACCTTCGGCCGGAGCCTGGCCGCCCGGCAGGAACGTGGCCGCGAATCCGGGCAAGGAACGCAGGCTCTCGGCCGCCCGTCCCCACGACGAAGCCACCACCCGCGGCACAGGGACCCCGTCGCGGGCCAGTTTCGCGGCCGGGGCGAACAGCTTGGGCCAGGCCATGCTGCCGAGCTTGCCGTGGAGTTCGGCCCAACCGTCGACGCAGCCAGGCACCGACCACGACGCCGGGCTGCGCACGTCGATGGTTCCGTCTTCCTGAGGGGATATTTTGTCGATGGTCAGGGCCGCCGGCGCGCGTCCGGAGGCGTTGAGTCCGTACAGCTTCTGGTCTTTGGCGCTCCACACGATGGCGAACAGGTCGCCGCCGATGCCGTTGGCGTTGGGCTCGAGGAACCCGAGGGCGGCATTGGTCGCGATGGCCGCATCGATGGCGTTGCCGCCCTGCTGCAGAATCTCAACGCCGACGCGCGCTGCGTGCGGATGTTCCGCAGCAACCATGCCGTTTCGGGCAAACGCTACCGACCGCCGGTGCGGAGCGATCGCTTGAGCTGCCGGGGCTGGCGGGGGCGCCGACCTCGGGCCGGCGGCGGCAGCCAAGGGAGCCGCGGACGCCGACGAACCGTCACCCGGAACGGTCGACGTCCGACCGGCGCACGACACCAGGGCAAGTGAAACCATCGTGGAAGCCAGAAACTGCCAACGCATGCGCGCATCCTACGCCAGGCCCAGGCCGGCGCCGGCTCGGCGATTTCTCGGTGCCGCCGACAACACCTATCCGTCGAAACAACACGTGCCAGGTGCTCCCGCCTGTCTGGTGGCGCTGCCGGTGCGTGTGTTTTCTTCTATCCGAATCGGTCCGGCTCTCGGTGACCCGGGCGCACTAGAAGCCCCGGGGGCCGGTTCGCTGCTCGACGAGGCGCCCGTTTTCGAACAGGTAGAAGCGCAAAAAGCGCTCGCGACCGTAGCTGTACGTCCAGCGTTCGCGGGTCACCTGAACGCTAACCGTCTGGTCCGGCGTCCCGACCGTGCGCGACTCGACCCACTGGCTTCGGTCGTCGGGTTCGCCGCACACGAGCATGACTTCGGGAGCCGGTGTGCGCCGCCGAAACATCTGCTGACGACAGCGTGCACCGTGTCGATCGGTGCCCGCTTCGGGAAGGCGCTCGCCGTGGTACACCGAGGCCAGCTGCCCGTTTTCGAAACGGAGGGTCGTGACGAATCGGCCCGGTTGGGGCGCGAGGGTCCACTGTTCGACGGAGACGGTCTGGCCCAGGGCGACGAACACACCGTCGGTATTCCGAACGCGCTGAGCACTCTCGCGCCACTCGGCGAAGCGATACACGGTGATCGGGTCGCCGCACAGGCTGCGAACCCGGGCTGCAACGTTGCCCCGCGCGATTAGTTCGCCTTTGCAGCGAAGGGAGGAGGTTTGGGCGTGGGCCGAACCGGCATCGATGGCAAGCAGCGACCAGGACACGGCGACCAGAAGGAAAAAAGAGCAGGGGCAGAACCGCATAACGAAACCAGCAGGCGGGATGGCGCCAGGCCGACAGCCGGCGGGTGACCCGCGCCACGGTCGCGAGTCCGGGCCCGAAACGTGCCCGGCTCACGCCAGGAGCGAGAGATACCGAACCCTGCCAAAGCAACGCGTGTGCCCGACTTGATTCCGCGCTGCGATTTGCGGCAACGCTTCAGAATACGAAGGGCAGGGTGCTTTCGCCCGCCCGTCGCTCTCTGCAGCCTGGGTCACGGAGCGTGGTCGCTCGGTCACAGTGTGACCGAGGGGCTCCGGCGCGAAAGCTCTTGAGAGGAACTTTCCCGAGTCGCCGAGACCCGTTCACTCGCGGAGCGATCGCGTCGACAGTTCAGCGCTGGCGCCGGCGGTCAACGCCGCCGGAGGCTAGCGCTAGCGGCTGGCTTTGCGCCCGCGGCGGCCGATGAACAGGCTCACGGCGAACAGCAGCACGGCCCAGGGCATCCCGTCGTTGTGGCCGGGAGCCGTCGAGCAGCCGCCGACGAGCGGGGTGAAGGCCTCGTTCTCGGGGTCGCCCGGCGCTGCAGAGTCCTGCGGCGCGTCGGGGCTCTCGCCGGTGCCGGGCGTGTCCTGATTCTGCGGCGCGTCCGGCGTTTCGTCGGGGCTCGGCGGCGTGCCGGGCGTGGGCTGGGGGTCGTTCTGCGCGATGTAGTTCTGGATCCACGGCAGGTACTGGTCGATGCGGACCTGGCCACCCAGCGTGGTGTCGGACTCGCAGTTCGGCGGCGTGTTGGGAACGGTGCTGTAGCCGAAGGAGGTCACGCCGACCAGATACTCAACGCCGCCGAAGGTCATGAAGGTGGGCCCGCCGGAGTCGCCGTTGCAGGTCTTCGCGCCGTTCGGGTTCGCCGTCCCCGGCCCGGTCCGGCCGATGATCATGAGCTGACCGAAGTAGCCGTCCGAGTCCACGCCCTCGAGCTGGGTCAGGCCTTCCCGCTTGATGCCCGAGTCGTTGGCGCCGGTCGCGGTTAGACCGAAGCCGGTGATACGGACCGGCTCACCCACGTGCTGGGCCAATTCGCGGGTCCCGAGCGGGATGGGGGCGGCTGGCGCGGGGGCCGCCAGGGTCAAAATCGCGAGGTCGGCGTCTTGCCGGTAGGCGTAGTCGGTCACTGCGATGCCGGAGCCGTAGACGTACCCGTTCGGTCCCAGCGGGGCCCGAGTGCCGAAGTACACCTCCATGTCGGCGAGGTTCGCGGTGGTCGGTGGTCCATCCTGCTGGTCGTAGTACACGCAGTGGCGGGCCGTGGTCATGACCTTGGGGGACACCAAGGTTGCGGTGCACGAGCCGCCGCCGAGCCAGACGAAACCAACGGCCGGGTCGCCCTCGTTGATGGTGCCATTGACGATTTCCTGGTTGGTGTCCACGTACTCGGGGTCGTCGAACTCAACCTCCATCGCGCAGCCAACCAGAGCGAACGGGATCGCGACGCCAGCGAGAACACCAATGAGACGCATGCGAGACTATTGAGCAAGGTCGGTGCCGAGAGGCGGCGCGAGCAATTTCAGGGAGATTTTTGCAAGCCGTTCGGTTCGCGCCGGAGGGAACCCTCCCCAATCAGGTTCCATTGCCCCCGATCTGGCTGTCGTGCGCGGTCGCCGCGCGTCGTCGCGCGTCGGTTCGAAGCGACAACCTCCGGGTCGCGAATCCAAGACGGGCCGGGCCGGCGCGCGATGTCGAAGGTGCCCGCGGCACCCGGCGCCGTCGCCACGAACGTTCGCGAGAACCGGTCCGAGTTGCTGACCGAGCCGCGTGTCCTTGGTTCGTTCTGGCTCCGCGGCGTCGTTCGTGAATCACGCTGGTTCCCGCGGCGGGGTGAAACGCCGCGGGGGCCGTGCCTTCCGAGCCAGGCTGCGCCGACCAAGGCCTAGTCCACTGGCGTGCCGTGCTTCGCGGAGCAAACGGAACTTACCTTCGCGGCAAGAATGGCCGCCGAGGCGGGGAATTCCCGGCGCCTGGGCTGAACCCGTTGTTCTGGTCGGGCCGGGCTGCAGTAGACTCGATGCCGGGAGCCACCGGGGAATGAACCAACGGGCCGCCGCGATATCGTGCCGATTGTGGCTGGGCCTGCTCACGGCCTGCGGTTCGTCGCCGGTAGAACCGGCGCCGCAAGCCCCGGAACTGCCGGAGGTCCCGGAACTTCCGGTCGACCCGGAGCCCGTTTCTCCGTTTGTCATCGGCTCGTCGGAGCGAGTCGATCCGCCCATCGACACGGGCCTGATTGGCGACCGGTTTGGCCGCGCCATTTCCGTCGACGGAACGCGCATGGCCGTTGGCTTTACCGGCCAGCGCCCGGGGGCGATCGGTGGCGGCGTGCGGATCTACGAACGGACCAACGACGCTTGGGTCGAGGCCGGGGCGCTGGCGCCCCTCGACAACGCGGCCGACACAGCGTTCGGCACGTCGGTGTCCCTCGACGGAGACCGGGTCGCGGTCGGCGCACCGTTCAACGGCGCCGGCGCGGTGTTTGTGTTCGAGTTCGACGCGGGCGAGTGGCGGCAAGCGGCTCGCCTGGAGGTCGGCGGTTCCTTCGGCGACGGCTTTGGCACGACGGTCGCGCTCGACGGCGATCGACTGATCGCCGGTGCGCCGGCCAAGAACCTCGAGGCCGGCGCGGTCTACAGCTTCGAAAAGCTGGATGGAGCCTGGGTGGGCCGGGGCGTGTTAGCCGGGGAATCGGGCGACGGGGAGCGCTTTGGCGCGGCTCTCGCGATGCAGGGCGATCGAATTGCGGTAGGCGCGCCGGGTGATGGCGGCGTGCAAGGGGCGGCCTACGTCTTCGACAGCGGAGAACCAGTGGTCCTGCGCCCGCCGACGCCGACGCCGACGCCGTCACCGACCGGGGCCGGTGGTTTCGCCAGCGCTCTCGCGCTCGATGGCGACCGCCTGGTCGTCGGCGCGCCGGGCTCGAACTCCGCGGCGCCTGGCGGTGGCGCGCACGTATTCGAGGCGGATGAGGTCGGATGGAGCCACGCCGCCGAACTCGAGGCGCCCGGCGAGTACCTGCTCGGTGCCGCCGTGGCGGTCGCCGGGGACCGCGTCGTGCTCACCGCCGTGTCGGACGCCGAGGAGCGGGGAGCCACAGCGCGAGCGCTGTCGTACGTCAGCGACGGCGGCGCGTGGCGGCGCGAGGCCGTTTTTTCGCCGGGGTACGCCCGGGCGCCGTGGGCCGGCGTGGCGCGGGACGCCGTGGTGCAGCTGAGCGGCGGTCGGTTGTTTCTCGGCAGCCCGGAAAACGATCGGCACGGCGAGGAAACCGGCGTGGTGGTCGTGGCCCAACTGGACGCGACCGCGTGGGCCACGTCCGCCGAGCTGCGCTTGACCGACGTGGCCGGGTCCGACGAGTTTGGCCGCTTCGTCGCCATCGATGGCGATACGGCGGTGGTCATGGCGCCCAACGATTCGACCGCTGCCAATCTGGTGGGCGCGCTGATCGTCTTCCAACGCGACGACCAGGGCCGTTGGGCTCGAAGCAGTCTGCTGTCGCCGCCCGATCCGACGCCCGGGTTCAATCTCGGACGATCTCTGGCGGTCGACGGCGACACCATTGCGGTGGGCGCGCGGCGAAGCGACGGCGACGTAGTCTACGTTTATGAGCGGTTGGAGGGAGTTTGGTCGTTCGCGCAAGTCCTCCAGTCTCCGTCGGAGACGGCGCCCGACGGGTTTGGCAGCAGCGTGGCCATCGCTGGCGACACGCTGCTGGTCGGCGCGCCGCGCGCAAACGGGCTGAGCGGGGCCGTGCACGTGTTCGAGCGTCGAAGCGGGCTGTTTGTGCGCACGGCGGTCATCGCGGGCGAAGTCGGTGGGGCGGAGTTTGGTGCAGCCGTGGCCATCCATGGCGAGCGGTGGGCGGCGGGCGCGCCGTTCGACCCGACCACGGCCGAGTCGCTGGGGGCCGTGTACGTGTTCGAGCGCACCGCCGACGGCTGGCGGGGAACCGAGGCGATTCGCCCCGCCGAGCCCATGCACGCGGCGCTGTTTGGCCGCACCGTGGACATCGCCGACGACGCGCTGGTCGTCGGTGCCGACTTCTTCAACTACGCCTTCCTGCTCGACCGACGGGAATGGCGCGATGCCGCGACCTTTGCGCGTGGACCGTCTCAGGGGTGGTACAGCGGCGCCGTGGCCATCGCGGGCGATGCCATCGTGCTGGGCGCCACGACCAACCGCACCCGGTATCCCGCGTCCGCCGACGTCTATCAGCGTCGCGGCAACAGCTGGACGTTCGTGGAGCGCGTGTTCGCCCCGATCAAGGAAATGGGTCACGACGCCTACGGCGCGACCGTTGCCGTCGACGAAGGCACCATGATCGTAGGGTCGCCCTTCGCGGCGGGAGAAAGCGGCTTCTGGTTCACTGGTGCCGCGTTCCTCTACGAGCTGCGCGAGCGGTAGCCGGCGCGCGCAACGGGACCCGGCCCGCCGTGGGCTGTGTTCCGGTACAACGGCCCCCGCTACGTTGTGACGGTCCGGTGACTCGTTGCAAGAAGGCTTCGAAAGCACGGGGCCTTCGGGCTCTGAACTCGCCAGAGGTGCGGGCTGCGCGCCTGGGCGCGACGAGCCCGCACCTCGAGCCCGACCCTAGATCGTGATTCTGGGATAGACGTAGACGGTTCCTTTGCCGTTCTGAAACAGATTGGTCCCAACCCCATGATGGTGCCGCCAGTGTCGCTGGTCGCTCATGCGCTTCGCCGCGATCGGGGCCGGTTGCGGCTGCCAGGCTCCGGCAATTTTTTGCCGCAGGGTCACCCGGCTGGGCTGGTGGTCGCTGCCATCGACCAGGAAGAACAAGCCCTGGTTGCGGGCGTGTTTGTAGGCCGTTGTCATGCCACACGAGGTGACCAGGTGAATGTCGACGTTGCCTTGAGGGATTGTGGCCTGGGCGCGCCGCATCACGTGATCCAGGCAGATCTCACAGATGAACTGCAGTCCGTCGAGGGTGAAGTTCGTCGCGCCGCCGAGGCCAGAGGCGCTGGTTTCGCCGCCCATTGCCACCGCGGGTACGTTGGCAGCCCCGACTCCGTCAATGCCGCCAGACGGCCGGGCGCCCGCCGTCGCGGAGATGTCGGTGAGCGCGCCGCCGATGTTGACCTGGCCGGGGTTCGCGCCGTGGTGAAAGTTGGGCGAGTCTCCGTAGTCGGGGCCAAAGAAGTCGACGGCCGAAACGTACTCTTTGTAGACGAGGATCGAGTCGCCGGGGGTCGTGTTCTCTCCAACGGTGCTCCGCCCCCCAATGCGAGCCAGGGCGACGTTGAGGATTTCGCTGTCGTCGGTGAGGGCGGCGCCGGCCGGCGGTTCGACCTCTGGCATCACGGCGAGCGCCGTTCCGAGGACGAAAATCCACCGGAAGTACTCGGCTTTGCGGAGGTGGCGGTCCAGCACCTCGCTCAGGTAGCTAAGTGCCTCCGCCGAGTAGACACCCCCTCGCGCGCCTCGAAAGAAGAACTCGGGGGCGACGAAGAGCTTCGTCGCCATGGGGCTGATTCGATGGTCCTTTGCCGCCGCTTCGATGGCGTCTATCAGGACCTTACACCGGGCGTCGATGTCCCGCTTTTGGTCGTTGAGCCCGGGGTAGTTCACGCGGTTCGTGTTGCCCTCGGCGGCGGTCTGGATCTGATAAGCGATGCATTGGATGTCTCTAGGCATGGGCCTAGAACCTAGGGATGCTGCCAGGGCGCGGCCAATACGGTCTCTTAATGCCTCCCATGGGCGCTGGCTATTGCCGGGGGGGACGGCCGAGGGTAGGTGGGGACCCACAGCGGCAGTAACTCGAAATGGGTTGGACGGGCGGATCGAGCGTGACTGCCCCGAACGATTGGATCAGACTTGATCCATGAAGCACCTGGTCTCCGCTTTCGCGTTCGCTTGTCTATCCGCGGCGTTTGCGGGGACCGCCTGGGCGGACCAGGCCGATGGACCCGGGGCGGAGCGAAACGCCCTGAAGCCGGAGACCGCCCGTTACCAGCCCCAATGCCCTGGGTGCCCGGTCCAAGCGCGACCCTTCGACATTGGCGAGAGAGGGGCCCGCAAGCTGGGCCGGATTCCACCGTTCTTCCAGTTCAGCAGCGGCGGGCAGGCGCTCGGGGACGGAGCGGTCGCCGCGAACGTGCAGGTACGTGGCGGACTTGGCGCGGTGGGCGCAGATGTCGGCTTTTCGTCCTTCTTTGAGGAGTCCCCAAAGGGCGGCGATTTCAGAACGTTGCAGCTTTGGAACGCAAGCGTCGCGTTCAATCTCACCGGCGACATCCTGACCGACGTGCAGATGTTCATGACGGTCGGAGTCGCGGGCATGACGACCGACGTCGATGACCCTCGGGTCGGGGTCGAGTTCGGCATGGACGTGCGCAAACCGGTCGGGGAGTTCGTTCTGCTGGGCGCGGCCGGCGGCCGCATCATGGGCGACAACACCGCCATCTTCGTGGGACGAGCGGCTGTTTCGTTCTCGATCTTCGAGCTGGGCTATCGGCTCACGGCGTTCGAGAACGGGCCGAAGCTGGGCGGCCCCGAGGTGGGACTTTTCTGGCGTTACTGACCGCGGCCCGGGTGGCTGGTCGTCGGCGCTGCGTCGCGCCTTAGCGTAGAGCGTGGAGCCTAGGGCGCCTCAACGGCGCCGACGTCAGGCGCGCCGCTCCGGGCACGCCCGAGGATGTCGTCCGTTGCCGCCTGGGTCGGATCGGCGACGTCGAGGGCGGCACTGCCCGGCGCCGGCGAGCCGTAGCGAACGACGAGGTTTTCGAATGCACCGCACACGTCGGTGCTGCCGTCCGCAAACGCGCTGCCGTCCCAGTGGGGAACCACGAGGGCCGACACGTCGCCGAGCAGCGGGTCTCCGACGATGCCGGCCGCGTCGTCGCTTGGGTTCACCGCCTCGCCATCGTCGTCTGGCACCGCGCTGCCGCCGTTCCAGTACAGGTTGTTCGAGATTGAAACCGCCCCGATCTCATCTGGCGCGACATCGGAGAAGTCGTTGTCGTCCGCCGCGTCGACGGCGCCCATGGTGCCGGTAGGGTCCGACCATACGTTGTTGACGAGCTCGATTCCCTCGACCCGCGGATTGCTACCCTCGACGTTGAAGCGAAACGCAAAGGCGTGCGAGGGGAGGTTGCCGACGGTCGTGTTGTGGCGAAAGACGATGTCTCGGCTGCCCTTCACGCCGAAGGGCGCCCGCATGACGACCGGCGAGTCGCCGAGGAACAGGTTGTTTTCGACAATCGCACCCTGCACCTCGTGAAACGGCTGACCATCCTCGCCGAACAGTAGAAACCCGGCGCCCTCGTTGCCTTGCCAACGCAGGAAGACGTTGCGACGAACGGCGATGGATCGTGAACCCGTAAAGCGGTCGTCGGCTCCATTGCTGTCCTTGACGACGATGTAGCTCGACGTGTCGTTGACCACCGGCCTGCCACTCTCGGCAAATGCGTTCAGGAAGATGTTGTCCTGAATGACCACGCCCTGCGCGCTGTTCAGGTCGATGTGCTCGTCGGAGCCGGTCTGGTTGAAGAAGAGGTTGCGCTCGACGACGATGTCCGAGATGCCGTTGTTGATCTTGACGATGTCGTTGTTGAACGAGTCGTGGAGGATGTTGTTGCGCAAGGTGATGCGCGAGACTGCGCCGTCGCCAGCCGCGTCGATATGAACCACGAGCGCGCTCGCGCCAGGGCCGGAATGCGCGATGTCGAAGCCCTCCACCACAATGCCCTGGCAACCGCGACCGTCGGCGTAGAAGGTCATTACCGGGCCGTCGTTGCGAAACCGGGCGCGATACGGTTCCTCCGATCGCACGACGACCCCCGTGTCGAAGGTGCCTCGCATGCGAATGCGGCCCAGGTATTCGCCGGGGCGTACGAGGATGGTCGAGCCATCGGCCACGCTGTCGAGAGCGTGGGTAACCGTGGCCCACGGTGCGCTACTGCTGCCGTCGCCCCGTTCGTCGTCGCCATCGGTGGCGACGTAAACGATAGCGCCGGTCGGCGGTTCGTAGGAGCAGGCGCTCGGCGGGGATGACGTGGGCGGAGCTACGTCACTTGCGGAATTCCCGCATCCGCAGCACGCCACCAGCAACCCCGCAGTCAGACTGCCCATGACCGTTCCCCGGCGAGCCACGCGCCGAGTGTGCCACGCAGGGCGTCCGCCCGCACGTTGCCGACAGCGGGGCGCGATAGCCGGACTTCTAGCCCAATTGCAATGGGCTTGCATCAGTGGCGCTGCTCGACTAACGTCGGGCCGAAAGTCACCGGAAACACTCCAGGCTTTCATCGTTTCAGCGACCCGAGGTTGGGTTTGGGCCGGATATGCGACCGATAGTCTTTGTGCTGGTGATGTGCGGCTTTGCGGCGTCGGCGAGCGCGCATCCGCCGCCGGACATGTGCGCCTTCGATCCCTTCGCCTGCAACAAAAAGAAGCCGAGTTTCGGCTTGCCGGCGAACCTGGATGAGCTCCTGCCGCCGTCGCCGCCGCCCGGCCGCGACGAACCGCCGCCTTCACCTTCGGACGGCGCCGCGTCGCCGGCGGAGACCCCCGAGGCGGAGCCACCCGCGCCGGCCGCTGCGCCGCCGGTTGCCGCTGACGTAGCGTCGCCGCCTGCGCCCGACGCTGCTTCGTCCCCCGCGGCTTCCGGACAAGACGGCGGGCTGGCGCCGGCGCCCGCGGCGGCCGACAAGCGACGTCGGCGGGCCAAGAAGACCGCGGCTCGGGCAGCCGCGGCAAAGACAAGGCGTCCGCGGCCGAAAGCTGCGCCCGCTGGTGCTCGATCCGTGGCTGCACTGGCGGCAACGACCGAACGGCCGACCACCGCCGGGGACGGGGCCGAGGTAGAGGCGCGGCGCGCGGAATCTACGTCCCCCCACACGGCTGCGCCGGCCGCTGCAGTTCCGCCGCCCCCCGGGCCAGACACGTCAGCGCCGCACGCGTCGCAAACACCGCCGGCGCCGCCGCCTTCTTCGAGCCCCGCCGCCAGTGAGCAAACCCCTCCGCAACGGTCCACGTTCGACACGGCGAGTCTGTATCTGCGGCTCGGCTACGCCCACATCCTGCCGCTTGGTCTCGACCACATTCTCTTCGTGCTCGCGCTGTTTCTCGCGTCCACACGCCTGCGACCGCTGCTGATTCAGATCACGGCGTTTACCGTGGCGCACACGCTCACTCTGGCGCTTGCGATCACCGGCCTGGTCCAGGCGCCGGGCCACATCATCGAGCCGCTGATCGCGCTGTCGATCGTCTTCGTCGCGGTCGAGAACATCTACTTCGCAGACATGACGCGCTGGCGGCCGCTCATCGTCTTTGCGTTTGGTCTCTTTCACGGACTTGGGTTTGCGAGTGTGCTGATGGATCTGGGATTGCCGCACGGGCAGTTCTTGACCGGGCTCATCGCGTTCAACGTGGGTGTCGAGGTAGGGCAGCTTTCCGTCGTTGTGCTGGCCTTCGTCCCCGCATTTCTCTTGCGCCGTCTCCTGCGCAAGGAAGGGGTCGAGCGGCTGTATCGACCGATCGCCGTGGTACCCCTGTCCCTCGTCATCGCGGCGACCGGACTGTTCTGGGCCTATCAGCGCACCCTCGGAGGTGGATGACGCTCGCCCGTTGCGAGCGTGCGTCTCAGACGCGTTCCCTCGCTGGCGAGCGAGCCAGCGCCCTGGCGCCGTCCCTAGGCGAGCGCAACGCTCAGGGGATTCCGTCGAGGTCCGGGGTTGTCCGCAGGGAACTCAGGTCGCGTCCCCAGGCGTCGCGCGAATCCCGAAGAAGGGTTTGTGGCGTCGCGTCGAGCGTGGACAAATTCCACAGCTGGACCACTCCGTCCCAGCCAGCGGACACCAGGGTCTGGTTGTGAAACTCGACGAACGCGGCGCGCTCCCGGTGCCCGCGAAGCGTGGCGCGCAAGGAGCCACTGGCGTCCCACACCTCCACGCCACCTGAGCGACTGGCCGCTGCGATGAGCCCCCCGTCCCTCGAGATTGCAACATCGAGCAGATTCCCGAGCGAGCTTTCGAGCCGGCGAAGCAGGGCGCCCGCTGGTGAGTGGAGCCGAACGCTGTCGGGCACAAGGACCGCCACGGCCCCAGTCGTTGCCTGGGCTGCGGCGGTCGCGTTCGGCGCCGCGAACAGTCTGCAGAGGCCGTGATCGCTGTTGAACTGATAGACGTCGCCGTCGGCAGCGACCAGGACGGCCCGCGAGCGGTCTTCCGTGACGTCAATGTCGACAAAGCTGGGGCCGTCGATGAGGGTGGTCCGCCCGGACTGCAGCTCGGTCGCGATGAGACCGTTTCCGTAGTGCACGAAGGTCGCGATGTCTCCGTCGAGGACGGCCACTCGTCGACAACTGCGGCCTGCGAGACCGGTGATCGCCTCGTTGTACTCGGGCCCCGACAGCCGGGCTCCGCCCGACGTATCCGCGGTCGCGGCAATAAGAGACCGGTCTGCCTCGGTGAACACCACGCGCTTGACGACGTGACTCGAAACCTCTGTCGCTCGCGCAGGGCGTTCGCCATGACGCCCCCACAGGGCGACCCGGCCGTCGCCTCGACCGGCGGCCACGAGACCCGAATCCCAATCGACGGCGGCGCTGCTGAGCCCGACGCCGCCTTCGAAGCGGCCGATTGCGAAGCGCGGCGGCATGGACCAGACCGTGAACTGCCGGCCGGCGCCGACAAGGCGTGTACCGTCGCCGGCTACGCTGCGCGTGTCCCGGGGAAGAGTCAACACAAGGCTTTGGCCGGGGACACTCCAGACCTCAGGGCCCCGCTGTTCCGGAACGACGATCAGCTGCGTGTCGGAGACGAAGCGCAGGCTCGCGATGGGGGTATTGGTCGGCTTGCGCAACTCGATCGGAGCCTTGTGGCTCTGGTCGTATATGACGACGCCTCCCACGGCGTCTCCGACGGCCACGGTCGCTCCGTTTTTCGAGACCGCGACGGCGGTGCCTGGTCGGTGGAACGATGGCGTGCGCGCCGGCGGTCGCCAGACGACCGAGCCCGTCTCCTGGTCCACGACGAGTACCAGTCCGTCGAGACACGCCAACGCGGTCGCGCCTCCCTGGGCGCCAATCGCCCGAACCATCACGTCATAGGCGCAGGGGCGCGCTATGCTGAGTTTGCGGCCGGATGCCCCCTGGTAGGCTGTAACCCGGTTGTTGTCGGCGCTCACGACCCGACCGGCGTATCGATCGGCCGCCAGCGTGTGGTCGTCAGAGGCAACGCTCCAAAGAACCTCGCCGCTGGTCTTCGACAGGCCCAAAATGCGAGAGCCGGTTGCGATTGCCACGATGTTCGGCAAAACGGCGGCCGCGACAACACGGCCTGGCCGAGCCCAGACGAGGTCGAGTGCGTTGCGGTCGTCAGACCGGGTCCAATACTCCACACCTCGGTCGGAGAGGCAAACCGCCGCACCGTCGGGATCAGGGTGCGAACGTCGGCAGCGCGGCCCGGCCGCCGTCCATTGGGCGCGCGGTCGCTCCCACGCGCGAACCGCGGCGATCACGCCGCGAGCGTCGGGCTGCTCGGCGTGTTGGAGAGCGTTCACCGCCAGGATCTCGGCTTCGGCGCGTTGCCCTTTGTCGAGCGCCGCCACGGCCTGCTGCGACAGCGCCCACGCGAGAGACTCGGAGCTCGACCGCAGCGCTTCACTGGCGGTGGCCTCCGCTGCTTTCGCACGCTGGCGTTCGGTGGTCACGCGAAACCACGAGGTCGTCAGTACGACGACGAGCATGATCCCCGCGGTTAGAGCGATAAGCAGGGGGACCTTCCAGGCGCGAACCACGTGGCCCAGGAGCTCGAGCGGCCGGTAAGCGTGGGCGCCGACTCGTCTGCCCTCCAGGTGGCGAGCAACGTCGGATGCTAGCTCTGCCGCCGAGGAGTACCGGTTCTCGACCGGCTGGGCCAGCGCTTTGCGGCAGATGGCGCGCAGCTCGAAGTGCGCCTGGTGTTCGAGGGCGCTGCCGGTCGCCGGTGGTGTTCCAGCGAGCAGCTCATGCAAGATTGCACCAAGGCTCCAAACGTCGAAGTGCGGCCCAGGTAACGTGCCTTCGCGTTGTTCCGGACTCATATAGAGCGGCGTACCGGCGCGGAGCGGCGGATCTGGCAAGTTGTCTTCGGTAGCCGAAGGGACCACCACGGCTAATCCCCAGTCGACCACCTGGGTCTCGCCGAAGTCACCGATCATCACGTTTGCTGGCTTCAAGTCGCAGTGAACGACGCCGCGACTATGCGCGAACGCGACCGCTTCGCAGACATGGTGGTAGTGCCGCAAGAAGGCCATCCGTTCGTCGACGGAGGTGCAGGTGGACAACGCCTGGGCCAGCGAGCGCCCATTGACCAGGCGCATGGTGTAGAAGATCTCGCCGGTTGCGCTGGTTCCGGCGTCGTAAATGGGGACGATGTTGGGGTGCTCCAGTCGAGCGGTCAGTCGCGCTTCGCGCAACAGCAGCTCACGCGGTCGGTCTGGTCGGACCTCCTTGAGGGCGACCTCGCGCATAAGGCGCCGGTCGTGGGTCCGGACGACGGTTCCCATGCCGCCTGCGCCGACCACGCTGCTCCTGTCGTAGCGCTCTTCGTCGGGCGCGAACCCAAAAGCGACGTCGTCACAGCTGTCGGAGGCGGCCTGGCTCCAGCCCGCCCTGGAGGCCTCGAGCCAGCGTTTATCCGCCATCGCGCGCAGTGTCACCCGGCTGCAAACACAGCTGAACACACCCCGACCCATCCGCCGAGATAAGGTCGCCACGAATGCCGAAGCCGCGCAGTTTGCGCCGCAGGCGCGAGAGACTGCTGTCCCATTTGTGTCGCAGCTCGACATCGGTGACCGGGGAGGGCCAAACCTCCGTGGCGATGGAGCGCCAGCTGGTCGGCTGGCCGATTGAGATGAGCTCGCTCAGAATTCGCGCTCCGACCCCGCCGAACGTAACCGTGGGTTCGCTTTGCCGCCGGATCTCCACGGAGTCGTAGCGGCCGACGATTTCCAGCGGGGTCAGCAAGGTGCCTTCGATGTTGGTGCTGGGGGTGTTGCCGGTGTCGGTCTCGACCGTATCGAATCGAAGCTCGATCCCATCGAGCGAGAGGCCGTCGCCAACAGACAGCTCGCCGACCGGGGCGCCGTGCAGCGAGCCCTTGAGAGTCGCTCCGACGAACCAGAGATGAAGCGGAGCCTGAGGGTCGAAACGGGCGGAGACCTGCACGGGTGACCCGGGCGACACGCTTGTGACCGGGCCCAGTACGTGTGGCGGCAGCCCGGGCGCGGTAAGGGTGCGCAGGCGCGCTGGAACCGAGACGCGCAGGACATCGATGGCGAGACTGGGCGCCAGCTCGATCGACATGGCCGGCGCCAGCGCGACCTCTGAGCGAGGCGTGCCGTTTACGGCGACCATTCTGCGCAGTGAAAGTAGAAACAGGCGGCCTCGTCGCAGGCTCACGAATGCGTGTGCTTCGGAGACGCGGGGGTCGTCCACCAGCAGCGCAGCGCGGTCCGTTCGCCCGATGACATCCCCTGGACTGAGGTCGAAGGGGGCACCGCGTGGACATCGAAGGCTAACGAAGGCGCGCGCAGTCACGACGATTGCCAACGAGCGTAACACGGCGTCGCTACGTCTCTTGACGCGTCCGATGCGTCAGAGATCGGCAGGGGGTGGGCTCGCGCGCTTGTTGGTAGCGTCGACCGAACGCTGGGTTTGCCAAGGGGGTTGTGTGCAGTGGTTCTTGTGCCGCGTGATGGCGCTACTGGTTCTTGTCGCGGGTGTTGTCGGGTGTTCGGGGTCGCCTTCCGAGTCTTCGTCGGGGCCCGACTCGGGGGCAGGTTCAGGTTCAGGCGATGATGGTCCCGACGCCGCCGCCGTCGAGGACTGTGAGGACCGTGGTGACTGCCCGCCTCAGATCCTCTCGGCTGCGCCATCCCTCGTTCCGAGCAACACCGCCGCGACTGTGTCTATCGTCGGGGCCCATTTCGCCGAGGGAGCGACCGTGTTGCTCGGGGGCGTTCCGATTTCGCCGGTGATATTTGTCGACGAGGGAGAACTCTCGATCACGGTCGGCGCGGCGCCCGGGCAATATGGAGACCTCGATCTCCAGGTCTCGAACCCGGATGGCCAGAGCGCCATGTTGGCGGAGGCGTTGCGGCGGTTTCTCGGAGCTGTCGGCTTCGGCGAACGGACCAACACGTTGGCCGATGGCGGCGCTATTTCGGTTGCAACGGGGGACCTGAACGGCGACGGCAACGTCGATGTCGTGACGGCCAACGTCGCGGCGGGCTCGGTCGCGATCCTGCTTGGCCGCGGCGACGGCACGTTTGACGAAGCCGCCATCCGGTCGGTGGGGAGCGGGGCGGCCACCGTCCGCCTGGTGGACCTCGATACGGATGGCGCGCTCGACATCGTCGTCACTGCGCGCGACGACGACAGCCTCGTAACGCTGGCCGGGAACGGCGACGGGACGTTCGCCCCGGAGGTCGTTTATGCCGCCGGCGATGGAGTCTTTGGCTTAGCGGTTGGCGACGTCAACGGGGACCTGGCATCCGACATCGTCACGGGGCACCAACTGGGTGACAACATTGGCGTTCGGCTCGGCGACGGTAGCGGCGGTCTGGGCCCCATGACGACGCTTCCCGGGAACGACTTCGTGTTCGGCGTCGAACTCGCGGACATGGACTCCGACGGAAACCTCGACATCGTCGCGACATCCGGCATCGGCCCCGGCCTGGTGAGCGTCTATCGGGGCAATGGCGACGGTACCTTCGCGCCGAAGGCAGACGCGGATCTCGGCGCGTCGCCACGTCGGCTCGCTGTCGCCGACATCGACGGCGATGGGCGCGCGGATGTTGTCGCGCCCAACGTCGACGACGGCACAATCAGTGTTGCCCTGGGCACGGGGGACGGCCAGCTGGGGGCCGCTACGACGGTTGTGTCTGGTTTTTCTCCTTTTGCCGTGGACGTGACCGACCTGAACAAGGACGGGCGACCCGATCTGCTCGCCGTGCGCTTGTCGACCTCGAACGCCCTCGAGTACCACCTCGGTCTGGGCGACGGCACGTTCACCACTCGACAGATCGTTGGCACCACGTCGAACGGTCCCAGGGATATCGAGGCTGCCGATCTGGACGGCGATGGTCTGCCTGACCTTGTGACGGCAAACCGCCAGAGCAACAACGTGACCTCTGTACTCAACGCGTCGGAGTAGCCGCGGGCGTGGCCTATGCAGATGAGGTCGAGGCCCGAACAAACGCCGCAGCTCCGCGAGACGCGATTCGCATCGGCCCAAACTGGGCCAGTGGGCCACGAGCTCCGCGGTATCCTGTTGCCTTGCCCGGGGGGCTTCGGAGTAGGGTCTTCGGGTGCTCGGTGACCGGTCGGTTGCGGCGATGCTGCTTTGCTCGGCGCTCGCGGGGTGCTTGCAGGCCGGCCTGGCCCCTCGCACGGGCGAGATTCGCTCGCAAAAGGCGGCTGTGTCTCTGGCGCTTCCGATCACGGGGATGGTGCCCACCGAGTTCGGTGCCGGCAGTGACGTCTCGGGAAACTCGGCCGGGTACGGCGGAATCGCGCCGTTTCTAGATGCTCAGGGCGCCGTGGGGCTCGCGTTCGCTGAGCGTGCCGAGTTCGCCGTTGCCCTGGCCCTTACGGAGGTCGCGGTTGGAGGGCGATGGGGGCTGCAATCGGAAGCCGACGGAGCCCCGGCGTCGATGGCGATTGGCGGGGAGCTGACGCTAAACCCCGCAAGCCCGACCCATCGCGGTGGGCGCGGGCTGGGTGGCCGTGTGCGCATCGACTGGAGCCGGCGGTCGAGCGATCCCGTGCCGTGGCTGGTCCTTGCCAATGCCGGGGTGAGCTACGGCCCGCGGACCTACGCCGCCTGGGATGGCGAGTTCTCGGGATCTCGAGCGACGCGCCTGGAAACGCGCGTAGAGGGGGTGCTCGGCGCGGGCTTTGGCCAGGGCCTGTCGCTGCTCGTTTCGGGCTATCGGACCATCGATCGCGGTCGACCGTTCGACTCGAGCGACGCGTTCGAAAATGACTGGGGGGTCGTGCTCAGTCTCGGCTTCGTCAAGGACGGGGCGACGACGACCCGTTGACGGGGCACGGCGCGTTACCGCCCAATGGTCCGTAGCGTCGCTTGCAGCGCCGTGCGGGCCAGGTCCAGGCGGTCTTTGGCGTTTCGATGACCGAGAGCCGCCGCGAAAGCGCTGGAGGCGGTGGCCAGGAGCTGTCGCTCGTAGCGGTCCCACTGCCGGACGCCCCGGCAATCGTCGAAGCCGACGAAGCCCCACACCTCGTCCGAGTCGCCGACCGGGCAAACGAGAATCGACTGGATGTCCTGGGGCTCCAGTATTCCTCTCTCGGCCTCGGGAAACTCGCTGACCGGGCCCCAGATCGAGTCGCCTTTGGCAAATGCGTTAACCCAGCGGGGGAACAGCTCGCTCATGGGCAGACCCTGCAGCTCCGGGTTGTCGATCTGTGGGTCGCATGATTCTCCGCTCCACTCGAATCGCTGGCTCGCGCTTACCTGGTCGGCCTTTTCGACGGCATCGTACTCGAAGAGGTAGGCCCGGTCGGCATCCACGCTAAGGGCCAACACTCCGAGAAACCGAAGCACGGTGGCCTCGTCGAAGTTGCTGCTGAGCAGGAGCTGCGAGTGGAACTTCACGAGGGTCGCCGCGGACACGGGCTGGGAGTCCTCGGCCCGGGCCCTGGTGAGTTCGCGAGCAAGGGCGAGGTGGATCGCGGTTCCGTCGAGGTCCAGGGCCGCCGCGTACGTACCCTGGGTCAGTCCTTCCGCGATGGCTTCCCGGACCCGGTCGTGATACGGCGCAATGGTTCGGCTACTGGCCCCGTCGGTGCGAATCAGCTGTTCGCGCCGCAAACGGCGCAGCATTGCGACCGACTCGGCTCGCGCAACGCCGGCGACGCGGGCCACGACGGGCGCGGGTAGGGGGACGCCCGCCAGGGCGACCACCTCCAACAGGGCGCGCGCGGCGAACGGAAGGCGGCCAATGCGGGAGCGAAGAATCTCGTCGAGCGGGGCCGTCGTGACGACGGTGGGGTCGTCCGCGCACGCGCGCGCGAGTTCGCGGAGGAACAAGGGGTGCCCGCCGGCCTCGCGAAGCAGGGCCTCGAGATGAGCTTGCGTTCGGGCAACGGGCTGCAGTTCGTCGAGCAGCCGGGCCGACTCGGTGGTGCTGAGACCCGACACGGGGAGTCGGGCGAAGGCTTCGCCAAGCGGGAAGGGGCGAACGGCCTCCGCTTTGCTCGACTCAGCGGCAGCCGCTTCTCGGGTCCACGCATCGGTCGTTCGACGCGTCCCCAGCAGGAGCGCCGGTAGCGGGGGGCTTCGACGGGCCAGGGTGTTGAGTAGCTCGAAGCTGTCGTCGCCCGCCCACTGGAGGTCGTCCAGGAAAAGCACGAGGCGCGCCTGCCGCCCCACGGCTTCGAGTAAGTCGCCAAGGGCATCGAACGCCGCGGAGCGCTGCGTGGGCGTGAGGTCGCGCCTGTCGAGCGGCGGAGCGCGCTCGGCGATGGCCGGCACCCGGTACAGGACCGGAAACAACGCCGCCACCAGGTGAGCGCCCGGCGGTAGCATCGCGCGAGTGGCTTCGTTGGGCTGTCGCTTCAGGTGGCCGGAGAGGGCGTCGATAAGGGCGTCCAGGCCTTTGAAGGGAATGTTCTCTCGTTCGTAGCAGCGCCCGCGGAGCACCGTCACCGGCTCGACAGCGGCGGCCCGGGCGAGGAACTGCTCGACCAGTTCTGACTTGCCGACACCGGGTTCGCCCTCGACGAGCAGGGAGGCCGCCTGACCGGTCGCCGCCGCATCCAGGGCATCGAGCAATCGTTGGAGTTCACGCTCGCGACCCACGAAGATGTCGTTGGTCGCGCTGGCCGTCGCGGGGCGATCGGAATGCGTGCGCGCGCGAAGTCGCGCAAGGACCTGCGGGCCGTTCGGACGCTCGCCGGGCGCGCGGGCCAAAAGGGCGCTGCAAAGCTCATCGAGGTCGGGGGGACAGTTTTCAATCAGGGAGCCGACGCCTGGGGCACTTTGTTCACGTTTCGACGCCATGACCTGGCCGGCGGGCCCCTCGAATGGGAAGCGGCCCGTGAGCGCGTGAAACAAGATGCAGCCGACGGCGTACCAGTCGCAGGCCGGTGTGATGCGCGCGCTGGTCAAGGTTTGCTCGGGGGCCATGAACGCCGGGGTTCCGAGGGCTTCGCCTCCATCGTCGAAATCGGCGCCGTAGACGCTTCCGGCGATGCCGAAGTCGAGAACCACCAGGCGGCCGCTGGATTCGATGAGCACGTTTGAGGGCTTTAGGTCGCGGTGCACGATGCCCTTGTCGTGCAGGGCGACAACCGCGGCCGCGAGCTGTTCGAGCCCCGCGCGCACGCGCTCCTCGTCGAAGTGTCCCGAGCCTACGCTGGGAACGGTGTCGGCCGGCGCCAGGCTGAGTGAGTCGGGTCTGGACGGCAGCCGTGCCGCTGCCGCGGCTCCGCCCGCGTTTCGCCGGGAGGCGTGCCGCTCTGTCACCCGCATGGTGGGCGCGGAGCTGGCCGTGGCTCGTGGAGCCTGGTGCAGACCAGGCATTCGCATGGTCGGAGCAGACGCGGCGTGGCTGTCCGGGGGCTGGCTGGCGGCGCCTCGCGGGTTGTCCGTGCGCACGTACGACTGAAAGTCGACGGCGTCGAGGAGCTCCATGGTGAAAAAGCAGGTGTCGCCGTCCTGGAACAGTTCGCCCAGCTGCACCAGACCGGAATGGTCGACATCGGAGACGGCGCGGAACTCTTTCTTGAGTCGATACAGCTGCTCCGCCGCAAGGTGGGGAAGGGTCTTGAGCGCGCAGAGGGATTCGGTGTCGCGATCCCACGCGGCGTAGACCACTCCCATGGCGCCAGAACCGATTCGCCGCCGGATCTCGAAGCGTCCCGCCAACAGCGTTTTCGCTGGCTTTATCACCAGGCTTCGGTCGACCTCGTCGGGCGACGAACCGCCCGTTCGTCGCGCATCCAGTCGTACAGCACCGGTGGTGTGTGTCGGTTGTTCCCCACGTCGACGCGCGCCCGATGGCGATCATAGCCCGCTCTCGCCCGTTAGCGCGAAAACTTGATCGGGAACGGACGGGTCGCACCCGAGCAGAGACGGGCACGACGCCAACCCTGCGCTTCGCAGCGACCCGAAGCAATCGTGCGCTCGAACCTAGCCGTTGAGCGAATCGCGCCGTGTTTGGGTGGCCCCCGTCACGGGCCCGCCGTTCTTGGGCACGCGGCGCTTGCACTCAGGACACGGAGGTGAGAAGTGGCCGGCCGTCGCGCCGGGGGTCACTCAAACCTGGAGACTACGACATGCATCGCCTTTTCCCTTTCGCGTTCGCGCTCGTCGCGGCCGCTACCCTGATCCAGCCCGGCTGCGTGCTCGACGTCGACGACGAACTTGCCGCTGCCGAGAGTGTTTCTTCCGATGGCGAGTACCCGTTCGACGACGCGTGGCAGCCCTCCAACACCAGCGCGCTGGCGGCCGACCGGTTGCCGGACTACGGGGCGCTTGCGCCGCTTTTTGGCTCACCCGGCGGCGCGCCCATGGTCGTGAGCAACAACCCCGAGGGCGTAAATCGCGCGGGCTTGATCCTGGCCACCGACGCCATGAATCCGGCGGATCCGAACACGGTCACCCGCCGTCTCACGGGCGGCACCCTCGACAGCTCGTGCCCGAGCGGCTCGATGCGTGAGTTCGCGTTCTACATGCACCACTTCAGCAACCTCGGGACGGCGCGGTTCTACGTGTTCGTGGAGCCGGCGCGCCCGGGGACCCCCGCGCGCATCAACGCATACGGCGCGGCCGTGAGTCAGAACGACACCGGGAGTCTCGGACCGGGACTGAGCCCCTCGTACGCGGTGTCGTACGGAGCCGCGGTCGGCCAGCTCCCAGGCCACGTCGGGTCGGGCGCCGGGTCGAAGATGATCCGAGAGTTCGGTGTCGATATCGCCGGGCCCACGCCGCTCGTAAACCTGGTCGCCAATCAAGGGGGCTCGGTCGACGCTCGCTTCGTCGTGCGCTCGCTCAACGGCGAATGCGTGCGAGTGCGCGTGGCGGCGGCGCCGGCGAGCACGGCGACCTCGTCGTCGACCTACGAGCTCAGCAAGCGCGCGTACGCCTGGGGCAACGTCAACACCGGATATCCCTGCTGGAGCGGTGGCCAGGGCTGGGGCCGACCCCACGGCATCTATCGCTCCAGCATCTGGTCGGGCAGCCTGGACGTGCCCTTGACCGGACCCGGCTCCGTCAACGGCTGGCGTTTCTTGGCGGCCCCTGGATACAGGGAGCAAGGCGGCGCGTGCGCGCCCGTGAGCGGCGAACCGCTGGGCACGGGGAACAATCAGAGGACGCCGGCCTTGCGCTACTACTCGTCGAATACCTCGGGCGCGACCGGCGGGCGCGACAGTGATCCCAACTCGACGGCCAACTACGGCGTCGAATACGACTTGCAGCTGCGCCTGAGCAACCGTTCGGGCCAATGCCTGAGCGCCAAGCTTCGCGTGACCAACTATCCTGGCGGACTGCGGTGCAACACCACCGGCAATGCGTCGCGCCACTGGGACAGCGTGTTCCGCGTCGACCTACCCGGCGAGACTCGCTACAGCCGCGTCTTTACGAAATGCCCGTCGGACGTCCGCGGCACCATCGCGTCGGTCGATGTACCCGCGAACTCGGACGTGCCGGTCAACATCAAGACGTTCGTGCCGGGACTGATCTCGGCGCCCGGCGGCATTCTGCTCGACACGTGCCCCTGCGGCCAGACGTGCCCGCTGGACTAGGGGAGTCTTCGCCCGTTGGGTGGGCCCGCGCCTGAGTGGGGCGCGGGCCCCGGCCGGTACCACAGCCGAGTTTGTGGAGCGGGGCCCGCGCGGGCGTCGCAGTCGCCCCGAACCGTGGGCCACTGTCGTGGCAGCTGGGGACGACGCCGACAGTGTAGGGGCCACCGAACGCGCTCGCCGATGGATTCCGTATGGACGAACTGGTCACAGCACGGGATGCTTATGGTGGGGGATGAGTATGGGGGAATACCGAAGCAGGCAGGGGCAAAAGCTCGTCGAGACCTCGGAAACCCGGGCCGATCGGCCCGGCGGGCACGCGCGGAACCGCGACTCCGGGCGTCATGCAAGCGCGGTGACTCGCTCGACGGTGGTGCGCGGTTCGAGCAACAGCAGCACCGGCAAACCGCGGCGGCAAGGGCTCGAGCGCGGTGCGTGCGTAGGGCGGTACATCATCGTCGAGCGCCACGGCGGCGGCGGCATGGGCGACGTCTACCGCGCCTTCGACCCCGACCTGAATCGAGAGATTGCACTCAAGCTGGTACCTGCCGAGGAAGGGGCCGATCCAAGCGCCGGGGCAATGCTGCGCGAGCGTCTGCTTCGCGAGGCGCAGGGGCTCGCTCGGCTTTCGCACCCCAACGTCGTCGCCGTGCACGACGTCGGCGTGGTGGACAACGCCGTGTTTCTCGCCATGGAGATGGTCGAAGGCGACAATCTGCGCAGCTGGCTCGAGACGCCGCGGCCCCGGCGCAAGGTTTTGGAAGTGTTCCTCGCGGCGGGCGCCGGCTTGCAGGCGGCACACGCGGCCGGGCTGGTGCACCGGGACTTCAAGCCCGCAAACGTCATCGTCGGTGACGACGGGCGTGTGCGGGTGGTGGACTTCGGCCTGGTTCGATCACTGGAGCAAGAACAGCGCCCCGCGCTTACCGCCGAAACCGTGCCCGACCACGACGCTCTCGCGGAGTCTCGTTCGGCCGTTACGCGCACGGCGGGCTCTGGCGAGTCACACCTGTCCGCGACGCCGCCGAGCAGTCGCCCGTGCGGGGACCTGCTGGACCACAACATCACCGAGATGGGGATGGCGCCAGGAACGCCGGCCTACATGGCTCCCGAGCAACACTACGACCTCGCAGTGAGCGAGGCGGCCGACCAATACTCCTTCGCCGTATCGCTGTACGAGGCGCTCTACGGCGAGCGCCCGTTCGAGGGCCGCAGTCAGCGCGACATCGCGGGGGCGATTCGGATGCGCCGCTTCTCGGAACCGGGGGATGGGCGCGTACCCGCGCGACTGCGGCGCATCTTGTTGCGGGCGCTGGCCTTTTTGCCGGCGAACCGATATCCGAGCATGAACGAGTTGCTGAGCGACCTGGCGCGAGACCCCGCGGCGCGCTGGCGTCGTGCAGCGGTCGGGGTCGGGACTGCCGCCTGCGTGGGGCTGGCGGCGCTTGGGCTGCACGCCTCCGCGATGGCCGGGCCGACGTGCGACAACGGCGCCCAACAGCTGCGCGCGTCGCTGGGGCCCGACGTTCGAGCCGCGGTGCGCGCTTCCATCGAAAAGGGGACGCAGACGCACGCGGCCCACACGGCCTCGCAGGTCGACGCGGCCCTGGAGCGGTACGCATCCGCCTGGGTCGAGTCGTACGCCGATACCTGCCGGGCCACGCATGTTCGCGGTGACCAATCACCCGATCTGCTCGACCGGCGCATGGCTTGCCTCGACGAACGACGCGGTTCCGCCGGAGCGCTAGCAGCGACGCTGAGGGCGGTCGAACCAGACACGGCCGTTGCCAAGGCGTTAACTGCCATCGGCTCGCTCGCGCCTGTCGGCGACTGCAACGACCGCGAGGCCCTGATGGCTCGGACTCCGCTTCCGGCCGACCCGCGGATACGCCGCGAGGTCGAGACCCGCCAACGCGAGCTGCAGGAAGCCAAAGCCCTGATCACCGTCGCCAAATACGATGAAGCCGAGAGCGCGCTTCGGGAGATTCAGAAGGCCAGCGCTTCGTTGAACTACGCACCTCTCGATGCGCAAGTCGGTTTTCGTCTCGGCGAGGTCCGGCGACTGTTGGGGCAACACGAAGAAGCTCGCCAGCTGTTTACCAGCGCCATCGTGCGGGCCGCCGAGGGGCGTGCGTTCGATACCCACGCGTCAGCGTGGATTTCGCTTCTGTGGGCCGTTGGGGAAGGGCAAAACAAGTTCGACGAAGCCCTGACTCTGGCCGACCTGGCGGCGGTCGCACCGCACCTGGACCGCGGCCGACCATCGACCGCGGCGCGCTTTCACAGTACGCGAGGGCTCGTGTACTTCCGGCTGGCCCGCTACGAAGAGGCTCGATCGGATTTCGAGCAGGCGCACGCCCAGTTCGTCGAGGCGCTGGGACCCGACCACTGGCAAGTTGCGACCACTCACAACCGCATCGGGCTGGCAATGTGGCGGACCGGCGACCTAGACGGAGCCGAAGCGCACTATCGGCAGGCTCTGGCGATCTTCGAAAAGGCCCTGGGCGCGTCCCATCCCGACGTTTCCGTTGCTCACACGAACCTGGGCAACATCAACTGGCGGCGCGAAAACTACGAAAAAGCGCGCGAGCATCACACCAAGGCCCTCGAGCTGCTTCAGGATTCCCTGGGCGCCGACCATCACCGCGTTGGCAACCCACTCAACGATTTGGGAGTTGTGGCGGGAGCGCAGGGCGACCTCGAAGCGGCGCGCGACTACCATCGCCGCGCGCTGGAGATCCGCGAGAAGGCCCTCGGTGCGGATCACACGCTGGTGGGCGTTTCGCTGTCCAATCTCGGCCGCATCGAGGTCAAGCTCGGCCATCCGGGGGCCGCCTACGAACTGCAGGCGCGAGCACTCACGATCTTTGCAAAGGTCTTCGGCGACGACCACGTGCACACGGCTTCGGCCCTCGAGACCCTGGGAGAAATCGCCCGAAAACAAAAGCGTGCAGAGGTCGCCATCGATCACTACAGCCGGGCGCTGGAGATTCGTCGCGGAACGCCGGACGGTACGCTCGCGCCGGTGGTGGCGCTGTCGAACCTGGCCGAGCTCGAGCGCGAGCGCGGCCGGTCGGGGCGGGCACTGGCCCTGCAGGACGAGGCGCTCGCCCTGGCCAGGGGCAAGGACCACGGCATCTATGCCCAGCTGGTCGTCGAAAAGGCCCAGACCCTGGCCGGGCTGCCCGGCCGCGGCGGCGATGCGGTCACGCTGGTCACAGGGGCGCGGCAAGGATTGCCGGACGACGCACCCGCGGAGGCCCACGAGACTCTCACCGCGTGGCTGCACGACAACAACGCGGTTGTCGCCGGCCGCTAGCGTTCTTCGAGCTTGCGCCCAGAGCCGCCGCGTGGGGCGGAACTGCCTGCTGGGCGTGACGCGCTGCTACGAGTCACTCGAGCTGCCGGGAGTGCTCGACGCTCTTTGCAGTCCGCGGCGCAGCAGACACTCGACCGGCGCGACGGCCTCGCCGCGCCGATAGCGCGTCAGCAGCGCTCGGGCGCGCTCGGCGAGCAGTCGGCGTACCTCTCGCCGCATGCCCTTGATGCGGGGAATGCTCATGGAGTCGTACGCGGTCGTCTGGTGCCGAAGCCAGGCGATGGTCGCGGCTTCCGCTCGTCGCTCAACGGGGATGCGTTTGGTGCGCGCGACCGTTCCGCTGCCAACGGGCGTTGCGTGTTGGGCAATCGCCGTCGCCAGTGCGACGCCAAGTTCGGCGTGCCGGTGATGGAAGTCGAGAAAGTCGAACACGGCTTCTCGAAACTCCTCGGCGTACTCCACTTCGGCGCTGGCGCGCCGCGCCCGCGCGGCCGCCAGCTTGCGCTGGTAGCTCGGTGTGGCTCGCTCGCGGTCTAGGTCACCCTGGGCCTGTTCGATATGCTCGCGCGGCGCCCACACGCCGCGCGAAAAGGACTTGCGGCCGCGCTTTTCGCGAACCGTCCACGCCGGACCTGCGCGCTTTACCCGCCGCGTCAATCCCGCGTCGCCGGGCGGCAGCAGGGCCCAGCCGGGCGGCACGTCCAGCACCTGACCGTCGGCCGTTCGAACCGTGGTCGCGGTGGGGCCTGGCGAGACGTCGAGGCTCTGTTCCGACATCCCCCCGGATGTACTCGAAAACTCCTCACCGCACAACGCTCGGGCGCCTTGGGTTGCCGGTGGGCGCGACCGCCGACGAACTCGATCTGGGCACCGTCCAGCGCGCACAGCGAGGCTCGCGGTTCGCGAGGCGGAGCCTGTGGCCCCACCTCGCCGCGGGCGCGCTCGCGGTGGCTCGGACTACCAGGCGCCCTTACGCGGCTAGGTCGCCGATGACCAGATCACCCGTGCGCTCCCACTCGTGCGGGACGTTGCGCATGAGGAGCGCGCAGTCGAACTCAACGCTTCCGGCGGGAAATGCGTCGGCGTTGGCGAAGTAGCTAGACTCGACTTTATCGACCCGCATGGGTTGGACCTTCCATTGGTCCGTCTTGAGGCGCAGGCCGTCGAGCCGGTTCGGATCGCGGGTGTCCGAGTAGCCGTCGCACCCGCCTTCGTAGAAGGCAGACGCGTCGCCAAGGCTGCCGAAGATCGAGTTGGCCGGGAACTCGTCGGTCGCATGGCCCGCTACGCGGACACTCACGGCGTCGTCGCGAGACTTCATGGCGATCTCGATGAGACCGTCACTGTCCCGCACATCGAACGACGCCAGACGATGGATGCCGGGAAACAATCGGCCGCCGACGCAGTAATTGAGCTTTGAGTCCGTGTCTCGCCGCGGAATGTACACGCCAGCTTGTTCGGTGCCGCCGGCTGCCTTCCATGTTACCGCCACTCGATGGGCGGCGTTTTCACTCGACGCGCCCAGCCACGCCGGAACGGTGCGCGGGCGAAGGTGTTCCAGCCGGATGAGGCAGATGCCGGCCATGGCGTTGCCATCGATCAGGAAAGGCTCGAGTCCCGGAGGAAGCTGAGCCGCCACGACCCGGGGATCGACGCGGTAGTTTACGAGGATGCGTCTGCGGATGACGCCGTGTAAGTTGAACATGCTCATGGTGCCTCCGGAGGGCGAGAAGGGCTCGGGTCAGAGATACCCGTTCGATGTTGGCCGGGCATCGGGTTGCTCCGCTGCGCTCGTCGATAGTGGCAGTCGACTAGTCCGGCATGGGCTATTGCGCCCAACGGCCGCCAAACGCACGTGCGTGGTGCGCCGTTCGCCTGGCCCGGCTCTGCCGGCCCGGGCCAGGCGCTACAAATCGCTACCGCCGCGCCACGCCGCTCGATCCACGGCGTTCGTTCTGATCGTCCGATAAGGAATGCGCCAATCCACCCGGCGTCAGGGCACGTTTCGGCGGTTGGTCCCGACGAAGCGCCCCGCGCAGCGCGTCAGTCCCGGTTTCGCGCGCGTTGCCTCACGAGAACAGCTGTTGTGACGCTTTGGGGCAACAGAATGACGAGCTGAAGCGCATGCAGTTGCCGTAGCGTATTCAGCGATGTGGGTTGTCAGGAACCGCTGTGTGCTCGTAGCTCTCGTCGCCCTCGTAGGATGCGCTTCGTTCCCGGAGGCGACCAACCCGGGGGATGATCCGGACTCACCCACGGACACGGGGACCGATACCGGGACCGACGCCGGCCGCGCTGAGCCAGAGCCAGATCCCGCCCCCGCGGACCCCTGGTTGTACGGTCCGCCGCTCGGGGCCCGGCGCTTTGCCAACGGCGACCTCGAGTTTCGGGTCCTGGCGCCGAACGCGACTCGCGTCGAAGTGGCTCTGTTCGCCGAGCCGCTGGGAGAGGCCGAGCGGCTGCGGATCCCGCTGTCCCGACCAAGCCCCGACGCGCCGTTTTCGATTGTTGTCGAAGCACAAGCCCTCGACGGCGCCGGCCTGGGAGAAGCGACTCCGTTTTACGGGCTGCGAGTCTTTGGACCCAACTGGCCTTTCGATCCGGCCTGGGAGCCGGGTTCGAACGTCGGGTTCTTGGAGGCCATCGACGACCAGGGTAACCGGATGAACCCGAACAAGCTGGTGCTCGACCCCTACGTGCTCGAGCTCAGCCACGACCCGATCAACCCGAACCATACCGACTTCAGCGTGTTCCTCGTCGACGAGGAGAACCGCTTCGTCGACTCCGGTCCGTTCGCACCCAAGGGCGTGATCATCGACGTGCCCGAGCCACTGACCACGGGGCCACAGCGCAGCATTTCGCAAGAAGTTGTGTACGAAGTGCACTTGCGCGGACTTACTCGGGCCGATCCGGCCGTTCCTGAATCGCTTCGAGGGACCTACGCGGGCGCGGCGCTCAAGGCCGAGTATCTCGCCGAGCTCGGCGTGACCGCGATTGAGTTTCTGCCGCTTCACGATACGCGCAACGAACAAAACGAGCTGACCGACGACGCCCGTGGCGACAACTACTGGGGGTACCAAAGTCAGTCGTTTTTCGCACCAGATCGGCGGTATTCCGCGGATCAGAGCCCGGGCGGGCCGAGTCGCGAGGTTCGAGCCATGGCCGAAGCGTTTCACGCGGCCGGCATTAAGGTGTACCTGGACGTGGTTTACAACCACTATGCCGAAGGCAGCGGAAACACGATGCTGTCGTTTAAGGGCGTCGACAACGCGACGTACTACCAGCTCGCGAACGACCCGCGTCGCTACGTCAACTCGAACGGGGTGTCCGCCAACGTAAACACGGCCAACCCCCTGGTCGGAGACCTGGTCGTAGACTCCCTTCGCTACAACCACGAGCAGCTCGGTTTCGACGGATACCGCTTCGACCTGGCCTCGGTCGTGGGCAACGGCTGCACCCGCGAGTGCTACCAGTTCGACCCGGACGGGCTCATTCGACGCATCGCCGACGAGCTGGCTCGGGACGCACAGGGGCAGGGTATCGACCTCATTGCCGAGCCCTGGGGAGTCGCCCCGGGCACGTACCAGATGGGCAACTATCCGCCGGGCTGGTCCGAGTGGAACGACCGGTTTCGCGACGCCGTGCGGCGCGACCTGAATCGAGTGGGGAGCGAGGTGGTCACGTTGCGCGACCTCTCCCGGCGCATTGGCGGGTCGCCGGACCTGGTCGGCGATGACGGTCGGCCCCCGAGTGCGTCCATCAACTTCGTCACCGCCCACGACGGCTTTACGCTGCGCGATCTGTTTCGCTACGACCGAAAGCAGAACCAGCAGCCATGGCCCTACGGACCGTCGAACGGGGGCAGCGACAACAACCTGTCTTTCGACCACGGGAGCCCGGAAGCCCGCGCGACGCTTGCCCGCACGTCGATGGCCTTGCTGATGCTCTCGGCCGGGGTTCCGATGATTCTCGGCGGCGATGAATTCCTGCGAACCCGGCGAGGCAACAACAATCCGTTCAACATCGACTCGATCGGTTCGTGGTTGCCCTGGGTGGAGCGGGGCGAGGCGATTCCCGACCGGAACGAGAGCTTTTTCGAGTTCACTCGGCAGCTGCTGGCCTTTCGCGGGGAGCACGCCGCGTTCCGTCCTGTTTGTCATTGGGACGTCTGTCCCGACCGGGACGCCGACGGCCGCGCGGCGGTGCGCTGGCTCGATGACGCGGGCCGCCCGGCCGCAGACGCGTACCTCGACGCGCCCGACCGCCACTTTCTCGCGTATGAACTCGACGGCGGTGATCTCGGCGACGCCACCGCTGCGTTGCTTATCGCCTACAACGGCTGGACCGGCACGGTGAATGCCACCCTGCCGCCTCCGCCCGCCGGACATCGATGGCATCTGCGCGCCGATACATCGGCTGCCGCGGCCGCGTTCGGACACTGGCACACGCTGCGGTCCGCACCCGCGGTCGCCGGCGCCTATGCGGTGGCCGGGCGCGCGCTGGCCCTGTTCGAGGCGCTGCCGGCCGATGAATCGGCCGCCCGTCGCGAGTGAAGCCCCCCGGGCGCAGCGAAACGCTCATCTCGGTGGTCCGACGGAGCCCCGTGGACTAGAACTCCGGCAGGAGAATCCACGTGAAGCTCATCGGAATGTACGACTCGCCCTACGTCCGTCGCGTCGCCATCACGGCGCGCTGCTACGGCGTCGCCTACACCCATGTCAACTGGTCCGTGTTCGCCGACGCCGAGCGCGTGCGCCAGTACAACCCTCTCGGCCGCGTGCCGGTGCTCGTTCTCGAGTCGGGCGAGGCGCTGGTGGAGAGCACCGCGATCCTCGACTACCTCGACGAGCTGGCCGGCAGTGAGGTCTCTCTCATGCCGACCGCCGGCTCAGAGCGACGGCGAGAACTCAAGCTCTGCAGCGTGGCCATGGGGGCCTGCGACAAGGCGGTGGCGCTGTTCTACGAGCGAAACAAGCGCACCGCTGAGTCCCGCGACCCGGGCTGGGAGACGCGCCTCGACACCCAGCTGCGGCTCGCGGCCGACTTTCTCGAGTCCGAAGCGCCGAGTCTAGCGGCGAACCTGCGCGCCAGCCAGGTCGCGTGCGCGGTGATGATGCGGTTCGTCCATGAGTACCTGGGTGACGATCTGGGGTGCCCCCGGTTGAAGGCACTGGCTGCCCAGTGCGAAGAGCGACAGGAGTTCCTCGACGTGCCGTTTGCCGGCTAGCTGCTCGGCCGACGGTGGGGGGCCCCGGGCGCAGCCGCAGCAGCGGGCGCGAGAGCGGGCGTCCTTGCGGCGTTGCCATTCCGACGCGGCGCTGTCAGGATTGCGTCCATGAACGTCGTCACGCTCTCGGGATCACCGGCAGAGATGGGGGAAGCTTTCGGTCGCGAGTGCCGAGAGCAGATTCACGAGTTCTATCGGCTCCGGCTGGACAACGCGATTAGCCAGGCGCTCCAGCACGGTGGTCGCAACGTCGACGAAGGGCACGCCCTCGAAATCGCGTCCCAGTGCCTCGAGCCGACTCGCGCCTTTCACCCCGATGGCTTCGCCGAGCTGGAGGGCATTGCGCGCGGCGCCGACCTGCCGGTCGAAAAGGTGCTGGCGATGAACGGACTGACCGACATCCGCGATGTCCTGGCCTGGGGCGGCGAGCTGGAGTCGCTTGGCGGCTGCAGCTCGTTTATCGTTGCCGGTGACTACACCGCGTCGGGCAAGGCCCTGTGCGGGCAGACCTGGGACCTCGCGACCGACAACATGCCGTTCGTGCTCGGCGTGGTTCGCAAGCCAACAGACGGGCCAGAGACCCGGTGTCTGACGACCGTCGGATGTCTGTCGCTGATTGGCCTCAACTCCGAGGGCATCGCCGTTGGGACAACGAACATTCGCACCCTGGACGCGCGTCCGGGCGTGACGTACCTCAGCGTGATTCACAAAGCGCTGTCCGAGCGAGAATTCTCGGCGGCGTGCGAGGCAGTCACCGGCGCTCACCGGGCCGGCGCCCACTACTTCTACGTGGCCGGGCCCGACGGCCGCGGCGCCGCCATCGAGTGCACGGCGACCCAGTATTCTCGCATCGACATCACCGAGGGGTTCTACGTGCACTGCAACCATTGCCTGGTGCCCGAGCACGCGAAGATCGAGGGCAATACGCCGGCGGCGTCGTCACACGCGCGCCAGGCGCGGATGGAGGAACTCATCCGGGAGGGCCGCGCAACCAACGACCTCGGCGCTTTGAAACGGTTTCTCGGCGACCGCGCCAACGGTGAGAACGCGATCTGCCGCGACGACTACAACGGCATTAGTTCCAACGGGGCGGTGGTCATGGAGCCGCAGTCGGGTGTGATGTCTGCGTGCCACGGTCTTCCCGACACCGCGACCTGGATCGATATGGCGCCGTGACGCGTCTTCGGGGTGCGGCGCCGCGCCGGTCCGTGGCGTTTGCCCGCGGCGGCGGCCCAAACCGGGTACGTTCGGCGGACATGCGCGCGGGCATCATCGGCACCAACTGGGGGCGGACCCACATCGGCACGCTGCGCCGCGCGGGGGTCGAGGTTTGCGCACTGGTCGGACTCGACGCCGAAGCCACCGCCCGGGCGGCCGCGAGCGAGGGCGTTGCCGTAGGCACCGACAACGTCGAGCGCCTGGAAGATGTAGACCTCGTCGTCATCGCCAGCCCGACGCCGACCCACGTTCGCTATGTTGAACGGTTTCGCCACAAGCTTCTGTGGTGCGAAAAGCCGCTCCTCGGGCAAGCCGCCACGTCGCGGTTTTCTCTCGTTGCCTCGTCCGCCCGACTGTGGGTCAACTACGCGTTTCCGTTCACCGAAACCGCCGCGGCGTTTCGACGGGCGGTCCTCGCGCTCGGATCCCCCCAGCGCGTCGACGTCAGGGTTCGCACGGGGCTGCCCGGGATCACGTCGCCGCTCGCCGCGTGGCGCGAGGTCGCCGTGCACCCTCTTGCCTTCGTCTGGCAACTCACCGCCGGCTTTCGGTCCGCCTCGGTGTCCACCAGCGCGTCACGTGTGCAGGCCGATTTCGACCACGCCGCCGGCTGCCTGTCAGCGTCGGTTGACTGCGACGGCGAGCCCGGCATCGCCATCGAGGTCGACGCGGTCACGGGCGGCGCCCGGTTCGAGCTGCGCGGTGGCTATCGGCCCGATACCGGCTGGTCGTTTGCGCCGGTCGGCCCGGAGGGCGACAGCGCGGAAGTGAGCACGGCGACCCACGACGTTTGGTACGAGGCCAACTGCCGGGCCACGGCCGCCATGCTCGCCGCCGCGCAGGGTGGCGACTCCGACGAGCGTCTCTTCGCCGGACAAGACGCCCTCGAGTTCGAAAGCGCGCTGCGGGGCCTTCCAGGCGACGCGAAAGACGGCTAGCGTCGGACGGGTGCGCTGCGCGCGCCGGTGGCCGGCCCGTCGCCGGCTGGTGCCGATGCCGCGGTCAGGCGGGTACGTAGGCGTTGAGTTTGTTGCCGTCGAGGTCGCGAAAGTATCCTCCGTAGAAGCCGTGCTGGCCGCGCGGTCCCGGAGCCCCCTCATCGATGCCGCCCAGCTCGAGCGCTTTTGCGTGGACGGCGTGCACCTGGTCGCGAGTGGCCACCCGCAGCGCGACCATGACGCCGTTGCCAATCGTCGCTGGCTTGCCGTCGTGCGGGGTTGTAACGCACAGGGCAACGGTGTCGCGCGACGGGCCCCAGGCCGCCATGGTCCCGTGGCTCCAGAGTCGTTGAATGCCCAACGTCGCCAACAGGGCATCGTAGAACTCGACGGCCCGGTCGAAGCTGTTGGTTCCCAGGGTGACGTACCCGATCATCGAGATGACTCTACGCGTCGGGGGGCCTGGCGCCAAGGCCACGCTTTGCCCTGACGGCCCCCGGCGAGTGCGCTCGAGGAGCTAGCCAGCGTCTCCGGCGGTCGCCTCGTCGTCGAGCCGCTCGTCGACAATGTCGCTGAGAATGAAAACCGCCGCTTCCAGTGGTTTGGCGCATACCCGGTCGGCAACGTCGGCGACGTTGTGCAGCCACCTTGGGTGATGGGTCGCCCATTCGACGAACGCCGCGCAGTCGTTCGGGCCGGGCAGTAGCTCGGCGAGGGCGGCACGCCAGCGGCTGTCCCCCGGGTCTCTAAGCTCGAGAACCACGGCGCGCTCGATGACGTTGTCGAAGTCGCGCGTCGGCATCGGTCGCACGGTAGCACGCGGGGCGCATGCGCATGAGCGAGCGTGCGAGGTACGGCGACCGCCCTTTCCAGGGGCGGCGCGGTACGTCGGTTCGCCTGGGGCTACGTCGCGTGGTTGGGCCTCGGTCTTTGCGCCGAGGTAGCCGCCTCGGCGAAGGCCTCGCCGAGGAAGTCGAGGGCGGCACGGACGCGGGGAACGCGCTGCTGGCCCGGCAAGCAAAGAGCGTGAACGGGAGGTCCCGGACAGGCCTGATCGTGGAGAATCTCGATGAGCTCACCGGATTCGAGCTGGTCGACAACCATGAACGAAAACACCTGGCAAACACCCACCCCTGCCAGGGCCGCGTCGAGGAGAAGCTCGCCCTGATCGACGTCGAGCGACAAGTGCATGTCGGGCGCTCGCGCCGACTGAAAGCTCCAGGGAACGGCGACACCGCGCGGGGAGCGAAAGCGAACCGCCCGATGCGACTCCAGGTCGTCGACCGACCGCGGCGTGCCCCACTGAGAGAGATAGGCAGGCGCGGCGACCGTCACCCAACGCGTATCGACGAGTTTGCGCCCCACGAGCGACGAGTCGGGCAGGTCGCCTACGCGCACGGCGACATCGACCCCTTCGCCGATGAGCTCGCTTTGCCGGTCGGTGAAGCGCAGGTGCAGGCGCAAAGCCGGGTGTGCCGACACCAGGCGCGCGACACGCTGAACCAAGAAACGCCCGAACACGAAGGAGGTGGAAAGGGATACGTCACCCGTGACGGCGTCGCCAGAACGGGCGAGCTGCCCCCGACCGTCCTCGACCGCGCGGATCGCGGCCTGGCACCGGCCAAGGAACAGCCGGCCTTCGTCGCTCAGGGACACCCGGCGAGTCGACCGCAGCAGCAGCTGTGCGCCGACGCGTCCTTCGAGACGGGCCACCGCTTTGCTCACCGCCGCGGGCGTGACGCCCAGTGAAGCCGCGGCCGCCCGAAAACTGCCCGCCTCGGCCACGGCCACGAACGGGACGACGTCGGCAAACAGATCGCGCACCTCTCGATTGTTAACTCTTGGTTAGTAGTCAATCAACCGATGTGCGTCTAGTGGGCTAATTTCTTGAGAGATAGCCTGGTATCCATGAGCCAAACGACACATCAAGGCAGCGCCATGACGATCGGGGTGCTGGGCACGGGAATGGTGGGCAAAACCATCGCGACGAAACTCGTGGCCCTTGGCCATCGGGTCTTCATGGGTTCGCGAACCCCCGACAACGCGGCCGCCGCCGAGTGGGCCAGGGCATCGGGGGCTCTGGCTAGCCACGGCACGTTCGCCGATGCCGCCGCGTTCGGAGAGATGGTTTTCAACTGCACGTTGGGCTCCGCGGCGGTGCAGGTCATCGAGGCAGCCGGGCCCGGCAACTTGGCGGGCAAGATCCTGGTCGACGTATCGAATCCGCTCGACTTCTCCGCGGGCATGCCGCCGACCCTCACGGTCTGCAACCACGACTCGGTCGGCGAAACGCTGCAACGCGCGTTTCCAGACGTCAGGGTCGTCAAGGCGCTCAACACCGTCAACTGCGACGTGATGGTCGACCCGAGCCGAGTGCCCGGCGATCACGATGTCTTCGTGAGCGGCAATGACGCCGACGCAAAGCAACGCGTGGCCTCGCTCCTGACCGATGGCTTCGGCTGGACAAAGGTCACCGACCTGGGCGACATCTCCACGGCGCGGGGCACCGAGATGTACCTGCCTCTGTGGCTGCGATTGTTCGGTGCTCTCGGCACGGCTGACTTCAACATCAAGCTGGTGGTGGCGTCGTGAGCGGCGCGCGCATTGCGGTCGTCACGGGCGCGACCCGCGGCCTTGGTTTCGCCACGGGCGTCGAGCTCGCGCGCCGGGGGTATCGCGTCGTTGCGACGGGGCGTACGTCGGGCGATCTCGAGGCCGCGAGCCAGCGGATGCAGGCCGCGACCGGCGGTTCGATCGAGACCCACGTGCTGGATGTTGCCGATGACACCAGCGTGGCGGCGTTCTATCGCTGGCTCGACGACACCCACGGGGGCCGAGTCGACGTGCTCATCAACAATGCCGGTGCGATCTTCGAGAGCGAGGACCCGGCCACCCTGCGCGTGCCGGCGTCCGTCGTCCTGAGGACCATCGACAACAACGCCGTCAGCGCGTTTCGCATGTCGCAGCCGGCCGTGAGTCGCATGAACGAGCGCGGCTACGGGCGGGTCGTAAACCTGTCGTCGGGCATGGGGAGCCTCGCGGAAATGGGCTCGGGTCACCCGGCGTACCGGGTTTCGAAGGCCGCGATAAACGCCATCACCGTCGTGCTCGGTCACGAGGTTCGGGGCGACGTGAAGATCAATGCGGTCTGCCCCGGCTGGGTGCGCACCGATATGGGAGGGCCCGGCGCGACCCGCTCGGTTCCCGAGGGCATTGCCGGGATCCTGTGGGCCGCCACCCTGCCGGCCGACGGCCCGTCGGGCGGCTTCTTTCGCGATGGCGAGCCTGTGCCCTGGTAGGGCCGACGCGATCTCGCGATCAGATTCTCCGCGGTCCGATGGCGTTCGGACTCGCCGGACCTGGCGGGCAGCTACACTGCTCGCCGATGGCGACGACCGAAACGCTCGAACTGGGCGCCTCGACGCGCGCTGCGTACGCCGCGTTGATGACCTCCCTGCGCATCGATGGTCGCGCGGCTGCGACGCTGCTCGAGGCCCACGCCCGCCTCGCCGCGTGGGTCGCAAAGCGTCGCCGTGATCGCTCTGATGCGCTCATCATCGGGGTGTGCGGCGCCCAGGGCACCGGCAAAACGACGTTGTGTCGGGGACTCGAGGTGCTGCTCACGGGCGCTTGCGGCCTTCGCGTGGTCGGTCTGTCGCTAGACGACCTGTACCTGACCGGCTCGGAGCGCAAGGCCCTCGCTCGAACCGTGCATCCGCTGCTCGGTACGCGTGACGTCCCCGGCACCCACGACGTCGAGCTCGCGAGGTGCACCCTCGGCAGGCTCCGAGAACTCGGACCCGATGAGCAAACCGAGGTGCCCCGGTTCGACAAGGCCCTCGACGATCGCAGCGGCACCTGGGAACAGGTCGGCGGCCCGATCGATGTCGTGGTTTTCGAGGGGTGGTGCGTCGGGGCGCGTGCCGGCCCGAAACACCAGCTGTCGACGCCCGTCAACGAGCGCGAGCGCGCCGAGGACCCCGATGGGCGCTGGCGTCGCTACGTCGACGACGCACTGCGCGGTCCGTACCAGGACTTGTTCGACGACCTCGACGCGCTGGTCCTGTTGCGCGCCCCGGACTGGGAATGCGTCCGGTCCTGGCGAGAGGTTCAAGAGGCGAAACTGCGCGACGACGGCGGGGCGGGGCCGGGGGTAATGACGCCCGCCGAGGTTCAGCGCTTCCTGATGCTGTTCGAGCGCATCACTCGCGACGTGCTCGCTGAGATGCCCGGGCGCGCCGACGCGGTCGTCGACCTCGACCGCGCGCACGAGATCGTGCGGATGCACATGCGGTAGGCGCGCGAGGATGGCCCCGGCCGGACAGCCGGTCTGGTCTGCTCGGGTGTCGCCTTGGTCGTCTCGAGCGCGCGTGGCAACCAACGCTGTGGCTGTAGGTGGGCCGGGCGCGCACTTGAACCGACGCAAAGGTGGCGGCGGTCGCAAGGAATTCATTCAAAGTAGGCGAATTCCAGACGATACTGGAACCGGGGGATTGCGCTCGTTTGATGCGTGCAGAGACCGAAACCGGCGAGTTTCGCCGGATGACGCGTACCGCGCGCCTCGTCGCGCACTTTACGCCCGCCGGGTTGGAAACCGACGCAGAGCAGCGTGCCCAGAGTGTGCTGGTCGCCGGTTGGATGGCCGCCGCCGTCCTGTCGGTGGTCGGTCTGCAGTACTGGTGGTCGTTCGATGCGTGGCAGACCTTTGCGGTCGACGGCTCGATAGCGCTGCTTGTCGCGATCGGTGTGCCCGTCTACGTGCGGACCAGCGGGCGCGTCAATGCGGCGGGCCACTTGTTGATGGCGCTCATCTGGACCGCGCTTGTCGCGGGCGGCTGGATGCGCCCCGACTTCTCGTGGGGCGTTCTCTGGATTGCCCTTTTGCCGTCCCTGGCGGCGTTCGTCTTTTCGCGCCGTCGTCACGCGCTGTTGTGGGGCGCGGTTTGTGGAACCACGCTGGTGGTCTTTTACGTGCTGTTTGTGACCGGCACGGGGCCAGACCCACTGATCGTGCTCGACAAGCAACAGACCGCGTCTTCGGGTTTGGTCATGATGCTGGCCCTGCTCGTGTACGCGGTCGGGATCTCGATGCCCGCAACGGGGAGTCGCCGTCGCTTCGGCGAGGAGCGCGACCGGCTGCGAACCCGACTGGAAAGCGCCACGCGTCTCGAGAGCCTGGGCCGCCTGTCGGGGGAAATCGCCCACGACTTCGCAAACGTGCTCACGGCCGCCATCGGCGCCGCGAGCGTTCTGGAAGAAGCCCTCGAGCCCGACTCTGAAGAGATGGAGGACCTGTCGATCGTCCTCAGTGCCCTCGACCGCGGTCGGGCGATGACAAAGCAGCTGTTGACGGTGGCTCGACAAGGCGAGGTGCAGCCCGTGCCCACGGCCGTCAATGAGTTGGTGTCCGAGATTCAGCCGCTCCTTCGGCGCATGGTTGGGGCAAGCATCGGCTTGCGCACCGACCTGGGAGCCGAGCTGGGGCGGGTCATGATCGATCCCCACCAGCTTCACCGGGTGCTTCTCAACCTGGCCACGAACGCCCGGGACGCCATGTCCGACGGCGGCAGGCTCGAGTTCAAGACCCGTCGCACGCGGCTTCGTCCAGACCGCTGGAAGGGCCTCGCGGAACTACCGGAGGGGGACTACAACGTCATTGAGGTCCGCGACGACGGAGCAGGCATCGCCCCGGAAGTCGTCGACCGAATTTTCGAGCCGTTCTTCACCACGAAGCAGGCGGGCCACGGAACGGGGCTGGGGTTGGCTTCGTGTTACGGGATCATCCGCCAGGCGGGCGGGGACATGGCGGTGACGTCAAAGCCGGGCGTCGGTACGACGTTTCGCATTGCGTTGCCGGTCATGCCTGCGCGACGACGGACCCGGACGAGCGTCCCGCCGATGTCGGTTCGACACTAGGAGTGGGGCGCCGCGACGCTTGGGGGCGACGTAGCGCGTTCGAAGCCAGACTGCTCGTCCCATCGCTGTCTCCCGACTTATCGGGGCTGCTGCGCGCCGTCCCACTCGCCGCGCGCGTGGTCTCGACAGAATCGCCGCTCGGCCGGCGTTACCGACTTCATCCCGTCGATGAGTGTCTTCTTTCGCTTGGCGCGAGCGGCGTCGACGGTGCAGCCGCAGTAGGAAAGCGCGTGTCGGAGTCCTCTCTGCTTTTCGCTCGGCAGGTCACGGCACTTGAATACCTCGCCGGTGACCTGAAACCCGGTCCAGGGAAGACCCGCGACGCTGAAAGGCGACCGCAGGAACACCGACGTCGACGTTTCCTGCTTCGACCACGTCACGCATTGCTCCGTCTCCGCCGACGTCGCCATGCGACCCTCGGCGAGCTTGACATCCGTGACGCACGCGCAGACGCGGAGAAGATCCGGTTTGGTGATCGAGGGAACCTTTTCGCGAAACGCCTTGGTGCAGATCCAGAAGCTAAGGGCCACTGCCTCGCTGGACGCTTCCTTTTCCTGAAAGAGGTTCTTCGGCTCGTTTTCGCGAGACGCACCGGGCCCGGCGCTGGCGTTGGGCGACATCAGGGCGAGGGAAACGACAGCGACGGCGATCGGGCGCAACGCGAACAGGGCCAAGGTTCGAGGTCCACGAAGGGGCATTTCGCTACGCTAGCCTTCGGCGCGGCGCACGGTCCGTGGGAAACGCCGCCCAGTCCCTGCATCGACCCGGTATGGGCTGGCCCGCGATGGGCTAGCCCGCGAAGCGCGAGCCGTTGTCTTGGGCCTCAGTCGTCGGCAACATTGCATCATGAGAACGCCAATCGTTCTGGTTGCTACGTGCTTCGCTTTGTCCTCCGGGTGCATCCCGCAACAACGAAATATGGATGAGAGCACCGTGGCCGTTTCGGCCACGGCCGGCCAGGCGGATATCGTCGTTCTTGACGTAGCCGACTACGGCTATGAGAGCTTTAGCTACATCATCGATCGCCGCGCCCACCTCTGCTTCTTTCGCAACTTCTGGAGCGGTCTGGACGAGGCAGGTCTCTCCCTGGTCCCCGTTTCTTGCGAGCGTCTTCGTGAGGCGAGCGCCGAGGCCGCGTCCCAGATTTCGTGGATCGACGGAGACGGGACAGCGGTGACCGAACCAGCTCCAACCGGGCCGGCAAGGCTCGATGGCGCCCCGGCGCCAGAGCCTGCTCAGTAACGGACATTGAGTCCTCTCGAGACCGACGTCGTGCCCCCGATGCCGCTTCGACACTAGGGCGTGGCGCTGGTCTCGTGGGGGCCGTGCATCGCATCGTCGCATACTCGATCTTGCTCATGGTCGAGCCCGATTGGAGTGGGTAGCGCATGGGGAAGGTTGCTCTCTTTCCGGGCGGAGTGCCGACCCGAAGCGGGCTAGTCAAAAGCCGTCCATGGCAGCGACGGTCCTGGATAAGTCCTGGGGGGGCGGGCCTACTGGCACACGAAGCCGGGGCCGTCGGAGATGTTGATGCAAGCCTGGTCCATCGGGCAATCCAACGCCGATTCGCAAGGAATCTCGCAGGACGCGAGGGGCGGGCCTTCCGCGTCTCCGAACCCGGTGTGCTCGAGGCACTCGAGGCCCGGGCCGCAAGGCACGTCGCCGACGCACGACCCGCCTTGCTCAACCACTGCGTCCCCGTCCCCGTCCCCCGTGCCCGGCGGCTCGTCCTCAGGTCCGCAGGCGGGACCAAAGTCGTCGAGCATGGTTTGGTAGGAGTTTTGGGTTGGCATTCCCGTGCACGAACACGCTCCGTCGGGGCACGCAACCTGGATGTCCCGCCACTGGCCCGGACCGCGGGGGTGGCTTGCCATGAAGTCCATGGAGTCGTCCACGTAGTCGAGCTCGGCCACCGAGGCGGCCCAGATTCCAACGGCATATCGACAGGTTTTGTCGACCACATCTTCGTAGTCAGGCGAGGGGGCGTCGGCGAAGACCATCGCGATGGGGCGGGGCGAGCGTCCGCACGCCGCTCCGGTCATGGCTGGCGCCTCTTCCCAGCGTCCCCAAACGCCGAGCACCGCTAGTTCGACATAGGAAGCTTCGGGCTCGGGCTCGGGCTCGGACTCGAGGACCGCTACGTGAAACGGTGAGACGGCGTCGCGAAAGCACGCGACGAAGCGATCCCACTGATCGTCGGACAGGCTGTTGTCAGTGTTTCCGGGGGCTGCGAGCGGGGTCTGGTTTGTGGCCGCATCGTTGGGGCCGCTGGCGTACCGCGGCGGAAATCGATTGAGAAACACCAGCCCCGGACTGTCTGGATCGCACGATGGCTCGTCGGTCTCGTTGTCCGGTGGGTCGGTGTCCGGCGCGGTTGGTGGCTCGTCAGAGACTGGTGGGGGCATCTCGGGCGCGTCCGCCTCCTCCGCCGGAGAGGTTTCGGGCAGCAAGGGCGCTTCGCCGTCGGTGCACGCCGCGCCGACAAGCGCGAGTGAACCGGCGAGCACGGCGATAAAGACCTGGCGTGCGCAAAAGCGGGCCGTCGCGCGCCCGCTGTGCGGCGAGCCGACCTGCGGTGCGATCGGCGAAAAGAGACAGTGTTTACGAGTGGTTTGGAACATCATGGCGGACTGCTAGAACGAATTGCTGGTACGAACGCGGCCCAAAACCGCGCCCTTCGCCATAAGGACGCTTTGGGCGCCGCTCGTTCCCAGTCTTTTTTTCAGCGATTGCCGGTTCTGCCCGTTCGTGCGCTGGCATAGCGCAGCCGGTCCGCGGTGGGTGCGTGGGTTCGCTAGAGCGCCGCGGCAGCCAGTTGGTTCATGCGGGCGCCCACGTCATCTCGCACGATGGTCGTGACCTTGGAGAAGCATCGCTTCGGCGAGCAAACCACCACTTCGCGAGGAACGATGGAAATCACGGATGTTCATGGCCTGCTGACGGAGCACCCCGAAGGCTCGTTCTTGGAGTTTTCCCGATTCAACGGGCGCCCGTTCGGGGCCTGCGACTTCACGGGCGTCGCTTCCGGGTGGGAAATGCACCCGGACACAGACGAGTTCTTCTACGTCGTCTCGGGCTGCGTGGAAATAACGCTGCTGGAGCAGGCCGGTCCCAAACACTATGTTGCTCCGGCGGGCACTTCCTTCGTCGTGCCGCGCGGCATCTGGCATAGGCCCGGCGCACCCAAGGGCGCGACGTTCATCTTCTTCACACCGGGGCAATCGCTGTATTCAGCGGGCGAGGAACCCCCGCTCGACGATGACCGGTGACTTCGGGGGGGAGCTTCTGCGTGCGACAGGCGATCGCGTGCATCGCCGACTGGTGTCCGGTCCGCGAACCGGACGGCCCCCCCGCGGGCCGGTCAGTCCTCGGACGCGCGGCGCTGGCTTGTGGCGCTGCGGCTGCGTCGCTGGAGCGAAGAGGGCGTCATCCCGAACATGCGCTTGAACGTCCGGCTCATGTGGGCGGCGTCGGCGAAGCCCGCCTCGACGGCCGCCTCCGTAAGTCCCACGCCGTTCACGATCGACGTCGCCGCGCGCTGCAGCTTGACCCACAACACGTAAGGCCGCAGCGGTATCCCCACAGACTCGGTAAACACGTGCATCAGGCGAGAGGGGGACAGACTCACGCGCGCTGCGAGAGCTTCGAGCGAGGTATCGATGTCCGCCTCGTCTCTCAGGTCCCTCAGCAGGGTGCGCACACGCGGGTGCAGGCGCGGCCGCGACGTGGGGGCCGCCAGGATGTCTCTCGCGCGCGTCATGAACGAGTCGAGGTCGGTGCGCCCTGGCTCCTCTGGCAGACGGTCCAGCAGCGCGCGCCGCTCGTCGTTTGAGATCAGCCGCGCGTTGCCTTCGAACGTGGCGCGCAGGCTCGCGCCGTCAACCGACTCGGGGTCCCAGAAGGCAAGCACCACCACGCGCCCGGTCGCGTCGACCGCGTGGGCGACGTCGGGCGCGGTGAGCACTCCCGGCCCGCAGTGGCTGTCATCCCCCAGGCGCACTCGAAGCTCCCCGGTTCGCGCGAGCAGCAAATGCATCGCGTGGTGAGCGTGCGGTGCGCTGTCATCGCCAGCCGCCTGGGCCGCGAGGCGCGAGGGCCAGATCGTGAAGGGCGCCGCTTCGGGGAGCTGCACGGTCGAAGCATAACTCAGGGCGGGCTACGCGGTTGCGGGGGGCGGTTCACGGGGCCGGACCGCGCCAGTGGCCACAAGAGCCCAGCCGATGAACAGGATTTGCAAAGGCACACGGAACCAGAGGTACGCCGGGCCGTGACCGCCGAGTCCAACCTCCGCGACCGCCGAGTAGACGTTGGCCGGCAGCAGGGCGAGGAAGAAACCGGCGAGGACCCAACCGAGCCACGGCGCTGGGCGGCCGACGCGAACGAAAAGCAGCGCGGCAGCGGCGAGCTCGACGACACCGGTCGCGTACACGAGGGCAACGCGACCCGGGACAAACGGAGGCAGCATTTGCGCCATCGCCTCGGTAGACGCGAAGTGCGCGACGCCCGTGACCGCGAGCATCGCCGCCAGTGCGGCGCGCGCGGCGCGGGCGCCGGGGTTTTCGTGACACCGAGCCCCGGTGCAGGCGCGGGCGACGGCGAAGGTGGCGATCAGAGTGAGCAGGGGAGCCATGAGCAGTCCTTTCGTTCACGGCCATCGTGCTCGGGAACCCCGGTGCCCGCATGAACCAACTGGCTGCATTCGCCTCTCATGTCACGACCGCGACCGACGCCCGCAGCGCCGAAGCGGCGGATGTGTTGCGCCGACGTTAGGCGGGGCGAAGCCGGTAGGACGCCACCAGAAGTCCGGCAAAGACCAGCGGCGGTGCGACGCCGGCCACGTCGCCGACGGCGAAGTGGAGGTAAGCGGCACCCGTCAGGTCGAAGAAGATGCCGGCGTAGGCCCATTCGTTGATCGGCTGCATACGCGGCCTTGCCAGCGCAAGGCCACCCAGGACCTTCCACCCTCCGATCAGGGTCATCATGTGCAGCGGCAGCCCAAGCTTGTTGATCTCCTTGACGACGGCCTCGGGCTGCACAATGTCCGCGATGCCACCCGCGATCATGACGAGAGAAACGATTCCGGTGGTGATCAGGTACGCCAGCTTCTTTTTGGTCATGTTGCCTGTCCTTCGGTCGCAGGTTCGAGCGTTCGCTCAACGGGCGGAACGTACCGCACCTGGGGCTGCGAAGCGGGCCTGGGCGCCAGGGTTGACGGCCTGGGGGCGACCTCTCGACGCCGGGGGTCGTCGCGGCGAAAGACAACGGCCGAGCGTGCGCCTGTGCGTGTCGGTGTGCCTTGCGGGCGCGACGATCCGTGCAACGGCGGCGCGCAACGTCGAGCAACCGCAAGGTTGCGCGTTGTCCCCGCACATGTCGCGCCGCGTTGCGGTGTAAGGGCACGCACCGCGCGCGCTGGCGACCGAACCGTTTGTTCCGAACGCGGCATCAAACAAAGGGTCCACTGCCCGAACTCCATCCCGACGTTCAGGCACTTGCGGCCGCGTCTTGCGGCCTTCACCTCTTGCCGTCGAGAAGGAAGGTTCAATGCTTGTTACGAAATACGCTGGCGTGTTGCTTATGTCGGTCTTCGTCACCGCGTGCGCGCTTGGCAAGCCACCGTCGTTTTCGAAGGGAAGCAGCTGGACCTTTCCGGTGGTGGACGGTGGCGGAATGCTTCTCGCGCCGGTCTACATTGGGTCCGAGGGCCCCTTTTTGTTTGCCGTAGCGCCCGGGGCGCTACCCATGATCTCCTGGGATCTGGTTCGCGAGCTCGGCCTCGTCACCTGGAGGGGGAACCGCGCCGCCGTCGGACCCGACGATACGCTCGTGGATTGGCAGTGGCGCGAGTCCATCGTGCCCGAACTCCGAGTTGGCGACCTCACCCTTCGTCCTCACCAAATGTCCGTGATGAGACAGGACTGGACGTACAACGGCGTTCCGATTCAGGGTGTCGTTGGCTCGAACGTCTTCGACGATACCGCCGTCTGGACCATCGACCGCGACCGGATGGTTGTCACCCTCAGGGACCAGGCGAGCTTCACTCCGCCCGCGACGCCTCCGATCCAAACGATGTCGCCTGATCGGCGTCTGCCGAACCTGCACCAGGTCGCGATTCGAGCCGACGCGGACGGTGAAGAGGTCCATCTGGAAATCGACTTGGCGCGACGGGAGACCCACTTCTTCCCGTGGGCCGTCGAAAGCGCTGGCCTCAAGCCTCAGGCGCCGGGGCGCGACCGCTACGTCGTCAGCACCCTCACGCTCAACAACGGGGCGGAAGTTCGCGCGTTGCCGGTGCGGCGCTTTCGAGACCGCCGCGTTCCCCCCAACACCCTCGATGGGCGGTTGAGCGCGGACTTCTTCGAAGCGTATCGCGTGACCGTCAACTTGCACACCAATCAACTGTGGCTCGAAGATCGCCAGGGGTACGACGTCACCGCGGCTGCTCGGCTGAGCCGATGGGGGCCGTCGTACGACTGCCGCAGCGTTCGCTGCGCCTCTGCATCGCTGGTGCGGAGTAGCGAAGGGGTTCCCGTGCTGGACGTCACCCGTCTCCGCAGCACCCCCGCGATGGAGCTGGTCTTCGCCGCGTACGACAACAACGGAGAGAAGAACCCCGCGCTCGAACCGATTTCCGTGAGTCTTGCGAGCGGGGACAGCAGCGTGGCGTTTCGCAGCGACCGTTTACACGCCTACCTGGGCCATGAACTGCGAGTCGTCGATGTCACCCCGTTTCCCGCCCAGGAGAAGTCCGGGCTGCCAGTGTCCGCGAAGCTGCGCTTTGGCAATCAAGCGCTCCGCGCCGCGCCGGCGCAGAGATAGACGGGGACGCGGCGGTTGTCTCCGACGTCGCGCCGCGACCTGGTATGGGTGTGGCCGGGGCTGCCACGGTCGTGGCGGGCTCGACCACACGCCGCCGGGGGCGTGGGACGACCGGGCTCCTAACTAGCCATATCCAGTGTGGACGCGGGGCTACCTCGGCCTGGCACGCGCGTTGCGAAACGCGGGCGCACGGCGCGGCGCGGTCTCGGTCTTCGTAGGGACCGGCCCGCCGTGCGCGCCGAACCCTCTCGAGGAGCCCCACGATGAACCGCCCCAGTTGGAAACTACTTTTCACCCTCGCCGCCACGCTCGGCGCGACCGCGTGTGTCATAGAGGAAGCGCCGTACGATGGTGCGCCCGATTTCGGCGAACCCGACGGCAACGAACAAGACGCCGGCCCGGAGGTCGAGATGACACCGTTCGCCGACATTCGGGTCCCGACCGACGACGGCGCGGCCGCGTACCGCTTTCGGTTCGCCACCGTTGAGAACGGCCCGATTGTCACCTTGGTCGAATCACCGCTCGGCTATCCGGAGGCCGCGATTCCCGACGAATGCGCGCTCGATACGTTCTTGCGCGTCGCCGACGCGAACGCGGAAGTGCCGCGCGCGCTGGTGCGAGAGTGTGGCGTGCCCCAGGCGGATGGAAGCCGTCGCACCATGCGCGAAGGCGAACCGCCGATGCGGGCGGGGGAGCTCAACACGGCGGGGCTGTCGCTCGGGTTTGGCCGGGTCGTGTTGCCGCGCGAGTGCACCAAGTCGGTGTTCGATGACCGCGTGAACGAGCTGGAGGAGCTCGCGTCTTACCAGCCACTCGTCAACACCAACTGCGAACAGGAGTGCGAGCTGTTCGTCGCGTGGAACAACACGGGATGTGCGTTCTACAACGGCGATGGCGTGTTTCAGAACAACTGCTCGTCAGCGGACTACACCGCGCTGCTCGCCCAGTACGGCCCCTTCGGCCAGGTGTGTCTGGAGTACGGCGGTTGGGAGTGCGATCAAGTTCCGAACCCCGAGTGCGCGCACAACGAGTGGATCATTGGCGACTGGGGCCCTTGGAACACGTGGACACGCCAGAGCTCGAACACGAGCCGCACCACGCGCGTTCGCGCAGAAGTGACCACCTGCGGCTCTACCGCGACCCAGGGCGGCTGGTATGCGAAGAAGAACGCGAACGATTCGTGGGGGACCAAGCACAACGTCACCTTCAGCGCGTATTCGACCAGCGTTCTGGTGCTGAGCGCCGGCTGGGACGGCAACAACAATTGGCGCGGCTGGGACTTCAAGATCACGGGGCAGGGCAGCAACTTCCGCGTGGCGACAGCCTGGGTAGAGCTTCAGGGAAAGAATCGGTTTACCTGTCCGCTCAAGCTCTGACCCGCTTGCCCCCGCGCCCATCGTCGGGGCCCCGCGTTGTCCGGTCGGCGTGGGCACGCCGGTCGGTTTGCTCGCGCGAGCAAAATCGGATCGCGTTCCTCAGCGGTGCCTTTGCTGAGGAACGCGATCCGTTCGTAGCGCGAATGGGCCGGGCGGAACGAGTCCGCCCGGCCGCTGGGAGTCTGCGATGGGGCTAGAGGTTCCAGCTCGTCTGGGCCGCACCCAGGCGAATGTTTCGGTTGATGCCGCTGTAGTCGAACAGTTTCCAGTTGCCCAGATTCTTGCCGAAGAGCTTGAGCTTGAGCTTGAAGCCGCCGGAGAGGAAGTTCAGGTCGAAGCCAAAGCTCGCCTTGGCGGTTACGCGTCCCCGGGGAGTCCAGGACAGTTCGCCCACTCCCTGGGCGTCGATGCGAGCCAGGGTGACGCCGCCGCTCAGTTTGATCTTCAGGCCTTTGGTTCCCGCCGATGCGGAGGCTGAGATACCCGCCGACACGTAGGGGCCACCGTAGACCTCCAGGCCGGCTTGCGACACGGCCGCTCCGGCCGTGACCCCGGTGACGCCTCCGGCAGAAGCGCGGACCTTCACCTTTACGCCCAGGGCTTTGAAGTTGCGCCGATACGAGGCCCCGTAGATGGGCACTTCGATCTCTTGTTCGACGGCCGAGCTGGACTCATTGCCCCACAGCTTGATCCCCGCGGCGTAGATGCCGGCGCCCGCCGCGGCGCCCGAGTTGTCGTTGCGGGCGTAGATGGCGATCTTCGCCAGGTCGACCCGATTGCCGAACAGGTTGGCGTTGACGTTTGCGCCAGCGTACGCGTCGAGATCGAGGCCGTGGCGAGTTCGATTGCCTTCCACGTAGGCGCCCGCGTAGTAGCCACCGCCGAATTTTCCGGCGGTTTTCTGGTAGGAGGTTTCCTTAGCCAGGCGAAACGCGGCCGCGTTTCCGGCGGACATTGTGACAGCGGCGGCGGCCAGGGTGGCAACCAGGGCGAGAGAAAGACGTTTCATGACAGTCGGAGCTTCTTTCATTACTTGTGTCCCTATACAGGTAACTCGAATTACCTGTTTGCAGGAAAAAGCTAGCGAAATTGGCCCTGTCCGATAATGGAGAAGTTTGGCCAGCCGATGGCGAGACTTCGCCACCCACCATCGATAGACGCCCCGTCGTGCAGAGGGGGCGGTGCTGGTTGAACCCGGAGTGTGGCGGTCACGCGGCGCGGCGAGCAAAGGCGTCGCCAACGTTGCCGGGGGAGGCGTGTTCTTCGCCGCCGGGTGCTCAGCATCCCGCGGCGGCGGTGTTCGTCCTGGTCGCGGCGCGTGCATTCGTTCCCGGCCAACGCCATGGAGACTGCGTGTCGTGCCGCTGGCGCTGCGGACCGCGCAGCGTCTGGAAAGGAGCGGCTTTGACACCGGGGCAGTACAATGTCGCTAGTGAGCGATTCCCTGGAACTGGCGGAGCTACGGGTTCTCCTGGCGATTGTCGAGTCGGGCTCGCTAGCCGGCGCATCCCGCTCGATCAACCAGTCCCGAAGCACCCTGCGCCGCGCCCTCGCCGAACTCGAGGACCGCGTGGGCTTGCCGCTCGTCGCTTCGAAAGAAGGCCGCCTTGTCGCGACGCAGGCTGGCAAACATCTGGTTGATGGTGCGCGGCCGCTTCTGGCCAGCGCGGACATCCTCATTGATGAAGCGCGCAGTGTGGGCGAGCAGCTCGGACGCCGGCTGCGCGTCTCGGTCCCGCCCGGCGTGCCACCGCACGTGATGCAGTTGGTCACGGCGGCGTTTCGGACCGAGTTCGAAGAGGCGGTCGATTTTTGGTGCGTGGACAACCCGCTCAACTACCTCGGCCGGGGCTCCGATCTGTACATGTACCTCGGAGCGGAACCTCCGGCCGGCCCTTGGGACTCGGTGCGGATTGCTCCGGCTGAGCACGGTCTCGTCGGCTCGCGGCGCTACCTCGAGCACAGGGGCACCCCCAGGACGCTCGCAGACCTCGACGACCACGTCCTGGCGGTGTGGCAATCAGATCCGGACTCGCCGACCGAGCTGCCGCTGCGCGACCGAACGCGTCTACCGGTGACACCGATCTTGAGCACCAACGACAGCTACCGCCTCTGGGCAACGGCGAGCGCGGGCCTTCACCTGTCCATGGTACCGGACGCCCACCTCACGCTACCGGAGTTTCCCGACGTCGTTCGTGTGTTGCCGGACGTCGTCGGCGAAGACCTCGCGGCCTGGGCCGTCGTCCCGAACGAACTCGCGTATTCGAAGCGACTCGGCGCCATGTTAAACAACATTCGAGCCGTGATTACTGGCCTGACCCCGCAAGCGTGACCTCCGCTCTGCGCTTCGCTTTCGGAGCGACGCCGTTATCTCCACATCCGCGAAGATTCGAATCGCCAGGCCGACGGACCACCTCGAGGAGGTTGTTCAGATGTACATCGACGGACTCGGGTTCGAGCTGTTGGGCTCGTTCGTCGACCACGATGGTTTTGACGGCGCGTTCGTTGGCCATCGCCAGCATCTGTACCATCTAGAGTTCACCCACCGCCGCGGGACTTCCCTGCAGACGCCGCCCCATCCAGAGAACCTCCTGGTCTTCTATCTGCCCGAAAGCAAGGCGTGGAAGGCGACTTGCTCGGCTATGCGCGATGCGGGCTTCAAGAACGTGCCGGCGTACAACCCGTACTGGGACGTCCACGGAGAGACCTTTCAAGACGTGGACGGCTATCGATTGGTCCTGCACAACCGCGGCTGGGACCTCTAGCGCCGTCCGGGGCAGCGATTTTTTGGATCATCGACGCTTACGCTCCGCTGCCGTGCGGAGCGCGCGCGACCGGGCTGCCTTCTACGCGAAGGCAGTTTTTGCCGATGAGCCCGAGGCCCGTATGGCCCAGGCGGACCGTCATATCGGCGAGCGCGTCGCCCTTGTCATCGGAGTTGCCGAGAGCGTCGGCGACCGCCCGATCGATTTTGGGCGCGCCGAAAGGCACGAGAAAGACGAACACGCAGTCCTGCCCAGAGACGCGGGAGGCGTTGGCTTGCGGCTCGCTGCTCGACGTCGACGCAAGGGGAAGTCGCCCCATGCTCCAGTAGCAACCTGGCGATAGCGACAGGGCGAGCGTGACGACGCAAAGAAGACTCGGTTTATTCATGGCGGTACTGACCTTGCCCGCCGGAGCATCGTTGCCCAGGGCGTTCCGCGCGTGCCTGACAGCGACTGACGCGGGCCCACAGTCGCCGCGACAGCTCGCCCGGCGTCGCCGGGTGTTCATCGCGGACGCGCTTCTCGAACGACCGCTGCGGGGCGGATCGGGCGGCGAAGCCAGCGATCGACGCGGGCGACGTTGTCGTTGGCGCCAACCGCGGCGAAGTTCGCGCGCGCGGCCCGGGCCAGCGTGGACGCGCGGCCGGGCTCGACGTCGAGGGCCCGGAGCGTTCGGGCAAGGGCGAACTGCGCGCGGCCGCGGTTGGACCGATGGGCTTCGACTTCGGCCAGCGCGAGAGCGCGCTCGAGCAGCGGGCGGGCGGACCCGGCGTCGCCCACGGCGAGCAGGGCTTCGCCGAGGCCGGCCAGATTGTAGGCCAGATCCGGGTGATCGGGTCCAAGCGAGCCTTCGTCGATGGCGAGAGCGCGACGGTAGACCGCGGTCGCCTCCTCGTAGCGACCCGCCTCGAAGTGCAGGTCTCCGAGCAGTCCGAGGGGCAGGGCCACCGCCCAGTCGTCGGCGCCGACGGTGTCGGTCAGGACGACGACGGCGCGCTCGAGGTGCGGTCGCGCGCGCTGGGGCTGGTCCGCGCGCAGATAGGCGTTGCCCAGGTTGGTATGCGCCCGCCCGGTGAGCTCGTGGGTACCCAGGGCAGCTTCGCGAATGCGCAGCGACTCGGCAAAGTGGGCAATGGCGTCGGCTCGCTGACCCTGGCGCATGTCGAGACTGCCAAGGCCGTTGAGCACCTTGCTCACCCGCGGGTGTTCCTTGCCCAGAAGGTGTCGGTAGATGGCGATGGCTTCTTTGAGCGATCGACGAGACTCGTCGAGTTTGCCGACAGCCTGCAGAGCCAGGCCGCGGTTGTTGAGGGCGTCGGCCAGGTCGAGGCTATCGGGGGCACTCTCGCGCAGGATCGCCAGGACTTTGTCGTAGTAGGGCAGCGCTTGCTCGGGCTGTCGCCCGCGGTCGTACACGATACCCAGCGCCTCGAGGGCGCGCGCTCGAACCCGATCGTCGGTGTCCGGGCGGCGGGCGAAGGCCAGGGCGACCTCACCCCACGTGCGGCCGACGTCGAACTTGCCGGCCTGGTCGCCGAGCAGAGCCGCCAGCCGGGCGCCGATCCGCGCGGCCCGTGGGCCGTCGTCGGCGGCGACCGCGGTGTCGAAGGCGCTGGACCAGACGCGCACCGCTTCGTCTCGCTGGTTGGCGACGGCGAGAGCTTTGCCTAGTTGCTCGAGGGCCTCGGCAGTGATGGGGGCGTGGCCCAGGGCGCGTGCACGCCGTACGGCCTGGTCGGCCAGTGCGCTCGCTTCGGCGAGCTCCACCGCCCACATCGCGGTGCGCGAGCGAGCCAGCGTCCGCTGAATCTGCTCGGCGATCTGGCGCTCCTCGCCGTCGAGCGCGGCCACATCCGCCGGGCGCTCGCACGCATCGGGGCTGGCGAGTGAGCCGACCGCGCGCACGGCGTTCGCCGCGAGCTCGGCGTCGGCGGCTGCGAGGGCGTCCACCAGGTCACCCATCTCGTCGCGGGTTCGCGTAAGGCACGCCATGCGCTGGTCGAGGAGCTCGGCCGACAGCGTGCCCTCGGCGTGGGCGCGGCAGTTGCCGTTGAAGGCATTGATCCAACGAGCGGACAGCCCGTCTATTTTCGTCGCGACTGAGCTGGCGGTGGCGCGCGCGTAGGGAACGTCAGTGGCGAGCAGCGCCTGCTCGACCAGGGCCCGCCGATCGGCGCTCCAGGCCGCTGCCATGGCGCCGGCGCCGGCGTCGCATGCCGGGGCGCTGCCGCGACCGAGCCACAGGGCCACGCCGGCGGCCGCGACCGCGCCGGCGCTCAGCCAGGCACGCCCAGACTGCGGGGCGATCGCGCGCCGCAGTTCGCTCAAAAGCGTCGGCACGCTCGGCCACCGTTCGGCGGGGTTGGGGCTCAGGCCGCGCAGCAGGGCCTTGCGGGCGCGGCGCGGCACCGCGCGGGGAAGTGCGTTCCGACGCGGGGCGGTGTTGAACGCGCCGATGACGTCGGTCCGGTCGCCGGTCAGAAACGGGTGAGCGCCGGCGAGCGCTTCGAACAACGCAACGCAGAAGCTGAACTGGTCGCTGGCCGGGCTGGCCGGTTGCCCGGTCCACAGTTCGGGCGCCATGTACGCCGGCGTGCCTTCGTAGCTCGGCCCGCGGCCGGCGCCCGGTAGTTCGCAATCTGCGCCGGCGACGGGGGCCGCCAGGCCAAAGTCGAGTACGCGCGCCCGACCGTCGGCGCCTACGGCGACGTTCGCCGGCTTGAAGTCGCGGTGGACGAGGCCTGCGGCGTGCGCGGCAGACAGGCCTTCGCCGGCCTGCAAATACAGTTCGAGGGTCTCGCGCCAGGGCCGCGGCGTCTCTTGTTCGGCCAGGCAGCGACCCTCGATGAGTTCCATGGCGATGTAGACCGTGTCGCCGTCCAGCCCCGCCTCGAAGACCGCGACCACGTTGGGATGCTTGAGGGCCGCCGCCGCCTGCGCTTCGCGCAGCTGCGTCTCGGCGTCACCTATGCCGGCGGAGCGGCGCAATACCTTGAGGGCGACTTCGCGGTCGAGGACCTCGTCGAAGGCGGCGTAGACCACGCCGGAGGCCCCGGAGCCGACGCGCCGGCGCAGGACGTAGCGGCCAACGGTCAGCAGCGGCGAAGGCGTCGAGGCCGTGAACAGCGCACGTCTGACCAGCTCCTTGGTGCGAGCGGCGTCGAGCGAGGCAAACGCCAGCGACGCGGGTTCGCCCGGCGCGGACGGGCGGGGGGACCGTTGCGACACTCGGGACATCTACCACGAGCTGCCGGCCTGCCGATGCTCTCAATCGCGCCCCGCCGTCGGGTCGCGGGCGCCAAATCTGGTACTACTGGCCCGTCGTGACCGGGGAAACGAGCCCAAAGGGAGACGAGGAGCTTCTGGCGGCGTGGCGCAGTGGCGATAGTCGGGCCGGCGAGGAACTGTTCGAGCGGCACTACGCGGCGATGGCGCGGTTCTTCGCCAACAAGGCTGGCGATGAAGGGCCCGACTTGACCCAGCGCGCTTTTTTGGCCCTGCTCGAGGGCAAAGACCGGTTTCGCGCCGACTCTAGCTTTCGCACGTACCTGTTCGGTATCGCCCGCAACGTGCTTTACAAGCACCTGCGTAGCAAAGTCCGCCACGGCCCCTTCGACGCGTTGCGCACCTCGGTTCGCGATCTGGGGCCGTCGCCCACCGCGGTGTTGGCCAAGCGCCGGCAGGACCAGCTGCTGCTCGACGCTCTGCGAGGCCTGCCGATCGAGCTGCAGGTCATCCTCGAGCTCCACTACTGGGAAGATCTGCCCGGGCCCGCCCTGGCCGGCGTTCTCGAGATTCCCGAAGGGACCGCCCGCACGCGGCTGCGCAAGGCCAAAGCCGTGCTCGCCGAAGCCATACCCGCCGACGCGCGACGACGCGCCGTCGACGGTGTCGACAGCGACTTCGAGCCCTGGGTGCGTTCGCTGCGCGACCTGGTCACCCTGTAGCGCGACCGGTTTTCGCTCCCCGGTTGGATGCTTGTCCGACGACTGAGTCTGGCGGTCTTCCCGCGAGGACCGCTCGTGAACAAGTCGAAAGCGAAGGCCCGTCAGCCGTGCTGGCGGGCCTTCGCGGGTTTCGGCGTTCTCTACGAGTGGCGCGGTGGGCCGATCGGTCCAATGGCGCGCGCGATGAACACGTCCGGTCTCGAATGGGACGTGGCCGGACAATCGCAGCCGGCGCCCGCTGCCGCGCGCCCGGTGTTCTCGACGCGATGAGTGGCCCTACTCAGAGCCCCATGAAGTCGTCCCACTCGGTGCGCGGTGGTTCTCCGGGACGGCCCGCGAGCCTCCACCAGGACCGAACAGCCGTGCGAAGCGGTACGTAGGCTCGCTGAAGAACGCTTCTCAAGTGCCGTCCGCTATCCACGTGGGCCTGCTGGCCGGCAGCGACGAGTCGCGCGATCGCCTGGTCCACGTTGTAGCGAGTGGCTTCATACCCCACCAGTTCGCCGAAAGCGTCCTCGACCCAAAGATGTACGACGAAGGGAACCCGCGACCATCCGGTCGGTTGGGTTCGCCACACCGTCAACTCGTAGTCCTGTCCTTCAAGGCGATAGCGATACGGGGTGCCGCGCACGCCGTACTTTCTGTCGACGCATGTCGAGCCGCGCCGCCCCCGGGTGCATGGGGGGCGGACGGTCACGGCATCGAGGAGACCTGCCTGCACCGCGCGTGCCTGGGCATCGCGCCACACCTCGCGTGGTTCTCGATTTGGGTCGAAGGGAGGAGGCGCCCCTCGCCCTCGGCTTACGGCGGGACCAATCCAAACCTCATCTTCTCCAGCGAGGGGAGGCGGAAACATGGACGCGCTCTTGGCACGCCAATCGAGCGCGTTGAGGTGCTCGAGCACCTCGGCTAGGCGAGCGTTGATCGCGCTGCGGACTGCGCTGGCAATGGCGCGGTCGGAGTCGTCCGACTGAGCCAGCAGTTTGGTCATCGTGACGAATTCGGTGACGACCGAAAACTCCAGCGCAACCACGTCCGCGTACACGTGCACGTGGTCGTAGGGTTCAATCACGTCGTTTTCGAAGAGTTGACGAATCTGAGAAATGTCGGAGTGAAGCTCGGTAAGCGCCGGATACGCGATGCGCTTCTCTTCGAAAAACTGAAAGCGGAAATAGTCTGCCGCGTTAAGCCGAATGCCTCGGAAGTTGGCCTTGATCTCCGTTTCAACGGTCCGGTCGATGTGGTCGCGAATCGACGCGTCGAGGTCGTCCAAGGCCTCGAGAAGTACTTCGGTTTGGCGACGGATGAGTGCCGCTACGTCTGGCCCGCCGCCCCCGCCACTACGAATGAGCGAGCCAACGAACGGAATTGCATTGCCCAACAGATCGAGACCCACCGCCTGCAGGCGTTCCTTTGCCTTGTCTTTCAGCTTGTCCTCGAGCAGATCGCCGAAGCTGTCGTGTTCCCCGAGGAACCACTCTTTGAGTTTCTCGTCGGCCTCCTCCGAGGGCCCGGAGCAAATTCGACATGGCCGCGTAAGGCTCTGTGTCTCGCTGGCAACAGCATCCAGCCCCAGGTCCACTTCTTCCGCGCAGCCGGTTGCCAACGCAGTGGCCAAAAGGAGATATCGATGACGCATTCTCAGTCCTCCGTGTGAGAGCGAGCGCCGGGCCAGGCGCCCCGCGCGTTTTGTGTCGGCGTCGTCCAAAGCACGCGTTGTGCCACGCGTACTCGCGCTGTTTGCCAGTGGCGCACCCTGAGTTTTGGCCGGGATACGCGAGGGCTTCGTCGGGAAACGGATCCCGCCGGCAACCGCGGGTCCATGGGCTGCGCTCGAAGCAATTCTTTCCGTTCTCTTCAAGGGAAACGACGCCCACTTGCGAACCTCTTCGATCCGAATTCGATGGCGACGTTGCGTTTCGCAACTGACGCGCCGAGGTGACGCAGCTGTTTCGAGCAAGTCTCCATGCCGCGATGGGTTTGTTCGCGGCGCGTCGGTTGCATAGGCGGTCCAGACATGAAGCCCTTTCGAAGTCTGGTTGCGGCAATCGCGTGCGTCTCCCTCGCAGCATGCGCCAGCACGGATAACTCCGGCGATGACGGCGCGCCGGCGACGCCGGGTCTCGTGATCGAGCCCTCCCAGATCGACGTCACGGTCGTCAACGACCGGTCAGTCGAGCAGCCTCTCGTCGTCTTTGTCGTGAGCGACAATGGTGACCGGCGCGACGTGACGGCGAGCGCGTCGTTCGAGATTGCCGGCGAGCGCGTCGGATCGATGCGCGACGCCGTGTTTGTAAGTGGCACCGTTGCCGGACGGGCGACAGTGCGAGTGACCGCCGGGGACACTTTCGGCGAGGCACCGGTCACCGTGCGGACCGACTACTCGAGCGTGGATGGCTCCGCCCCGGCCGACGCCGCTGACCAGTTTGAGCGAGCGACGCCGGCTGCCGGCGACGTGCAATTGCTGTATCCGCCCCACGATGTGGCCTTGCCGCCGAACCTCGGAGAGCTCGAGGTCCACTGGCAAGGGGAGCAGGCGACCACCCTGCACGAGATTTCGATTGCGACCGAGCTCGCCACCATTCGCCGATACACGGCCGGTCGTGCCGAAGATGGCGGGTACATCGAACGACTCGACGGCCCCGACTGGGGGCGGATCGCGGCCGCCGCCCTCGGCAAGACGGCGAAACTGACCGTGCGGTCGCTGCTCGCCGCGGACCCGACGCGCGCCGTGACCTCGTCGCCGGTCGCGGTTCGCCTCGAGCCGGGCCCGGTGGTCGGCGGTATCTACTATTGGGCTTCGACCACCGCCGACGGGGCGCCTGCTGGAATCTATCGCCGCGATTGGGGCGCCAAGGGTGACGCCGAGCCGTTTTACACCACGGACCAGAGCGCGCAGAACCGCTGTGTAGGCTGCCACGCCCTGTCGCGCGACGGCCAGCGTATGGCGGTCACTCTCGACGGCGGCGCCGGTGCGGGCACGCTGCTTGACGTGGCGACCCGACAGGTGAGCCTGGCCGCCGACGCAGGCACGCGGTGGACCCACACGGCCTGGACGTCCGACGGCGGATACCTTGTGAGCGAGCTCGACGGGCGGCTTGCCCTGCGCGTCGGCGCCACGGGTGCACAGGTGGCCGATGTCCCTACGGCGCCCGGATACGCGACGTACCCGGACTTTTCTCCGGCGAGTGATTCGCTGGTCTACGGCACGCGTGACCCCAACCAGGTGGTCGTGCAGGAGTTTGACGCCACGACCGGAGATTTCGGCCCGCCCCGCGTTCTCGACGCCGGGCCTGTCAAGGACTCGTATCCCGCCTGGTCGCCGGACGGACGTTGGATCCTCTACAACCAGGATGGCCCAGGCGGGAATGAGCTGTGGGTTGTGCGCGCCGACGGCAGCCAGCCGCCCATTCACCTGGCGCGCGCCGACGCGAGCGCCGACCTGCACAACGCCTGGCCGCGATGGACACCGTTCGAGCATCGCGGCGCTGACGGTGAAGCGCTGTACTGGTTCACGTTTTCATCCACGCGCGCGTTCGGCCTTACGCTGGCCCGCGATGAGCGCACCCAGCTGTGGATGGCTGCGTTTCGCCCGGCCCGCGCCGAGTCTGGCGCCGACCCGAGCGACCCGGCCTTTCGAATCCCGTTTCAGGACCTCGGCGGCACCAACCACATCGCGCAGTGGACCGAGCGCGTGGTCATCGATTAGGGACGGCGATTTCGCGACGGGGTGACTCGGCTGAGCGTGCGTTTCCGCTTCGGGCGACGAAGACATCCCGAACCGCGCGAGGGGAGGGCAAGGACCCGAAATCTGCCTTGCCGCGGCTGATCAAGGGCGCGCACCGCGGATTCCTCGTGCTGGCCGCCGGTCGTTTTGTCAGATTGAGCGGGGCCTTTCGATAGCATTCTGCGTCGTGAGTCCTCGTGTTGCTGTCGTCTTTGTGGCTGCCGCGCTCCTGTCGTGTACTCGACCCACTGCGCGAGCAAACGCCCCCGTCTCATTGACCAAGCCGCCCACTGCCACCGGTCAGGCCGACCGCGCTCAGCGCTCCAGGCTGACCGCGCCGGTCGCCGAGCGGCGCGGCTTCGTCGTCGAGTCACCACACGGCGGCCGAGAAGACCCCTACTACTGGTTGCGCGATGACGACCGCCGCGACCCCCAGGTGCTTGCCTACCTGGCGGCGGAGAATGCGTACGCGGAACAAGTGCTTGCGTCGTCGCGAGTGACCGCCGATCGTCTCTACGCCGAGTTCGCGTCGCGTATTGCGCAGGATGACTCGCAAGTCCCCTATTTTGACCGTGGCTACTGGTACTACAGGCGATTCAAATGCGGCCAAGAATACCCCATCATTGCCCGCAAGAAGGGCAGCCTCGATGCGGCGGAGGAAGTGCTGCTCGACGAAAACGAGCTCGCGCAAGGGCACGAATTCTTCAATGTCGGCAACTGGAAGGTAAGCCCGGATGGTCGCAAGCTCGCCTACGCCCAGGACATCGTCGGCCGCAACCAGTACGAGATCCGGATCAAGGACCTGGCGACAGGCAAGCTCGTTGGCGAGTCGATCGAAAACGCGCAGGCGTCGCTTGCCTGGGCTAACGACAGCCGAACGCTGTACTATGTCGAGCGGGACCCGACGACGCTCCTCGGCTCGAAGGTGCGCCGCAGCACTCTCGGAGCCAGCGGCCCGCATCCCGTCGTCTACGAGGAACTCGACAAGGCCTTCTTTGTCGATGTCAGGCGGACGAAATCCGGTCGGTACCTGGTCATCGAGCTCTTCAGCGTGACAGAGAGTGAAACGCGACTCGTTCACGCCGATCGGCCGGCGAGCGAGCCGCGGGTGTTTTATCCGCGCGAGCAACACCACCTATACTCTGTCGAGCATGTCGGCGAGCGCTACATCATTCGCAGCAACTGGCGTGCCGAGAACTACCGGGTGCTGTCGGCTAGCGAACGAACGAAAGGTCGGCGAGCCAAGTGGCGTGAGCTCGTGCCCCATCGGAAGGATACCTTCGTTTCGAACGTGGCGGCGTACAGGTCGTTCCTCGCCATCGGCGAGCGGTCTGGAGGGATCAACAAGATCCGCGTCCTTCCTGGCGGTAACGGACAGTCGTTTTATCTCGACGCCGATGAGCCGGCGTACGCAATGGCGGTGATCGATCTTCCTGGGCCGGAGAGTCGAACTCTCCGCTATCGGTATACGTCGTTGACGACGCCTGAGAGTATCGTCGAACTCGACCTTGACTCGGGCAAGAGGACCATCCGCAAGCAGGCGCCAGTTGGCGGTGACTTTGCCCCTGAGGACTATGTCACCGAGTTCATTTCGGCGCCGTCGAAGGACGGCACGGAGATACCGGTGTCGCTCGTCTATCGCAAAACGACGCTCCGCGATGGCACCGCTCCCCTACTCATCAGTGGCTACGGCGCGTACGGCGCCTCCTACCCGCCGAGGTTCTCGTCGAATCGGCTCAGTCTGCTCGACCGAGGTTTCGTCTTCGCGATTGCCCACGTCCGCGGCGGCCAGGAGATGGGCCGCCGGTGGTACGATCAAGGGCGACTGCTTGCCAAGAAAAACACGTTTTCCGACTTTATTGCCGCGACCGAGCATCTTGTTGCACAGGGCTATGCGGCGCCGGACAAGGTATTCGCGTCCGGGGGCAGCGCCGGCGGTCTGCTCATGGGCGCAATCGCCAACATGCGCCCAGAGTTATATCGGGGCATTGTGGCGTCCGTGCCATTCGTCGATGTCGTCACGACCATGCTCGATGAGACCATTCCTCTGACGTCCAACGAGTTCGACGAGTGGGGCGACCCGAAGAAGGCTAAATACTACGAATACATGCTCTCGTATTCGCCCTACGACAACGTGCGCGCGCAGAACTACCCGGCGATGCTAGTGACAGCGGGGCTGTGGGACAGCCAGGTTCAGTACTTCGAGCCCGCCAAGTGGGTGGCAAAACTGCGCGCTGCCAAAACCGATGGAAATCCTCTGCTGCTCGTCACCGACATGGATGCGGGGCACGGCGGTCAGTCCGGCCGTTTTCGCCAGCTAAAACAACAAGCTCGCAACTGGGCTTTCGTGCTCCAGGTGCTCGGCCAAGCTCAGTAGCATTTTCGTGCTTTCGCCGGCAGGAGCGATACGGAGGCTGTCCAAGCACGAACTATGCGGAGGTGGCCCAGGAGGCCTGCCTTCTATTCTTCGCGCGGCGCTTCGGAGACCATCGCGACGAACTCGACGCGGTCCTGAGCAGCGTCCCGGCGATCGAGGTCATGTCGAGGTCGCCGCGAGCCCAAGCCTTGGGCCTGGAGGCGCAGAATGCCCTTGGTTCGCAGGTGCTCGACCACAGCGTTTGCTCGACGAGCGCTGAGCGCTTTGTCACGACGCTCGGCGACCTTTGACGAGCCGGTGCCTCGAACGTGAACTTCGATGCGACTCTCTCTGCGTTAGTCGGGCAGAGTCGGGCCCATCGAACGCCACCGGCGCGTCTGAGCGGACGGGCTCCGGGTCGGGGCAGCCATCGTGGTCGCGGAGCCCATTCACGGACTCGGGTTCGTCCGGACAAAAATCGACTCGGTCGGGGATGCCGTCGCGGTCGCCGTCCCGCTCGCCGGCGGGCGTGGCGTCCGACGTGGTGTCCAGCTGGCCTTCTTCGGCGACGGCGGCCGATTTCGGCACGTCCTTCGAGTTCGCAGGCGTACGGGGCGAGGGACCAGGGACCGAGGCCCCGCAACCAAGAAGCAGGGCCGCTAGCAGCAGTGTTGGATTCCGCATCCACGCCATTGCCCGATCCTACCCTCACCACACGCGGCCGAAGATCGGAATCGACGCGTTGGCTTTGGCAACGGTGTGGCGGTACGCACACCGCCGAAAGGCGACTGGGCGAACCGCCTCGGTCGCGTCCCCAAGACCGGTGTGCGGGCCAGTGGTAGGTTTGCGTCCCTCGTTGCCTCGCTCCAAGGAACTCCCTGTGACCCCCAAAGAGTTCGACGATTTTTTCGCCGGTGTGTCGCCCATTGCTCTCGCCGACGCGCCGGACAAGTTTCAGCACCTCCGGCGCATTCACGAGATGTGGCCGGTGCTGTCGCAATCCGAGGTCGATACGCCCTCGGTGTTCAACAAGGGCTGCGCGATGTTCAACATCGATGCCGGCGAAGCCAGAGCGTATCTGCTGTCTCTCCAAGCAGACGCAGAGAGTAACTCCGAGGGCGACGCGTGTTGGTTTCGCACGACCGAACAGATGATGTACGAGGTCTACAAGCGCGCCATTCCGCGGTTTCCGACCTGCCGCGAGGCGAGCCCGGAGGAGCGGTCGAACTTCACGTATCTACAACTCATGGGCGAAGCCGGCATGCCCGGTCGTTTCACTGTCAACATGGGTCACGAAGGCGACGGTCTCGAGGGCGCCTGGGAAGGGCTTTCGCCAAACGTCGACGACTACGACGACTTCTACTCCGTGCTAGACAGGTTCGAGTTCAGCGACTTTGAGCCCAACGACGACGACCTCGACAGCTGCGATGGCGATATCGACCAGCTCTATCACGTGCTCGCGGGACTCCTCGTGACGGTCATGATGTATCGCGTGGGCGCACGGCTGTGCGCAGACCCAGACCTGCAGGCGTTCGTGTCGCCTTCCACGAACGTTTCGGCCAGTGTTGAGTTCGCCGATTTTCCCTTGCCACCTGACCTTTATCCCGCAGCGGGCACGGGTCGAATTCGTCGAGGCCCACGTTGGCGACCCCGACTTGCGCGCCGTCGTTCTCGACCTGTGGGCCGACCGCCTCGAAGCGCCGGGGCGAGACTTTCCAAAAGACGAGCTTCGCAAAATCGTCGGCGGCGCCAAGACGCCAATGACCGAAGGGCCGTGGTAGCCCTCGTCGGCTGCTAGCGCAGACGCCTTGCTCGAGCTCAGCTCGCGAACGACCGCGAGCTGAGCTCGACGTCTCGCCTGTCAGGCGGCGGGAGATCGTCCTGGTCAAGGAGCCTGACGCGCCCGGGGGCCCGAGAAAACCTCGCGGCAGCCCAACTCGGTCATGCCGACGTGGTGATATTCCAGTGGGCTATCTCCGCTTCGGTCGGGTCTTCCCAGGCGTCGGAAGCACGCTCAAACACAGCGAGTGGAACGATCTGGGTGTGCGGAGCGTCGGCGTCGTTTCGCGCCAGGACTCGAGCCCGCCGAACCTCTCGGGGCGCGTCCAGAAGGTGGACGACGAACGGGCGGTCCTGTGTCTGCGCGCGCTCGAAAACGTCTCGCCGTTCGCGGGCCGTCAGGAGGCCTAGCTCGAGCCAGACGTCGCTTCCGGCATCCAGCGTGTCAGAGGCGACGTCCCAGACCAAAGCGCGACAGCGATCCCGACGCTCCAGGTACCAATCCAACACGCCGTTGACGGGGCGCGGGTCGTCGCCAAAGAGCCGCACCATCCAGGTATCGACGTCGAGGAGCACGCCGCCCGCCTTGGCGATTCGGGTGCGGGCGAGAGTGGTCTTCCCTGCGCCGACGGGACCGATTAAAACGTGCAGGGTCGCGGGGGCCTCGCGCATTGAAGCGAGCCTAGATGAGCGCGCAATGCGTGGCAAGCGCGACGATCGCCGGGTATCACGTCCGTCACTGTCGACGCGTGCGCAGGCTGCCTGAACAGGCCATCGGCCTGAGAATCTACCAGCAGTGGCCGGCAATCGGCGGCCACTTCTGGAGGCGGTTTCTTTCCGAGCCGGGCTTGCTCGGAGGCGGCGCGCTACCTCCATTCGCAACCGGGTTGAGCCTGGCAGTCGCTGAAACGCCCGAAAGACGAGCACGATGTGGCTGTGCCTGAGCAGGTGTTGGTCCAACGGCATCCGAACAGGTCGGTCTCTTCTTCGCAGTCGCTGCGGTTGGATTCGAGTGCGCAGATTGACGCCCGAGGGCCGTAGCACACGCCGCGATTGTCGTCCCATTCGCAACCAAACGAGCTCTCGTTGCAGAAGAATTCGTCGGTGCGCGAAAAGCATCGAGGTGAGTCAGGATCGAGGCATCCGTTTCCCCAGGCGCAGCCCCCAGCTGCAAGGCACGAGTCCATGGTCAGCTGGTTGCACTGAAACGGAATCCCCCCGCAGGATCCGTTTTCTTGAAAGGTGTCACTGTCGCGTGGATCGTCAAACGACGATAGCTCGCTGCATCCGCCACAGATCAACAGGGTAAGGCAGACCAGGAGAAAGGGTGTTTTGTCGCTGCGCCGCATTTAGAAGACCACTCCGACTGTCACCGGCTCGAACCAAAGCGTTGGGCCATCCAATACGCGAACTCCAGCCGATATGACGAAGTTGTTTAGGACCACGCTCGCCCATCCGCGAACGTGGCCGAATACGAAAGCCGTTGTAAGTGACTCCCCGTCGTCAACACTGCTTGCGTAAAAGCTGGGCGCGTAGGCGGCACCCAGCTCGAATCGATTGGTTACCCGGGCGACACCCCCGAGTTCCAGAGAAACATAACTATGTTGAAACGTCGTGCCCGGGTCGTCAGATGAGTCGAAGGAGACCAAGCCAAAACCGAGCCCGAAAAAGGGCACGAGCCCCTTCTTTTTTTCGATTCGAGACCACGTCGCGCCAATGCCACCAAAGCCGCCAGTCCCGGTTGTGCCGGTATCGGGGTTTACGCGCACGTTGAATCCGCCCCAGGCTCGGAAGCGGCCGCCCTTGTAGGCTGGCCGCCCGGGCGTCGACGCAGAGTCGATGGAGGGATGCGAGACGTTCTGGCCCCGAGCAAAGTCGACGAAAGGGGAACGCGTACCAATTGTGGGGTCCTTGGTGTGGGCCTCTCCGGCGAGGCGGATGGCTTCTTTTCGCATTCGGTCCCCAAGATTGCGGGCCTCAGTCGGGGTGAGCTGCGTGTCGCCGATCTTTTCAACCTCGCCGTAACGCAAGACCAGAGAGGCGTTCCACAGATTGCCTGCGATAAAGGCGAGGAGGTTGGGATCGCGAACCCCATCGCTGATCGCGCCGAGGCTTTGCTCAAGCTTCTGGCCTCGGAGGCCCCCCTCCAAATCACTCGCATCGTCCAGGCTCCGGAGAGCGCCGGCTTGCACGAGTTCGTCGACGACTTTCGCGCTTTGGCGTTGCTCGTCACTTGGGTCAACCGACCCGTCGGCAGCCTGAAGAGCTTCGGCTTGAGCGATAGCGCCGGCCAACTCCGTCGCCGGAACGGCGTAGCCGATACCCTGTGCGCCTGCCCCCATACGGGCGCGGGCCACCACGATGCCGACAACGCGGTCGCTGCTGTCGAGAAGCGGGCCACCGGAGTTGCCCGGGTTGATGTCCATGTCGATTTGCAGAGTGCCATCATCGAGGTTGCCCGCGATGATGCCTTTTGCGGACTGAGCGAATTTGCGGGTGGGGTCGAGGGGATAGCCCACAGCGAAGACCGTCGAACGCACCCGCAGCTTGCTGGCGTCGCCGGCGAGCGCGAGAGGCGCTAGTTGGTCCTCGATCTCCAAGATCGCGATATCGACGTAGGGGTCGACGTACAGGACTCGGGCGATGGAGAACCCTGAGTCGCCAGGGCGGCGCACCACGACGTGCACCGCGCCGTCGACAACATGCTTCGCTGTAGCCACCATTTTGCCAGTACCAACAGCGAATCCACTGCCGTGGCCCGCGTTCGTGATCGCAAAATGGATTTCCGTGTTGTTGACGCGAAAGCTGTCCACGCCGACCGAGCCGATCGCAAACACGCGAACGGTCGAGCTATCGACCTCGCCGTATTGCACCTGACCGTCGTTTTGGGTCGACGGACCCGCCGTAGCGGGCGCTGGGGCGGCTTGTGCCGGGGAGGCAGGTTGAGGTGCCGGCGTTGCTGGCGGCGGGGCGACCGGCGGAGGTTCGCCGCTGCCAGGCGGAGCGTCGTCGGTCTGCGCGTGGGCTCGAGAGCCCAAAGCACAAAGCACGAACAGACTTATTACAGAGATTGCGCCCCAAAGTACCCGGCGGTTCACCGAGCAGCAGAGTCTCCTTCCCACTCTTTCAACGTGCACGTCGTCGGTGTGCTCCGTAAAGCGCCCAACTGTGACAAAAAACGAATTAGACCAATTTGGGTGAGCCGAGCCTGAGGGCCCCGTCGAAGCGCCGGTCGCGGCTGGATGCGTGCAGACCGTGTCGGGCAGCGGCGCTCAGTCGCAGCAACACTGCAGCTGAATGTCGTAGACCTCAGATTCATTCTTGGGTACCACCAGCTCCTGACTTCTGCAGAACACGCCGCTTCTGTCCTGCGCGCTGAGCACGAAACACTGGCCTGCGCCGATGCTGACCCCGTATTCCTCGCCGAATTGCAGGCTGGCCTCGAAGACCTCTTCCTCGTCATCGAGGATCTGGGTGCAATCATCGGATCTCGGCCCGATGTAGAGCTGGACCGGGTCGGAGGCCTTGTCGGCCCAGCAACATGGCCCGCTTGGTCCTTCGAGCAATTTTCCGCGGATCTGCCTGTCGCCGTTCGTCTCGCAAGCAGCGAGCCCAACGCACAGCAATGCCGCGACAGGGCACAGCACAATCCTGCTCATCCCATGCATCCAAACTACCGCGCCCGGCACGGTTCGCCGGGCTCGCCGATGGCGTAGGCGACCACGTCCACCACCGCGAGCCGACCCGGCACAGGTCTGGCCAGCGCGAACCGCCACTCGCAGCCAGGCGGGGCGTTTTTCGCCTCAATGCCGTCCGTTGTGTCGGTCCGCAGGGCTGCGCCGTTTGCGCCGGTGGCGGTGAGCGACGGTTCAACGTGCGAGCGCGCCTGCGCATCGCGGTCGGAGAAGAAAAACGCCGGCTCCGAGTCGGTGAACGCGACGCCCGAGCGAGGCACTCCGTCGGCCAGGAACCGATACAGGACGGCGCCTCGGGCAGCAAACGTCTGCTCGCCAAACGGCGCGCCCGCGGTCTCCGTCCAGGCTCGGTCGAGCCTGTGGCTGAGAAACCAGGCCGGGAGATTGTCGCGAACGTCGCCGGGGTTAAGGATCACGCTTGTCCAGGTTTCGAGCCAGGTCTCGCGATGCACCCGAATGCCGACGAAGCCACTGGGCGGGGCCGGCACGTCGTGAGCGACAAAGTAACCGCACGTGTCCCGGGAAAGGAGTCCGACGGGCAGCGGGATTGCCGCCTCGGGATCGGCTGCGTACTCAACGGCGTCGAAGAAGGCGAGCGGTATATCGCAGGCGCCGCCGGAGTCGTTGTCGCACGGAGCCGGCTTGTCCCAGGTAAATCCACCTCCGTGCCCCGCGTCTCCGATCCAGCCGCACAGCGTTCCGAGCGTGCTTGGGTCGGTGGGGGCCGGACACTCCGGCGGCGGTGCCGAATCGCACAGATACGGCTCGCACAGGGCCCCCGGCGGACAAGAGTCGGTGCTGGCGTCAGGGCGCTGTCCGGGCGGTTCCGCGGCCGGTCCCGCGTCGGGGGCGACGGCACCCGAAGGCTCATCAGCATCAGTCGCGCAGCCAACGCCAACGGCCAGAGCGCCGGCTGCGCAGAGGGCCAGTCGGGGGAGGGGGCGCATAGTCGAAGAATGCCACGGGGTCCCCGGCGGTTGTGAGGCTTTTCGTCTGCGGCGTGCGGCGTTCCGGCGACCGCAGCGTGGCGACCGAGACGCGGCGCTGCGGGACGACGGGGCCAATCGTCGCGCTGCGGCTTCGCAGCCTCCGTCAATACCAGCAGAGATGGTCGATTCACTGTCTTGCCCGTCACCCGCCCAGACGGGCCGAGGCGCGTCCGCTACGATTTGTTTCCGTGAGCCCCGTCAACGCGTCACGCTCTCGCCGTCGGTGCAGCAGGGCCCGACAGGCGCCGTCTTTCCGGTTCGCGCGGCCCTCACGGGCTGTCGTCGTGACGCTTTCGTTGCTAGTGGCCTGCGGCGCGCCCAACGCCGACGAGCCAAAAAACAGCCGTGATCAGCCCGCCCGGAAGCAACAGGGAAAGCCCTCTTTGCCCGCGTCGGAGCCAACGCTTTGTGCCGAGCCCTCTCTTCCGGCTCAGTTGGCCCGAGCAAGGTCTGCGTCTGTCGTTGTTCGTTTTGGCGAGCGAGGGGGCTGCTCGGCCACGAAGGTCCGCGGCGATCTCCTGCTTACCGCGGCCCATTGCAAGACAGGCTATACCGGCGACGAAGACCTTGGCGCCCCATGGTTCGAGCGGGGAGGAAAGCGCTACCCACTGCGTGTCGTTGAAACAGGCAAGTTTCGCCCGGCCGACGGCCACATGGAAGACTGGCTGCTCGTTGGAACTGTAGGCGACTCCAGGCCTTTCGACGGAATTGCGTCCGCTGCCATCTCGTCCGACCGAGAGATCGAACGCAAGCTCGACTCCCTGTCGGACACGCTCGACGAACGCTCGACCCCGGTGTGGACCATCACGTACCCGATGCCGTCTGCGCGAGAATGTCCGCGCCCTTCGTTTCAAGGCGGGCAAGTGGCGTCGCGCGGTTTTCTGAAAACGGACCGGGCATACCGCACAGCTGTCGCCATCGCTCTGGCCACCGGCGTCGTCTACGACGATCGGATTCCGGGCCCGCCGCCCGTCGCGGAACCTGGTCATCGCCAGCGCTGGTCGACCGAGCCGAACTTCGGGCCCCGCGCCGTGTTCGACCTCTATCGATCAGATGGCGCTCCGTTGCTCTTTCATTCTGCGGATTTCGCGCCCGGAAGCAGCGGCGGTGGTGTGTTCGACGAAGCCACGGGCAAGCTGATTGGCATCATTCCCTTCGGATCGACTGTGGTTTCGAGGCGGGACGCGTACGGCGGTATCGATGGGATGTACCGTCTCGACTCGATTTGCGAGCGCTCAAAGAGACTCGACTGCTCTGCTCCATAACCGCCTCGGCCACACCAGGAGGCCGTCGCGGAAAGTTGCCCTACTTGGACGTGGGCGGCACGAACTCGATCCGAGCGGCGGGCTGCAGCAGGGGGACGTCTACCGCGAAGCACCACCAACCCGTCTGCGAATCAGCGCCCCGCCAAGGGCGGGTGTTCTGTACATCAGCGACGACCCGAAGACGTTCAAGTAGTCGAACCCGCAGGAATTGCGCACCGTGAGCGAATCTGAGCCCCTCCGGCCCCACGACGCCAGCGTGCGAGCTCGGAGGGGGATGGTGGGGCGAGTCAGGGCGCTTGGCGCCTCGAACGATCCCCGCGCGCTCCTTCGGGCTCTGGGCCTGGCTGCCATGGTTCGCTAGAGTGAGCCCGTCCCTTGTCAGTTTCGGGGCTGAGTTTCTTTGTCTAGAGATGACATGCCGGCCACGCGAGGCCGCTGGAGTGAGCGAATCCGCCGTGACGCGAAAGAAATGCCGACTGGTTTGCTTGCTTGCCGTGCTCAATTCTCTCGCGGCTGCGGAATCGCTGGCAGAGGAGCCGAGGTTGCGACTGTGGGGCGAGGCGAGCGCGGGGTTTGCGTTTCTTTCGCCTGAGGGCGCCGTGGCGGCGGAGGTCGGGGTGCACGCGCAACTCGGACGATTCGTGTACTCCGCGCGATTCCTGAACCTCCAGCAGTGCTACCTGGAGTCGTGCAGTCGGCCCGATATCCAGGACTACTCGGCCCTGATCGGCGTGACGCGAAGCGGAGGAGATACGTTCAGCGCGGTCTCTGTCGGGGCGGGGGTGCTGGTCGCGCGCGGTGGCTTTTTCGAGGAAGACAACTTCGTGACGCCCGGCCTGCAAATCGAGGTGCAACACACCTGGACGTGGCGTTATGTCGGGCTCGGACTGCGAGCCCCGATCAGCATCAACGTGGAGAAGCCATACGGCGCGTTGATGCTCACGTTGCAGCTGGGCAGCGTTCGACCAGAAGCGGTTCCTTGAACGAGCCAGGGTCAATCCTGAACCGGCGCCACCCTCGCCAAGAGCGTCTCGACGTCGCGCCAGGTGCTCTCGTCGGCCGCGGGGTCGTAGGCGAATCCAGTCGAGACATTCGTGCCGACACCGGGGACGGTGAAGGCGTGGGCTACACCAGGCAACACTTTGATCTCGTGCGGAGTCCCGTCGGCGCGCAGCAGCGATCGCGTTTCTTCGACCGCTGCCTCCGGCACGAGCGGATCTCTCTCTCCGACCACCAGCAGGACTTCGGCCTCAATGGCGTGCGCATCGTCGGAGCGAGTGGATTCCAGGATCGGCCATAGGCCCACGACTGCCCGCAAGTCGGCGCCAGCGCGGGCGAGCTCGAGGGCGGCCAGGCCGCCGACGCTGTAGCCGATCACGGCGATGCGATCTTTGGCGACTCCCTCGGTCGCGCCCAGACGACGGTAGGCGGCGAGCATGGCGTCGCGTAGGGCCGGCACGTCGGCGCGAACCTCCATAGCGAACCGGGAGGCTTCGTCGGTATTGGTCGGTCGGCGGCCTCGGCCGTAGAAGTCTGCAACCAGCACCACGTAACCCGCCGCCGCCAGCTTGCGCCCGACGGAGCGCTGGTATTCACCGGGCCCGAGAAAGTCGTGGGCAATGATGACTGCGGGGCGGGGCGCGTCTGCCTCGGTTCGCGGGCGAAGTAGAGCACCCTCGAACTCGCGCGAGCCAGCCGCGTAGATTACGGTCTCTTCGACAATTGTCGGGACAGAGGACGCGCGGGGGGTGACGGCTTGCCGGGTGCCCGCGTTGCGCGAGCTGGGGCCGCAAGCGTGGGCAAGCATCGCGCCGGTCAGCAGGGGCAAACAAACGATCGCTTTCGAGTTCTTCATTTCTTGGACACCTCGCAGTTTCGATAAACGCAAGAGTTACTCTACGGGCCGGCAAAGAACGCGAGAAGAGGGGCGGTGTGAAACGCACTGTTGCGAATTTTGTAAGAATCGGCGAGGCTGCTAGCCCGATGGGGTTTCTCGACAGACTAGCCACGTACCGACGCATCGTGGAAGCAGGCAGCATCGCTCGTGCGGCGATCTCGCTCGGCGTTTCCTCGGCGACCGCAAGTCGCGCCCTCTCGGCGCTAGAGCAAGAGCTCGACACGACACTGATCGCGCGCAACACGCGACAAATGCGCGTGACCGACGCGGGACGTCGCTTCTACGCTCATTGCCTGCGAATAGAACGCGAGGTCGCGAGCGCGCGAGACGCCGTCAAACAGGGAGCCGCGACGGGAACTCTTACGGTGTCGGTACCGGTCTCGTTGGGGCTGGCGCGCATCACACCGCTGATGCCCGCCTTGCTAGGCGAAAATCCGGGGCTACGCGTCGACCTCCGGCTCGAGGATCAGCAGATCGATCTGGTGGCGGAAGGAGTGGACATCGCTATTCGCGCGGGCGCCAAACCTCGAACGAGCGCCTCGCTCATTGCGCGCCCCCTGTACCATGCAAAGCGTGTCGTCACAGCCTCGCCCGCCTACCTCCAGCGCCGGGGCGTTCCCAAGAAGCCCGGCGATCTCAAGCACCACGACGTGCTCGTGCTTGCAAACGCCGGAGACCAGTGGCGATTCCGTCGCGGACGAACCTCCCACGCAGTGAAGGTCGAGGGACCGTTTCGCAGCACGGCCCTATTGCCGTTGCGCGACGCCGCGATTCGGAGCGCGGGCGTCGCCCTGCTGCCGAATTGGATGGTCCAAGGTCCGGTGGCGCGCGCGGAGTTGAGCGTTTTGCTAACAGGCTACGAGACGGAAGGCATCGACGTCTTCTCTCTCTACCGCGTCGAACTGCGCCGTGACCAGCGCGTGCGCGGATTCCTCTCCCACTTGGAGACGGCATTCGCCCGAGAAACGCTGTAGCCGCAACGAGCCGGGCAGCCACCCACCATCGCCGAACTCCATCCGGCGCACTACAGACGACGACGCGCTGGTCCAGAAGCCAGACGGTCCCGGCCGACAGTGCTGGCCATGCAGGAGTGCCCCTGGGCATCGCCCGGGGCAGGGCAGGCGCTTGTGCCCCTCAACGCCAGTCGAGGCGGTAGTCGAGGCTGTGCCCGATGCGGGCGGAGTACTCGCGAATGCTCTTCTTGGCGAGGTTCATCGTCAGGGAAGGCGGCACGAGGCCGGCGATCGCTCCGACCACGGTGACGGCCTCGCCCACGGGGCGCGACGGTGACTCGGGAAAAGCCACCTGCACGCGAGCGAGCCGTTTGCCGGCCCGATCGAGGAAGGTCGAAAGCTGGTGAAACTGACGCAACAGCGGGTCGGAGCGACGGGCGCCCCAGTTGGCCACGGGCATGAAGTCGACAAAGTGCATGAGCTGGTAGTTCAGCTGGATCCACAGATTCTCGGCGTCGAGGACCAGTGGCGCGTTGTCGATAACGCGATGAAACTGGATCGCCGCGAGCCTGTCGAGGCGGTGCAGGTTGGCAGTGAGGTCGGAGAGCAGCCCCTGGTTGTAAAACAGGCGAATGAACGAGGGGAAAGCCTCGATGTGAAGTGCCTCGAACTCCGTTAGGTGCTCGCGAAGCGCCGGCAGCTTGCTCGCTTCCATGGCAAACGTGTTGGTGGCGGTGCCGAGGATCGAGTGGAGCAGGGCGACGGTGGGCGAGTGATCGGGAAAGTGGCGCGCGGCGTAGTCGTGGCAGAACACGAGGTGCTCGAGGAACGTGCCGTCGGCGTGCTCCATCGAAAAGTCGCATTCGCTCTTCATGAACTCGATGAGGTCAGGGTCGATGGGCGGCGTGGGAGACGCGGCTTCCGCGCGGTCGTACGCGGCGTGGATCTCCGAGACCGCGGCATCGCTCCAGAAAGCGGATTTGCCGAGCTTGTCTTCAATGACCAGGCGCTGGGCGAGCCCGCGGAGTTCCCGAAAGATGGTCTGCCCCATGTCGAAGTCGCTTCTCGAGCTGACATGCACTCGGCCCGCGTGGTCGATAGCGCCGCCGGCGACCAGCGCGGCCTTGCGCTGGAGGTTGAGGGGGGCGTCGAGCGCAGGGGTTGAAGAGGGCACCGGGGTGATCGGGGGACTGGCGTGGGCTGTGGTCATGGTGAGGCTCTGGTTGGTCGCCGAGAGATGTTGCAAAACAGGTGTAATATGACGTGCGTCATTTCGTCAATGGATTTTATGACGATCGTCATATAACATCTGTTGTTGTTCCCCGCGTCCGTGGTATCGGTTACTTATGCCGCCGAAGGTTCGATACACCCGCGAGGGGGTGCTCGGTGCGGCCCTGGAGGTTGTCCGCCGTGACGGCCTGCGCGCCGTCAGCGCGCGCTCGGTGGCAAAGGTCCTCGGGGCTTCGACGGCTCCCGTGTCGGCGTGCTTCGGGTCCATGCAGGAGCTCAACGAGGCGGTGGTGGCGAAGCTGATCGATCGGCTCATCAACTTGATCGAAACCACGGAAGGGCCGGACCCGCTGCGCGCGGCGGCGTACGCGATGGCCCGCTTCACTGCCGACGCGCCTACGTTCTACGGCGCGCTATTTCTCGAGCGCCATCCGACACAGCCAGACTGGGTGCGCCTCCGGCGAGGGTTTTCGAGCCGACTGGATCGCTCCCCTCGCTTCCAGCGCCTGGACGAGCGACAACGGGATGCCCTGGCGTGGCGCGCGGGCGTTGTTGCCCACGGCATTTGCATTGAGATCTGGTCGGGACGTTGGGATCGCGCTGACGACGACGGCCTGTGGCGCCTGGTCGATCAGCTTGTCGAACCCGTGATCGCCGCCTACGTCGACGCCTGTTAGTCCGACAGGTACCTGCTCCGCGGACACGGGTCCGTCGGCCGCGGCCCAAACAGGACGCGAAGCCGCGAGACGGCGGAACCTCGGACGTGGGCACGTCGAAGGGCCCGACAAACCCTATCCCGTGACCCGTTGTCGCAAACCCTCGAGTTGCTTTCGCTGCATCACTGCGTGGCCGACCGTCATGAAAAGTCGCAGCAGCCAGCGCGGAACGGCGAGACGGCGCCGCCCGATGGGCACCGCCAGGTAGCCGACTCGGCAGCGGACCAGCAGCCGGCACCCGTTCTCTGACGAGCGCAGAGCGACGGTCCAGGTTGCCTGGGTCTGGTCGCCGTCCGGGACCACCAGCGCCAGGTCCCGGGCTGGCGTGACCCGATGGACCAGGAACATATCGGTTCGTCCGGGCAGGGCCGGGACCACGTCGCCCACCGCTAGCCGCTGGTGCTCCGGCAGGATGCGCCGGGCGCTCGGCACGCCACCGTTGTCGATGAAGTCGTAGCTGTACCAGCCGCCACGGCCCGACCCCATCTGCACGATCCAGGGCCACACCTGCTCCGGCGGCACCGGCAGGTCGACCCCGTGAGTCGCGTCGAAGGCCGGTCGGTCAATCAGGTCGTCGCCAGGCAGAGGCATGGCCCGTTCCAAAGCGTTGGCGCGCACGCCGCCTGTGTAGCAGCTGAGCGCGTTGCCGCCCGCGAACAGGCCTGGTTGCGTTGCCGCGACTGCGCCGGATCAGGCTTTCGACGAGCCTTGGGCGAGCTCAACGAGCTGAGAGTGCTCGCGATGGCTACGCACGGCGACGACCGTCGCGCTGGCGGGACCGCCGCCCGGCGACCAGCAGGGCGCCGAGAACAAAGACGAACGAGGCCGACCCGGCCGGCGACGGGCCGACGCCACAGCCACCGCTATCGCGGCGAGGCATCGCCGGGTCGTCTCGGTCACCGGGCTCGTCTCGGTCACCGGGCTCGTCGCGGTCGTCTCGTTGGTCGCACTCGTCCCCCAGGCCGTCGCCGTCCGCATCGGCCTGGTCGCCATTTGCCACCAGGGGGCAGTTGTCGTCGCCGTCATTGATGCCGTCGTCGTCGTCGTCCGGGTCGCACGCGTCGCCCGAGCCGTCGCGGTCGCTGTCGGACTGGTCCGGGTTCGATATGTTCGCGCAGTTGTCGCCATCGTTGGGGACGCCGTCGTCGTCGAGGTCCGGGTCGCAGGCGTCGCCGATTTGGTCGCCGTCGCTGTCGGTTTGCTCCGGGTTGCTGACCGCGACGCAGTTGTCGGTCTCGTTCGGCACCTCGTCGCCATCGCGGTCGGCGTCGCATACGTCGCCGGTGCCGTCCATGTCGGAATCCGACTGCTGATCGTTTGCCACCAGCGGGCAGTTGTCGATGGCATCGTCGATTCCGTCGCCGTCGTCATCATCGTCACACAGATCTCCCAGACCGTCCCGGTCGGTGTCGGTTTGGTCCGGGTTGGCGACCAGCGGGCAGTTGTCGGTCGGGTCCTCGGCGCCGTCGCCGTCAGCATCGCCGTCGCAGGCATCGCCGGTGCCATCGCCGTCCCGGTCGCTCTGGTCTCCGTTGGCGACCAGCGGGCAGTTGTCGGCGCCGTCTTCAACTCCGTCGTTGTCATCATCGGCGTCTCCGGCGTTGCACTGACCGTCGCCATCTGCGTCGTCGCCGTCGTTGTCGGGCGCGCCGCCGCTGCCGTCGGCGCCAGTGCGGCTGCAGTCGTCGCAGGTGTCGTTGTCCGTGTCGCGGCAGACCTGGGGGTCGGTGTCGTTGGCGTCGTCGAGCACTGGCACGCCGTCGCCGTCGGCATCGACCGCGTCCGGATCGCTGGCGTCGCACTGGCCGTCGCCATCGTTGTCGGGACCATCGTTGGCCGGATCGCCACCCGATCCGTTGGGGCCGGTGACCGCGCAGTCGTCGCACTGGTCGCCGTCGCTGTCGCGGCACATGTTGGGGTCGTACGGAGAGGGGTCTTCGCTGTCTTCGACGCCGTCGTTGTCGTTGTCCCGGTCTTCCCGATCCGCGGTGCCGTCGCCGTCGGAATCGATGTTGTCGAACTCGAAAACGTAGGCCGTACCGGCCTCGTCGCCGGGCAGGGCGTTTCCACGCGGTTCGCCGACCACCGCGACGCCGGCGGCGGCGCCCAGAGATTCGGCGTACGATTCGTGCTCGCCGACCACAGTGCGAAACAGCGTCCAGCCATCGGCGTCGCGGCGGTAGAAGTGCACCTGGCCAAGCCCCGTGTCGCCAGTCCGGCTGGCCACGGCGGCCAGCGAACCCGCAAGTGCCACCGACCGGCCGAAGTCGGCCACGCCGGTGGGGGCCGGGAGGGCGACGGGCGCCGACCACTCGGCGCCGCGCCGCTGGTAGACAAACGCTGCGCCCTGGGTCGGGGCGGCATAGCCCGCGAGGATGGTCGCGCCGTCGAAGGCCAGAGCTGGTTCGGACTCGCCGGCGACATCCACCGGCTCGAGGAGTCGCTGTTCCCAACCGGCGTTGCCGCGTGTGGCTACGTACACGCGAGAGCGCAGCGCGGCGACGTCGGCCCCGATGACGGCGGTGTCGCCTACCAGGGCCAGGGATTGACCATAGTCGACGTTGGGCCCCGACAGAGTCAGCACATCGTCGAGAGCCCAGCTATCGCCCTGGTACTCGAAGAAGTACACGGACCCGCCGACGCCAAATTCGTTGGGCGCTCCGATGGCGATACGCCATCCGGAGACGGCCACGGCGGTTCCGGCGCGGGCGAAGAACTCGTCACTGGGTGCGAGCGTCGCGTCCCGTTGCCAGGTATCGCCGACGCGGCGAAGAACCACGGCGAGTCCCGCGGCCCTGTTGCCGGCGCCCGACGCCTCGGGGGCACCGATAATCGCAACGTCGCCGGACACGGCGACGGCCGCGCCGAATGCGTTCCCGGCGGTCGCGGAGTCGGAAATCCGCCCGCTTTGTTGCCACCCCTCGGGCGTAGCCTCAAACAGGTATGCGACCCCGCTTTGCTGTTCGCGCGGAGAACCAACGATGGCCGCAGTCCCGGTGGTCGCGACGGCGGTGCCGAAGCGGCTGAGGGGACCCGGGCGAACCCGTGGCGTGACCAGCCGGCTGACGCCGACCCAGGTCGTGTCTTCACGGCGGTACGTGATCACGTCTCCACTTGACAAGCCGAGGCGCCTCGCGGTGGGCCTGGCCGCCGCCAAACTCGAATCGGACAAAGCGAGATGGGTGGCCGCTACATTCATTTGTCGTTCGAGCGCCCATCCACCCGAGACCGAGCGGTACACGTGGATCCGGCCGCCGGTTTCGATGGCGATCCGGTCGCCCGATGCGGCCACGGCGTTGCCGAAGTCATTCGAAAAGTCCGGCCCCGCGAGCGTGATGTCGCGGTCCCAGCCACCGGCCGACTTCGAAAAGACGGTCACGGATCCCCGCGGCAGGCCGTCTTCTGCTTCCACACTCTGCGACACGGCGATGGCGTCGTCGGCGACCGCGAGGGCGAAGCCGAACTCGTTTGCGACCGTCGGCTCTAGCGTGGTGGTTTGGGTCCAGCCCGATGGGGCTCGCTCAAACGTGAACACCACGCCCCGCCCGAGGGTGGGCGCCGCAACCGCGGCGATGTTGCCGTTGAGGTCGAGGTGGCGAGCGTAGTTGCCGAGCTCGATGTCCTCGCTCGGCCGAAGAGGCGCCTCGAACGTCCACTGGTCGCCGGAGCGCGAGTAGGCAAACGCGGCGCCGGTATCGAGGCCGTTGGCAGGGGCCCGGCGAGCGCCAACAACGACAGCGTCGCCGTCAATCGCAAGCGTGTCGCCGAAGCCGTCCGCGAGCGACCCGGGCGGAGGTACCAGTCGGGCCTGCACCGTCCACGAGTCGTCTTCTCGAACATAGACGTAGACCGCGCCGCGGGCGCCGCCGCCGACGATTTCGTCGCTGGCTCCCACGAGCAGCGTGTCTCCGCTCACGGATAGCGCCGACCCGAAATCTTCGGCTCTCGTTGATGGCGGATCGAGCGTTTGGGCCAGTTGCCACGCGGCGCCGTCATCCTGAAACACGTGGACTGCACGAGCGACGCGGAACGAGCCCTCGGCGACGGCCAGAACGTCGCCGTCGGTCGCGACCGCCTGGCCAAACAGTGCGGATTCGGCCAAACCCGACTGCAGCAGACGCTGGCTTCCGTCTTCAGGAGGGGCGACCGCCGGCTCCGACACGCGAACCTCCGATGGGGGCACCGCGTAGGCGTAGGTCGAGGCGGACTCCTCGGCGGAGCAGGCCACCACCAGGGGCAATCCGGCAGCTGCCAGCAGTGCGAAAAGAGCGGGGGAGCGACGCATGCTCCCCGTATAGGACGCCGGCGCGAAGCGAGTCCGCCCCGAACTGGGTCAGTCGGCCTGGCTCGTCGCGGACCGTCCCGCTTTGAGCTAGAGCGCAGAGAGCGACTTTGGCGAACTGGGCGGTCGGGGCGGGACGAGGGGCCGCTAGCTCTGGCCTTCGATGGTAAGTGTCACGAACACGCCGCGGTCTCGGTCGACCAGCTCTGCCCCCGACCGCGTGCCGGAACGATTGGGAGTGAAATTCCCGGTCTGAGCGAAAGCGTCGGTCTCCGAGATTCCGCAACGACAAGCGTACTTGGTGCTGAACCAACGCGTCGTCTCGGCGAAGACCTCGAACCGGCCGCCGGTTCGAGCGGCTGCGAACCGAGGGCTCTATGAGGAGGACACTAGTCTCGCGTGAGAGCGACTGTGACCTGTCGACGTTCGTCCGTCTGGCGGAGCTTCATCACATTGCCGTCCACGCAGTATTCGCCAGCTTCGGCCTCTCCACCGTTTGGGACGAGGGTGATGGTATTGCCGGAAGTGGTGAACGTGCCAGTCTCCGCGACGGTGTCCACGATGCTGCTTACGCACTGGCACGACGTGGCGATGTCGCCACTGCAGTCAGTGGGATCGGCGTCGAGTTCGTCGCACGTATCCACGAAGTCCATCACGCACGTTCCTGGAACCTCGAACGCGATCATTCCGGATTCAATCAATGTCACCGAGTAGTTGCCGTCGGCCCGATACTCGTACATTCCCGTAAACGAGACACCGGAAAGATCGACGACCGCTTCGGGGCATATTTGCTCAATCGGATTGAAGTCGCGCAGACAGCCGGTTTCGATGTTCCAGGTGCCGATAACCTCTCCGCCGCAGGCCGTGAACGTCGAGCAGTCGGTATCGCCTCCGCTCTCATCGCCGCCGCTCCCATCACCATCACTGTCACTGCAGCTCGCGAGCGCGAGCGTCGCGCACAAGACCCAGCCGAGTCGTTTCATGATGCCGCCCCCCGGGGCGTGTTTGCCCCTTGTGTACGATACCGTATCGTCCGGGCGAAACTGGTGTCCCCAGGTGCCGAACCGCCCGGCGCGATCGGCCCTGGCGCAGTGCTGCGTGCGTCGCGGGGCGATTAGCCGCTCGTCGCAATGGCCGCTCAGGACAGCCTTTGTCAGCCTGGGACCGGAACCCCCTCGAGTACCGTCGGCCCAGGTTCCTGTCGTCACAGCCGTTACTGACATGCCTCAGACGTCCCGAGGCCTCAATGGTCGGCAAAGAGGCCTCGGGAGTCTGCCTGCGGCTATTTAGTCGACCGCGACGAGGCGCCACTGGGCGTCGTCTTGTTCGTCACTCCACAGGCGAACGTAGTCGTCGGTGTCGGCGTCGAGCCAGCCGTTGGCGGACACGTTGCGGAAGGAGAACACGTCCTCGGCGAAGCCGTTGATTTCCCAAACGTCGTCGTCGGCCGGAGAGCTGCTGGTGCCGACGCGGTTTCTCGCGCCGTCGCCATCGAGATAGCGGCCCGTGTCGAGGTTGACCAGATGATACTGGTCGCCGTTGACTCGCTGGAAGCGCCAGTGGGCCCGCTCCGTGTCGAGCCTGTTGTCCAGAGCGACGTCGTTGGAACTCACCTCGGTCAAGAACCCGCCGTAGCGGATGTTTTCGAGCGCGTAGCTTTTGTTGTTCTGGGGAATGGTGTCAGTCGGCGGCGGAGGCGGGGGATTTTCGTTGACCGCAATGAAGCGCCACCGCGCATCGGCGTTTTGATCGCCGTAGAGGTACACCCGATCGTTGGAGTTCGCGTCGAGGTAGCCATCGTGGGCACCGTTGTAGAGGGAAAAGATCTCGTTGCCGAAGTCGTCGAGCTGCCACTCGTCGTCGCTGGCGGCCGAGCTGCTGGTTCCCACCAGGGTGCCGTAGCCATCGCCGTCGAGATAGCGGCCGGTGTCCTGGTTGATCAGGTGGACCCGCCCGTTGCCGAGGACAACTACCTCCCACTGCGCGGCGCGGCCTGTGTCGTTGGTTAGCTCAATGTCGTTGGAGGCGACCTCCGTCAGATGGCCGCCAAACTGAATGTTCTCGAGCATGACGATTTGGCCCATCGGCGGCGGCGGTGGCGGCGGCGGCGGAGTAGCGCCACTACCTCGGAAGGGCCCGGTGACCTCGTAGGTGATGCCGTTGCCGTTGGTGCCGCGCTGCGAGCTGAAGTACATGCGGGTACCGTCGGGGCTGAAACAGGGGCCGGTGATCTCCGAACCACCCTGTCCGGGCACGCGAAGGAAAGGCGCGACGTTGCCCTGGTTGTCGATGATGACGATCTCCATGTTGCCGCCGTCCTCGGCGACGAAGAGATCCTGCGTGCCCTGCTCGACGGTGATGTTGTCGACACCCGTAAGCGGGGAGCCGCCGTTCCAGATCTTGAACATGCGGTTGGCGATCAGATCGAACTCCCAGACACCGTCGTCGCCCTTGGTCGTGAACCAGACCTTGTCGTCCTGATACCAGATACCCTCGCCGCCGTTGAAGCGGGTGATCTGGCTCGACGAGAGCTGGTAGCGGGTGTCCCGATTGCGCGCGCCCGGGTCGGGGATCTCCACCCACGAGACGGAGCCCGAGCCGTTGAGGCGAGCAGCTTCGAGCTTGCCCGCGCTCAGCGACGGATAGTTGTCCGGGGTGAAGCGATACAGCAGGCCGTCCGGGCGATCCTCGGTCAAGTACACGCGCCGGCGAATCGGATCCACCGCCGCCGCCTCGTGGTTGAAACGCCCCATGGCGGGGCGCGCGACGCCCTGGCCCGGACCGGTGACGGCGCATTCCCAGACGAGCCCGTCCGAGTGTTCCTCGCACGAGAGCCAGGTGCCCCACGGTGTGGGCCCGCCCGCGCAGTTGTCTTCGGTGCCACTGAGCACCGAGTAGGCGTCGATGACGGTTCCCGATGCGTTGAAGTGAAGGACCGAGACGCCTCCGTTGCCGAGTTCGTGATTCACGGCGTGGTACCAGCCGCCGCTGCCGTCGGGGAAGGTAGCCGCGCCGTCGGGCGCACCGCGCCAGCGAAAGCTGGTGCCAGGCACGTTTTGGCCCGAGATCGCCACGACGCGCGCGGTGAATCCCTGAGGCAACCGGATCCCCGTCGCGTCGCGGGGCGCAATCGAACCGTAGGGGCTCGGGCCGGCGGTCGCGCCGAGTGCGAAAGAGGGCAGGGCCGAGACGGCACTACCGGCAAGTGCCGAGTAGAGAAAGCCACGCCGGCTCATGCCCGAGTTGGCAATCGTAGAGGAATGGACTTGGTCTTTGGTCTTCATCCAAACGTTTCCTTCGGGGCTGCGAGGTCCAACCCCCGTATCCCACCGGCCCCTGTTTTTTGAATGACGCGAGTGTCAAGAACCGGTTTCACTTGTGAAGCGGTTGGATCTCTCGACCGTCCACGTCGTCACACGACAGGCGTCTGGAGCACCCGAAGCGCTGCGTCGCGAGTCATTTGACGTCGCACGCGCTTCGGGAAGCTCACCCACTGCCGGTAGCGGCCATCTGCCACAGCATCGTTGAGACCGCCCGCCGAAACGGCCTGAACCCGCGCTCATAGCCGGCGCGCGGCCGCAGGACGTCCTCCCGCTTGGGCTCCTCTGGCGCAAGCCGCCGGCCGCGCGCGCCTGATTTGTGCGAACTGTGTCCAGCCAGCTAACAAGCCAGAAACGTCGCGTCAAAGTCTGGACGAGGAGCGCCCCGCTGCGTGAATTTAGGCTGGCAAGGAAATGAGCTCCGCCATGCGGTCGCTGTCGGCGAGTTCTGTCAGCCGGCAGGTAGTCGCGGCCTCGTAGTGGGCATGCTCGGCGACTAGGTCAACACCCGCGGCGACGAGCATCTCGACAATCTCGATCTGGTCGTTCTCCGCCGCGTAGGCCAGCGCGCTGGTTCCCGGGGGCGGCCCGCCGAGCCCGCGGGCGTTGACGTCGGCTCCGCGCTGGAGCAAGAGTGCCACCAATTCGGTGTTCCCAATTGCTGCCGCCCTCATCAGTGCTGTGTCTCCGTCGGACATGAAGGCGTCGACGCAGGCACCGGCGTTAAGCAGAAGCGTGGCGATTTCTACACTTTCAGAAAACAGCAGCGGGGTGTATCCGCCAGCGCTTCGTACATCGACCCTTGCTCCGTGGGAGATTAGCCAGCGAACAGCGTCCGCTCTACCAGCAGCAGCCGCGTTCGAGAGCGCCGTGCGCCCTTCCCACGAGGACGAGGTATGTTGGCAATCGATGTGCGCGCCGGCTTCCACAAGCATCTTGAGGGCCGCCACATCGCCCGCGTAGCCCGCATTCGGCATCGCGTTGCCCCCCTCGGGGTTGGCGCCGCGCGACAGCAGCCATGCCGCAAGCCCTCGCTGCCCCCCTTCGAGCGCCTTGGATAGCAAGGTGTAGTCACCGTGCGGTGCATCAACGTCGCCTCCGCCTTCAACAAAGCGCGCGAGCGCGGCCTGGTCGCCGGTCGCGGCCGCTACCAGGCGTGCAATTTCCGGCTCGTTGGCCATACCTCAGTGTAGCAGCGCGGTCTGCGAGGCGCGCAGTCGCAGTAGGAGACGCCGCTGACCGCTGCAGCGGGCTTCTTGCGTGAGCCTTGGATCCCCGCAGTCGGCTTGACGGCTGCCGCGGGCAACGGCCTGCCCAAAGTAAGAGTGGCTCTCGCGCTCGGCGCCACACGCGGCGGTATCTACGCCGCCGTGGCCATGTTCAATGAGGGAAAACGAGCGCCAGCGCCGAAACTGATGGCGGGCGAGAAACAGGAGCACTTCCTGTCTGTACCGTTTCCGCTTTCCCGCTACGTCGCGATTGAGAGCGCGGTCGTCGAGGGAGAGGTCATCAAGCGAGGTCAAATGATCGCCCATATGGCGAACGTTCGCGGCGGAGTTCACCTGAGACTGCGGCCACTAGAGGAGGGCAGCAGGCCGGCACAGCGTGGTGGTGAGACAGAGCTCGAGTCAGTCGGGCCGTGAACACCACGTGTGGTGCCTGTCGCTGAGCTGCTGGCTTTTCTACGGCACAGAGACAGAAGCGGAAGTACCAGCTTGCCTGCGCTAAGCTTGAGGCTATGAGCCCTGAAGACGTTGCCTCGGTCGCTCGTTGGAGTCTCGAGAACGCCAACGACTATCCTGGAATGATGCGGCGCTACAACACCGTCGAGTTCCGAGTCTGGCACAACGTCTCGTTCGGCAACGACCGCTCGTGGACTGTTCTTACGCATCGCTCTGCAATCAGCAAGCGCCCGGACCATTCGGTTGTTCGTCGAGTCACTTGGACGAAAGCGCGTGAAGGCGAGCCCCTGCTGGAAGCGCTAGACGCTCCACTTCCTGCGGCGACGCTTATAAGGCTCTGGACCGATCTTCGGCAGATCAGCCTGCCGCCGTTCATCGAGCCAGAGGCCGTGGGCCTTGATGGAGCATCGTTCGGGATCGAAAGCTGCTGTTTCCGGAAGGTGACGCTCTCTTGGTGGTTGCGAGCACCCAGTGCGTGGAAAGACCTTTCCGATTGGATGACCGAAGCAATCGGGTCATTCGAGTCTTTTCTCTACAAAGTCGACAAAGACCACAGAGCGGATTCTTGAGAATCCAGCTCTCTTGACGGGCTGGGCAGTCGAGCCAGACCACAACATCCGCAATGGACACTAGTCGACTTCAGGATGCGCGCAGCGATGGCCTCGTTCGATGAGCTTCTCAAAGCCGAGTGATGGACCGATATCTAGGATTTCCGGCGGCGTACTAACGACCTGACTTCACTGACGGGGCCGTCGTGATCTGGGACACTCCCGCGCGGACGACTATTCGCCCCAAACACGGGCAAGGTGCGCGCCGGCGAGGGGCTCAGCGTCAATCGTTCCGGCCACTGGACGCGGTATCCACGCGTAGCTGACTTGGAAGAACACAAACGCGCCGTCTACTTCGAATATGTCGGAGTCACACTGTCGAAGTGTCGCGGTGCCGGATGGCAAACTCGCCATTACGGACGCCGCGTCGCGAAGAAGCTCACCATCCTGGCAGGGAGCATCATAGTCGTCGGTGATCAGCTGGAATCGGGAACCACCGGTGATCCCTAGCCAAAAGTCCCCGCCTTCGTACACCAGCCCACCATCAACAGTTTCGACAACGAAGTACGGACCCAGCTCGTTCAATGCACCGCGTACCCGCAAAGGAGCCCCCTGCTCAGGCAGCCGCATATCTGGTATTGCGGTATGGCGAAGTGAAAGTCTGCTGCCGTCATCTGCAACAAAACTCAATGTGGTTTCTGTGGCTCCGTCGAGCGTCAACGTCTCGTCCCACTCGGTACGGTCACCGAGCGTCCCCGTGGCATCCGTCACTTCGAGTACCAAGGGGATTCGCTGGCAGGAGGGCCCCTCCGGGCAGGCTGGTGTGCCTTGCGAGGACGAGCACGCCGCCAAGACACAGACAACCAGCCAACCCGACTTCTCGCGCCGAAGCCACAGTCGCTGGCCCTCAGGATGCTCGGCGAAGGACTTCACAGGCGTCAGTCTAGCGCGGTGTCGGTCTAGCGGACACCGCAGCTCGGCGGCTCAGAAAGCGGGCCTTCTCACGGTTGGTCATGGCTTTGGAGGCGAGCAGTTTCGCATCGCGCTCTACCTGGTGCTTCTTGGCGAGGCCAGGGTGGCCTCGAGGCGCTTGTTGGGTACGACGCCGCCTTGTTGATGACGTGCGGATTGCTGTCAAAGACGACGTACTCAAGGCGCCGGCCTTGGCAGCGGATGTCGACCTGGCCGTCGAGGCCTTCGTAGAACCGGCACTTCTTGCCGCGCAAGGCGCGGTTCTCGACGGTGCCCTCGAGCATGTACTGGCAGCGCTTGCGATGCAGCACCGGCGCCTTCGTGAGCTCGCGTTCCTCCTGCCACGTGAAAAAGCTGTCGAGGTCGTCGGTCGGCTGAGCGGCCGGTGAGCATCGTGCGGGTTCACGGGCTCCTTGCCGAACTACCCGGTCCGGGGGGACTGAGCTCGGGTATTGGCGCGGGGCGCTAACGCTCAAGCTCCTCGGGAGTCTCTGCACATCCAACCACAACCACCAGCAACGCGACGGCGCTTGCACCTTTCATGATTTCGCAAAGTAACCAACTCGCACTCCGGCGTACGTCACGCAATCTGCGGGGTTCTGTCGCAGAGCGGCCGTGTCCAACTCGCACGAGGTACTCTAGGCAACGTGGCAATCGTGGACTTGTGTCGGGTTGTTTCCGTCTGGATGAGGCCTGGCGGCCTCCGCGCGGGGGCATTGGTTGTCGCCGGCGCGGTAGTAGCCGTAGGGGCTTGCTCTTAGCCCAAAACGGGTCAACCTCTCGGGGGAACACTCACGACTGCAGCCGACCAATGGGGGTGATCATGATGGCGACGGAGTTCCGAATCGCGGAGACGCGTGCCCCGACTCACCGGAGGACGTAGATGGATTTTCCGACTCTGACGGGTGCCCGGACCATGACAACGACGCCGATGGGGTTGCAGATGCAGCAGACCGATGTGTCGACGTCGCCGAAGACCTCGACGGATTCCAAGATGAGGACGGCTGCCCGGACAACGACAACGACAAGGATGGCGTTTCCGATCTTGAGGACGCGTGCCCGGATATGGCCCCCACAGCTGGTCACCCAGGGGGCCCAAGGGGCTGCCCACGAGTCTGCGCGACGTTGGGCATTGGTGCACCGAGCCCTCCCAGTTTCGCGGACCAGCACTCCAGTAGTCTGACCGCTGAGGACAAGGAGTACTTGCGGCTAGTCGCTCAGACGATGGGGGATTGGGAGTACATTCGTGTGCGTATCAATGTCGTCGTCCCGGCGTCCGCAAGGGGCGGCATAGCTCTCGCGACGCGACGCGCGCACAGCGTTCGCGACTACCTGGTCTCTCAGCAGGTTTCGCCGGCTCAGCTCCAGGTGCGTCCGTCCGTGGCCAGCAACAAGGCTGCTGAAGCTGTCGTTGGCATTGAAGCCATAGAGAGCCGCGGGCGCCTTTGCGTGGAAGTAGCCTCCGAACCTTGAGCCGAGCCATCGCCGTAACGGCAGCAGGATTCCTCGCCAACCGAGGTCGGCCAGCGCGACTTCCGTTGGCGACGCGTGAAACGGTGGCGGCGGGACGTCGCACGCCACGACCGTGCCACGCATGGCGAACCCGGAGACGATACAGACGGTCGCGGCGACAACCTTCCTCACTGGTTAGGCGTACCAAGTCCCCGGACCGCGGTCGCTGGCCCGGCGCGCGGTCGCGCCAGGGCGTCTCGGCGGTCGCTTTCGAGAAGCGCGACGGTCTGGTCGTGGAGGGGCCAGGGCGATCCTCCGGCGATTACCTGTTCCGCGACACTCCCTCGATTTGGGTTGTCCGGGTGGCCGGTCGTTCGGCTCGTGCGGAGTGCGTTTCGTTTCCTGCGCCGACACGGCGGGTGCGACAATGAGGTCGTGAAGGCGTTACGGCAGGCGCGCGTTTGGTGCTGGCTGGCCGCGCTTGCGATGTTGGCCATGGGCGGCTGCGGCGATCCCCGCCGCGCGGCCGTCGACGCCGGGGTCGCGCTCATCGACGCGGCGGTCGTCGACGCTCCCCCGGTGCCGCCGAGAAGCCCGTGCGGTGAAGTGGATTGCGCTCCGTGCGAGGACACGCTGTGGTGCCAAGAGGCGCGGCTGTTCGAGACCATCACTGTCGCTGGCCGGCCGGGCGCCTGTTGCCCCACCTGTCAGACCTTCGAGCGCGGCGAGTGTTCGGAGGGGTGCGAGCGCGAGGGCATCGCGATTCCCTTTGGCACAGGGAGCCTCGAGGCTCGCTCCGCGCAACTTTGTTCCGACACTCCGACTCGTCAGCTCGGCGATCCGTGCGTCGAGGAGCTCGACTGCAAGCCCAACCGCGCTGAACTTGGCGACGACGGGGAGCTTCGAACAGTGTACTTGACCTGCCTTGGGAAGGAGTGTGTCGAGGACGAGGCCCCGGTTGTGGCTCGTTGGCGCATTCCGTGCGCTCTCGCGTCGGTGTCCGTTGGCGCCGGCGAGGTGCAGTTCGACCGCGATTGCTTCATCGCCCGCGACGCTGACTCGCGGTGTTTGCGCAGCGGCTACAGTCGGCGGTGCTCGTTCGACTTCGAATGTCCCCAGGGGGCGTTTTGTCGGGCGCCAGACGATCAGGCGATCGGCAAGAGCGGGCTGTGCAAGTCCGGGCCGCCCGGGGACTTCTCCGACTACGAATGCAGCTGTCCGTGCAACTGGGAGGATGGCGCGTGCGATGCGCGCGCCGACGGGGACACCGAGGCGTGCCCGTGCGACCCAGACTGCCTGCCAACGACAGTCGCATGCAGTGCCGATCGTCTGTGCGATCCCCGCTGCGAGACGGGAGAGTTTCTGTGCGCAGACCCCGACTGCGTCGGCTCTTTCGGGGGCTGCGACGAGCCGCGGCCCGGTAACCGGCGGTGGACGACGCCGCCGGTCGAGGCGCTCTCGTGCGACTGCGATTTCACGCTGCGGGTCTGTGACGCGCCCGACCCGACCACGGGCGGGGACTGCCGCTGCGACCCGGATTGCTACCTTTGAGTGAGCGTCGGGCAGTTGCGAGCGCCGGCCGACCCAGAAGAATGCAGCCGCCTTGGAGTAATGCTTGGAACTCTTGGTCAGCTTTCAACGGAATCGGTCACTAGCGCTCCCTGCGTTGCTGCTGGCCTCGTGCTCTGGTTCGATGGAGCACGAGGCCGGTGGCGACAGCGGCAGCGACATAGCACTCCCTGAGTGTCCGAGCATCGGCCTGACTGTTTTCGGCTTCGGTGCAGACTCGGAGAACATCCCGGCGAACTCAGTCCTAGAGTTCGACGGATCGGACGGGTGGTTCCTGCGCTTCAATGTTGTCGGATCCTCCGAGGACATCGCTATTGACGAACAACTAGCTCCAAACGATATACGGGTCCCAAGAGTTGGGGAACGTTTCACGTTCACGTCGGAATTGTTGCCAAACGCTGCGACGACAAACCTCTCGTACTACAGGATCGTTTCAGAAGATGGGCCGCTCTGGTACGAAGGAGGGGCCGTGCTCCCTACGGGCGCAAACCCAGAGACCGGCCTCTTCGCCTTGAGCGACCCCGAGGACACCCCCCGGTGCATCGACCAGGAGTTCGAGTACGAATCCGAGCCCTTGATCGTCACAGCAACGAGCGCGGACCCTCCGTCTTCTTTGGGCCCCCAGCAGGTTGGACGTGCCACGGTGCGAGGCGAAAATCTGGCGTTCTCTGTAGTGCGAGCGGAGCAGGTCTTCTGCGAAGGCTGCACCGACATAGTCCGCGTCAGCGGACATGCGTTCGTCTACGACGACGAGTAGAACGGTTTCCTGCGCGGGTAGGACGCCTACCCGATCCCGGACACTTCGTCGTCGGGCCACGCGACAAGGTGGGCATCCTGATACGCGGAGCCGAGATCAAGGCGTCGCCGTCCCAGACAAAAACACCCACACGCGGCCGGCCTGTCGCTCGTAGTCGTCGTCTGCGACTACGAAGTCGCCGAGACCGTCGCCGTCCATGTCGGGGCCGAGCTCCACGACCAGGGCGCGCGGACTCGGAAGACTCCAGCGTCCCACAGCGGACTCGGCCGAGCTGTCGAACAGGGCAACGGTGGTCGTCTGAGGATTGTCCACGCCTCGGTACGCGACGACGAAGTCGCCGAGCCCATCCCCGGTCGCGTCAGGACCGTATGCGATCTGGACCTGCTGACTTTCCCCGAGATCCCAGGTGGCCTCGACCGCTCCCGTGACGCCCGACCACAATTCCACGTTGCCATCGATCGCGGCGACGACATCCGCAACTCCGTCGCCCGTGGCGTCGGGGCCAAGCCGCGCGTTAGCGGAAACAGAGACGTCGCGCGACCACTCCTGCAACGTCTCTCCGGTGTCGGTCGAGAGCAGCGAGACGTCCATTGTGTTGTTCTGGCCACCGACCAGGCCGACGAGCAGCTGGCCATCGCTCCACTCCGACGAACCGAAAGACAGCACGCCGCCGAAGGCGGCGGTATCCCGTCGAGGCGACTTGAGTAGCCACAGCACCTGCCCAGTGGCGCTGGAGTACACGCGTACCTTCCCCCGACGAGAGAGAACCGCTTCCCCGTCTGAGGGATCGTAGGAAACCTCGTAATCGGCGACCGCCAGATCGGCGAACCTATCTCCGTCTGCGTCGGCGCCGAACATGCACGCTCCACCGAGACTGCCGCGGTCTTCAGTGGTCCACCTCCGAAGACGGCTGCCGCTCAGCCCCGAGTACAGATAAACCGTTCCCGAGTCGGTGGCGCTCGTCGCACCGACGGCAACGTCGGCGAATCCATCACCGTTTACATCGGGACCGAGAGCAACACATCGCCCGAAGCCATCCGTGAGCGACGCCCCCTCCCATTCGCGCAGCTCCGAACCCCGGTTGCCGGCAAACAGGAAGACGCGTCCACGGACGGCGGGACCGCTCACAGACGCAACACCGGGGGCTCCGACGAGCAGGTCGCTCAATCCATCACCGTCCGCGTCGGGGCCTATCGACAGCGATGCACCGAAGTGTCCATCCTCCAGGGCGCCCGCGAGCTCCAGATCCCACCGCCCCTCGGAGTGCCCCGGACCGGCCGGGCCGTTGATGGAGTCTCGTCCACAACCCGCGGCGAGCGCGACGGCGATGCAAAACGCGGTTGCTGCGGTGGTAGTGCGAGAACGGCGGGGAAAGGACACGGCTGCTAGCCTCGACGGTACCACCCCCTGGCGCGCGCTCTTAGCTGATCCCGACGCAGCGGCGCGCACTCCACCGGGGCGCGCCCCCACGTCAGTCACAACGCACCTGGCGGCACACCCAATACGCGGTAGCAGCGCCTCGGTACTATCCGGAGGTCTCCTCCTGGTTGTATCGACCTCCTTCAGCTCCCTTAGGGCCGGTCCATAGGAGGTCGCCGTCGGGCATAAAGTCGAGGGCCTCGCTACACCCCCCCTCGCGGGGATCAAGAAATGGCCGCCTCTCCGTTAACTAGAAATGGCCGGTGTCTCTGAAGGCCGACGGGCGGGAGTGGGGCGCCGGGAGGAGGGGCGCAGGCCGGGCTGGGCATGGCGCCAGGCAGCGGGAGGAACGCCGCCGACATGGGGGCTCGAAACGCGGCCAGGTGACGGCTCGCCCCTACCGACCCGGGCGATCCTCGCGGCGTAGCTGCTCGGCGATTGGCCGACGTGACGGGTGTTGATCGAACGACTACGGACAGATTTCTGCGGTCGGGTAGCTGCCAGCCTCGACGCATTCGAGCTCACCCCAGACACACACGACGCACGGCCTGGCGTTCGAGCAGTTGCTCGCGGGTCCTGCGCACGACTCGCCAGTGCGCGGGACGCAGATACCCTGCGAGTAGAAGGGCGGGTTCGACCCGTTCCAGCAAAACGAAGCCTCGTCGCAGTCGTCGTCGCTCGCGCAGGTCGCGGTGGGAGTGCAGTGGCGCTCCTGGCAGGTGTACCCATCGAGCTCGCAGTCTCCGTCATTGAGACACGTATTGTTCTCGAGGGCGACGCACAGCGGTCCCGCGCAGTCATCGCAATCCGGCCCGTCCGGGGGGAAGCACTGGAATCCAGGCGGACAGCCGACCCGATTAGTGCACTCGAACCCTTCGAGTACGGGCGTGAGCGGTGTCCAGGTCCAAATGTTGTCTTCGCCGTCCACGATGATGCGCCCACGGCTCTCGAGGCGAAGCGAGCTGCGGCTGTTGGGCCAGGCGCGGATATCGAGCATCACGACGTCGTCGACGATCGCGTATGTGCCGTCTTCGACAATGTCAGTCGGCGCCCACAGCACGTCGCCGTCCGGCAAGAACTCAAGGAACTCGAAGCATGGCGGCGATGCTTCAGAGCAGTCATCCGTCGGCGTTGTGTAACGCCGGACTTCGTCGAACCGCTCGATAACCGCGTCGCCGCCGGTCGTCGAGTCACGGCCACTGTCCACGTCGACCGGATTGTCGGGGTTCGCGCCGCAGGCGCAGCACGCGAGGGCGAGAGACAACAGAGCGGCGACCAGCTTCATGGCCTCGCACCAAGATGCAAGCGTGGTGCCGCGTATACGAGCCCGATTCGGGCGAGATAACAGGCTTTCGCGCCGGCATCGATCGCGACACGAATGTCGCGGTTTCGTGGGTCTGGCCCAGCCGGGCGCACTGAGCTCATCGCCGCCATGGATAGCAAGGCCCGGTTCCGTTTGCTCCTCTTGGGCCGCCGTTAGAAACGACTTAGCTAGGAATGGGCTAGCGGAGTCGGTGTGCTGCAGGCGCTTGGCGACCTTGCGGAGCCCGTCGGAGCCGAACGGGCTCGGTTCCAAGCGCTTGATAGTACTCCGGCGACCTCAGCGCGGCCGCTTCATCCGGGCCTACGCGAGCCGGCTAACGGCCGCTTTCTCCGAGCTCGTCAGTCCTCGATGTTCTGGGTGACCGGCGTGTCTAGCAGTCGATGTATCGAGATATCGACCCCTTCTTGCCCCACCAGGTAGACGCTGTCGCGAGCGACGGCGACTCGTGCTTCGCTGAGGAGTCCCGGTGCTTCGATATCGGACACAGTGTCGGCGAAGGGGTCATACAAGCGCACCCTCGAGTTCTCTGCGATGTAAATGGACTCTCCGAGGGCCACCGCGCGGACCTGCGTCGCAGGCTCTCCGTCCGCGAGTTCATTCCAGCGTTCGCCATCGAAGTAAGCGCGTCGGCCGCTTGGCGTGAGCCCCGCGGCGAGCACGAACAAGCGGTCACCGATCGGCAAGGCGGCTCCGCGTCCGGTTGGAAACGGAAGGTCTTCGAGCACGGACCAAACGCCTTCTTCACCGCCGCTGTAAGTCTGCACCGATGAGCCGTAGTCGACGTCTGCGCGGCCGCCAAGGCTCCAGATCTGTCCTCGGTAGGAAGCGTAGCTGGCTTCACCTCGGGCGTGGTTCCGGTAGTTCGCGATTGGTCGCCACTCTCCGTCTCGGTAGACTTGGGCGTGGCTGCCGAAGGAATAGAGTTCTCCCTGGTGCGCCATGAGGCTGCCGCCAAACCCGGCGGCCAGGAAGTTGTCGGCATCCCGGGGCATTAGCTGTTCCTCCCGAACGCTTCTGGTTCTCAGGGATACAGACAGAAACAGCTGGTCTTCGCGTGTGTTCGCCTCGCGCGCGAGATAAAGGCGTTCATCGACGGCTGCCACCTCGTAGCCAAAGCCGGCGCTTGCCCTTTCGTTCGGTATCGACGTGATGAACTCCCAGCGAGCTTCTTCTTCGGGTGAACAGCCAACCAGGAGCAGGCCAACGAGTGCCAGGTGTGCTTTCGAGATCATGTTTCTCCAGCAGCCTAGCGCTCGAACGCCCGGACGTCGCCGATGTCGAGCCCTTCTGGCCCACAGTGGGCTAGCGCAGGGCTAGCGCGCCGGAACAGAGACTTCCTAGGATGCGTCCGACTCTTTCCGTGGGGTAGGGGAACGGCTCCTCCTCCGACGCCATGTGTCTCGAGCCGCAAGAGCGGCTCCAGCGCTCCGAACCGAAGGGCACCAACACCGCCGGAATCGTCACTTCCAGGCCCCGAGACGGAGTTTCCGCTTGGCGATGCTTCGGTGTGCTCGATTCGGCTTTGAGACCGCCTGCTGCCTCGTCGGATGCGCTTAGTATCGAGTGATACCCGTGGCGCAAGAAGCCCGCGTTTGGACGAAGCAGCGACCGGCAAAGGGGGCTCGCGCAACGCCTACATCTCCCTATCGTCGAGGACGGCTAACTCAGCCGGCTTCGCAGCCCCTCTAGGCACGACGAGCGGACTTCGTCCTCCGTGAAGCCAAGCTCCAGCATGGATTCGCAGAGCCCTTCGAACGCCCACTCCACCTCGCCGCACCCATCAAGGTGCGCCGTCGATGTTCGAAGCGCCCACCACACCGGGGCTGCCAGCTCTTGCACTGGGAGTGCGTCGCCATCGGTGAAAAGCAACTCGCAAATACTTCGGGAACGGGCCTCGCTCGGAGCGTCGATCCAGGCTTCCAAGAGGTCGATCGCGGCACGGTCTCTGGAACTGGTTTTCTCTTTGGACTCGCGCAGGTAGGCGGAGGAAATCGACGCTGCGGCGCAGACGTGAAGCACTTTGCCAACCACTGCGTCGCGAGCGTCGGCGAGGGCCTTTCGCCAATCGCCAGTAGGTAGTGCCAGCACAGCCGCTAGCGCGGGGCAGTCACTTTGAGCCCAGGTCCAACGAGACTTTTGCTGATTTCCCATGCTGGCCTTACCCAGGATTCGATCGGCAGTGGGCGTATTGGAGCCTTCCGGTGCTGAATTGCCCTCGAGGCACCTTTCCCAGAAGGAAGTCATGAAAAACAGCCTTGATACGTGCGCTGACAAACGACCGCTGTTCGAGGCGTGGTCTTGTGGCTATCGCCGGCTCATCGTGGGTTGTTCCATGGATCCGCCTCTTGGATGCCCACAGTGCAGCCCGGAGGTCTCGTGGTGCGGCGACGCCGAGGTCTCTGACCACTTACACTCTCGAGGGAACCTAGTTCTGCCGCAGCGGACGCATCCTCCGGCCTGTCTGCCAATGAATCGGAAGCTTAGCACGCGCCATCACCCCCATTGCGGGGGGTGGAAAGGGCAGTAACGCCAGAGTGCTTCGGGGACTGAAAACTCGCCAGAAGAAGCCGACTCTATGGGGAGGTGCCTGAACCTCTTAGACAAGCCGGCCGAGCCCGCATGCGAAGACGAGCCCTTACCGGCCGGGCGGGAGTGGTTCGAAGACGGCGACCGGCAGAGGCCTGTGAAGTCCCAGCGCAACATCTTTCTCATGAGGGTGGGTGAACTACCGGTCCTGGTCGTTCGGCGATTCTCGTGAGCTTGGCGGCTGAGGCTCCTCCGAGAGTGAACATCGGTGACGCGTATCGCAGAGCTGCGACGCGGTTCATTGAAGCGGCAGTCAAGGAAACGGGCCAGCTACCGACGCACCCGCAAGTCATGGAATACCTGGGCGGGAGTCGGGGGTGCCTGGGGGGAAAGAGACTGTATACGCAGCGACTGTAGGTCCTGCGTTGGGCCTTGGCTCGGCTTGGATCTCACGATTGGGACTCCGAGCAAGTGAGAAAGAACGGGGTTCGCGCGCGGCGGCGAGTGGTGACAACCGAGCGTTTTCAACGACTCAGTGCCGACGGATGCGCGCTGGTTGCGACGTCGAAAGTAACCATGACGTTCATCCAACCAGGCGGGGCTAGTCGACAGTCGTGGCGTCGGAGCCTCAGGCTGTTGCGGATACGAGGGCGCCACCTGGTCGGTTGGTCCCAGACTCTCGGGGCCTGCGAGAGTGGATGTATTGAGGTCGAGGTGAGGTTCGACGAAAAGGGTCACGTTTGGTTCGACAAGAAACGCGGTGATCCAAGCCTGCTCGGCGTTCGCACCGGATGTGCCTTGGCGACGCGCCCTACTCGCCCTTGCCCGAAACGCAGACGGTGAGCAGATCGAACTCGATGGGTTCGATTGCCCTGGTGCGATACCGGACCCGTTAGCGGCAGCGCAGTGGCGCGTCACCCTGGCGCGACCGGCGTGATCTGGGACAGCCATCCCACACGCTAGAGCCTCATAGGTTGCTACCGATACGGGGCGTCCTCGCTGAGAAGTGCGGCCGGGGGCTTGCCATCGACGGAGACAACAGTGAACTCGCTTGCGAGCCCCCAGCGAATAGCGCCATCGGCATCACAAACGGCGAGCATCGGTTGGGTTCCCTCGTCGACATCCGGCGAGAAACTCCCCCAAAAAAGGGAAGGCTGCGAAGCCCTGTACATCCCATACCCGGACGCCACGAGAACGCCTTTCGTGTTGCTGGGCCCGTGAAGAACAATCGTTGCCACACCAGGTATCCTGGCATCGATGTCGTCTCCCTGCCACTTGAAGCAAGTCACTTGAAGTTTCGAGCAAGGCGCCGCGTCTGGCGAGCACTCAGGCCCAGCAGTTCGCCGGCTTTCGCTCGCGTCAGCCGCCGTTCCAGGACGCGACCCAGGATCTCGGCACGGTCTTCGTCTACACATCATGTCAACGTGAAGTAGAAATGGCCGCTTCTCCGATAAGTGAAAATGGCCGGTCTCTCTGAGTGCCGTCAGGCGGGAGTGGGGCGCCGGGAGGAGGGCGCAAGCCGGAGGAAAGCTCGTGCTCGGACGACCAAGGTGAGCGTGGGTACGGTCGCCCGCACGCGACCGGGGCACACGCTTGGGGCCACCCAGGAAAGTGCACCATCGGAACGGCTCCGTGTGCTCCGCATGGTGGTGCCGGGCTCATTCATGTGGCTATGTGGCTGAGCTAGGATCGTGAGATGGGAGCCGACATTCACCTCGTGGTTGAGGTATCCGATGACGCCGACTTCAACGACGTTCGGGGTGTCGCGTTTGCAGAGTGGCCAAGGCACACGGCGCTGTTTGTGGCGATGGCAGGTCTGTGGGGAAATGAGTGCCGATTTCCGCCGCGGGGATTCCCTCGACGATGTTCGAGCCTTGCTGCGTGGAACTACGGGGCAATTGTCTGCTCGCCCGAGGAGTTGGAAGACTGGGCTGGGGAGCAGCCTGCCATCGTCGAGTCCGAGGCGCTTGAACACGTCGTCAAAGGGGGACACTTCCTCCCGCCCCCCCATGAGCCACTGGTGTCTCGTCCGTGCTTTTCGGACGCCAGCTGGCTGACACTGGCCGAACTCTCCGAGGTGATCAGCTCATTGAATAGGAGTACGCTCAGCTTGGAATGCAGGGCAACGCTGGCGTTGATGGAGTACTTGGACGGCGAAGACGTGTGCAGTCGGGTGGTGTTCTGGTTTGACCTCTAGCGGTCGAACCGCGCAAGCACACGGGAGCGGCCATGGATCTCGATTGCGCCTGAGACTAAGGGGATCGACGGGCCTGCGCCCCGCCTCCCGAACCTGCGCCGCCAACCCACCCAACCAAATACGAGCAACTATTTGGGCACTACATCCAGCCCAGATCGCGACGTACGTGTGCCCGCTTCTCACAACCTTGACCGAAGAGCAACATTTGATGCGACCTCTCCTCGGACTAATTCTCGTCACGGCCGCGTGTACGGACGCCAAACCCGTTCCAGGACACGATGAACCGGTGTTGTTGCCGCCCCCGCCCCCATCGGTGCCGGCGAACATGGGCCGCATTTTCGTCTCCGCGGAGCCACACGGATGGGGCTGGACCATCGCCGTAAACGAAGGCGAGCCGCGCGCCTTGTCCGATGCGATCAACATCGACGTCCAACCAGGACGTCATCAACTCACGGCCACCAACGCGAAGGGCTTTTCAGAAACGAGAACGCTGGTGATTCCCGGTGGAGAACCCACATGGGTCCGGTTCAAAGACGGGCCGAAACCGGACCCCGACGCGCCGTCGGCCGAGTTCGCGCTTCATGTGACCCACCTGGCCAGCGACGTGACCGGCGGCCTAGAAAGGATGCTGGTCTTCCGCCACCTGAAGGAGCTCGCCGCCTACTTCGGCCGTTGTTTCGTCCGGCACACACCCGGCGACTCGCCTGTGCCGCTTGGATTGTCCTTCGGGGTCTCCAAAGATGGTTTTCCCACGGATGTGCGCATAACCCGGGGCCCTCCAGCCATTCACGTGTGCGCAACGAATGCGATCAAACGCCTTTCCCTCCCGGTAGCGGACCAGCCGAGCCGCGTGCGGTTCAAATACGCGCTCGCGCCAGTCCGTACGGCTGACGCGCCGAAGGGCATACCGAGCTTCAATTTCGGCAAGGTAACGATTCCGTCGAGCTACAAAGCCGGCCCGCTCGAGTCCAAGTTCCGGTGGCTGTTGTCGTCCCTGCGACATTGTAAACAGCTCACCCCACCCGCTTCGCTCACGGTCAAGCTCCGGCTCAACGAGCCTAGGGTTCGCGTGCTGGAAGGAGTCGTGTTTGGGCCCAGCGGCCGGCTGGCCGATTGCATCGAGGCTCAGCTATCGTTCCTGGTCTTCCGAAACATCGACGCGCCAATCGAGATGAGCTTCGAACTCCTGTTCAGGCGGGGCACGTAGGATTGTCAACCCAAAGTAGAAGTGATACCGCGGAGAGGTGCTAATTCAGCGGCAGATTGGCTGCGTCCTCGCGCTTCGCTATGAACCGAGCCTTCTATCGGTTCGTCATCTACCACCGAAACGCAGCATGATCGCGTCGATCCGTCCGCCGACACACGCGCCTCTTCCACGGCCGGATCGCAATCGCAAGCTTCGGCTCTGCTCGGCCCGGAAACGAACCAGGCGGCCAGTATCGAGGCCATGAATCGACGCGGCGTGAAACGCGGCATGTCGAACCACCTTTCAAATTGCGTGCCCCAGCCGATCTTTGGGATCTCAACACTACGATCGAAGTTTGCAAACGTTCCCGTCGAGCGAACACGACATCCGTGTCGCGGTTACATCCCTCCGATTACGCCAGTTCTCGTATGCCTCCCCCTGCTGCCTGACGGAGCAAAACGGGCGGTTCGACTGCCAGTCAGGCCCCTCGCCAGACGCCTACGTTGCGCCCGGCCGAGAGGCCTCGTTCCCGTGCCGCACTCCCTACCGACGGCGCTCAGAGAGACCAGCTCGTCAGGGCGCGGCCAATTGCCCTACAGGCAGGAGGACGTTGCGACCTCACCCAGGCTCGTGCTGCAAACGGCGACGTCGGCAACATCGCAGTTCGTTACCTGCGTCTCGCCAACGCCGCACGCGTCGGCGCTGCATTTACAGCTCGGCGACGAGGGGATGTCGACATCGAGACAGCAGGTTATTTCCGCTGGAAGTATCGGGCAGCTCTCCAGTTTCACATCGCCCCAGACCTGCACGATCTCAAATGGGCCACACTCGCAGACGTCGCCGTTTACCCACTTAACGCAGGCGGTCTCCACACATTGACAGGAAGACGAGCTTTCGCAGCAATGGCCGAAATCGCCGACGGAGGTCGCGGAACACTCGGTGAGTTCATCGTCGGCGAACTCGGAGCACCGGCAGCCGCCGGTCGATGCCTCGCAGAGCACCTCATCCTGAGCCGGTGGCATCCCCGTGTCGGAGGATGTCGTTGCGTCGTCGCTGCCACCATCGTCGTCGGAGCTGCAGCTAGGCGCGGCAATCAGCAGGAAAAAGAAAGCCATGCATACGCGGAAGGTTGGAGTCCGTTGTGAGATGCCGGACGGCGCGTACACAATTGTGTTTTCTTTGTTCATTAGGAATGATGATAGAGGACGTGGAGAAGATGTTCCAGATGGCGCTTGGCCCTGATTCGGGCCGCTAGGCATCGCCCGAGTGCGAGCTGTTGTGCAGTTCGCGCCAGATATGTGAGCCCTCCGACCTGCGGCTTTCTTCGTAGCGGCGACGTAGGGCTACGCATCGTGGCACCGTTAAGCGTTCGCGGCGGCCCCCGGCTCGGCGGCGGCAACCTCGCTTTGTCTCCTGGCTCGCCAGGAGCTATGCGCCACGGTGCCGTGTTTGCGACAACGGTCGCCGGGACCTGTGGAGCAGCAGCAGAGCCATCAGCACCAGGTCTCGAGTGGTGGCGTTCAGGCTCACAGCCTCCCGGACACTCGTGTTGTTGTCGATGAACGCAGTCGGTGATTCTTCGTTGTGCGAGCCTGGAAAGAACCTCCAGCCCTCCTGTCAACGGGAAGTAGAAATGGCCGCTTCTCCGACAAGTAGAAATGGCCGATCTCTCTGAAGGCCATCGGGCGGAGAGGGGCGCCGGGAGGAGGGCCATGGCCCACGGTTACCCCGATCTCGCGGACGGTCGGATCGAGGGGGATGACGGCGCCGCTGTTCGTCTCGGCCTGAACGCAAGTACGCTGCGTTCGCGCATGCGAGAACTTGGAATCCAACGCCACCACCAAGAACGAAACGGCCCTTGAGGCTCTGGAAACTGCCGCTCCAGGGATGAACGCTCGCGGTTCTGCGGTCTGCTTCCGCACTCCGTCTCAGAGACTGCGGCTGGTCGAAAGCTACGTTATTCAGGGCTTTTCTTACCGCTAAGCGTACTATGCGCAGGTGCATTCTACTCCGATGCAGGAGGACGAGCCGATTGATCTCCGACGGGGATTCCCCGAGACTACGCCGACAGTGACAAGATTCCACTTGGAGATGTCGGGAGACAGAGACTCGCTTATATACGTGGTGCAGTCCGTCTTCGGTTCGGGACTCGACGACAACGGCTACGTGCGCAACGACGATATGACTTTGTTCTTCGGGGCCATGTCTGCGCGCGAACGCGACTATCTGCGCTCGAGTCGTGGGATAGATATCGAGTGGCATATCGAGCTAGACGTGTGGTCCGTCGAGCAAGCCGAAGTTGATCGCGCAACTCCCCTTGTGCGCGGGCTGTTGCTCGCGGCGCATGGGGACCTCCTAGTTTGCCATGAGGATGGCGACGTGTTCTTCGTCCGGAGGGAGGGGCTGCTGACAGTGCGAAGACTGCGAGACGCGCACAAACATGGCTGGCTCGATTACGATGCAATCTTCGAGGGCATGGCCATCGAGTACGCCACCCACATCGACTCTTAACCGTGGCCGTCCGCGACTACGTGACGGGCCCTCGCCGCGTTCGCGCAGCAGGGATGTATCTCAGAGACCGCGGTTGGCACCGCAGCGACGTATCTCAGAGACCGCGTGGCGGTCAGGGACCAGGATGCTGGCGAGTTCACCGATTTGCCGAGCGCGGTACCCGCCACGCAGTGGTGCAAATCGACGGCAATCCCGGGACCGGCGGTCCACAGCGAAGCAGCGCGCCACCTGTACGCGGCGCGCATGCGCTCGCACCTCCTATCCGGCTCGGCCGCCGTGCCGATCTTCAACTCGGATATAAGTGACCTGGGGCGTGTGCTTTTTGAAACGGAGCCGCGTGGCTTTGGTCAGCTTTCGAAACGCGTCGGGCGAGATCGCGAGCCCAGGCGATGGCGACGGGCGGCAAAGTTCACAGAAGTCCCGATAATGTCGAAGCGCTGCTGCCCCTTGGGCCCGAATGGCCCCGCCACCAGAGGGCCGTAGTGGGCCTTGACGTTGAGACTCGCGCCTCGCCAGCTCCGATGCGCGAGCCATTGGTCGACCGCGTGTTTCAGCTCGAGCAAACAGTTGACGCCCGCATCAGCGTCGTCGAACACAGAAAGAACTGAATCACCGATATATTTGACGACCAGCCCATCCGCCTTCGACACGAGGTCAAAGACGAGCCGATAGTAGTCGTCGAGCTGGTCAGCGAGTTCCGCATCGGGAACGCGTCGAGACTGGCCCGTGTACCCGTAGATGTCGGCGAATGCAATGAGGAGCGTCCGCTCCTCCCGTGAGTCGAGCGAGAGCAGGTCGTTCAAGAGGCCTCCTGGAGTTGGTGCGTATTGTCGCCGGCCCGTGGAGTCCGACAGAGGGAGCCAAAGAAGTCGCGAGCCCGGTAGTCTCGCAGTGTCTCGCTAACGTAGCAGACCCGCTCGAAGAAGCGCCAGAGTTGCAGCCGATAAGCCTTCCCAGCTGCTCAGCCGTGGGTCGTTCCCCTTGGCCATCCCCGGCTAGTTTCGTTGCTCCGCAATCCGTCGTCGCGGACTCTCTCGCGAGACGCCGCTTTGCTAATCACCAAATGGTAGGCGCACTCAGTTCGGTACCGGTCCTCCTTGCGAACGTGGGTGACCTCCGGGAGGTGCGCTGTCGAACTACGTACAGCGGGCCGATTAGCGCCGCGCGGAAGAATAGCGGGCTGCGTATCTGCGGGCTGCGGGGCTGGGGAAGATCAACTGGCCGGCTGCAGATGGCGCGACGGGGGGAAGAGGTTGGGACCCAGCGCCAGCGGGGGACCGGGAGGCAACCGTCCTGGCCTGTGCCCAGTCGCACGGTTGGCAGGTATGGAACCAACCTCGACGAAGTTGTGGTCGATGGCTCTTTGCGGGCTCGTCATCAGTTGCGGATCGCCACCGGAGTCGCCCGCGTTGGCGCCTTCAAGCGCCACCGCGACGGCCTCGGCAACAGGAGAAGTCGTCCCCATCGGCCGCCGATGCTCACTATTTTCCGATGTCCTCGAAGAGAGCCGTGAGTATCTTGTCTACCAGCCAGCGGAGCGGGCGCGTGGGCACCGGGACAGATACCCCGTCATCTACTTGCTCGACGGCGAGTCCCATTTCCATCACGTCTGGGGGATCGTCGATTTCCTGAGCGCACAACGCCGGATTCCCCCGAGCATCGTCGTGGCGATACCGAATACCGACCGTCGTCGCGACCTCGGCGCCACCCGTGACCACTCACAGGACGGGGCCAGTCGGTTCCTGCGCTTCCTGGAGACCGAGCTAGCACCTCACATCGACGAGACCATCCGACCGTTCCACTTCGCGTTCTCATCGGCCACTCGCTAGGTGGAGCCTTCAACCTCCACGCGCTCACGATGAGTCCGACCCTTTTCGACGCGCACGTCGCCGTGGATCCATCGCTCTGGTGGGAGGACGAACTCATGACTGATAGATTGGAAGAACTCTTCAAAACAGACGTCTCGACGTATCTGTACGTGAGTTCGCGCGGTCCTCGGGAGCGCGACGCCGGCCACGAACGATTCGTGAAGCTACTGGTCGAGCGAGCGCCCAAGTCGACACGCTGGATCTACGAGGTACTCGATGGCGAGGATCACGGTTCGGTGGTCCACCGGTCCGTGTATCGCGGACTGGAACAGTACTTCGACCATTACCCCCTTGAAGAACCTTGAAGCAACAGCCGAGGAGGTCGTTGAGCACTACGTTCGCGCCGCGCAAGTCTATCAGCTCCCTGCCAAGCCGCCGGGGGACGTTGTGAACCAGCTTGGACATAGACGACTCAACGCCCCAACGCCGGACGTAGACAGCGCGCTTGAGCTGTTCGCGCTAAACCTGCGTAGCTACCCCAAGGAACCCGTTGCCTGGCAAGCTATGGCGGATGCGCTTTTTCAAGCCGGCCGCGTGAACGACGCGCTGGATCACCTCGACCGCGCAATCGAGCTTGCCGAGACTCCGGCAAAGAGAGCACGTCTGCTAGAACAGCGCGCGGTCTTCTCCCGCTCGAGCATACGACAAGGCAACCCCTAGTGCTGCAACGCAGGATTCGCCCTGCAGCGAAACACGGGTCGGGCGAGAAGTGGCCCAATGCCAGAGCGCGGCTCGATGTCGACCGCCGAAACTGTCCCGTCGAGGTTCACTACCACGCGGTAGAAGCTGCCGTCTTCGTAGACCGCCTTCGCCTGCAGCTTGCGTCGCTCTTCCGCCTGCAGGAGCGGTACCTCGTCGAACGGGTCGGGGGCGGCGACCCAAAAGGCCGACCGCCTCGAGGGGCGGCCGGCCGTACAGCGCGGTGCTCAAAGAGCCTACAGGTTGGACCTGCCACCGAACACCCGCCAGTCCTGGCGGCTGTCGTCGGGGTCGCAGGCCAGGTGCCGCATGGCGATGTCCGGCCGGAACGAAGCGCCGGGGCGGGTCGATAGACAGGTGGTCGTGTCGCCGACCGTTACCTGAAACTGGTCCCCGCTGCGCGTCCACACTTGGCGATCGTTGTTCGGGTCACAGGGCCGGGTCTCGACGAGAGACCTGTCATCAAGAGCCGTGAGGCACAGATTGGCGCTGCTGCTTCGAATGTGGCCGCTGTCCTCGAGTCGCCACTCCTGCATGCTCACGAGTCGGTCACATACGCGGGTCCGGGTCAGTCCATTCCGCAGCGTGTCGTCGGTCCTGAGGTGGCCCCCGAGGTGGAACAAGCAGCGATCGGTGGCTTGGTTTTCCAGAAACACCACGGGTTTGTGCGGCACCTCGACCGAAGAGAGCGAAACGAAGGGGTCCTCAAGGAGGGCCCGGGCTCGGGCCATAACCACGGCGACGCGGCGCTCCTGGGCATTGAGACTCTTCTGCAAGGGGCGCACGAACTCGCGCTCAAGATCGCTTCGCGCATCTTCGTCGAACCGTTTGCGGTGCTTCTCCGTCAGCCAAATCGGATAGTCCTCCTGAAAACTAATGCCCATTTTCTTGCCCGACCGATGGAGTTCGGCCCGGCTGAGCGTGGACTTGCGGACCATCACAATCTCGACGCCGCGCACGCGGTCGGATTCCTCCTGGTACGCGGCAAAATCTGCGACGATTGTGCTGGCGATTAGGTCTACGAATTCTCGGACCTCGCGGTCTTGCGACAAGCCGGCGGCCACCTGCGCCAGCGTGAGTTTGTAGTTCGCCAGCAAGAGCGCCGGTCCCAGGTCGTAGAGAACGCGCGCGTTGTTTCGCGACGTCATCGCGCCAAAGAACGGCCTCTCCATGTCGAAGATTTCCTCCTCGATGCCTTTCGCGGTGTCGAGAATTTCATCGACGAACGCTGCGTCGGCGTTGTCGAATCGAACACCGGCACCGGCGTCCTGGAGATCGGAAGCCAGGTCGCCCATGAATCTCTGAGCTCGGCGCAGGTCCCGAGGGAAAATCCGCGCCGCGTTCTCGTCCAGCTCGGTAAGAACCAACGCCACGACCGCATCGGTGTCGAGTGGCTGCTGTTCGTCGCATACCAGCGCGCCAAAGATCGAAAGTCCGGCCGACGCAATGTCCCCCACCACTGGAATGAAACCGCTGCCGGTTTCCGCAAGGTTGAGGATGGTTTCAGCGTCATCGGAACAGTCGGCGGCTTGAGCTGACTGTGACGGCAGGGCAACAGCGGCGGCGGCGGCCAAGCTAAGGGCGGCAAGTAGTGGTTTCTTCATGACCGCCAACCTAGGTTTGAGCCGATCGAAGCGCCAATATGGCCTCGCTATGCTTCCCATAGCGCGGCCTTATTACTGGCCCGCTCGGCGCAAGCGTGTCGTGCGAGCCCCGAGGGGAGGGCCGGTCTCTGAGCGTCGTCGGGCGGGAGTGGGGCGCGTCTAGAGCGCTGGTCGCAGAAGGGCGCAAGCCCATCTCCGCTCTCCTATTCGACCGGATTCCGCGACAAGCCAAAGTACTCCCACCGCCAGTTCAGCCATTCGTTCAGGCCATCGAAGTGACCGTCTCGGTGGCATGCATCGACCCAAAGGGCAGCCTCCATTGCCCATGGCTCGTCCTGCTGTCGCAGGAAACAAAGCGTCTCGTCTACGCCCGCCCCGACGAGAAATTCGACGTCGAAACCCGAGCCCAGGTCCATGTCCCCACTAAATCTCGCACGGCTCAGAAGGCGCACGTCATTGAGGTCGCCGATTTCAAACAAGTAGAGCGCACACTGGTAGATATTCTCGAACGCCTCACAGTGATCTTCAGCATCGTGGGCAAGCCGGTACTCGAGCTCTTCCTGGAACAGTGAAAGAAGCAGGCCGTGGTGCTCTCGGAACCGTTCGCCGAGTCCCAGAAGCCTATACAGCTTCGTTCGAAACGGCGGCTCACGGAGCAAGGCCGCCTGCTTGTCATTCAGCGAACCGGCTGAATCCGCAGCCAGGAACTCACTGGGCGAGGTTGTCCCCATCTGCCTCGCTCAATCGCGGCCCGCGCCGGGTGGGGGCCGCAGGTCCATCTCAAACCCTCGGGCGGCACGGCGAGCGGAGGGCAGCAGCCCCCTTCGATATCTTTGCACGGGCAACGTCGCTCAGTTTACACGCAAGCCCCGCGCTTCGTCACGTCTGTCGAGAAACCGAGCTTTCTCACGGTTCGTCATGGCGTTCGAGGCTAGCAGCTTCGCGTCTCGTTCAGCCTGGTGCTCCTTCGCCAGCGCCAACGCGGCCTCGAGGCGCTTGTTCGGTACCACACCGCCTTGCTCGATGACGTGCGGATTCTTGTCGAAGACGACGTACTCGAGACGGCGGCCTTCGCAGCGAATCTCGACCTGGCCATCGAGACCTTCGTAGAACCGGCACTTCTTGCGGTTTTCGACGGTGTCCTCGAGCATGTACTTGCAGCGCTTGTAGTGCAGCACGAGCGCCTTCGTGAGCTTGCGTTCCTCTTGCCAGGTGAAGAAGCTGTCGAGGTCGTCCGTAGGCCGCAGGGGCCGGTGAGCGTCGTGCGGGTTCACGGGCTCTTTGCCGAAGCGCTTATTGAAGTCGGCGGGGTAGTAGGGCGCGAACTCGTTGGCGGCCTCGATGGTCGAAATGTCCTGGAGTCGCAGTTCCTTGACGAGCCGATCCTGCAGCGTCGGGTGAGCTCGCTCGACGCGGCCTTTGGCCTGGCTCGAGTTCGCGCAAATCATGTCGATGTTGAGCTCAGAAAGGGCGCGGGCGAACTGGGTCTCGCGAGCGCCGCCGGCGGCGCGATCTTTCTTGTATACGTGGAAGATGCTGGCTCGGTCGCTGTAGAGGGCAACCGGGCGGCCGTGGCGCTGGATGTAGTTCCGGGTCGCGGTGAAGTAGTCGAAGGTCGATTGCGACTCGGCAAAGTGCAGCTCCATGAGCCGACCCGTGGCGTCGTCGATGAAGACCAGCAGCGTGCATCTGGGGCCGCGATCCTCGAACCAGTGGTGGTCGCAGCCGTCGATTTGCACAAGCTCTCCGAGGCATTCGCGGCGTCTGCGGGGCTGGAACGAGCGGTGGGCCCGCTTGGTCCGAGTCTGCCAGATGCCGGCGTCGATCATCCACGACCGCAGCGTGCCGACAGAGACGCGAATCCCGTGGTGCTCCGGGACACCGCATGTCAACGTGGAGTAGAAATGGCCGCTTCTCCGATAAGTAGAAATGGCCGGTTTCTCTAGAAGACCGTCAGGCGGGAGTGGGGCGCCGGAAAGAGGGGGCGCTCGGGCGGTGCGAGGAAGAGCACCGTCCGCCCTGCGGGTGCTGTGGTCGGCGCTCGATTTCCACAATCTGTCCGAACTGCCGGGGGGGCCTAGGCCTTTAACGCTTTCTTCGCGCGCTGTGCGGCTACCCCGATGCTGGTGGCCAGCTCTTCGAAGGAACGAGCCTCGAAACGGCTCACTGGAGCGTCCCATTGACCGTCCCGGACGACGAGCACAACAAATCGCCCTTCCGGCGAACAGTCTGGGTACCAGCCCACGTCAACGAGCATACGCTCTCCGTACTGGACTTGCGCCAGGTCCTCCTTGAGGCCTTCGACTTGCTCAGTCAAGGGGCGACGGGGGTCGAGGACGTCGAGGTCCCAGTGCGTAACTTCGCCATCAAGCCAGTCGAACTCGTCCCACTTCATCTCTCCACCGTAGCGCGAGCGGCTCACTCGAGGGCTGAGCCTAGCTGCTCACGCGGCGCGCGGGCTGCCTCGACGGCTAGGTCCTCGGACGGAACCCGATCGGATGGATAAATCATGCCAGGGCCGTTTGCATCGCCCGGCCGTCGCACACAGATGAGCAGGACGTCCCGCATCGATGCCGCCGAGGCGCCAGCTCTGGTAGTCGTCGCGCACCACTCCAGATGCTCGCCGTCGCAATCGAACGTGGCCCAGTTGACCAGTACTCTCGGAGCGGCGCCCATCCCAGCATCGTACCCCGACGAGGAGATAACAGCTCGACCTAATTCGGTACGTGGCTCGCCGACTCAGCCGCGGCCTCACGTTTGGCGAGAAACCTAGCCTTCTCGCGGTTCGTCATGGCTTTAGAAGCGAGCAGTTTCGCGTCGCGGTCGGCCTGGTGCTGCTTGGCCAGCGCCAGGGCCGCCTCGAGGCGTTTGTTGGGCACGACGTCGCCTTGTTCGATAAACTGAGGGAGGAGGCGGAGTGAGCGATCTAGTGCTGGGTTACCTCGAGCAACGAACCAGACGGTATCGAACGCTCTCACTATCGTCGGCGGCCGTTGCCAGCATCGGGTACGGAGGTATGTGGCTATCGATCCCCGAGTTTACCTGGGCGATGCTCGCGGGCCTCGTAGTACTCGTGGCGACGCTGCCGGTGCTAGCCGTGAACGCCCTGGACCTGAGGGACGCCCGGCGATGTCGACATCGGATTCCCGAGGCACGTGCCGGTTTCACCGAGGCGAGCACCGCATCCGCCAGTGACTTGCCCCAGCGTGCTCGCCGTCGGGCCAGTCTGGCCTGCGCACTACTGGCGTTTCCTGCGCTGTATTTCACCGTGTTCGCAGCGATGCTGGCCTTCATGATCTACGAATCGAGGATGTCACCCCCGACCCACGTTTCGTGGTTCACGGTGGACATCGATCTTCAACTTCTTCCTGTGTGGCTCGGAGGCACCGGAGGTTTCGTCTTGCTGCTCACGCGCGTCCTGTCGATTCAACGAACTCTCGCAGAGTTGGGAGCCAGTCCTGCCGAGCAACGCCACTGAAGTTGACGTAACAGCAAGACGTGCAAGACCACCCAAACGCCGCATTCGTCCACATACCCCGCATTCTCAGGGCCCCAGCGCCCTGCAAACATGTCAACGCGGAGTGGAAATGGCTGCTTCTCCGATAAGTAGAAATGGCCGGTCTCTCTGACCGCCGTCAGGCGGGAGTAGGGCGCCATCGGCGGCAGGCGTGGGCGGCCCATCGGTAGGCTAGGCAAGGATGGCGACGACAAACTCGCGCTCCTCTGAGTCTAGATCGCCGATTTGTTTCAACAGGCCCAAGATTCGCTGGTCCGCTGCCACTCCGTGCTCAGAAACCAACGCCAGTATCGCTGTCAGAAACGCATTTCGAGCGAGCCGGTTGGATGGCGGCTCAGCCAACACCGCGGCTACCAACACGTGGACAAAGACCAGCCCCTCTTCCGGCGATAAGGAGCCTGCGATGTCCCTCACCTCGTCGCCGGCGAACTCGCGCGTCTGAGGGTCCGACGAAACCAGACCCGCCAAGACTTTGCGCTTCGACCGTAGAGCCTCATCCACCTGGCAAACGTATCACCGGCCGGTCGCCGAGTAGTCCGTGTCCGCCGGCCCGAATTCGAAGGTCGCCGCTCAGTTAGGTGCGTCGTCCGCGCGGCTCGCATTGGCTCGCTTGGCTAGGAAGCGAGCCTTCTCGCGATTGGTCATCGCGTTCGATGCCAGGAGCTTGGCGTCGCGCTTGACCTGGTGCTGCTTGGCCAGCGCTAGGGCCGCCTCTAGGCGTTTGTTGGGCACGACGCCGCCTTGCTCGATGACGTGCGGATTCTTGTCGAAGACGACGTACTCGAGACGGCGGCCTTCGCAGCGAATCTCGATCTGGCCGTCGAGGCCTTCGTAGAACCGGCACTTCTTGCCGCGCAGGGCGCGGTTCTCGACGGTGTCCTCGAGCATGTACCTGCAGCGCTTGTAGTGCAGCACTAGGGTCTTGGTGAGCTTGCGTTCTTCCTGCCACGTGAAGAAGCTGTCGAGGTCGTCCGTAGGCCGCAGGGGGCGGTGAGCGTCGTGCGGATTCACGGGCTCTTTGCCGAAGCGCTTATTGAAGTCGGCGAGGTAGTAGGGCGCGAACTCGTTGGCGGCCTCGATGGTTGAGATTCCCTGGAGTCGCAGCTCCTTGACGAGCCGGTCCTGAAGCGTGAGGTGAGCTCGCTCGACGCGGCCCTTGGCCTGGCTCGAGTTCGCGCAAATCATGTCGATGTTGAGCTCAGACAGGGCGCGGCCGAACTGGGTCTCGCGAGCGCCACCGGCGGCACGGTCTTTCTTGTAGACGTGGAAGATGCTGGCTCGGTCGCTGTAGAGGGCCACGGGACGGCCGTGGCGATGAATGTAGTTTCGCGTCGCGGTGAAGTAGTCGAAGGTCGATTCCGACTCGGCAAAGTGCAGCTCCATGAGCCGGCCCGTGGCGTCGTCGATGAAAACCAGCAGCGTGCACCTGGGACCGCGAGCCTCGAACCAGTGCTATAGAACGTCTACACCGCATGTCAACGCGAAGTAGAAATGGCCGCTTCTCCGATAAGTAGAAATGGCCGCTTTCTCAGAGCGCCGTCAGGCGGGAGTGAGGCGCCGGGAGGAGGGTGGCAGGCCGGGCTGGGGGTGGCGCTCGGTCCTCGAGGTCAGTCGTCGTGGCTTTCGACCAGCCTGGCACGAGGCAGCCGCAGCTGCGCCTGAACTTCCCGAGCGCCCAACGCGCGCAGCCCATGAATCAGCTCGTTGTGGTGCTCGGTGGATTTCAGCCAACGGCGTGGAACGAAAAACGTGTTTTTACCCGGCGTTCGGTCCGCGTCATCGCCGAGACACTCGATGAAGATGCCCTCGCGTGTGGACTCGAACCCGGTAGCACTGACATGCGAGTGCTTGACCCCAAGAGCTCCTCGAAACTCAACGCCGCCGGGCCCGAGACACAGCTCAACGTCGACGCTTTTGTCGCACGTGTAGTAGCCAGCGGTCGCTCCGTGCCTGATGAAGCAGGCCTTCCAGAGGATACTCCCAGCAGTGTAAAGGCCCATCGCACTCAGCCAGGCGAAAATCACCAGCGCCTCGACCGCCCCCAGGCCAGCCCCGCCCAACAGTGAGAGGATCAAAAACGACGCGACCATGACTACCGCTAGCGTCGGGCCGCCGGCTACGACCGCCAGTCGAGCGAGACGCTTCGCTCTCCAGGCCGCAAGGCGTTTTGCATCCGACCTCGTCATGGCACCGCCAATGACAAGTGTATTGGCTGCGTCTTTCGGCATCGTCTTCACCGATCGGCCCTAGTCCGCGGCCGAAACGTCGGCTCCTTCATCGACGAAATGAAATGGGTATTCGACGGTGACGTCGCCGCCGTCGTCGGGAGCCGGGAACTCGTGCGACAGCATGGTCTCGCGCACACACTCCTGCAGAATCGGAGCCTCGATCGCGCCGCCCTCGGCGACTAGCTCGATCTCGTCGATCACCCCTCCAATGTCGGGTTCGCCGATGATTCTGAAGTGCACGGTCAAGACACCACGCAGGTCCGGTCGTCGTTGCAGGTCATGGCATTCGGCGATCAGCGGAAGCGCTTCGTCCACGGCCGCTCGGATGTAGTCGGCGTCGAGGGCCTGGTGCTCACCTTCGGCCACACCCTCGGGATCGACGTTTTTCGCTCGGAGCGATCGTGCCAGTCTCGTTTCCCGCGCCGCGATGACACGCTCCCTGAGTCTCGACTTGACCGGCGGATTCGCGCGCCAGCGTCGGCCCGAAGTCGTAGTAACGGTCGCGAATCAGGGCCAGCGCATGGTCGCGAAGCTCCGACGACAGCTTCCGGTTGCTGGGCGCGCCGCGGCGCTTGTCCGCGAGCGCGGCTGGCCCGTGCAGCTCAAAGGCCTTGGTGAGCCTGCGGGCCTGGCGCTCGCTGATTCCGAGCAGCTCAGCGGCCTTGACGCGCGTGATGCGCCGCTCGAGGACGCGCTGCAGCACGGCGACGCGATCCAGATCCTCGGCGCTCATGACGAACAGCTCCGACAGGGCGCGAAGTGACTCCGAAGCCGGACATTTCTACTGAACACAAACCCGACATTTCTATAGACATCTACACGGCATGTCAACGTTAAGTAGAAATGGCCGCTTCTCCGGTAAGTAGAAATGGCCGGTCTCTCTGACCGCCGTCAGGCGGGAGTGGGGCGCCGGGCGAAGGGGGATAGGTGGGTCCACCGCACGCCCGCTCCCCGAATGCAAGGGAGGTAGCCGCGCTGAGAGAAGCCGCCGCCAAGCGTCTCACGCGCGCCTAGCCAGCCGGCCAAGCGCGCCCTCGGCGAGTCACTCGCGACGCTAATGTCGCGGTTGGGCGTGGGGTGACAACGCGTGTCGCAGCAAAGGCACGGAGATCGTTAGCCGAGAGCGGGCACGGCGCTTGCGATAGCATCATGGCGTGACGTCGTTGGTTCTCATGCTATTGGGCTTGGTCATCTTCGCTCCACTTTGGGCGGCGGTGAGGCGTCACCGGAGATGGGCAGCGGTGGCACGCCGGTTCAACGCCTGTGGGCTCACAAAGCGGCCCCTCGACCTGCGACAACCCTCCGTGTTCGTGGCCGCGGTGGCACTCGCAGGGGGCGCGGGTGCATGCACGGCCGAGACGCTGGATGTCCCTGGAAATCAGGTCGTACTCGACCTGAATACGAACATGCGCTGGACCGATGTGATCGGCGAGATGGAGGCCACGGCTACACTCCAACTCGAGTTCGACCAGGAGCAGGAAACCAGCACTGGTAGGCTCTGTGAGATCGAGCGGGGGTTCAGGAGCACCGGACAATGCATCCCGGTAGCGGTCCGGCTCCATTCCAGCCACGTCCGAATAAGCGCGTTCGAGCTTTCCCGGTTTGGCGGTGCCCTGGAAGCGCGGTTCGAGGAATTCCGCCTCGAGATTTCCGGCAATCGCGTTGCAGGAAGAACGGGTGCGTCGCTTGAGTTGATCTATGACGACATTGCCGATGAAGCGACGGCAGACGTTCGGTTCCAGGGGGCGGTCGACGAAAGACCACCATCTCTGGGGGCCCCCGAGGTGGTCTCGGCCGCAGAGCCTCTGTTGCTTAGCTTTTCCGAACCAGTTCGCTGCGAAGAACTCGCGGTCGAGTTCCGCGTCGGCGACGCCCCGCTGTTCCTTTCCCAGGAGGACGACTGCGACGAAGGTGGGGGTAAGGCAACCGCCGCACGCTTCACGGCCGACGGCATATGGCCTGGTGGGACGCTCACCGTCGAGCTAGCGCCACTCGTGGACTCCGCCGGTAACGTCGCCGAGAGCTTCGAAGCTGTCATCGCGTCACCGAGGCCGGCCTCGATCGACAATCCGGGATTCGAGGCGGATCGAATTGAAGACCGATGGGTTACGAACTGCTTCGCGGCGACGGGCGAGGGGCCGTGGCCAGCACCGACCGAGGGCCAAAAGCTCGCGATCTGCGGGCCAACGCGGAGCCTGCATGGCTATTTTTCAGCCGAGGCAATCCCCCAAAGTGCTGAGCACGTCGCTCTCGATCTTGGTTTCATCCGCGACGCTAGCGTCGAAGTTGCGGACTCGTCTGGCACGACTCCAATCCAGATCTCGACCCAGAGCGACGGAGCCCAACTCGAGACGGTTCGGATCTTCATCACTGAAACTATGCGTGACGGGTTCTGGCTCGCGATTCGCAACGACGCCCGTGGTGACTTCTGCGGCGGCGAGGCGCGCTGTCCCGAAGTTTACGTAGACAACCTACGCTTCGAGTAGCGGGCCGCCGCGCCGCTGTTGCGCGTGGTTGAGAACTGCGTCTCGCTTCGAGCGAAACCGCGCCCTCTCGCGGTTGGTCATGGCTCTAGAGGCGAGAAGCTTCGCGTCCCGTTCCACCTGGTGCTTCTTAGCTAGCGCCAGGGCGGCCTCGAGGCGCTTGTTGTGCACGACTCCGCCTTGCTCGATGACGTGCGGATTCTTGTCGAAGACGGCGTACTCTAGGCGCCGGCCTTCGCAGCGAATTTCGACTTTGCCGTCGAGGCCTTCGTGATTCCGAGCAGCTCAGCGGCCTTGACGCGTGTGATACGCCGCTCGAGGACGCGCTGCAGCACGGCGACGCGATCCAGCTCCTCGGCGCTCATGACGAACAGCTCCGACATGGCGCGAAGTGACTCCGAAACCGGACATTTCTAAAAATCACAAAGCGGACATTTTCAAAAATGTTCTACACCGCATGTCAACGCGAAGTAGAAATGGCCGCTTCTCCGGTAAGTAGAAATGGCCGGTCTCTCTGAGCGCCGTCAGGCGGGAGTGGGGTGCCGGCAGGAGGGCCGCAGGCCGAGGTCATGGGTGGCACTCAGCCAACTGAGACGACTCCCAGCATCGCGCGGGATTAACAAACCTCACCCAAGCGTTCGAGGTGAGATGACGCTGTTCGAGTTGTCCGGTGGACTCTGCGCGCTGTTGGGTGCCCTTGCGGCTCTGGTGCACGCGTTCGCGGCCGGCTACAGCCTCGCTGGTCTCGTGGCATCACCGGTCGTGGGCTTTCTAGGCGGCTGGGTCATCGGCGTGCTCCTCGCTCACGCCGCGGTGTTGCTTGCGTGGCGGTCCCCGGAGGCCGAAGAGGACGTCGATGCGCCGTCAAGCGACGCGGATCGGCGTCCGTAAGAGCGGGGCGCCGGGAGGAGGGAGGCTGAGCGTCGCGTTGCACCGGCATCAAGGGGCGGAGCTAAGCTTCCCAACCTCGTTCGATGATCTTCTCAAAGCCTTGATGCGTGAGAATCGCCGAGTCGGGGATCCGAGCCTCGTCGGGGCTCAAAGTCGTGACGACCCTGCGGTTCCGCCGGTTGCCCCTTTCGAAGATTATCCATCGGTCTGGTCGTCCGTCTACAAGATGTAGCCCAGGCTGTCGAAGCAGGCGCGGCAATTCTGGGATTCCCGCGGTCAGGCGTCCTACAACGCTCGCAAGCCCGACGTTCACGGCCCGCTGCAGAGGGTAGAAGACGACGACGGCTTCTTCTACTGAAGCAGGCGAAATCCCGGCAAGGCTCACCTGTCCGAGGACGGCAACAGTGGCGCCCAACCCGTCGCACGCGCCCAGATAGCAGACCATTGCCGGCTCGCCTTTCACGTGGACAGCGACCAAGTCTCCCTTCTCGAGTCGCTTTCTTGCCTTGATTCCCATCGAGCTCTGCCTGTATGTGCCGTGATTGTAGTGACTAGTTGGGGCGGCTGTCACGCGCGCCAGCCGCAGCGTCTCGCTTGCCGATGAACCGGGCCTTCTCACGGTTCGTCATGGCGTTCGACGCCAGGAGTTTGGCGTCTCGCTCGACCTGGTTCTGCTTGGCCAAAGCCAGGGCGGCCTCGAGGCGCTTGTTGGGCACAACGCCGCCTTGCTCGATGACGTGCGGATTCTTGTCGAAGACGACGTACTCGAGGCGCCGGCCTTCGCAGCGAATCTCGACCTGGCCGTCGAGGCCTTCGTAGAACCGGCACTTCTTGCCGCGAAGGGCACGGTTCTCGACGGTGTCCTCGAGCATGTACTTGCAGCGTTTGTAGTGCAGCACCAGCGCCTTCGTGAGCTTGCGTTCCTCTTGCCAGGTGAAGAAGCTGTCGAGGTCGTCTGTGGGCCGCAGGGGCCGATGAGCGTCGTGTGGGTTGACGGGCTCCTTGCCAAAACGCTTATTGAAGTCGGCGAGGTAGTAGGGCGCGAACTCGTTGGCGGCCGCGATGGTTGAGATTCCCTGTAGTCGCAGCTCCTTGACGAGCCGATCCTGCAGCGTCAGGTGAGCTCGCTCGACGCGGCCTTTGGCCTGGCTCGAGTTCGCGCAAATCATGTCGATGTTGAGCTCGGACAGGGCGCGGCCGAACTGGGTCTCGCGAGCGCCGCCGGCGGCACGATCTTTCTTGTAGACGTGGAAGATGCTGGCTCGGTCGCTGTAGAGAGCCACGGGACGGCCGTGGCGATGAATGTAATTTCGCGTCGCGGTGAAGTAGTCGAAAGTCGATTCCGACTCGGCGAAGTGAAGCTCCATGAGCCGGCCCGTGGCGTCGTCGATGAAGACCAGCAGCGTGCACCTGGGGCCGCGAGCTTCGAACCAGTGATGGTCGCAGCCGTCGATCTGCACGAGCTCTCCGAGGCACTGTCGGCGTCTGCGGGGCTGGAACGAGCGCTGGGCGCGCTTGGTCCGAGTCTGCCAGATGCCGGCTTCGATCATCCACGACCGCAGCGTGCCGACCGACACGCGAATTCCGTGGTGCTCCGTGAGCTTCTCGAGCGCGAGCGTCGGTCCGAAGTCGTGGTAGCGCTCGCGGATCAGTCCGATCGCGGTCTGCTTGATGTCATCCGGCAGCTTGCGATTGCTGCGACTGCCGCGGCGCTTCGAGACCAGGGCGACGTGGCCGTGCTTCTCGAATTCCTTGGCAAGTCGCCGTGTCTGGCGGGCACTCAGGCCCAGCAGTTCGCCGGCTTTCGCTCGCGTCAGCCGCCGTTCGAGGACGCGACCCAGGATCTCGGCACGGTCCAGCTCGTCCGTGCTCATCAGCAACAACTCCGGCATGTTCGGAGTGAAAAGCGGCCATTTCTATTTGTCACATACCGGCCACTACTACTTATCGTCTACAGTGTAGCGTCGCATAATCTATATTATGTCAACTGTGGGAGCCGGTGTTTAGACCGGCACTTGGGTAACGGATCGGACTCAGCACACGGGTAACAGATTCGTTGTCAAAGCCCTCGTGGTCATTCGTAGTGTTACCGATGTCCTGAGTGTGTAGGTCAGCATATTCGCCCGTCAGCTGTCAGTTTTTCCCACCGGACTCAGGGGTCACACCTTCCTCTACAGAAGGGTTATCGACGACGCGAGCCATGGGTGTCTCAACAACACGTCGCCACCGCCCAAAGAGCGGCAACACAGCCACGATGACGCTTCCCTTAGCCTCCACCGAATAGAACATTCGTGGCTTCCACCGCTCGCAGGCCCCCAGCCAGTACCCCTGTCCACAGCTTTCGCAACGAACTGGCTGACCGGCTCGCCGAGCATCCTCAGCCGGCTCAAGCCGAGCGTTGCACTTTACGCACGCTATTCGGGGCCAAGGCGGCCTGTAGCGGTCAAGAACACGGGATCCGGTGACGACGGTTATCATCGCCACCAAGGTCGTGGTGACCGCCCCGAGGAAAGCGCCGAGAACGTGACTGCCTACCAGGTCACCGAGCACGAATATGCCGAAGGCCACTCCGGCAACCACGATCGTCATCGCAACGCCGATCTCTACCTGGTTCACCAAGGCCCCTGAGCGTTGCGCTGAGTTCGAGGTCGGGCTCCCCGCACCAAGCGTCCACGTCGATTGACGAGACCGAGCTGCAAAGGACCGTAGTGGACCTCGTGCCCACCAGCCACGGGGAGCAACCCAACCGGCTCGCGCGCGAGAACCGGCGACACCGGCACTCGCAGCGGTCCAATGACCACGGCCCCATCCGCCGCGACACGCTGGACTTCGAACTCGTCGTCGTACGTTGGCTCGACTAGCCGCGCGGGATAGGTCCGCGACGAGACATCGTAGACGGCCGCTGGCGGCTGATCGTCGAGCGCCTCGTGAGGCCGCTCGTCGTTGTATTCCTGTCGAAACTGGTCGAACACTCGCTGCTGCGCCCAGTGGTTGGATTTCGTCTTTCCCTGGCCAGTCGCCTCAGCCTTGAGAGTACGGTGGATTCGTTCATGGCGCCCGTTTTGGGTCGGCTTGCCGCGCTCGATGCGCTCCGGGAGAATGCCGAGCTTGATCCACCATTTGGACAGCACACTGATACCCGAGATGCTTGAGAACGGCGTCCCGTTGTCCGTGCGAATGACAGCAGGCAGCCCGAACTCGTGAAACGCCGACTCGAACACCTTGCGCGTCTCGTCGAGCGCCGGGCGCTCCAGCGCGTCACACCTCAGCAGGAACCGGCTGAACCCGTCGGAGATGGTCAGTGGATAGCATTTCTGGCCACTCGTGAGCTTGAACTGCCCCTTGAAGTCGGCCGCCCAGACGGCGTTGGGCTGGTCCTGTTCGGCCAGGTTGCCAGAGTACGCCCCGGCCCCACTTCGCCGCTTCTGGCGCCGGACAAGGCCCTCTCGCTTCAAGATCCGGCCGATGGTGCTCACCGCCGGCACGACGTCGCCGTAGCCTTTGCCGACCAGCCACGCTCTCAGCTTGCGCGGGCCCCACGTCGGGTGGTTTCGCCTGGCGCCCACGATCAGCTTCACCGCGAACTCGCTCGTGGCATTGGGATGATTCTTCGGAGCCCGGCCCAGGTCCGCGAGGCCGCCGATCCCGTCTTGCTTGAACCGGCGCCACCACTTGTACCCGGTCTTCCGGCTCACGCCGGCCTGCCGGCATAGCTCCGTCATCGTGTACGGGTTGTTCTTGTCGAGTAGTGCCTCGATGAAACGCAGTTTCTCATCCATGGGACAGGTCTCTTTCCAGGGCACGCGCGGATCTGCGCACCCTCCCCTGTCACCTATGTCCTGAGTCTAATCCGGAACCCATGTGCCGAGTCTGTACACCGGTGAATGAACTGGAGGATCGGTAACACTTCAGACCGGGCGGATGGGTGACGTTTCCGGGGTGAACCGCCCCGGCTTTCTCGGCGGCCGGTTTAGTTGAGTCCAGCCTCGGCGGCTGGGGCTTGCTGGTTTCGGTAGCTCTCTTCGTACTCGACCGGCGACAAATAGCCAAGCGGCCCGTAAAGCCGGCGGTTGTTAAACCAGTCGACCCACTCGAGGGTGGCGTACTCGACCTCTTCGAGACAGCGCCACGGCCCGCACTGGCGGATGAGTTCGGTCTTGAACAGGCCGATGACCGACTC
>JGI12316J15309_10004568_pt1 | contig 148537 bp, 118 predicted proteins | sample MarCyaLeptolynsp_FD_15309 | JGI IMG/M metagenome (IMG submission 15309)
CGCCCATAATGGTTTTCTCCCCGTAAGCCCATTCGCCCACTGATTCCAAGGACTTCCATCATGACGAATACGATTAATACGCCGTTAACCCTGCCTTCGGGCGTCGAATTGCCCAACCGCCTTGTTAAGGCGGCGATGACCGAGAGGCTGGCCAATCCGGCGAATGAGGTCACCGACCGCCATCTGCAGCTATATAAGGCCTGGGGGGACGGTGGCATCGGACTTCAGATCACCGGAAACGTGCTGGTCGACCGACGAAATCTGGAGGCGCCGGGCAATGTTGCGATCGATGGAGTCCCTTCGAATGAACATGCTGTAATGCTCGGAAAATGGGCAGAAGCCAGCAAAGCGGGCGGCGGAAAAGTCGTGATGCAGCTCAGTCATGCCGGTCGCCAGACGCAAAAAATGGTCAATCCGCAGCCCGACGCGCCCAGCGCGATCGGCGTCGATCTACCCGGCGGGCAGTTCGGCACACCGCGGGCCATGACCGGAGACGATATCAAGCGATTGATCGAAAAATATGCGACAGCGACCAAAGCGGCGCGGGCGGCCGGGTTTGACGGGGTTCAGATCCATGCCGCGCATGGCTATCTCATGAGTCAGTTTCTGTCTCCGCTGACCAATCAGAGAGAGGATGAGTGGGGCGGTTCGCTGGAAAACCGCGCACGTATGCTGCTGGAAGTCTTGAAAGCGGCCCAAGCCGAAGCCGGCGCTGGTTTTGGCGTATCGGTGAAACTGAATTCGGCTGATTTTCAAAAGGGTGGGTTTTCACAATCGGATTCGACCACCGTCATCGGCATGTTGAACGACCTGAACCTTGATTTCGTGGAGATTTCAGGGGGCAATTATGAACAACCCAAGATGATGGATATGGAAGGGCTAAAACCCGCGCACGAGGATGGCGCGCGGGAAAGCACCCGGAAACGTGAGGCCTATTTCCTCGACTATGCCAAAGAAGTGCAATCAGTGGCTAAGATGCCGCTTATGGTCACCGGCGGTTTCCGTACTCGGGAGAGCATGAACGAAGCGCTGGCAAATGGAGAAGCCGATCTGATTGGTCTTGGTCGGCCGCTTTGTGTGGATGTTGACGCGCCCGCCCAGTTATTGTCCGGCGACCTTACAGAATTGCCGAAATGGGAGAAAACACTGCGGATCGGCCCCGGCATATTCGGGCCGAATTCATCGATTGGATTGTTTAAAGCCTTGAATGGTTTCGGCATGCAGGGCTGGTATTACAGTCAGTTGCATCGGATCGCCGATGGCCTCGAGCCGAATCGCAAACTCGGCGTGTTGAGTGCATTCTTGAAGATGCAGGGAATCGATTCAAAGATGGCGAAAGCCTATCACGCCGATTTGTCCGCGAAAGAAAATGCATGAGCTTGCAGATTTCCGCCGCCTTTGATGGCGGCAATATTATCGTCAAGGATTTGAACGATCCGCAAAATATCCGCTTGGAGATTGCGAAGGATCATCAATCTGACTTCTATCAATGGTTCTATTTTCGCGTCACTGGGCCGGCGCGCGCGAAACTTCGCCTCGTCATCGAAAATGCCGGTGACGCGGCATACCCGATGGGGTGGAAAGAGTATCAAGCCGTGGTGTCGCATGACCTTGAGCGCTGGCACCGCGTTCCGACCCGCTATGATGGAAAAGCGCTGACCATTGAGGCTGAGACAGGCGCTGGCTCGGTCTATGTCGCCTATTTTGCGCCATATCCTATGGGACGCCACCGCAAACTGATCGCCCGCGCCGGCGCGCTCGAACATGCGCAAGTCAGTGTGCTTGGCCAGACCTTGGATGGCCGCGATATGGATCTGATCACCATCGGTGAACCCTTGGACAATAAACGCAAATTATGGATTACGGCCCGTCAGCATCCCGGTGAAACCATGGCCGAATGGTGGATGGAAGGCTTCCTCGAACGAATGGGTGACCCGGAGGATGATGAGGTTCAATCATTGCGCGATCAGGCGGTGCTCTATTTGGTGCCCAATATGTGCCCGGATGGAAGCGCGAGAGGGCATCTGCGCACCAATGCGGTTGGCGTAAACCTTAACCGAGAGTGGGACAATCCGAGTATGGAGAAGAGCCCCGAAGTCTTTCTGGTTCTGGAAAAAATGAAGCAAACCGGGCTCGATTTTGCACTCGACGTGCATGGCGATGAAGCTCTGCCATACAATTTCATAGCCGGCACAGAAGGCATTCCGGATTGGACTGATCGACTCGCCAACTTGCAATCAACGTTCAAAGATTCCTATGTCCATTCGACGAACGGCGAGTTCCAAACGCAGCATGGCTACCCGGTCAATAAACCTGGCAACGCCAACCTGACGATTTGTTCGAACGCCTTGGCGCAGCGCTTTGACGCGCTGGCAATGACCCTCGAAATGCCATTCAAGGATAACGCGGACAAACCAGACTCAGAATTTGGCTGGTCGCCCGCCCGCGCCATGCAGCTCGGTCGCGATGCGATTGAACCGATCTTGGCCGTGGTTTCAGACTTGCGCTGATCTCTTCCGGTCGAGGCCATTCCCGGTCGTTTTCGTACAGATTCGACGTCCAGAAAGCCGCCATTGCTGGGCTAGCTTCCGAATTTCAGTCTCAGTGGAGACGCTGGGACAATAATTGAAGAAACCAATTTTACCACTCTGGGTAGAAATACGCCTGAGATCTCATGGTGACGTCTCAATGTCATGGGGAAGCAGGTGGACCAGGCTTCGTTTCGATTCAGGCAGCATGCGCGACACGTCGTTGGCGCGCGACTGAATCATCCTGATCATTCGACTTCTTCGTGCCGGCGCGCGCCTGAGCTCCTTTCTTCGCAAGTTCCAAAGGTGATAAAATGAAGACGCTCGATGATAAGATGAAACACTTCCTCAAACAGCGGTCTGGTGCGGCGACGACAACTGCGTTGCTGGGGCTGCTCAGCGTAGAAGCGACCGCTTCCGCACAGGGCGAAATGGCCGGACATGCGCTCTCGCTGATGGAAAATGTCCAATCCTTCCAGCTTCTCACCGACGGATCGCTTTCCGTGATTGTTCAGACCGGCGAAGTTCTAACGCTTCCCGCGCATACGTTCAGCGTTGTGGGCGGTGAGGTTTTGTTGACGACAGAGGGGCTTGCAATTGTCCAGGCGGGCGTCAGCGGCGCTGCGACAGCTTCAGCTGGAACGCTCGCTGCGGTTGGCGGTGTTGGTGCGGCCGGGGCGGCCACGACGGTTGCCGAGAGTAGCTCTGAAGAGAGCGCGCCCGCGCCTGTCGATTCGACGCCGCCGGTGATCAGTTCTGGGGGGGCGGCGAGTGTATCTGAGAATGTTTCGACTGAGACCGTTGTCTATCAGACCCAAGCGTCAGATGAAACCGCGACGACGCTGAGCTATAGCTTGTCCGGCGCCGACGCGGGTCTATTTGAGATTGATGAATCGGGAGCCGTGAGTTTTGTCGCCTCGCCGGATTATGAAGCGCCTGGCAGCAGCGCAGGCAGCAATGAGTATCAGTTTACGGTGAATGTCTCAGATGGCGCCAATACGACGAGCCAGGACGTTGTGTTGAGCGTGACGGATGTGGATGAAACCGCGCCAGCAATTACTTCGTCGGACGCGGTGAGCGTTTCTGAAAATGTCTCGCCGGAGACGGTTATCTATCAGACCGAGGCGACAGATGAGACCGCGACAACGCTGACCTATAGTCTGTCGGGCGCCGATGCCGGTCTGTTCACGATCGATGGATCCGGGGCCGTGAGCTTTGTCGCCTCGCCCGACTTTGAGACCCCTGGCAGCGCCGCAGGCAGCAATCAGTACAGTGTGACGGTGAACGTCTCAGACGGCACCAACACAACCAGCCAGGCGGTGACGATCACCGTCACGGATGGGAATGAGGATGAAGGGAGTGAGGAGGGCGAAGGTGGCGATGCTCCGGACACTGGGGCGCCTGTCTTCAGTTCGGGCGACACGGCAAGTGTGGCCGAGACAATCACCGATGCCGAGGCGGTCTATACGGCGCAAGCAAGTGATCCGGATGGAACCGCAGTTACTTACGGTCTGAATGGCGCAGACGCAGGCTCGTTTGCGATTGATCCAGACTCTGGCGTGGTCACATTCATCGCGACGCCGGATTTTGAAACCCCGGGCGATAGTGATGGCGACAATGTCTATGACATCCTCATCACCGCAACGGACGGAAACGGCGAGACAGCGACCCAGCCGGTTACGATCACGGTCAGCGATGCGGCTGAGACAGGTCCGGTTTTTGAAGGCGATACATTTATTACCGTCAGTGAGAACACATTTCCGACAGGCTACACGCCTGTGGCCGTTCCAGAGATTGAGGGCTCTGAAGTAACTTACGCGATCACGGGCGGCGCGGATGGCGCCCTGTTTGCGCTGGACGACACGACGGGAGAGTTGCGCTTTCAGGCGCCGCCGGATTTTGAGAGCCCCACAGATGTTGGTGCAGACCATGTTTGTCCAGGTGTTGGATGTTGATGAGACGCCTGCCAATGTCGCGCCTGTTTTCAATTCTTCGGGCGCCGCAACGGTCAACGAAGGTGTGGCGACCAATATAGCTGTTTATGATGCCAATGCGCGCGACCCGGATGGTGATAATCCGGATACGGATGATGCGGACATCACCTATTCGCTCTCAGGTGATGATGCCGGCCTGTTCGACATTGATACCGACACAGGTGAGGTAACGTTTAAAGCCTCGCCAGATCATGGGACGCCTGGCGACCTGGATGGCGATAATGTCTATGAATTCTCAGTCAGCGCTTCGGATGGTGCGAGTTCAACCCAGCAATCTGTGGCGATCACAGTTGCAGAGGTCACAGACCCTGACGCGCCGCTCTTTTCGGCGCCGAGTGCCGCGGTCGCGGTGAATGAGGGGATTGTTATCTCTAGTGTTGTCCATGACGCCAATGCGACCGATCCAAATGGCGGTAATCCGACCACGGATGATGATGGCATAACTTATTCGCTTTCCGGAACGGATGCGTCCGCGTTCGATATCGATGCGAGTACGGGTGAGGTCACGTTTTTGGCGTCACCGGACTATGAGACCCCCGTGGATGGCAATGGTGACAATGTCTATGAACTCACCATCACGGCGACGGATGGCGAAGCAAAAATGACGACTCAGGATGTCACTGTCACGGTCAATGACCTGACACCTGAACCGGCGATCGTCCTCGACGTAGGTTCACTCGGCGCCAGCGGTTTCGCGGTTCAAGGCGCCGCAGCGAATGATTATGCGGGCTGGTCAGTGTCTGATGCGGGTGACGTCAATGGGGATGGCTATGACGATGTCATTATCGGCGCTCCAGAGTTTGGCGCATCGGGTTCAGGGACCGCCACTGGCAAAGCCTATGTGATTTTCGGAGATGCTACGGGATCACTGGGGGATATTGATCTTTCTTCGCTCGCGCCGGATGCGGGATTTGAACTCACGGGCTCCACGTATGGTTTTTCGACCGCGCGCGCCGTCTCATCTGCAGGTGATGTCAACGGGGATGGGTTCGATGACTTATTGATCGGAGCCGCAGGCTATGCCGCCGGTGACGGCATCGCCTTTGTGGTTTTTGGCGGAGACGCTCTGGCAGATGTGAGTTTGGTGTCGCCATTGGCGGCTTCAGACGGGTTCACGCTCTCCGGTAATTCTGCGGAGGCGGAACTTGCCGGTTATAGTATCGCCTCTGCCGGGGATGTGAATGGCGATGGCTTTGATGATTTGATTGTCGGCGCGCCACAAGCCGATGCGATGGGCACGATTGTCAATTCAGGGCGGTCCTACATTATCTATGGGGACGCGGATATCGGTGATTTAACTCTGAGTATTGCCCTGTCGCCGGACGATGGCTTTTTTGTCGACGGCGCGCTCCTGACGGCACAATCAGGTTGGCAGGTTTCCGGGATCGGGGATTTTGATGGGGACGGCTATGACGATGTCATTGTTGCCAGGCAAACGAATGAAGTCGCGGTGATTTATGGCGGGGAAAATCTAACCTCCTTTGATACGGGCGAACTCTTGTCCGATACGTCGAGAGGGTTCCTGATTGATGTGCCAGAGGCGGACGGTTCCAATACATTTGTTTCCGGGCTGGGTGATGTGAATGGTGATGGCTATGATGATCTGATCGTCAGCTCGACAACATTCAATACGCCGGAGGACGTTGCCGTCGGTGCGGTTTTTATTGTGTTTGGCCAGGATCGATTGACCCAAACCAATATCCACTTGGAAGAGCGCGACCCCGGTGATCCGCATCCGAATGGGTTCAGCCTCTCCAATGGAATACAAATTACCGGCATTGCGGATAATGACCTGACGGGTTTCTCCGTGTCCGGAGCCGGAGATTTGAATGGCGATGGTCATGCTGACCTAATTGTCGGGGTGCCGCGTGATGATAGCAACTCTTTCAACGCTGGACGCGCCTATGTGATTTATGGAGAGTCCGGATTGGCGGATATTGACCTGGAGAACCTGAATTACGAGCAGGGTTTCATTGTCCAGGGCGACGCCGCGGGCATCGACCTTGGGCACTCGGTATCCGGCGCTGGCGACATCAACAATGACGGCTATGACGATCTGATCGTTGCCGCGCCATATGCAGATACACAATCGGGAATCTCTTATATCATTTATGGCGGCAACACAGGCACGGAAGATACCACGCCTGTCACGCTCGCAGGCACCGGTGCCGCGGACAATTTCACCGGCAATGCCGGAGCTGACACATTCACCGAGATCAGCACCGATGATGTCGTTCGCGGCGGCGCCGGCATTGACCGGATCGAAGTGGTGAGCGATGACTTTGCTGATCTGGATGGCGGCAATGGCACTGACTATTTGGCGATTGGCAATGCGGCGGGGCTGACGCTCGATCTCACCGCGCCACAGACGCGCATTTCAAACTTTGAGTTGATCGAACTTGATGGCAATGGCGACAATACGTTGGTCCTGGATAGGCTCTCCGCATTGCGACAGACGGAGTTTGTCGATCCATTCGACGATACGCCCACGCTATTTGTCATTGGCAATGCCGGAGATGCGGTCACGTTCGACGAAAGTCAGAGTGACTGGCTCCTTGTAGCAAGCTCTGTATCTACCACTGAACTCAGACCAGGGCAGGAGATCTTTGTCGATATTTACGAGCATGTCGATGGCAGTGTCCGAGTTGTGATCGAGCAGGGCGTAGCAGTCGAATTCACGTCGACCCCCGCAGCGGTGACGCTCAGCACGACCAAGCTCTCGCTCGAATTTGCGGATGAGAGCGGTGTGCCAGAGGATCTCCCGCTCCCTGCGGGAGAACTGCCAGACGTCCCGCTGCACGTGCTGCAGGAGCTGCGCGGGGAAACCCTTTCCATACAGGGAACTGAAAGGGCTCCAACAGAACGGTCAGCCGCTGATGATGCTGGCAATTCCGCCCAGCCGATCGACCAGATCTGGGAGGATGATGCGCTCACAGCGAGCATGCTTCATCTAGACCTCGCAGACGGGATCGACGCACTCTCCTAGGCTGGGTAGGAGGGACGGGGCCGTCTATCGGCCCTGTCACCCGGCGGTGAAGGGCAAGACGACCATCACCGCCGGGACACGTGGAAACCCGGTCGGGTGGCAATGCCCGGCCGGGTTTTTCATTTAGCTTGCGGTCACATCTCCAGACGGCGAAACGGCCGCCATGGCCTGCTCAATCAGCCGGTAGCTCTCAATCCGGGTGTCGATATGGTCGGTGATGGTTAGCAGGAACAGCTCATTGGCCGCGGCCTCTGACGCGGCTTCAATCAGTCTGTCCGCGACCTCATCCGCAGCGCCAATGATGCCGCGCTCTGCCGGGACAATAGGCGCGGCATCCAGCGCGGTCTGCGCCGCCTCGACGCTCAAATAAGGATGAAACTTGCCGGTGCTCCGGCCGAGCGCCCAGGCCTTGATTGGCGCCGCTAAGCGCTGGGCCTCGGCATCGGTTTCTGCTGCTACAGTGACAAGGCCAATTGCCGCGTAAGGCTCTGCGCAAAATGGCGAGGGTTCAAAGGCTTCAAGATAGGCCGCCAGTGCGGCTTTGGCGCCGCCTGGGTTCAGAAAGTCGGCAAAGGCCAGGCGAAGGCCCATCTGCCCCGCAAACGCGGCTGAGCCGGGTGACGAGCAAAGCATCCAGAGGCCTGGATTTTCACCTTTTGGATTCGCAGCGATGCCTTGTGCGCGATGATCTGAAGGGAAGGGCTGCTCGCCACTCGCATCGAGCATCCAGTCCATCAACATGCGCAACATGGTCGGGAAATTTTGAGCGCCGGGTCCAAGCAAAGCCGCCGAAGCGCGTGGATCAGCCCCGGTTGCCCGGCCCAAGCCGATCTCGATCCGGTCCGGATAGAGCTGGGTGAGGCTTTGCCCCCATTCTGCAACTTTCAATGGAGAGTAGTTTGGCAGCATGATGCCGCCCGAACCAAGCGTAATGCGTTGCGTTCTGGCAGCGAGATCCGCCATCAGGATTTCGGGCGTCGTACCGGCAAAGCTGCTCGCATTATGATGCTCCTGCACCCAGAAGGAACGATAGGCCATACGATCAGCGGCTTCGGCCAATGCCCGCGTTTCACTCAGCGCGTCGCGGGCGGTCCGGTCTTTGAATATTGGCGACGGATCAAGGATAGAGAGTACGGGTTTCATCGTCCGCGTTGTGCGCTATGCAGAAGCCAGAGACAAGTTGGAGAAACTGATGCGTGTATTTCTCACGGCCATTTCGGGTTTTTTGCTCGCCGCGTGCGGAACGGCGCCGGAAGCGAGCCCGACGAGAGATTTGGGCCGTGTGGATCTGGTGGCGAATGCTCCAGAAGGGCCTCTCGCACTGTCATCCTATCCGACGCATTACGAGCTCGATCTCACGCTCGATCCGCGTGAATCGCGCTTTGGCGGCACGGTGACCATCACATTGCGCCTCAGCGAGCGATCCTCAGGTCTCTACTTGCATGGGCGCGGGCTCGATGTGACGCGCATTCAGTCGCGCGTCGGCGATGCGGCGCCCGTGAATGGAACCTGGACGGAAGTGTTAGAGTCAGGCGTCGCCTGGGTCGATTTTGGACAAGCCGTTGCGCCCGGACTTATGGTTTTGGAGATCGATTATAACACGGCCTTTGACGCCAATTTGTCGGGTCTGTTCAAAGTGACCGAGCAAGGCGATGCTTATGCGTTGGCAAAATCAGAGAGCATCCAAGCCCGCCGATTCATGCCGGGCTTTGACCAACCGGCGTTCAAGGCGCCGTTTGACATCACGCTGACGATTCCGGAAACAGACTCGGCCATCAGCAACGCGCCCGAGGCGTCTGTGACACCCCTCGGCAATGGGCTGAAACGGGTGGCGTTTGAAACGACCCGCCCGCTTCCCACCTATTTATTGTCCCTCGCTGTCGGCAGTTTCGATGTGGTCGACGCGGGAATGATCCCGCCAAACAGGGTCCGGCCAGAGTCGATTCCCCTGCGTGGCTTTGCGCGCCGGGGGAAAGGCGAAGAACTCGCTTTAGCCCTGGAAACCGCGCCAGAACTGGTGCGCATTTTCGAAGAGGCTCTGGAACAGCCCTATCCTTACAAGAAGCTCGATATTGTCGCTGCGCCGCAATGGCCGTCAGGCGCAACAGAGCTCGCGGCGGCAATCACCTATCGCGAAAGTCGTATTCTCGCGGGCGATGATATTGGGCCCGCTGCGCGCAGGGGATTGCTTGCGATTCATGCCCATGAAGTCGCCCATATGTGGTTTGGGAATCTCGTCACGCCGCCATGGTGGGATGATCTTTGGTTGAAAGAAGGGTTTGCCAGTTGGGGTGAAGGGGCAAGTCTGTCAGAGCTCTATCCAGGCGAGGGCTTTGAGCTGGATGCCATTGTCGATGGCATCAGCGCCATGGATCTGGACAGCCTGGCAACCGCCCGCGCCGTTCGCGAACCCATCGCGCTGAACCGGAATGTCCGCAATGCTTATGATTCCATCACCTATAATAAGGGGCTTGCCATTATTGGGATGGTCGACGCCTATTTTGGAGCCGACACGTTTCGGCCCGCGCTCGGGCGTTATGTCGAAGCTTACGAAGACGGCGTCGCAGGCAGCCCGGAATTCTTTGACATTATTGGCGAGGAAACCGGCGAGCCTGAGCTGACAACAGCCTTCCGGAGCTTCGTGGAGCAGCAAGGACTTCCCCTTGTGAGCGCGCGCCTGAACTGCCCACAAGACGGTTCGATCCGTGCGCGTTTTGATCAGGATCGGTATGCGCCGATTGGCTCACGGCTGCATGACATGCAAACACCGGAATGGACCATTCCAATGTGCGTGAAGATTGGATCCGCGGATGGCGTTCAGCGGCGTTGTTTCATGTTGGATAGCGGTGGTCAGGAAGACCTAATCCAGGAGGGGGATGTGACCCAGGCCTGTCCTCGATGGATCATGCCGAATGCGGATGGGGTTGGGTACTTTCGTTTCTCCCTCGATTTTGAAGCCTGGCAAAGTCTCGGTCGCGCATTCGATGAATTTGAGGCGGGCGAGAAGCTGGCCATTCTCGACAGTGCCGGCGCCGAGTTTGCCGCGGGCCGCCTGGATGTTCAAACCGTATGGCGGTTTATCGATGAGGCAGTCCGCGACGAGGAACGCCGCGTGGTTCAATCCGCGATCAAACAGGCGCGGCGCTTTGAGCGACTGTTATCGAATGATGACGCCGCGATGTCCGGATATCAGGCTGCGATTGTTGACGTCTTTCAATATCGCCTTGCCGAACTCGAACAAAATCGCGGAGATGATCCTGAACTTGAGATCATGAGATCGAGCCTGGAACAGTTTCTGATTATGAAAGGGCAAGATCCGGCATTGCGAAAGAGTCTCGCAGATGCGGCGGCCGCCTATATTGGCCTGGACGAGATCAGCTCCGATCGTTCCATCAGTACGGATGAGTATCTCACCGCCATGGCCACGGGCTTTCAAACCTATGGTGAACCGTTTTTGGACCGAATGCTCGCTGTGCGGGTTGCGTTTGACGATCCGGTATTCGAGCAAGCGATCGCTTACGCGATTGGCCAAAATCGAGACTCGGCTTTGTCCGCGCGTATTCTCGATCTTGCCTTGTCGAAAGAGCTTGGCACGCGGGAAGTGCTCACCATCGTGCAGGGCCAGATGCAGCAACCCGAGACGCAGGCCCTGACCTGGGCCTGGCTGAAAGAAAACCTGCCTCAATTTCTGAATTCAATTCCGCGCCAGCGCAAACGGTTCAGTCCCTCGCTGGCAGATTCCATGTGTTCGCTCGAGGTCAGAGATGAACTTTTGGAATTGTTCGAGCGCCATGGCGACTTGGCGCCCGGTCATGAACGCGCCTTGTTTCAAACCGTGGAGCGGATTGAACTGTGTGCCGCGCTCGAGAACAGCAAAGGCCGCGAGGCGCGGGCCTTCTTTTCGGAGCGCGATTAATCAGGCGTATCTTGTTCAGGGTCTTCCTGGCGCTCGCGCGTGCCAAAAATGGAGCCGAGCGCAGCATCCAGCAATTCCGCTTCCAGATCACGCTCTTCGGGCGCTGCTTCAGCGGGCTCTTCTTCAGACGGCACAGACGGGCTTGGACTTTGGCCCCCGACAATCCCGCCTATGATCCGCCCGGCGTCACCGCCGATCCGTTCACCCAATTCGCCGGCCGCCTGTTGACGGAGGCGCGAAGTCAACTCGGATTGGACGGCGCGAGAATCCAAACCGAACTGCACTTGTGACCAGTTGCCATAGACGCGCACGGGAATTGGAATATTGGCAAGTCCGATCGTCGAACCCGCCCCAGACGCGCTGAGGTCAACGCGCGGCGTCAGCTGCACATCCAGAGTTCTGGCGCCCAGATCGATGCTGCCGGCGCCAGTGATTCCAACGACCGGATTATCAATGCTCAGGTTCGAAATGCTCGCCACTCCATTGGTAAATTCCAGACTGCTGATAAAGGTCGAAAAATCCGTCTCGGCTTGGGGAGAGAAGGCATCTCGGAAGCTGGCCACCGTCAAATTCCCACTGCGCAGCAGATCGCTTAGATTGCTTGTGTCACGCACCAGTTTGGCGAGGTTTATGCCTTTCAAGGCGCCGCGATTGAGGTCGGATTCAAATCTGCCATCGAGCCCATTGACCAGTGCTTTCAGACTGTTGCCCTCCGAAGACAGATTGACGTGCACGTCGCCCAGTCCGGACAGGTTCTGAAACCCGGTCAATGCGGTCAACATGTCCTGAGCGGCGATGCTGCTCGCCAGCGCTTCAATTTGCAGTGTCGGGGTCGATCGCGATGCGTCCAGCACCAAATCCCCATACCACTCGCCTTGGAATACGCGAAAGCCGGGTTGATCGTCGTCCTGACGGAAAATCGCCGACAAACGTCCATCATCCACGCGGGTGTTCAACACAGCATCTGAGAGCGTGATCTGATCAATCAACACCTCTTGGGCCGCGATGGTGACGGTGGCATCCACCGCGCGCAAACCCGCGAGATCAAGCGGCGTGTCGTCCCAATCTTCGTTCAAGCTAGGTGTCTGATCTTGCTGTTGAGAGCCGCTGCCGAGGAATGGCGTCACATCGAGTTGATCCATGCTGAGGTCGGCCAGGATGCGAGGACGATTTCCGCGCAAGTCAGCGCCAATGCTGCCAGTGGCTTTGGTTTGATCCAGCGTGAGTTCGGCTCCGGTCAGGCTGGGGGCGAGCAGACTGCCGGTGGTGCGCCCTTTGATCGACAATGCGTTCAGAGACTCGCCTTCCGGGAGCACTGTGCCAAACGTTTCCAAGATGGCGCGAGGATTGTCGCTCGACAGATCCAGCATCCCATCCAGCGATTGGTCGCCTGCAAGTGAGAGGTCGCCGCTGAAATCAGTTTCCAAATCCGCGCCGCGTTGTTTCAGGGTGATCGCACTCAAGGCCGGTGAGGCCAGCGGGCCCGTCAGTTTCGCTGAGAAATCGACATCGCCGAGCAAAGTCAAAATCGGGATGATTGGATGGTTTGCTTTCAACAGGCGCTGAGCATCAGCGGCGTTCAGATCAACCGTTCCGTCAATACGCGGGGTCTCACCCAAGGCGATCAAACCCTCATATTCGAGCTTCAAGCCCGTAGCTTCCAATCGAAGCGTCGAAAAGTCGAGATTTGCAGTCTCCACGGGACCGGCAATTGTCCCTTTCGCGCGGACCGATTGAAGCGCGCTGACGACAATTGGAAGATCCTGAGGGCCAAGAAGGGTCAGGATCTGACCCAGTGTATCGGACTCCACTTCAAAAGCGCCGTCGAGCGTCGGTGCATCGCTCAGGGCGACGGCGCCATCATAGCTGACCTCGCCGAAAATGGTTCCCAGCCTGACATCGACATTAACGGGCTGATACGATGCCAGATCCTGCACCGTGTTCAAACGGATGCGATAATCAAAGGGCTGTCCATTGAGCCGCCCTTCTCCGCGCGAGGTGAGGGGTTGATCCAGCGCTTTCATCCGGGCTGAAGCGCTAAACTCGGTCAGGGCATATTGGTCACCCGTGACCGCATCGCGATAATAAACCGCCGCATTGGTCAGGGCTGCGCGGTCGATACCGGTGTCGAAAGCAGCCGTCTCATTGTCAGGATTTTGAGGCGCAAACTGCCAGTTTACGCGGCCATCTGCGAGCCGTTCCAAACGTATGGTCGCATCATCCAGCGTGATCTTGCCGACTTCGACGCGGCGTGACAGCAAGGGCCATAGTTTCACGCTTGCCTGCAGGCTGCCGGCCTCAATCATAATCGGCTCAGAGAACCCGTCCGGATTCGCGATCTCCGCGCCATCGATTCGCGCTGAAATGACCGGTAGAATTGACAGTTTCGGGTCGCCCCGCAACGTCACATCGCGGCCAAGCGCGTTCGTGGCAGCGGTCTCGATTTGCGCCTTATAGACGGAAGTCGGCACCAAAAATGGGACAATCACGGCCGCCGCGAATAAAATCGCGATCAAGGCGGCTAGGATGATCAATAGACGTTTCATGGGAGGAGAATGGCCTTTATTTGATGTATCGCCGCTGAATAGCTGCATCTGATGTCAAAGTCATGGCAATTGCGGCTTGACCGGGAATTTGTGCGCGTATAGATCACCCTCTCACCGCTTCGGCGGTGGCCCAATGCGCGGGTGTAGCTCAGTTGGTTAGAGTACCGGCCTGTCACGCCGGGGGTCGCGGGTTCGAGTCCCGTCACTCGCGCCATTTTTCAAATGAAAAATGCAATTATCTTATTGAAAACGTTAAGTTTTAAGGTTCGCCATGCCGTACCTTTTCCTGTTTGGCACGGAAATTGTGTAACAAATTGGGTACAAATTGTGCAACAGGATCTTCGTCGATGAGGTATGTTGTGGACGATACTTATTTGCAGCAACGCGGCCGAGTCTGGTGGTACTTCCGACGTGTGCCGAAAAAATATGCGCATCTCGATACAAGAGGAATGATCCGTCAAACGCTCGCAACGGCATCAATTGATGAAGCGAGATTTAGACGTGATGCTCTAGCCGAGGCGGACGAACTTTACTGGAGCTCGCTTATACTCGCTGACGATGCAGGGGGCGCAGAAGGACAAGAGCAATTAGATGCCGCTCGCAGGCGACACGCTTCGGCGTGCAAACGCTCCCTCGCTTCCGGATTTAAATATTTGACGGTCGATCAGCTCGCACAGGCCGAAAACATCGAAGAGACGTTTGAACGCCTGTTAGAGGTACGCGATCAGAGTTCTAACTCCGGTGAACCAAAGTCCAAAGTAGCTGAGGCGCTATTGGGCGGTGCGCCAGAACCGAATGAGACATCGATCAAGGTCTCTGAAGTTTTCTCACTTTATGTGAACGAGATTGCCTTCGATGAGCAGAAAAACAAATCAGACCGTCAGCGCTACTCTTGGGAAAAGACGAAGAGAACGTCTGTGAATTATTTCATCGACGTCGTCGGCGACGTCAGCATCGGCGATATCACGCGGGAGATGGCGTTGTCTTATCGATCCTGGTGGATTGAGCGAATGATTCCCGGAGACAGCGGCATTAAGCCAGCTAAAGCCAACACGGCCAATCGGCACATTGGCAATATGCGGAAGCTCTATGAGGACTATTATCGGCATATTGGGGACGAAGATCGATTAAATCCCTTCCGAAAAATGTTTTTCAAAGACGAGCAGCAAACACGCGTTCCTTCATTCGAAGATGATTTCGTTCGCGCCAAGATCTTAGTTCCGGGATTGTTTGATGGCCTCAACGACCAGCTCAAAAACATGATTTATGTGCTGATTGAAACCGGAGCTCGCCCAAGTGAAATTTGTAATCTCCGCCCAGAGCAAATTCGACTAAACGCAGATATCCCGCACTTGGAAATCAAGGCGATCGACCGCGAGCTCAAGACGGTGACATCGAAACGCGAAATCCCACTAGTTGGTGTTGCCCTGGAAGCCATGAAGAACTGCCCAGATGGATTTCCGCAATACGTTGACAAAGGCGAGCTCGTTTCGGCGAACCTGATGAAGGCGTTCCGCAATCGCAATCTGTTCCCTACGCCCGATCATGTTATCTACTCGTTCCGGCACGCTTTCGAAGATCGAATGTTGGAGGCTGAAATCGATTACGGATTGCGGTGCTATCTGATGGGGCACAAAAACAATCGACCGGACTATGGTAAGAAGGGTTCACTTGAGTATCGCCGCGATCAGTTACTGAAAATAACTCATCCATTTGACGAACAGATTTTCAACGGTGTCTCCGCCTAATTCGCTGTCGCGGCGCTTGTGAATTCAGGACCATTCTTAAACGGTCATCATCATTTGTACGCCGGGTGATTTCCTGGTCAAAACGTTTGAAGATTGGACGATATCGATCGCCGCAATGCTTTACGACGAGCGCAGCGATGCGGCGACCTTCCTCCAACTCTTCGATCGTCAGGGCCATAACCCACCTATTTATGTGTGCTATCGCGGAACTATTGAGGTTTTGATCGGTTCCAGACCATCACGCCTGTACCGGCTTCTTCATTTTCGAAGAAAGCGGCTCGGATCGGGGAGGCAAAACTCGGATCATCTAGTTTGACAGAGAGGTAGGCTTTTTCACCATCCGTGCTTTCCTGGCGCCAGGCTGCGCCGAGTTCAGCGCCGCCTGCATATATGCGAAAGTCCGGCGCATCGACATGCGCTTTCTTTGCGTTTGGAACAATCTGCGATTTGACGTTGATCGTCATTGTCCGGATCGTTCCGGTATATTTTCCATCCTTTTGGGTGAAGGTTCCAATCTGTGCCATTGGTCTAGTCTCCTTTATTGGCATGAAGTGCGCGGCGCGCACGTTTGAACCCGGCATCAGAGCCGAGAAAATTCTCCAGCATGGCCGGAATAAGCGTTTCGGGTTTTTCTAGCATTCCGTAAGTGGCGCCATAAATCTCTGCATAGTCGCGCAGGGCAGAGGCGAGTTCCGGCTCTACGGAAACACTTATCCGAACGGGTGTGCGGTCAGGCAGTTGGGCAAGTCTTAAGCTCATGACGGGCTCTCCGGTGTTGGTCGTAAAATGAGGTCGCGGGTGACAATCACGCGAACAGGCCAACCCGGCCGCACGCGTATGGTTGGCTGGATACCGAGATTGCGATCGACGATGCGTTGACCGGCTTCACTAATGGTGTCGGATGTTCCGCGTCGGATCGCGCGCTCTATGTCATCGTCACCATCATTGCCAATCTCACTTCCAATCCCCAGTAAGGTCGCGAGACCTGCAGCGAAGAAGACACGGTCCCAGTGATGGTCGGTTCGGTCAGACAGACCAGCATAGCCCTGGCGGTCTGCCCCTGGTTCACTGATTTGGATAGAGCTGCCATCAGTAAGTATGAGACGATCCCAAACCACAAGCGCGCGGTTTTGGCCGAAAGACACCTCGGATTGATAGCGCCCGATGAGTCTCGAGCCTTGTGGGATAAGCAAATGGTTGCCACTCACCGTATCGTAAACCGGCTGAGTCACTTGCGCGATGATCGCTCCCGGAAGATCAGAATTGATGCCCGTTATGAGGCTTGCCGGGATCATCGTGCCTGCCATGACCTGATATGGCGAGGCTGGATCTTGTAGGCGGTTTGGATTGTAGACATCACTATTTCCAGGCTCACTTGCAAAAGCGGTTTTACGAGATTGCAGATTTGGGTCAGCTGGCGCACCGAAGGTTGATGGAACGCCCGGTTGACCTGCCAGAGCGAGAAGCTCCGATCCGAGATCGAAAGCTGCCGAATTTTCTTGCGGCGCGCGGGCACTCGCCGCACCCGGCCGTGAGATTGATTGTAGTTGGAAAAAGACCGGTGCTTTGGCAGCTTCTTCGGCGAGCGCTGCTTCCCGCATGCGCCGAGCGCGAGCAGCTTCTTCGGCCGGGTTTGGCCGAAAATCATTTTCATAGCTTCTGATCAATTCCGGTTCCAAGCCAAGTTCTCGTTCAGCCGCCAGAATGGTCGAACCAAGATCCCCTGACATAGGCGGTCCAATCGGGATGGTCGGGGCAGGCCGCAAATCAGAATAGCTTGTCGGCAGCGCTGCAAGACCTTCAGGCTTCCTGGTATTGGTCGTATTGTAGAGTTCACGGCGCTCAGATTGATGGGCAGCCTTCGGCGGCTGCAATGCCACACTCATCGCGGTGAAGAGGCCGAGCACGCCAAGCCCCGCGCAAAAGATCAAAACTTTACGATTGATGCGTGTGGCTGGTCTTGGGTTGGAACGGATTTTCAGTCGTTCAGCGTGCTCGTCAAAAGGGACCGGTTCGCTCATAGTCTAGCCCCCAAACAGAGCCGCAAACCCGCTGCGCGCTCCACCCTTGGAAATCCGGACGACCGTTTGGGATTTAGTCCCAAGGCGAAGTTCAGCGACCTCAAAGAGCCTATCGACGATATAGTACTTGCCGCGCAAGCGATAATTGACGAGCTCTGCGTTGCCTTCGCTCCCAAGCACAAAGAGCGGCGGCAAGTCGGTGGTTTCGATATTGTCCGGCATCTGGATATAAACCTGACGCCCATCGTCGAACACGCGAACAGGTTTCCATGTCGGCCTGTCACCGGACAGGCGATAATCAAAATTGAGACCATCCAACGACAGGCCACGTTCAATCACGCTTGCCTCACTTGAAATGGCTTGCCGGTTTCGAGAGGTGAGTTCAGCAAGTTCATCGGAAGGATAGCGCCAGGACAGCGCCGCCATGTAACCGCTCGGGACCGACTCCAATTCCAGATGATATGTGCGCCGATCCGTAGCAATCATCAAATTGGTGCGAATATCTGCATTGATCGGTTTGACGAGTACGTGCGCGCGGGCATTGGGACCGGTGCCAGAAACAGTATCGCCTACAACCCATCGCACCGTGTCACCGGCAGAGATCGATACCAGAGTTTCACCGGATTGAAGCGCAATGTCTGATACCTGGCCGGGGCTCGCATAGAGCCGGTAAAGCGCGCCCTCCGTATACGGATAGACCTGGATGGCGTTCACATAACCATCGACTGAGGGTTCAATCAGCGCGCTCTTGCGGCCTTCATAAATGGCCTGTCGAGGCGAGACTTTAGGGGCATCGGTATTGCTCGTGATCTTCTTCATTTGACCGGGCAGGGGAAGGGGCACGGAGGTCTCCACAATCTCAACGGGCCGGTTGATCTCTTTTTCGACGATTGGGGTTGCAGCGACAAAGTCTGCCGGTTCGAACGGTTCGAGTTCAGTGGTGGTTGTGCAGGCAGACAGCATTACCAGTGCAGACGCAGAAAAGATAAGACGGGTCATTATTCAGTATCTCCTGTGACGAGGTCCTCGCCCCAATGGAGCTCATGGACATAAAGACCGAGCGGATTAGCGCGCAGCGTTTCCGCGTCGGTCGGGGTTTGAGAAATGATCGAGAAAAGGCCGGTAAATCTGGAGGCATCGGCGAGCGCCCCGTTTTCAAAAGTCTTTTCAATCCAGCGCGCCTGGAAACTGCCGTTCGATACGCGCACGACACTCACCACATCGACCGTTCGGGACCTTCGCCCTATATCGGCAAATGGATCATTGGAGCTTGCATATTCGTTGAGCGTCGTGGCCGCTCGGTCAGTGACGAACTGGTAAGCGCGTAGCCAGTTTTCGCGAACAACTACCGCGTCTGAACTGACACTTCTGACGTCGGAGATGAAATTGGCGAGATGATGCGCGATCTGAGCGTCCGACGGCGTATAAGTCCCTGCGGCAGGTCCAATGGCTAAGGCCGCGCCGGTCTCATCAACTTCGACAATATATGGCGTCACCGATGATTGGAGGCTGCGCCAAACCAATGCGCCAGACGTGACAAAGCAAAGGCCGAGACAGCCAATGGCGATTAATCGCCAATTCTTTGCCTGGACGCGGGCCGAACCAATGCGCTCATCCCAGACCTGGCCTGCCTTCTGATAAGGCGTTTCTGGATATGGGCTCGCCCCATAATCAGTCACTGATCGTTTAAACATCTATTCGTCCTTCGTGTTGAGCTGCGGGGCTGCGCCGCCGGATCCGCGGTCGCCGTCACGGACAGAGTGGACCGCCATGCTGCCGGCCTGGCTGACGCGTTGCTCAGTTTGAAATCTACGAGCCCAAGCCGTGGGCGCGTTTGAACTTGAAGCCGTGCCCGAAACACTCGAGCCACCTGTCGTTTCCCAAGCCTTTTGCGATCCGCTTTGATAAGCGCTTCGAATGCCGGAGAAGGGACGGCCTGCGAGGCGCCGCGTAGCGTCTCCGCCTGCGCGTGCGACCCCGGCTAATCCCGCTGCGGCGCCTGCAAAACCCTTTTTGCCCGATGCAACGGAGCCCATGACATAGGATGTCTTGGCCGCGCCCGCTATCGAGGCACCCGCTCGGACGGCCGACGAGACTCCGCCTGCCGCTGCGCGGACGCCCATGCCGCCCACGTAGGCGCCTGCTGAGGCGCCCGCGACCGTGCCTACCGCTGAGCCCGCGCCTAGCTGAGGCGCGCCAGTTATTAGACCGCTCGCAATACCAGGTGAGAAGATCCCCATCCAAAGGAAGACAAGTGCGGCAAGCACGGTGCCCATGACTTGCGCGAGCGTGACGTCAGCGCCGGTTCTAAATGCCGCTGTGACTGAGGCGAACAGGGTTGAACCAATCCCGATAATGACGGCTAAAACCATCAGCTTGACGCCGGACGTGATTACATTTCCAAGTACGCGCTCAGCAAGAAACGTGGTCTTATTCCAGAGCGCGAAGGGCACGAGAATAAAGCCCGCCAACGCGGTGAGCTTGAACTCCAGAATGGTGATGAAGAGCTGTATCGCGAGCACGAAGAAAGCGATGATGATCACCGCCCAGGCGACAAACATGATCACGATCATGATGAAGTTGTGAAAGAAGGAGATTGGTCCCAGCATGTCGCTGATCTCGGCCAACAGAGGCTGAGCCGCATCAAAGCCGACGCTTGCAATAAACCCAGGCCGGAGAAGATCAGCGGCTGTCATCGTCCCGCCGCCCGCCGTAACGCCAAGCTCGGCGAAACTGTCAAAGACAATGTTAGCGAGCAGGGCGAAGTTGCCGATGATGAAGGCGAAGAAGCCAACATAAAGGACTTTTTTGAGCAATCCGGCGATGACGTCGGTGTTGTGGCTCAGTGCCCAAAACAGACCCGCCAACGTTATGTCGATCGCGATGAGCGTCGTCGTCAAATAAGCGACATCGCCTGCCAACAAGCCAAAGCCGCTATCGATATAGGCAATAAAGGTTGCCAGGAATGTGTCGATGACGTCCATCAGTTGGACGCTCCCAGGAATGTTCTTGTCCGAGCGCGGCCTCGCTCAGCCTCAGCCAACTCGCGGGCGCGCTCTAGAGCCTCGGCCCGGTAATGAGCTGCCAAAATGGACTCAATCTGCATGAGCTGCTGAGCCTGCATCGCCTCAATCTGATTTCCGGCTTGCGCCGCTTCGAGCGCGCCTGCCGCAGACTGGCTACGATCAATCAGGTTTGAGATCGCGCTCGCATCAACTTGGTTGTCTTCCAGCGCAGCGCCAATGGTGACGAGAGAGTCGCGATAAGCGGTGCGCGATTGGAGCCAACGCCGCCGCGCATCTTGGAGCAGGATTTGAGAGTCCGGCGGCGTCGCACCATAGTCTTCCGGGTAGACCTCTTCGTACTCGCGTTCGACTTCATCGACGCCATATCCGATGCCTTCAGCCTGACGCATGAGATCGTAGATGCGCTGAATGCGATCTCGAATGATGGCTTCCGCCACATTCAAATCCAAGGATTGAAGATTACGGGCCATATTTTCCAGCATCTCAATCTCGTGTGTTAGCTGCTGGATTTGCTGATTTATCTCCTGAAGGCTGCGCACCGCGGTCAGAATGTTCTGCGTGTGATTGGCCGGGTCATAAACAATACCGCTCCCAAACTGGGCGCTCGCGGGCGGTGCAGTGATCACTGAGATTGGCAAAGCTGCGATTGCGGCGGAGATCAGAAAACGTTTCATTTGTGAGTCTCCTATTCGGCTGCGATGGCGTGGGATTGGAGGCCGGCATCTGCGCCGGGCCAGCGGTTCAGAATTTCCGCCGCCCAGGGCAGACCCTGTTCGATCAGCCAGCATTCCGCGAAGTCTTCAGCGCTCGTTTCAGCGGCCACGCGATCCATCAGCGCTTGGTCTGTCGGCGCTGAAGACCCGCAAATGGCAAGCGCAATTTGACCAAGGCCAAGTTCGAATAAGCGACACCCGAGCGGGGACTGGTAGTAGTAGTCTCGTTTGGGGGTGGCCTCAGCAATCAGCTCAATCTGACGGGTGTTCAGGCCAAACTGTTCATAAATGGCCTTGGTCTGCGGTTCCTGCGCGCGCTCATTCGGCAGAAAGATTCGGGTCGGGCAGCTTTCGATGAGCGCCGGGGCTATGGAAGAGCCCGCAATGTCCGCCAAGGATTGCGTCGCAAACACCACGGCAACGTTTTTCTTGCGAAGCGTCTTTAGCCATTCGCGAATGCGAGCGGCAAACATTGGATCATCCAAGAACAGCCAGGCTTCATCCAGAATCAGCAGAGTCGGCTTTCCATCAAAGCGGTCTTCAAGCCGGTGGAAGAGATAGGTGAGGACGGGGAGAGCTGCGCCCTTGGCATGCATCAGCTCTTCCATCTCAAAACAGACCGTATCGGCAAGCGTGAGGCTTTCTTGGTCAGCGTCGAGCAAGCGGCCGTGCGGGCCGTCCAGAGTGAAAGGGTGCAATGCCGATTTCAGGGTTTCGTTTTGCAATAGAAGCGCGAGACCGGTCAGTGTACGTTCCTGCTCTGGCGCACTCGCCAGCGATTGGATCGCATCCCAAAGCGCGGCTTTGAGCTCTGGCGTCATGGTGACACCTTCATTTTCGCAAAGCCCCGCCAGCCAGTCAGCTGCGAAACTTGCTCCCAGTTCAGTGTCTATTTCTTTTAGCGGCTGCAGACTTGGTGCATCGCCGCCGCCAAGATCAATGTGTGCGCCGCCCATGCAGAGGGTTGCAGCGCGCGCTGAACGACCTTTGTCAAAGATGAATACCTGGGCCCGTTCATAACGTTGCCATTGTAAGGCGAGCATGGAGAGCAAGACGGATTTGCCAGCGCCAGTTGGTCCGACGACGAGGCTATGTCCGACATCGCCAACATGCAGGTTCAATCGGAAAGGCGTTGTGCCATCCGTTTGCGCCTGGATAAGTGCTGGCGCAGAGAAATGATCATTGGTCGCTTCACCCGCCCAGACGGCGGAGAGCGGCACCATATGAGCAAGGTTCAGCGTGTGCAGAATGGGCTGGCGGACATTTGCGTACGCATGTCCTGGCAATGATCCGAGCCAGGCCTCAACCGCATTCAGCGTTTCTTTGATCGCCGTAAACCCGCGACCATTTATGATGCGCTCAGCGATGCGAAGATGCTCATCGACCATGCGAGCGTCTTCGTGTGCAACCGTGATCGTTGTTGTGACATAACCGAACGAAACCAGGTCGCTGCCAAGTTCCTGAAGAGCAGCGTCCGCATCGACCGCTTTATTGTCTGCATCATTATCAATGAGGGCGGCTTGCTCGTTGAACAGCGTTTCGCGCAGGACGGTGCCAACGGATTTTCGTTTGGCGAACCAATGACGGCGTTTCTTAGAAAGAATTTTTTCCGCGTCCGCCTTATCCATCGCAATAAAGCGCGTGGCCCAGCGATATGAAAACCCCTGACGGTTGAGCTCATCCAGAATGCCCGGAAGCGTGCTGGCCGGAAATCCTAGAATGGTCAGTGTTCGTAGGTGCGCTTCTCCAATCTTTGGTTCCAAACCGCCTGCGAAGGGTTCATCGGCTAAAGTCGCATCTAAGAAGACGGGAAGTTCAGGTGTCGCAACAGGGTGGCGTTTAGAAGACACCGTTGAATGCAAATATGTAAGCGTCTCATCATCACTGAGGGGGTGTATCTCCGCGAGGCAGGTGCTCAGTAGGTCAAAAACTCTCGCGGCGTGTTGCTGGAACGTCTCCATCCGTTGACGCCAACCTTCCGCTTCGATCGTATCAGGCCGCGTGATGAGCGCTTTTTCAGCTTTGCCTGTCGCATCGGCTGGCGGAAGCCAGAGCAGCGTCAGGTAGTAATTGCTCTGAAATCGAGTTCCTGCTTCCTCTGCCTGCAGCGCGCGTTCTTCATCGACCAGCCAGGCGGCTGCATTTGGAAACTCAGACTCTGGATAGTCATGGACTTCAGAGCGCTGGGCTTCAAAGAACAGCGCCCAGCCCGACCCAAATCGGCGCAGCACATTGTTGACCCGCGCCATGGTCGAGACGAGTTCTTCTTTAGTGCTGCTCTCGAGATCGGGACCACGATACCGAAATGTTGTCTGAAAGCTGCCATCCTTGTTGAGCACCACACCCGGCGCGACCAAACACGCCCAGGGCAGATAGTCAGCAAGCAGTTTTGGGGGGTCAGAATATTCTTGCAAATTCAGCATTTCAGATACTCCTTGTGTCGCATGGACCGAATAGTGACGGTCATGAAATCGGGGTCGTGACGGGCCATGAACACGACTGCTGAGTGGCCAAGCACCCAAAGGAGGAGTCCGGGGATCCAAAGCCTGAGGCCGAGGGCAAGAGCCGCCGCCAGTGTGCCGATGGCAATGGCGGCGCTTCTAGGCGCGCCCGCCATCAGGATTGGCTCCGTCAAAGATCGATGCAGGGGGATTTCGTAACCGTCAGCCATGTCTAGATCAGCGCGCCGCCGCCAAAGCTGAAAAAGGTCAGGAAGAAGCTTGTTGCAGCAAATGCGATCGATAGTCCGAACACGATCTGGATCAGTTTGCGCATTCCGCCCGACGTCTCGCCAAAGGCCAGCATCAAACCGGTCAATGTTATGATAATTACCGCAACAATGCGGGCGACCGGCCCTTCGATCGATTGCAGGATCTGATCAAGCGGGCCTTCCCAAGGCATGCCAGAACCCGCGGCATACGCTGGCGCTGCGAGTAGGGCGGCGCCCCCGAGCGCCAGCACGGTTCGAATAGTCGACTTAGAAGTCATGACGTTTGTCCTTCTGTGACAAGTGAAAGAGAGCGAGAGACCAGCGGCTGGGTGACGTAGTCGCCGCCATCAAATTCCAGGACACGCACGACATCCTCGACGCGGCGATTTCCATCTGCGCGGCTCATAAAGACCACTACATTGACTGCGCCTGCGATGAGATCGAAAGGCACATGGCGCGTGGCTTCCATGGTGAGTTGTTCCAGGCGCTGAAGCGCGCCGTGCGCAGAGTTTGCATGCAGTGTCGTGATGCCGCCTGGGTGACCGGTGTTCCACGCTTTTAAAAGATCGAGCGCTTCGCCGCCGCGAACCTCGCCGACGATGATCCGGTCGGGACGCAAGCGAAGCGTTGAGCGAACTAGATCCTGAAGCGAAGTATTCCCGTGATGGGTTCTGAGTTGAACTTTGTTCGGCGCGAGGCAATTTAGCTCGCGCGTGTCTTCAAGAATGACAACGCGGTCCTGCTCGAAAGCTGATTCAGCGAGAAGCGCATTTGTAAAAGTGGTTTTTCCCGAGGAGGTTCCACCCGCAATCACGATATTATCCCGCCGGTCTATAGCGGCACGGAGCGCCGCAGCAAGCGCTGGCGAGAGCGCGCCTTGATCGACATAATCATCGAGCGAGAATGGGCTCGTCGCGGGTTTGCGGATGGAAAAACAAGGCGCTGTAGCGACAGGCGGAAGCAGCCCTTCAAAACGCTCGCCGCTGCTCGGAAGTTCGGCAGAGACGATGGAGGAGGAGATTTTGAAGCGTGCGTCCCCAGCGCCTGCCGCCACGAGGCGAATGACCCGCTCGCGCGCTGCAGCGTCCAGAGAAGCTTTTGTGACGACAATTCCCATGCCTGCTTTTTCAACCCAAACAGATCCGTCCGGATTGGCCATGACCTCAATCGTCTTTGGGTCTTCTAGCGCCTCGCGAACCGTCTGACAGAACGCCGTTCGCAGCATCGCTGTGCGACGCGCTTTGGTTTCTTGCATTGTGTCCGGCGTGGACATGGGGCTGCTCCTGACGCGGGTTTTCGACCTCAGAAACTTGAGCGATTGAGCGCGCTGGCGGAATTCTAAATGGCGGCAATCTCGCGCAAATCTCGGCAAGTCTTGGCAACGTACGGCAAGGGCTCGCAAAAGCTCGCAAAACGGCGCTTTCTGATGTTCCAAACAGAAAATGCCGCGCCGTACGTCTGGTATGGTTTTGAATTCGAAACAGATTTCCCCAAAGTGCGAAGTCAATGACCAAAGGCGAATTCTGATGCAGTTTTGGTTAACTCAAGAGATTTGGCACACGAGTTGCCTCAGTTCGGGGTAGAATTGTGGGGACTAATAATGAAAAAATTCACACTCGAAGAAAACAGCGTCACCAAACGCTATTCTTATCTTTGGCGAATGATGAACGACCGTTGGGCCTGGGAATATCAACGGCGCAACCCGGACTATCGCGAAGATGCCAAGACCATGTCGCCAGATGACATCTCTGAGATGGAGGTTTGCCATAGTATCAAAGTTTACAAGTCGCGCGTGTCACAATCTGTCGCCGAGCGATGGGGGCTGATCATGATGGTCGACCCGGATCTGGGCGCCATCGAAGCCAATGCTGTTTGGACAAAGGAAGCCTATCCGGATCAGGTTGCGATCAATGTCGTACCGCGCGCGAAAGGCGAGACTTGCGAAATCTATGACAAAAGCGTGGAGCTCTGCCAGATTTCGCATTTCACCGACTCCGTGGGTCGAGAGTTTCTGATCACGCGCGGCAATGGCTGCCTCTTTCAAGCGCGGTGCAGAGGACTTTCCCTATTGGGGATGGAGCCAGTTAAAATGGAACTCAGCATGCCGGACTTCGAAAGCTACCAGCGAAAAGCCAAGGCCCACGAGGAAGGGATGCGCGTCTTTGGCAATGACCCAGCAGCCGAAACACCAAAATGGACCAAGCGTACTCAAATTCTAAGAGATGGTCTGATTGCGCTCGACTGCCTAGAACTCGGCATGTCGCGCAAGGAGATCGCCAATGTTCTTTATGGCTCCGAACGCGTCGCGGATGAGTGGGAGAGCGGGCGTATGCGTGACTCTGTCAATTATCTGATTTCACGAGCCACGGGGCTCCGAGATGGCGGCTTTCGAATCGAATTGCTGGGTAGCCACCTTGGACCGGGCAGGCAGGCTGCGTAACCGGAATTGGCAACATATTAGAGCCTCGAACGTCGCTGCGACTCATGCCTTATGGTCAAGTCATGAGCCAGAGATTGCCGTTCAAACTAACCGAGGAAACGGTACGAGATGCCGGGCTGAGGCCCGACGATGTCGGATATTGGTGCCTATTGGTTGATGGCTGCTATCATCTCTTTGAGCGCGAAGACCAGGCGCTGCAGGCCTATGAAAAGCTAAAATACGGCGTGCTCGTGCGCTGACACCTTTAAATAGTCGGTACTCGATCATGCGCCGATCCTCTTGCTTTTTCGCCTTTTGAGCGGGGGAAGGAGGACGGCCAATCTGCCCCCGGGCGGCCGCGCTACAAGCGCTTTGGTCCTTTGTCCGTCTGAATAATCCACTTCATCATACCAAAACGCTTGCACCCCGACCTGTAAGCCCGGCGGCGCCATGGCCTTTCCACCTCCCAATCCTGCTCCTGTGGGTAAATTTTAGACAGAAAAGGTTTGTTACATCATGAGCCGGTCGCAAAATGTGTTTGCCAGCCTCGGGCCAAGACCCCGCACGACTTTAGTCATTTGCAACGGCCACGTCGCAGAAATCTGGGTGAATGGCCGTGCGCCAATCATTACAATTCGAGATTATGACGAAGGCGAAACCGACCACGCGCCAATGCGAGACCAGGATGGTTTTGCCTTCTCTCACATCAACTGGAATGCACCAGCATGGACGCTAGGCCTGTCTCTCCAATGTCGGTGCTTGGATTAGCAACGGATAGATTCGGTTTAGCCAACATCACCATCTGGTCGCTTCAATCTGCCTACCTCGCGTCTTCAGAGTAAACGAGGAAACCCCAGCGCTCCTAACACTACTACCGTCGTTGAACTCCCAAGGTGACCCCAACTTTTGAGCTCGATTTTCTATTCATAAGCGGCACCCAAAGCGCTTCGTTCTCGTCTTCTTGCCGTGTGACCTGACCGTCATCTGCTCGTCTTGAAACCGCTCCATCCAAGAAATATCCCCGCTGCTTCGCAGCTCCTCGCGGGGCATATTTCTTGGATGGAGCGGTGCTCCACGTCGTTTCGCCCGCTTCGCGGTTCGAGCCGCTCAAATGCCGGCCTGATGGTCCGGCGTCGACGGGGACGAAGGGTCTTCGGGCGACAGCCAAAGAAACGAAAAGGAGTATACTTATGGCGAATGCACTTGGATATGTCAGCGAGACGAAATCAGGGTTCGAAGGCGCACTGGCAATGATGAACCTGTCGGCCTCAATTCGGATCGAAAAGAACAGTGAAAAAGAAGGTGAAGGCCAACCCGATTATCGCGTCTACGCCGGAGAAACGAGTACAGAGATTGGTGGCGGCTGGGTCAGAAAGGCTAAGGGTTCAGGCCGCGACTATGTCTCAATCACGCTCGCAGATCCGCAAATTGGACCAAGAAAAATCTTTGCAAATCTCGCCCCGGTAAAGGGTCAAAACGGTCGGCACGTCATCCTCTGGAACCCTCGTGACTAAAGCGGAAACTTAGAAAATATTGAGCCGCGGTGGAGCGATCCATCGCGGCTCTTGGCGTTGTACTCTTATGGTTAACCCCTCCAAGGAAAATCACGACAAGCGATTTTTCCTCTATAAATTAGGACTCTAGCTTGGCACCTTCATCGTCAGAAACCTAAGAATAAGGGGAAACTGATGGCGAAGAGGAAGTTCAAACCTAAGAGAAAAAATCCGGCTGAATGGCTCACGCCGCACGAGGCAGCGGCATATCTGGAACTGTCTTACAGCACACTCGCGCATTACAGAAGTCAGGGCGGTGGGCCGATTTTCTACAAGTTTGGATGGCGTGTTGCCTACGCTGAGCCGGACCTGATTGCATGGCAGAACGGTCAACGCTGGTCGTCGACGTCTAACAAGTTGAAAGACTAAAAAATGCGGATCGGTGTCGCGATTCTGGCCATTGCAGCGGCTAGCGTTTGTTTGCTGAATTTGGTCTGGAATCCAAACGAAAAGCTCATTTGGAATCGCACGCAAAGCGCTCCTATCGGACTATATTGGCTGAGCGATGGCCCATATAAACGGGGTGATTGGGTCATCGTCTCAGCGAAAAGCGCTGATGCGGAATGGGCTGAAAATCAAGGATATGTTGGTCGGGATTGGCCGATTCTCAAGCGAGTTTCCGCGGTCTCAGGCGACACTATTTGTCGCCGTCAAACGGTTGTAGCGATCAATGGTGAACGCGTGGGTGTCGCTAATTTAAGTGACAAGGCAGGGCGGGAGTTACCGCGCTGGTCAGGATGCGTCGCCTTGAAAGCGGATCAAGTATTCTTAATGAACAAGCATCCTGACAGTCTCGATGGGCGGTATTTTGGGCCCACGCAGAAAGACGACCTTATGGGCCGTGCCCATAAGGTCGAGCTTTTCTCAAGGCACGGTAGCGCTGATAGGACGATCTCAGAGGAATGATGGGAAACATGAAGCGAATCCGAACGGGCAAGATAAAAGCTCATGCACCAAGAGGCGCCTAAATCGTTGTCTGCACATCTTTTTTTTGGCGCCCTTTGCGCTGACTTGCGGTGCACAGAAATTGTCGTCGATATTGCGCTCGATTTGGAAGGCGTCGTTCTATGACGACCGAAGACCTCTTCACGCCGCGCCTCGGCAAAATCCGAGATCGCGGCGCCGCAGCCGGAACGCGCCTTCGAAAGCGCGCGACGAGCACAGTCAAACAGCTCGCGCTGTCAGGAAAGAAGTCGTCATTCACAGGCACTCGGCTTGGGCGTGGGAAAGCCTCGTCAATGCAGGCCAATTTAGCAATCCAAAGATACGCCAGTGCCAGACTACGCCGCGTGGTGACCAAGTCCCATATCGCAAAGCCTGGAAAAATTGTCGGTGCTGCGGTGTTTTCTAAACACATCAACTACCTGCAACGTGACGGAGTGGAGCGGGACGGTGGCGGCGGCGAGCTGTACACCCGCGAAGGTCACGAAGCTGATGCAAGTGCGTTCGCCAAACGCAGCCAGACAGACCGCCGCCAATTTCGCTTCATTGTTTCTCCGGAAGATGCGTCGCAGATCCAGGATCTAAAAGCCTATACGCGCGAGCTTATGACAATCTTGGAGCGTGACCTCGGAACTCGGCTCGATTGGGTGGCAGTGGACCACCATAATACGGGGCGCAGTCACACCCACATCGTGGTGCGGGGGAAGGATGCTTCCCGCAAGGATCTCGTTATCGCTCCCGACTATATCGGTCGAGGATTTCGAAAACGCGCTTCGATGCTCGCAACTGAAATGCTCGGACCGCGCCGCGATTTGGAAATTTTGCGCCAGCGTGCGCGAGAGACGGAACAAGAGCGGTTCACAAGTCTTGATCGACAGCTTGTCGGCGTTCAAGAAAATGGCCTGGTCGTGATTGAACCAGCATCGATTACTAAAGATCGGTTTGAACGCGACATGAGATTGCAGCGTTTGAAGCATCTTGAGAAACTGCGGTTAGCTGAAAAGCGATCGAATTCTGAGTGGCGCCTTCAACCTGGCTGGACCGAGGCGCTCAAAGCGATGGGAAAACGCGGAGATATCATCAAAGCGATCGCCGCGGGAGGGGAGCCAGGACATATTCCAGAGAATGTAAGATTTATCGAGGAGCGACCGGCGAGCGCCCCTCCATTGACCGGAGTGGTTTTCCGGCAGGGGCCGAGCGATGAATTGCGTGATACGCGTTTCTTGCTTGTGCGCGATTTTGACGGGCATATGTGGCACGTCGCGGCCGGTGAGATGAAGAATGGTCCCTTGCCTCCGCGCGGGGCAATTGTCGAACTTGCGGCAATCAAGAACGAGCCTAGGCAATCAGACCGCAAAATCGCTGAGATTGCTGAGCGTTCCGGCGGCCTCTACTCGGATGCCTTACACGCCGCATATGACCCCACCTCAAGCGCCGCCTATCGCCTCGCTCACAAACGGCGGCTTGAAAGACTGCGGCGAGCGGGAATTGCTGAGCGTATGAAAGATGGACGTTGGAGGGTGGAGCGAGACTTTCTAGAGCGCGCCGCCTCGCACGACGCCGCGCAGGGCGCGGCGCAAATCAATGTGAAGTCATGGATCTCATTAAAGGCGCAGGTTCAAGCGCAGGGCGAAACTTGGCTGGATCAGATGGGCGCCAGCGACCTAGCCTCTTTCAAGGACAGCACGGTCCAAGATGCGAAAGTAAAACGAAAACAATTTCTCCGCGACAATGGACGCCTGACCTTGGATGAGACCGAGCTCAACGCTTCAACGCGAAAGCAAATGAATGTCGCGGAATTTCGTGACATCGAAATGATTGAGGCCAATCGATCCGGTCGCATGCCGCACCGACTAAAAAACGCATCCTCATTTGAAGGCGAGTTTGAACGCACATTTAACGTGGGGCAGGGGCGCTTCGTGCTCATTGGGAACGCCAAAGAATTTGCCATTGTGCCGTGGCGGCGAGAGATCGAGCGTTATCGCGGGCAAACCCTGTCTGTTGAGGTACGTAAACAGGGAATTTCCTGGACTTTGCCTGGGCGGCGAACCCGCGGGCTGTCGCGATAAAAATGTGTTGCAGGCTTTTGCCGCCATTCACAATGGCGGTCAGCGAGCGGCTTCGGCAAAGTGTCAGCGTTTTATTGAGAGGCAAATAACGCGATGTCGCCGTCCAAAATTCTGATTGGTCAGTTTACAATTGTTCTTTCAATTATTGTGACCTCAATCTGGAGTGCTACTCAATGGGCGGCTCATTCATTGGATTATCAACCCGCGCTCGGTGTCGCTTGGTTTGAATTACAAGGCGTACCCATCTACAAACCGTGGCGCATTTTCCAATGGTGGTATGCCTACGAGGCTTACGCACCAGATGTGTTCGCAATCGCAGGCGCGATGGCAACTAGCGGCGGGATTATCGGGATTATTGCCGCCGTCATAGGGTCTATTTGGCGCTCGCGTTGGGAGAAACGCGTTACAACTTATGGCTCGGCCCGCTGGGCTGACGCCTGCGATATTACAAAAGAAGGCCTCCTAAAACCTGAAGGTGTATTTCTTGGTCGATGGCGAAACAAATATCTACGGCACGATGGGCCTGAACATGTCCTTGGCGTAGCGCCAACAAGATCTGGAAAAGGTGTCGGCCTCGTTGTACCGACGCTCCTCTCATGGACAGGCAGCGCAGTTGTCCATGACATCAAAGGAGAGAATTGGCAGCTGACCTCAGGTTGGCGAAACCAATTCAGTCATTGCTACAAGTTCAATCCGGCCGATCAGAACTCTGCTCGGTTTAACCCATTGGCCGAGGTTCGTCTTGGCGCATCCGAAGTGCGGGATGTTCAGAACATTGCCGACATCCTGATCGACCCGGAAGGTTCACTAAAGTCTCGAGACCATTGGGACAAAACCGCATATGCTTTGCTTGTCGGCGTGATCATGCACGTTCTCTACGCCGAAGAGGACAAGACACTTTCAGGCTGCGTTCGGTTTCTTTCTGATCCATCGCGTACCATCAAGGACACGGTCAACTTGATGAAGACGACACCGCACTTACCGTGTGGCGGAACGCATCCGAGTGTGCTGCAGGCAGCGGGCGAGCTGGCTAAGAAAACTGACAACGAAGCCTCCGGGGTTCTTTCGACCGCCATCAGTCTTTTGACTTTGTATCGAGATCCAGTTGTCGCCCAGGCGACATCAACAAGCGATTGGCGCATAGAGGACTTCTTGCATGCTGAGCGTCCTGTTTCCGTTTACCTATCCATTCCGCCTTCGGACATCTCGCGCACCAAACCCCTTATACGACTTATGCTCAATCAAATCGCTCGGCGGTTGACCGAGCACCTGCCTAGTAAAAACACGCGCAAAGTCCTTTTAATGTTGGACGAGTTCCCAGCGCTCGGGAGATTAGATTTCTTCGAAGAAGCGCTCGCCTTTATGGCTGGGTATGGGGTGCGTGCCTATCTGATCGCTCAATCGCTGAACCAAATCGAAAAGGCATACGGCCCGGCCCATTCTATCTTAGACAATTGCCATATTCGTATAGCGTTCGGCACGAATGATGAGCGCACCGCCAGGAGGTTTTCAGACGCACTCGGCACCAAGACAGAGCTTCGATCTCAAAAGAACTATACTGGGCATCGCTTGGCACCATGGCTCAGCCATATGATGGTGGCTCGGCAGGAAACCCAGCGCCCCCTCATGACGCCCGGGGAGATCATGCAAATGCCAAGGGCTTCGCAGGTTGTGATGATCTCAGGCGTGCCGCCGATTGAATGCAAAAAAATTCGATACTTCGAAGATCGGAACTTCCAGCAACGCGTCCAGGCCCCGCCGGCCCACTCAGGTCGATCCGTGATCAAAGGAGAGCAGGGCATAGCAGCTGATAGTGAATCATCCGCGTCAACCACCCACGCACCGGAGGGCACCAATCGGGAGCACCACCCCGATTTCAAACAAGCCGAACCTGATCGTCCTTTAGAGCAGGAGGTCGTCTCTAAGATGGGAAAAGATGATGGGCCTGATGCGTCTTCAGATCAGAACTTGGAAACTGTTCGAAAGGCAGCAGCGCTGGATCGCACCGACCCAGGCCTTCTACCAAATATGTGAGAACCTATGTCTAAACCTCGCGCGAACCTGCGCCTATCAACCAAACTCCATGCGGAACTTTGCCGCCGCGCCGAATGTTATGGGCTGACGAAAACGGCGATACTTGAAGAGGCGCTGGAGCGCTACTTCAATCCTGAATGCGCACGACGCCTCGAAGAGCGAGTGATAGAAAGACTGGACCGTTTTGACGACCGGCTGGGAGGAGTCGAAAAAGATCTCGCGCTCTCGCTAGAAGCCTTTGGTCAATTTGTGTTTTATTGGCTCGCGCGCACCGATCCCTTGCCAGATGGAGAACGGGAGGCCGCGCAGGCGCTCGCGGAACGCAGGTTCGAGTTCTTTATAGGGCAAGTTACGCGGCAATTGGTAAGTGATAGTCGATGGGCCCCTGTCGCGAGAATGGACGAGATGTAAGCGATTTTCGAGGGGTGCATTTTAATGCTCGTTCCTTAAAGCGGACATAACCGAACCGCTGATTCATCTTAGAAGCGAGCGTTAGAAATCGTTAGAAGAGCCGGCCTTTGGGAAGGTTGAACTCGGCCCTTGGCGACTAAAATCAGGCATTCGCATCCGTGGAATTACCGCTACACATCAGATGGTAATCGTTCCGCAAGTTTCCGAAATTGTCCAAGTTGACACGTCATCCTCAAAAGCAATCTAATCTGTATCAAAGACGCTAACCGGGTGCGCTGTCTAAATACTTCGCCCGCTCAATTAGCATGGCATGGAGTTTTTCAGCTAATCCGTCACCCTTAATGTGGATTCCGATTTCATCCAATGGATTGTCGCTGGAAGCGCTTTGCGACCCCCAATTGAAGCTCGTTACGACAAGGTCATCATTGTCCCAGAGTAGTATTTTCGCGTGCAACATCGGGGAATTTCGAGCTGGGCTTCCGATATGAACTTTGTCCGAAAGCCGCTCTTTTTCCGCTCTCGTATGCCTTTTCTTGACCGGACCTGCTGGGACCGAAAAGAAGGCTCGGACGTCTTCGATTCGCTCCCCGGCAGACTGAGCAGGGTCCAGCAGATTCGAAACCATCGGAGCACCCAATTTATGGGTCACGCAAACGAAACGATGTTCAGCTTCGTCGTGGGCTACGCGACGCAAAAGCGGCAAGTGGTCGGGCGCGCCGAGCAATGTCGCTTGCGCTAATATCTTTTCGTTTTCTCCATTCGGCGTCAAAAGTCGCGGTCGCGCTCTATTCAGGGCAAACTCCATCGCCTGTATATGATCTCTCGAACCACGAGCACTTGGAACAAGCGATGTTATCGCTTTCAAGGTTTCCAAACATTTGGCCACCATCACGTCGTTCCGCAATTCGACGGAGAGCTCATGCGCGAGGAATGGAGACTGCAGCCAATTGCATGACCCAATCAGCGCCACTCCACTATCAGCGCCATCATCTGCGATGAGCAGTTTGGCATGGCTGTGCATGGTCTCTAATGGCGCCATAACGGTTCCGCCCGTTTTTCGAAGCCTCCGCGACAATGCCTGCAGCGCATCAACATGTTTTCCGTCTTCATCCAAGGAGGACCCCAGGAACAAATGTACTCGCACTCCGCGCTCGCAAGCCCTCTCCAGTGCAGCCCAAACTGCATCTTGTCCTTGCGGCGCTTTCGGATCGTCTTGCCGAGCGACGAATGTCGAGAGCACGAAAATATCGGAACGCGCTTTATCAACCACGTCGACGATTTTCTTCAGGTGCTCTGAGCCTCCAAAAATGAATTGATCCGGAGAGATCGACAGCTCAACCGTCGCGCCAATACTCGGGGGCGCTAAATCACGCTTCGAGTTTAGTTTCGGGGTGTTTCTAGACTTCGCCAAATCCACCGTCTGCTTGCGTAAATCATCAGACGCCCCCTCCGGCAGGATTCCATCTCTCGCCTTGGCAAGATCAATCTCGACATACCGCCTGTCCGTGAACGTCTTAAGATTGCGAACACCGGCAAATGTTTCTCCTGGGCGCAAACTCTTTGAGAGTACATCCCGAGCCCGTTGCTGAATAGCGGTCTCAAGATCGTCAGCGTCATTGTTTGGAAATCCGATGACCAGTCGGTCCGATTGTGGCTGTGCATCTAACCCGATTAGCGTGACATCCTTGCTGCGGAAGACTGATTTACCCAACTTTTCAAAAACCAAATTGAGGCGGATGTCTCTGCGCTCATTTCGTTCCGGCAGCGGCCGCCCGGACATTATATGTGCGTCGGCCGCGGCGGTTATTGATATCGATGGATAGGGTTCCAGGCGCACCTCGATTAAGCCAAACCTCATCATTCGGTTCACGGCCGATTCCGCGATTTGCCTTTCAATCCGCAGCTTCCTTGCTATTTCGGAAGTCGTCGCCGGGGTCTCTCGGACGTTCAGTAATATCGCTTCTTCAATTGGGCTCCACCCCCAACTGCGTTCAATAATTGCTCGAGCACGATACCAAATTGCAGGAATCAAGAGTTTCACGACACCAGAACCCCACTATCGTCCAATTTGAGAATTGACGCCTCTTTCGGATCCGCCGCAAGTTCCTGAATCTGATCGAGCATTGACCCAAGAAAGCTCAAGGGTGTTTGTCGCTCGCCACCTGGATCATGCCCCTTAACAGCGTTCCTCAGGAATCGGGTGGAGGTCACTAGAACCAGTTTCTGTCGTGCTCGACTCAAAAGGACATTCATACGCCGCTTTCTACCCAGAAAGCCAAGAGCGTGTGGCCCAACCCGCTGATTGTTTCGTACAAAGCTCACAAACACCAAGTCAGCTTCGCCGCCCTGAAAACTGTCCACCGTTTGCACAAACTCCCCGTCGCGCTTGGGACTCACAAATCCAGAAACGCGACCAGTTTCTGGATCGATCAAACGCGAGATCAGGCCGCGAAGGTAATCACGTTGCGCCGCATACGGCGCTAAGATCACCAATGAGACCTCCTGGGCTCCGCCGGTAGGTCGCATTGATTTCAAGGCTTGTATTATGGCTTCCGCTTCCGATCGATTGCGCAGAGATGTTCGCACAGGCTCTTCAAATGCGCTCTTGCTCGTCTGGCTCAGAGACGGTGCATCAAGAACCACGATTGGAGCATCCATACCTGCTCTGGAACTGTCGATTAGATTTTCGCGCTCACTTACTCTTGGCGACGAATGAAGCTGGCCTTGGTAGAACGTTTCTGAAACGAGTTTGCAAATCGTAGGGTGCATGCGGCTTTGCTCGGTGAGCATCGACGTTCCGGATCGCGAATGTGTCAATGAGCGCGCTTCCGCGCGTTCGGCAATTTCTCGAAAGGGTTGTTCGAACCGAGCACCCGTTGCCAGCACATCTTCCAAAAATACCGGATCAGCGCGAATAGCTTCTAAGGATGCGCGGACTTCTTCTGGAAGCTCCGGGAAACTATTCAATAAGTCTAAGGCCTCCTCCAATAGAGCGGCTGCAGCGTCTGAGCGGTAAAAATGGTTTTTTCTTTCAGCATCGAACGGGGCGAGCTGATGGTGGTCTCCGATGAGCAACCTCCGGATTCCAAGCAGTAACGGCCCAACCAATTCCGGCCCACTCGCGCGTGCGGCCTCCTCCACGATCACCCAATCGAAGCGCTCCCCGGCGGCGATCATTTCTTCCACCGCAAACGAGTTCGCGGTGACGAGCGTAATATCTGCACTTCTCATTAAGAGGTGGTCCGTGTCGCGCAAAATCGCTTCGCTATCAAAGTCTGATTCAGGGCTTTGGCGGCTCAATATTTTGACGACGGATTTATACCGCTCCCCCAGAAAATCGTGACGCTCGCCCTCTGTAAATGTGCTTAGAATTGATCTGGACTTTTTGCGAAGCCCCGTCTCATCAGGGTTGCCTTGTGGACGCTCCACACGGACAATTATGAAGTCATCATCCGAGAAATAGTCATTTAAATTTCGCTCCATGTCAGCAAGCACATCATGGTTTTGGGCCGTGATCAGTATCCGCGCATGCCTTGATTTTCCTAAGATACTTCCAACGAGCCGCGAGACGAGAAAGGACTTTCCGACGCCGGGTGGGCCAACCACCACATCTATAGAATTTCCGCGTTTAATCGCTTCCCACGCCTCTTTTTTGGAGAGATCTAATTCGTTAGGCGCCTCACCAAGCGCCGCGGTGTTAATCACAGTATCGTCCAAAGCGACGCTTTCCGGATCGTTTAATGCAAGCAACAAGTCGAGGTTACCTTGCGCTGACACGATATAGCGTAGCCGCCTCAAGATCGCTGATTCGGCGCCGCGATCTCGGAAGGGCCTCAAGAATACGCTGTTGCTTTCAGGCCGATTTCCTTCAAACCGAAACCTATAGATCCGCCCTTGATCTCCAACCGCCGATTCGACAAAAACGAGGCGCGGCGCGCGCACACCTGGCAGCAGTGTATCAGAAACACTCAGTGTCCACTCTTCGCTCCCATCGTCTTTCGACAAGTCGCGCGCCAGTTTGGCCGCGGCAGCGGTTTCACCAAGTCGTTTGCGCCACGCATCACGATCAGGGTCATTGCGCGGAACCACCGTCACGAACCCAGGATCATCAGACGGCAATATTTCAACAGGATAATGTTTCAAGCGTTGAGAGAGCAGCGCAAAAGCCTCCACAAGGATCAAGGCGTGCCATTGTGCGGGCTCGCCTGAAAGTGAGGCAGAAGCAGGCTCTTTGTTTATGGAGGCCCATGTCAGCGCACCTGCTCCTGTCCGTAACACACGATCATGCGCTTCTCGTTTGGTGCCGGAAACGTGAAGCTGCACAGCTGTCTCATTGGCATAAAGCGCGAGATCGTTAGGTTTGCGGACGCTGACCCGACCGATTTTTCCGATCCGGCCATCTGCCGGGTCAATGTCGACATTATAAAAAGCGTTGTCTGTAAACACTCTCGCCTGGTTCGGGCGCTTGGGGGCATTGCCAATCAAAATAGTTCCAGAATTCAGATCTTCCTTTAAGAATTCCAACAAACCTTCAGTGTCATTAGCCGGTATTAGCCCGTTTGTTATGGATGGCAGATCACGCCGGATAACATGGCGTGCTGGCCAGAGGACCAATTCGTGCGCCCCACTGGAGCCGATCTGAGCCAGTTCGGAGCATAGATTGTCAATGATCCCCGCTATTGATGCGCCGTCGATGCGTTCAAATTGCGGAGGACGCCGCAAACGATCAAGTAAGCGTCGTTCGCTTGGCAACAGGAATGATCCACCAGCCTCACCCACTCCAAGCAGCGTCGCTGCAAGCTCACCCAGATCGCTCCAGTCCCGACTGACAGAAATTATCGCACCGGGCTTGAGTATGCCGACCGCAGCTGTTTCGACAGAACCGACATGAATTGAACCTTCGAAACCGCCGAGCTTGAGCTGAAGCGGCTCCATGCCTTCAACAATGATGGCGTCGCTACAAATCCCGCCATGTACAATGTCGGCAGAATGAAGATACCCCAAACCGCGGGCTAAGTTACCAATCTGCTGCCATATCGCCACGCGACCGGAGGGCAACCGACACACGGTCTTGAGGCGATCCAGGCTTCTAGATGGAAGCTGGCTAAGAGGCGTCCCCGAACTGTAAAACCTCAATCCAAACTCAGCATCGTCTTCAACCATATCCAACACTTCAACAAGCACGTCTCGGGCGGCATGCATGGCCAAAATGCCTTTCATGCGTCGCACAAGTTCCAAGAAAAGGCGTCTTAAGTCTTGATCAATATCCGATCCGGTCTTTCGGAAGAGATGAAGAAGATATGTCTCTCCGTCGTCTTTCCCGGTGACCGTCCACAGTTTTGATTGCCAGGCTAACCGCTCGCTGAGCGATCCTCCCTGTCCAAATTCGAACCTTTCATCTAGTTGTACGCTTTTGGACTTCGCTTCTTTGTGTTTATTCATTTGTTAAAGCTTACCTAGCTCAGAGACGAATCAAGCATTCATATGGCTAACTCTTACCTATAAATAGTGCTTCGCCCAAGCGGGCTGGCGATTAATAGCACTTGCGCCAAAGCGTCGATTAGCAACGGTAGGAGTGCTGTCCTTTCGCATTCCAATCGGATATTGGAAGTAGGGCTATTTTGGACCCATTCGAATGACGGAACGAAGCTGGAGAAGATTTCAACTGCCGGAGAAACTCACCTCCGGTTTAGCTCTGCCACACCTTCTAAACGACCTCGAGGCGTTAGTGTCATCGATGAACGATCTTGGAGTACAGACTAGCGGAACAAGGTTGCACCGCTACAATCGGTACCTGAATGCTGCCGCGGACGGCGATCCTATCGACCATGCTTCGTATTTTGCGGATTTGCCCGACGCGCACATCCACGATGAAGTCGATCTACGGCTGTACATCTTCAGGGAGGTTCATGAGCTGGTATGGATATGGAACGGCATCAAAGATAACGCTCCAATAGGTGCGACTAAAAAGCTTCAGAAGATCGTTGGGGGTCGCGACTTCACACCGTCGGACGAAGATAGCACCTCTAGAAATTACCAGTATGAGCTGAGAATTGCGAGCTACTTTTGTCGACGCAAATACAGCGTGGACGTGTCGCAGCAAACTGACATCGTCGCCACCTCCGCTAACGAAAGGTTCTTTGTCGAGTGTAAGCGTCTCTCAAGTGAAAAGCAGGTTGTTCCAAAACTAAATGATGCGGCTAAGCAGTTGAAAAAAGGTATGCCGCGTACCTCTAACACGTATGGCATCATTGCTTTGGATTTAACGCAGGTCGTCTATCCAGGAAGCAAATTTCCGGTCGGAGTGACCGCCACAGAATTGAAAGAGAGTATTCAAGCAAAATTGAAAGCAATTCCTTGTTCCTGGGCGCATTCAAGAACTGCGCAGAACAACAAACAGAACATTCTGATCTGGAAGCAAGTTCAAATCATGGGAATCGCCCGATACCCGTTCCAACCGATGACTAGGTTTTCAAATTTGTTTTTGCCATCACCATCGCTGTCTCGCAGAAAAAAAAGAGCCTTCCATAGGTTAGAGGAAGTCCTGCACTCGACAGATGGTGACGATCCTCGGATTGAACCCGATCGAACAATAACGCCTCGGCGGGGCGCGATCTTGGAAACCGGGACTAGGTTCGCATGGGATATGGATCTATTGAATGCATTCGCGTCGGATTTAATGCTGCCTAAGATCGAAAAGGATCATATTGTCCTAGAAGTTTGTATTCGTGAGGATGAATGGGAGCAGTTCTATATTGATGATCTCGCGATGGCGTTAGAAAATCTCACTCTTGAAGAACGCATTTCGATTAAAGGAAATCCAGAGCGCGCCATGACTGTACTGATGGCCGCGATGATTTACTGGCGTGATCCATACGACGTTCTGCCACCGATGAGCTGATGGGTGGAAGTCGTTGTCTGCTCTGTAGGACGTGCGAGTAGGTCAAGAAAAATGTGAAAGCAGGACTGGCAGAAAGTTACGACAAGTGGATTTGAGTATCTTCATATCATACGCACGCGAAGACGTCGATTTGAGCGATCGCGTTAAAGAGGTGATAGAAAGTCTAGGGATCAATTTTTTCCGCGATCTTGAGGGACTAACAGGAGGTGAGGATTGGAATCATCACATCTTGCAAATGGCCAGAGAAAGCAATTTTTTTGTGTTTTTGGCTTCAACATCCTCAATAGGAAAAAGCGGAATGATCGAGGAAGAGCTCGAGATTGCGAGAGCAAAACTAACACTGAACGAAGACTTCACGTTCTTCGTCATCCGCCTAGATGACACGCCGCTGCCGACCTGGATGACGCAAAGACAGTACGTGAGCATGGAAGATCCATTTTGTTTCCCAAAGCTGATTTCGTCACTCAACGCTCGCTTCGATAATCAAGATGAGCAGATAAAATCAGTCGGAGGCAACGCCTTTGTAAATCTCTTCCCACCAAGCACCAGGTACGAAACGGTTAGTTGCGACTACGCATACACAGTGCCTTCATTTGCCACCCTGAGAGAGCCACACCTGGACCGTGAGCTAAACTCCTTGCTCAGGGGAAAAATTTCCGAGCGAATTTTGACAATGCGCGGATTGGTCGAACCTGATCCTCCAACGTTTGCCGAGGTGAAGAATATGGTCGTTGTCGAGCCGATAGATGTTTTTCACTCTGCTCGCGCGATTGGGTTTTTGTTCGAACACTTTGCGCATTTTTCAGGAGCCGCTCATCCTCAGCATCATTTCTTCACATTAAACATTAGGCGCGCTCCTTGGGCGCTAATTACCCCATGCATTTTGGATGAAGACAAACAAGACTTTGTGCATCTGATCGTAGATCAACTCGAGCAATCTGAGGGCTTGTGGGACGACGGAGATCTCAGAGAGGATCTATTCGAGTTTGAGTTCGCCGATCATTTGATCGTCGGAGATGACAGCATTACAATAGCGTTTCCGGACTACGTAATTGCTCCTTATGCGCATGGCACAAGCCTTGTGAACTTCACAGATCCACGCTTGTTAGAGCTTATTGATTTGGACAACTGACCAAAAAATCGCTTCAGCAAATGCACAACCACCGACGAGTATTCAAGCCATTTGGGTTATGTCTTCTTTTGCTCGCCGTGCGGTCGACGCGGGAAGAACTTAATACGCAAAGCTTCTTACGATGCTCGTCTGAACTAACGCGTATGACCCGCCCCCTATATCGCAGCCAGTTTCTGTGTGGTGTTTTGCGCCTGGATTTGGAAAGGCGACTTCGTTTCCGGGGCTGGCGGTCGGTAGCCGAGTGATGAGTGAGGTCGCATTGTATTGTAATGCTGACGCCACTGCTCGATCAGTGTCCTGGCCTCTTTCATCGAGCAGAAAACCTCACCGTTAAGCAGCTCATCTCTGAGCTTGCCGTTGAAGCTTTCATTGTACCCGTTCGACCTGCAATCGATCCTCGATCGATTGCTTCACGGTCTCACCCCATGGGCTACCTGGTTCGATGAAGAGCGTCTGCACGCCGATCTGGACTGCTTCAGAAAAACTGGCCCATAGTTTGAGTTAGGATCGGCTCTGATATGGAGTTGAACCATGGGCAAGAGAGCTAAGCCTGAAGAGATCATTGCAAAGCTGCGCGAGGTGGAGGTTCGCCTCAGCCAGGGCGAAACGATTGCACAAGCTGTGCGTGCGATCGGTGTGACCGAGCAGACGTTTTACCGGTGGCGCAAAGAGTATGGCGGCCTTCGCGTCGGCCAGGCCAAGCGGATGAAGGAGGTCGAGAAGGAGAATGCCCGGCTTCGGCGCGCTGTCTCCGACCTCACTCTAGATAATCAAATTCTGCAGGAAGTTGTTCGGGGAAAGTACTAAGCCCTTCACGCAAACGCGTTGCGGTCGATCATGTGGTGGACAAGCTCGGTGTCTCGATGCGCCGGGCCTGCCGTGTGGTTGGCCAGCATCGCTCGACACAGAGACGCGAGAAGACACCCCGGCATGATGAGGGCGCACTGACAGCGGCCATCATATCCCTGGCGGAGCGGTTTGGCCGATATGGCTATCGCCGGATCACAGCCTTGCTTCGTGAAGCAGGTTGGTCTGTCAGCACAGGGCGTGTCTATCGCATCTGGAGACGTGAAGGGCTGAAAGTCCCACAGAAACAGCCTAAACGTGGTCGGCTCTGGCTGAACGATGGATCATGCGTCCGTCTGCGACCCGCCTATAAAGGCCATGTCTGGTCGTATGACTTCGTCCAGGACAGGACGTATGACGGTAAAGTCTTCCGCATGCTCTGCGTCATTGATGAGTTCACCAGAGAGTGCCTGGCGATCCGTGTCGAACGCCGACTGAACTCCCGTGATGTCCTCGACACGCTCGGCGAGCTGTTCCTTGAACACGGTCCACCCGAGCATATCCGGTCCGACAATGGGCCAGAGTTTATCGCCACCGCTTTACGTGAATGGCTGCAGGCATTGGATGTCAGGACGCTCTATATCGAGCCAGGATCACCTTGGGAAAACGGATACTGCGAGAGCTTCAACTCAAAACTTCGGGACGAGTTGCTAGCGCGTGAAATCTTCTATGACCTACGCGAGGCGCAGGTGCTGATCGAAAACTGGAGACTGTTCTACAACACCGCCAGACCACACTCATCGCTGGGCTATAAACCACCCGCACCAAGAACCATCTTGCCCGCGACCTTCATGCCGCCTTATAGGTTGGAGGCGGCATGAACGCCGCTACAAACCAAACGTCGATCCTATCACTACGGTTGGGCCAGTCAGATCAGGCAGGCCAACATCGGAATTTTGCCGCGAGATAGCATTTTCGCGGAATGGATATGGCGCGCGCTTTCTAAAGAGAAAATCCACCAAATGTTTGAGCACTATCTAGAGGGGGGAATTGAGCGCTACTTCATGCCAGGCACAGGTGCGATGAATATTGTTCTGGACCGGGTTCTTGGGGGAGGGGGGGTTGCAAGTTTGCGCAACGACCCGCAGGGAAAAACCTATGCTCAGTTGCTTTTGCAGACACCTATCGCTTTGCCAGCGACACTCGCTGGCTTTGTGGGGCCGGGTGCATCTGTCGCCTAAATAAGTGAGCGGGGTTGTCGGGTGCTTGCCACGACGAAGAGAAGTAAAGGTCGAAGAGCGAACCAAAAGCAGGTGAATCGGCAAGAAATCATCGACGCTGCAAACCGACTTTTGGCAAATGGTGGGCCGGCCGAAATCACTGTGCGACGTATCGTGCGTGAAACGACGCTGGCAAGTGGAACCTTCTATAATTATTTTCGATCGTTGGACGATTTGCTCGAGACAATCGCTGTCGAAGCTTTTGATCGGTTTTGCGAAACCTTAAATGAGTTAGAGAGAGATGCGGCCTCATTTGAAGAATTTGTCCTGGCTGCTTTTACCGCGTTCTTTCGTTTTTCCTTACAAGAACGCCAGAGAATGAACGATATTGGCGCGCCTCAGCACGCCCGCGCCCAAACACGCATATCACAAGAGATATTTGATTATGTTTCCTGCGCGCCTGAGGAATCAGCGATCCCAAAAAGTCAATTCTCAAATATTGCAGCGATCGCTATTGGCATGACCAAAGAGCTCGCCGCATCAAATCCCATCGCCAACTTAAATCAAGCCGATGCGCTTGCCGCTTTCGCAAGTGCGGTTTTCATCGGGAGCATAGACGCACTCGAGCGACAACCAAAGGTGACAAGTATTGATGCATAGGCGCGAAGGCTCAACTGGCTCACTTCAAAAACTCGCCAAGCTTCTTCGCAGCTCCTGGACGGGCCGTCACAATTCGAGTGATCACAGCCCACTTTTCTACTGCATCAGGCGGGATCGAACGAACTGTCCTCATCGCACCTTCCAGCCTATTGTTTGCCATCCAATCCTGTAACTCAGAATCTTGAGACCAACGTTGCTCATTGGCGAGTGACGCCGCCGTAAACCGAATAAAATCAGATAGTGTATCTGGTCCAGGCACAACCCTGCAAAGCTCATTCTTATCGTTATCACTTTCATAATTTAGCTCGCAATGAGCAATCATCGCGGCGCTAAAAACAGGCTGGTACGGACGTATTAGTTGAGGCGTGATTACATCGCCATTAAAGACCGGAGGGTGCGGTCGATGCATATCCATTTTTCGAAGACCCGCCGCACAGTCCACATGAAAAGTATGTGGTGTCGTCGGAATGTTGCCCTTCTCACACATGATTTCAGAGGGTGTGATATGTGTTACATGGCCTTTGCGCACAACGTTTTTTACGCGACGCAGCTGTTCCAGTTCTAAAACCGACACAGTCGCGCCGTGGAACATTTCCGGTTCAATCTCTGGATCGACGCGCAAAAAATATCCGCACGCCTCTAACTTGTGGAACATATCGTTTGGGCTTTGCGATTGTGCAATCGCTTCTGTCATCGCAGCCTGCGTCCCAAATGTGTCGAAGAAAAACTCAACACTCATTTGGGTGTTTCGTCGATTAAGCAACCACGCATCGCGGTTGACGATCCAGGTGATTTCTTCAGGTTCAACGTGATTTTCGAGTAGCCACAAAATCGCATCAATCGCGGTCTTGCCACCGCCGATAATGACGTATCCATTGGGGCGTTCGGTCACTTTGGTTAGGTCATTCACAGGGCCAAACCGCACATCAGGGTCGATCTTGAAATTAGGGGTATGTGTGGACGGGACCAGCGTGTTCATCCAGGTGCAGTTCACCGTTTTCTTATTTGCCGTTGCGCGAAATGATTTTCCGCTAGTCATCGAAACGAATTGGCCACCTTCCTGATAATCGCACAGAGGGTAGTATTGCACGCGGCCCGAGGGCAAAAACTGATGGCGCATAATATCATCATAGTAAGCACTGACCTCCGCGCCGGATGCGAGCTCGCCGAGTCCACCATTCAAACCGCCTTGCTCAATTCGTCCCCCGCTGAGTTCTTTTGAGCTTACACCATAATACGTCGAAGGCTGATGTAGGGTAACGAATGGATACGCGACATTCCAGTGCCCGCCGGGCTTCGCGTAGCGGTCAATGATCAACATGCTCGCATCTGACTCATGCAGAATTATATCAGCGAAGGCCATGCCAACCGCGCCGCTGCCAACAAGCACGTAATCGGCGATGATTTCTTTCGTCATATTAGACCTCTCAGTGCTCTACTTGGTCCAGCGCAGACGCAAATAATTGAGCAATTTAATATCAATAACAACGCTATGATAGCTGCCGTTAGATTAATTAAATGCTGAGCGTCAAACCGAGGGAGTTTGATTGCATCAGAGGACATCATCGTCACTGCATAAGCGGTCCTGTGCGTGAAAGATTCAACAGCCTGCAACGCGAGAATGGAGCCCATTCTTGTTTATTTTCTCAGTTTACCAAAACCAGAACACCGCCAAGATGATAAGAAATAAGCGACGGCTGTTCTAACTTGGACGACCCCGGATGGCCATTCTTGGTTAAAGTACCGGTTATGATCATCCTTTCGGGCAGGGGTTGATTGTCAAGATCGAATTGTTAAAACGATCAAGCGCCAGCTCACGACTGAACTCGGGTCTGGGTCATGAGCCTTTTTTATTTTTGAAAGATCGAACGGGCGATAATGCTCAGTAAGACTTCATTCGCGCCTTCGTAGATTTCGCCGATTTTGCAATCGCGATAAATCGATTCCAACGGGCGCAATTCGCCGGTCGCGCCGAGCTCTCTGACAAACCCCATAGCGCCACACACTTGCAATGCATCGTTGGCCAGATGACGAGATAGTTCTGTTGATTTTACCTTGGCCATACAAGCAAGAGGTGAGCTTGTAGAACGGGTGCGGTCAAATTCGACATAGGCCTTCATCGTCAGGGACCTAGCGCATTCTAATTCGATTGCGTGTCGAGAGAAAATGAATCGCCAATGCTGCATGTTCGCGAGTGAATCGCCAAAAATTTTGCGGCGTTCCATATAGTGCGTGGCGTGATCGAAAGCGGCTTGAGACATCCCAACTCCCATCGAGGCGACCGCCAAACGACCGACGGCTAAAGCCGATAGTGCAACCCTAAGACCTTGTCCCAGTTTGCCAACTATATTTGCGTCAGGGACAAATACACTATCGAGCCGGATCTCCGAGGTGAGTTGAACGCGATTGCCCATCTTTTTGTCGGGAGGCGAAATGGTTATTCCCGGCTGATCTAGATCAACAACGAATACAGAAAGCGATTCCCCAGTGCGACACAACATGATGACAAAGTCCGCAACGATTGCATTCGTTATCCATCGCTTTACGCCGCTTATCTCATAACCGCCTTCGACCTTTGTGGCCACAGTCTTCAATGCATCAACCGACAGATCGGTACTGGCAGCGGGTTCGCTTGTCGCAAAAGATGGAATACTTTCGCCGCTCAATATTTTAGACAAATAGGTCTGCTTTAGATGTTCCGAGCCATATTGAGCTAGACAGGCCCCGGCTAGAGATACAGGTGCATCAAAAAAGGCCGCTGCTATGCCATTAGAGTGATATGCAAACTCTTCAAGAATGAAATGGACATTGAGTCCCGGGTGCTCCAACCCAGAGCCACCGTTCGCTTCGGAAAACGCCGCAGCATAGAATCCAGCTTGTGCGATCTTGCGAGCGAGGTCTTTCGGAAAATGCTCAATGCTCTCTGAATGATAGTTTAGCGTTTCAGCCAGGGGCGCAATCTCCTTAAGGGCAAAGTCCCTAGCTCGCGCTCGCATTACCACGACCTCTTCCGGAAGGTTCGAATAGTCATAAAGATTTTCATCTCGGCGCTTCGTACCCATGCTTCTTCCTCCAATCGATTTTTCTAGTATCGCCTTAGTTTTAGTGCTCGAATGCCTTTGGCTTTGGCTCGTCAAAGTTGGAAAGCCAAAGAACTTCAGCGGCTCTAGGTTTGTTGTCGTTCATGGGCGGTAATGCTTATTTATGAAACAGCGTTACAAGCGATTACAGCGCAAAAATTAGTGCCCCCGACCCGATGAACTCCATAAAGACAAAAATAACGTAATAAAACAGGGCATTATATTCCCTTCCTGCTTTGTGGTCATTTGCTTTGAACTCGGCACGAAGCAATCTTGAGCCTTGTGTTGTGTAACCAAATGGCAAAAAAAAATGAAAGCTCATGTTATTGAGCGGCCATCGTCAGTTGTTCACTATCTCGGTCCCTCGTCCTCGAGGATAGAAAGTGGGCCTTCCAAATGACACCGACCATTGCAGCAGGAGAGAATACCCAGAAAGCCGTAGGGTTGCGCGGCAAAAGCCTAGTGTATTGGATTGCTTATTACGCTCGACTTGCGCGAACAAGCGACAGTTTAAAGGCTTACCGGGAACGTCTGGTCTACCCGATCGCCTGCACGATAGCTCGCTTTGAACGCTCGCCGAACACCCCCAACACAGAATGCGTTTTCCTGCGCGCCTGCAGGCTACACTGCACCGCGGATGACCGCAAAAATTTCCGATGTACGGAAGCTATTGTTTCTAAGAAAGATAGACATAGTCAAAATGGTGCCTGCGGACGATGACCGATAACTTGGAGGCCTACATCTGCTTCGGTCAAGAAGCTGGCTGGAGTGCTTATCAGAGACTGCAAGAATGGGCGCCACCGAAACACCTCCGCATCAAATTCGAACCCGAAAAATTGGCTCCTTTTCGAAATTTACAAGAACTGACGGAGGAGGACAATTTAGCCATAGCACGGGCTATCAAACGCTCTCAAATCTTCGTTATTCTGGTGGGATCGCAAAATCTAATCTCATCCCCGCGAGTTGACGTTGAAATCGATTGCGCCGTGCAGCTTGGGATCCCAATTTTGATCGTTAATTTGGACGGAAGCCGAGAAAGAACAGAGTTTTGTCCAAAGAATCTCCGGAACGCTCTTGCGGTCCACATATCGTTCGAACCTGCCATCTTTTGGTATGCACTGGAGTATTGGCCTACGTTTCACCGAGCGAATGCTAGGCGCGGCATAGTCCGAAACTTTGTTTACGAAGATAATTTGTATCTCAGCTTATTGTCTCAATAAGTACTTTTTGCATCTTACCCCAAACGGATCACGCTTTGGGCACCCTTCATTTTGCCGGAAGCGTTACTCCAGTAAATATGATTTTATTGCTTCAAGCTCTGATTCGGTTACGTTCAATTCCGATTGTATGAATGCGAGTACAGATCCATATTCAAGTTCGAGTGCGTCAAATGCCTCTTCAATGTAACGCGGGTCAGAAGCCAAAAGCGCAGCGATTTTCTGTTTGGGAACTTGGGAGAGAAAATGGTATGGACTGTCGAGGTTACTCAACGCATCATCATCTATGAGCTCTTTTGTATAGTCTACGTAAACGTCTGACAGGCTGTAATCATACACGACGGTTTCACGGGGCACCCCCAACGCCGTTAAAAGCAGCGCAGCGGCGGTACCGGCGCGGTCCTTTCCGGCCGAGCAATTGAACGCCAATGGCACATCTCCTTGCGCCAGCCTGTCAAACATTTTCGAATAACCTACTGCTTCGTGTTTCGCGATTTGGACGTAGTTTTCCGCCATTTCGGAAACCACATCTTCGGCCGACGCTTCAGACGAAAAAAGCGCGGCTAAGAGTGGATTTTTTGTTGGATCTCCTAGCTCGGAATCTTCGAATGAAAGATATTCTATGACGCTGCCTTTCCATCTCGTTGGCTCGCGCGAACGTTCTTCACGTTCTCGAAAATCGCAAACGACCTTGATTCCTATTGAAGAGAGATAATCGTAGTCATTATCTGAGAGCTCGTTCATCGTACCCGATCTGAAGACTCTACCCCATTTTACGAATCGTCCATCTTCAGTTTGGTATCCACCTAGGTCACGAAAATTTCGTCCGCCTTCAAGCGGCAGCAACCGGGCGGCTGACACCTTACCATCAGAGGGTTTTTTCGTCACTGAAACGGTGAAGTAATGCCTGACTGCGTCCCCACTATTTGACCAATTCAGAGCGCCGCCAACGATCTCTTGCGCGATCATCTCCGGTGTTTGATCTTGTGGGTCGATGGAGACGAAAATGTTTACTGCGCGATCGGACGGTTGGATCTCCCACGATATCAGATAGTCGGCGCTCGTTTCTCCATTTCGCACCTCCACGTCTATGATTTCCGCAACCGTCGATTCTGGATAAATTCTATCGTTCGGGGTGCACGCCGTCACCAGCGTTAATAGTGGCATGAGATATCTAAGTGTGGTTCTCATCTTGGGTCTCCCATTCGCTATATAGCATGCTGGCGCTAGAGAACATGACTGGTTCTACGGTTCTGTCTTCTGCCAATGATCCCGCAGTGCGCAGCAGAACAACTAAAAACAAAACGTGGAAATTAATCGCCAATCCATTCAAAATTTGGGTTCTTCCACCATGGGAAAAAGTTGGGCATGCTATCAGATATTTTGTTCGGGAATTCGGGCTTTCGTTTTTCCAAGAAGCTGATCACCCCCTCGCGGGCATCCTCGGTTTGACCACGCGAATAAAGCGCCGCGCTGTCGACAATGTGAGCGTCCATCGGATGAACCGCACCCAGCATACGCCACATCATATGACGGGTGAGCGCTGTCGATACCGAAGCGGTATTTTCCGCTATCTCCAGACCCATCGCTTTTGCAGCAGCAAGCAACTCATCTTCGGCGTGTAAAGAGTGGATCAGCCCGCCTTGCTTGGCCTCGTCCGCAGAAAAAATTCTGCCAGAATAGCACCACTCTAGCGCTTGCTGAATCCCTACCAAACGTGGAAGGAACCAACCAGAAGCTGCTTCAGGGGATACGCCCCTCCGATTAAACACAAACCCAAATCGGGCAGACGTCGATGCTAACCTAATGTCCATCGGTAAGAGCATGGTAGCTCCAACTCCGACCGCCGCTCCGTTAATTGCTCCAATCACGGGCTTCATACTGTCGAATATTCTCAAACTAACGCGCCCACCTCCATCACGTCGATAATCAAGATTTACAACATTGTTCGGTGCCCCATGCTCGGCGTGCTTATTATAATCAAAGCTGTCCCCGCCCAACGACAAGTCGGCGCCTGCACAAAAAGCGCGGTCTCCGGATCCAGTGACAATTACGGCCCGAATTTCATCGAGGGTATCAGTTTTGTCGAACGCGTCGATGATTTCGAGCATCATCAGTCCAGTAAAAGCATTCATTTTGTTCGGGCGATTCAAGGTAAGGACCGCGAGCGGCCCTTCCTGTTCGAGCTTGATTTCCTTGTACTCGCCAAGACTTTGCATGTTCATTTCCCGCACTTCTTCACCCACAGCTAAGTTGGTCATCCTGACTGTCGTCAAGTCGAACTAGACTTGAACTTGTCATCCAGAACGAAGAACCGTGCTGAGAGCCTTGCGGGCGCTAAGATCCACTTGAGAGCACCAATCGCATTTTTGTTGACGCTGGTGTCACCGAAGGTTGGTTTTCCGTGATCACTAAAGTCATTGAGGTTGGCTCAACAATTATTCAGAAACGAACTGTCTTTTTTGGAGGTTTGATTGACGCGATTGCGCACAAGAAGGGTGTTGTGCGACGAAAGTCTAGTAGAGCGAATTTGACGGTAAGCTGTGAACCGGTTTCTGAGCCAAAACAACTTTGAGAAGATCGACTGCATTAAGACGAATGGCAATTTATTCCGCGGGAGCACACTCGGCGCCCGCAACTCATATGTAGGGTTTTTGCATGGCACTGATTTCTATGTCTCGCATTTTGTCTTCATGGGCGGCGAAACAACCCGAGAACGTGGCGCTCGTGTGCGAAGATGAGTCTGTTACGTGGAAACAGTTGGACGAAACATCCAACCGCATGGCGCGTTCCTATCAATCCCTAGGCGTTAAGGAAGGGGATTTCGTAACGATTGCACTACCCAACGGGGTTGAATTTTTCTACGCAATGTTTGCAACCTGGAAGCTAGGAGCAACCCCACAACCTGTATCTTCGAAACTGCCCAAAGTGGAACGTGACGCGATTATTGAGCTTGCCAAACCGTCATTAGTGGTGGGAGTGGAATTGGAAATAGGGCAGTGTGTGTCAATTCCGGCTGGTTATACAGGACATACTAATCAGTCCGCTGAGCCGCTTGAAGAGCGCACTTCAAAAAAGATGCGCGCGGTCACTTCCGGAGGCAGCACCGGGCGCCCCAAGCTGATTGTTATGCCTACGCCTGCGGTGTGGGATGATGAAGCATCTATTTTCACAATTCCGCATGAGTCATGCGTTTTGGTACCTGGGCCTTTATACCATAACGGCCCAATCATGTGGTCGATTGTGTCTCTTTGCCAAGGTAATAAGGTGGTCATTGTTGCGAAATTTGTCGCCGAAAAATGCCTTGAATTGATCCAGGACCATCAAGTCGAGCACTCATACATGGTGCCAACAATGATGCAACGGATCTGGAAATTGCCCGAAGCCATTCGAAATAAGTATGATGTTTCATCCCTTAAAACTCTGATGCACACCGCTGCACCATGTCCGGCTTGGTTGAAAGAAGCTTTTATCGATTGGATGGGTCCGAGCGTCATCTGGGAATTGTATGGTGGCTCCGAAGGCAATGGAGCGACCGTGATCAACGGAGAGGAGTGGTTGCGATTCAAAGGGTCCGTTGGAAGACCAATTGATGCTTGCGAAATCAAAATTATCGATGAAAATGGAAAGAGTTTGCCGCCGGGAGAGATTGGCGACGTGTATATGAGATTAAAGGATGCACCAGGCTCTTCGTATGAATATGTCGGGGCCGAAAGCAATATTATTGAAGATGGTTGGGATAGTATCGGAGATATGGGGTATTTAAACGAGGAAGGCTATTTGTTTTTGGCTGATCGACGAACCGACTTAATTATCTGTGGCGGAGCCAATATTTACCCGGCAGAAGTTGAGGCTGCGATTGACGGTTTTGAGGGTGTTCGCTCGTCTGCGGTTATCGGGCTACCTCACGAGGATCTCGGAAATCAAGTACATGCAATCGTAGATGCTCCAAATGGAGGTATCTCCTCTGAGACACTTCTATCCTACCTTAGTAGCCTGCTCGCACTTTATAAACTTCCAAGATCTATCGAGTTTGTTTGTGAACCTCTGCGAGATGACGCAGGCAAAGTTCGCCGTAAGGCGTTACGCGAAACTCGTCTAAAGGCATAATTTGTCGACCAGCGTGATTGTTGACAAGCAGCCACCCCGTGCCACGTTGCTATCTCTATCGTGGCGCGAAATGCGTTTTGATTTGATTGAGGGTGCAGGCCCGCGTAAACTAAACGCTCATTTAGCAACCTTTGAAGGCCGGTTTCCGTTTTTTGAGAAAAGCTACTACGCCTTCAACGTGGTCATCAGTTGCAATCAATCTCGGTTGCCGATCAGCCTCGTAATCGAGCTGCTCACTCAAGCTGTTAGAGAACGCCGCATCAAACGCGCGTCTCACTTCCGGGTAAGCAAGCGTGGGGCCTTGTGCCAGTTGTTCGGCCGTGCTCTCGACAAACTTCATTAGGTTCTCATTCGGCTCACATCGCCAAATCAAACCCTTCTCTGCGGCTTCCCCGGCGCTCATTCGTTCACCAAAGAAAGCTGCCGCCATCGCGCGTGCGCGACCTAATAGTCTGGGGGCATGCCAGGAGGCTCCAAGATCAGGAATAAGGCCGAGCTGTGGTGTAAACAGCAAAATGAATGTTGCAGTTTCCGCGGCCACTACGAGATCGCAAGCGAGCGCAACGCCGTATCCGCCTCCCGCTGCGACCCCGTTTACTGCTGCAATCGTAGGGATAGGCAGTTCTGACAGTGCGCGTATCACTGGATTGAAGCCATTGAGCATAGAATGTCGAACGGCCGCTGCTCGTTCTTCAGGTGTATTTACGCCGCCACCTAAATCTGAAAGATCCGCACCGGCGCAAAATGCTCTGCCCGCTCCGGTTACAATCAAAGCCCGCGCTGTCTTGTCCTCTGCGATTGTTTCAAGATTTTTCAAAAACTCGCGCAGCATTGTCGGAGAAAGCGCATTCAACTTTTCTGGAGCGTTTAGGGTGAGTGTGACGACGCCATCCGACTTTTCTGTAAGGATAGTTTGATCCGGGGCGTCGCTCTTCAATTCCGATTGAGGCATGGGGGGTAGGCCTCTCCTATTTTTCCTAGTTCGTCATCTTACGAGCCTTGTTGTTGCGAAAATCAATAGCGGGAGCGGACTAAAAATATTGGCGGTAAGGGACGCATTTCGTTCTGATTTCAGACGCCAATTGATTCAACAATGTCACTTTAGGTTGGTTTTTTGTGACGACAGAGGAGATTGCTTGGTGGTTGGGCATCCCCGAAAACAAAAACTTCTCTGAGACGAAAAGTGAAAACCGCCAATAGTGAGGCTCCCATGACCGGACAAGCTTACATCTACGATGCCATAAGAACACCCAGGAGCAAGGGCAAACCAGGCGCTCCGTTAAGCGAGGTTCGTCCGATCGAACTCTCCGCCGGGTTGCTTCGTGAATTGCAAGACCGGCATGATTTAGACACATCTTACGTCGATGACGTCATGCTTGGGTGCACCAGCCCGGTCGGCGAACAAGGCGGCGACGTGGCCAAAATGATCGTTCAATACGCAGGGTGGGATGAAAGTGTTGCCGGCGTGCAGATGGACAGGTTCTGCGCATCAGGCTTAGAGGCAGTTAACTCGGCAGCACAGAACGTTATGTCTGGCTGGAATCAGCTCATAGTGGCTGGAGGAGTCGAATCCATGTCGCGAGTACCAATGGGTAGCTCTGGCGGTCCAATGATGTGCGATCCCGGTTTCGTCATGGATCAACGGAGCGTTCCTCAAGGTGTGAGCGCCGATTTAATTGCAACGATCGAAGGCTGGTCTCGTGATGATGTTGACGCAATTGCTATGCGGTCACAGCAACGCGCTGCGCACGCTCGGGACAATGGGTACTTCGACAGGTCGGTGGTTCCCGTGAAAGATGAGAATGGTCTTACCATTCTAGAGAAAGATGATTTCATCAAACCCAAAACCGATATGCAAAAATTGGGTAGCCTCGACGCCTCATTTGAACAGATTGGACAGATGGGACCCGATGAGAATCTTCTCTCCAAGTATCCACAGGTCGATAAGATCAATCATGTTCACACCCCAGGGAATTCCTCTGGCATCGTAGACGGTGCAAGTGCTGTATTGATCGGTACGGAGAAGGCAGGAGAAGACCTTGGGCTCACACCTCGCGCACGGATTGTTGCCGGCGCGGTTACGGCGACGGAGCCGGGAATTATGTTGGTCGGGCCTGGACCAGCCGCCGAGAAATGCCTCAAAGTCGCTGGTATGAACAAAAGTGATATTGATCTCTGGGAGATCAATGAAGCATTCGCTTCCGTTGTTCTTCGCTACATGAAAGATCTCGATATTGATCCGGAAATCACCAATGTAAATGGCGGTGCAATCGCAATGGGACATCCCTTGGGTGCTACCGGTGCAATGCTCGTAGGTACCATGTTGGACGAGCTGGAACGTCGTGATCTTAAACGCGCAATGGTTTCGCTTTGTGTGGGTGGCGGAATGGGGATCTCAACCATCATCGAACGCGTTTAACGCAGCTTGAAATGACGGCTCTGCCTTCGCCGCCCGACCACGCTCAAAATTGAATGTCCGGGTAAAGCATCATCAAGTGAATTGCCGGAGCCATACTCTAAGCACTGGGAAGTAAACCATGAGTTCATTCGAATACGAAAAAGATAGCGACGGGATCGTTACAATCACAATGAATATGACAGGGCCAGCCAATGTCATGAATACTGAATTCCATGATTCCTTCAGCTCGACCTTGGATAAGCTCGAGGCTGAAACAGAGCTTGTTGGTGTCGTAATTGCGTCGGCAAAAAAAACGTTTTTCGCCGGCGGTGACCTCAATGATCTAGTTAACGTTACACCGGACGAAGCAGACGGCTTTTTCGATGCGGTTGAAGAGTCGAAAGGTAGACTCCGTCGACTTGAGAAACTCCCTGTGCCCGTTGTGGCAGCCATCAATGGAGCCGCGCTTGGTGGCGGGTATGAGATTTGCCTCAGTTGTAACTATCGAATTGCTTGGGACAATCGATCTGTGATCGTCGGATTGCCGGAGGTCGGACTTGGTTTGCTTCCCGGCGGCGGAGGTGTCGTGCGCCTAACGAACTTGTTGGGCTTAGAGAATGCTTTGCCATTCTTGCTCGAAGGTAAAAAAGTAAATTTGGCAACGGCTCTCAAAGCTGGGCTTGTAGACGAGATTGTACCTGATCTTAAAGATCTGGTTTCAAAAGCGAAGAATTGGATTCTGGAAAACAAGGGTGAAGAGGCCGCAACCGTCCAGCCATGGGACCGCAAAGGGTTTAGAATTCCAGGCGGCGATGCCAGTCAACCAAAAATCAACCAAATCGTCATGATGGCACCGCAGGTTTTGCTCAAAAAAACGCGCGGTCTACTACCGGCTCAGGAGAAGATTTTGGAAGCTGCGGTGGAAGCTATTCGAGTGGACTTTGATACAGCGCTTAGAATCGAATCGCGCAAATTTACCAGCCTGGCTACGGGCGCCGTGGCGAAAAACATGATTAATGCGTTTTTCATCCAAATGAACACCGTGAATGGCGGAGCAAGCCGTCCCAAATCAATAAAACCAACTAAGATCAACAAAGTCGGAATTATCGGCGCCGGAATGATGGGGCAGGGGATCGCCAATGTTTCCGCGAAAGCGGGAATACAAGTTGTACTGAAAGACGTCACCCTCGAGGCTGCGGAAAAAGGAAAAGCGTATACCGCCCAGCTAATGGACAAAGCCATCGCCCGAGGACGCGCCGATGAGGACAAAAAGCAGGCGTTGCTTGATCTGATTGAGGTGACAGACAAGGATGCTGAATTGGAGGGGTGTGATTTAATTGTTGAGGCCGTTTTTGAGAATCTCGAACTCAAAAACAAAATTACTTCAAATTCCCAGAAGCACTTATCAAAAGAAGGGATTTGGGGGTCGAATACTTCGACGCTTCCGATCACCAAACTCGCAGAAGCGAGCACTGACCCCGAAAAATTCATCGGAATTCATTTCTTCTCGCCGGTAGACAAAATGCCGTTAGTGGAGATTATCTGCGGTGATAAAACAAGTGACGAAACACTCGCACGCGCGTTTGATTACGTCCAGCAGATCAAAAAAATTCCGATTGTCGTGAATGATAGTCTTGGATTCTTTACATCAAGAACGTTTGGCACTCAGTTGAGTGAAGGCGCGCAATTGGTTGCGGAAGGCGTTCACCCAGTTCGTGTCGACAATTTGGGTAAGGCCATCGGAATGCCTGTTGGGCCACTTACGTCGCATGATGAGATCAGCTTGAGGTTGGGGGTAGATGCGATGGAAACTCAAGCCGCCATGGGTCTCAGAGCCCCAGATGACGAACCGCGCAAACTGGGTGCTGCTTTGATCAACACTTTGGTGCACGAGCATAATAGAGGCGGACGATATCATGGGGGCGGTGGATATTACGACTATAACGATGCTGGAAAATCGATCTGGCCACAGTTGCTGGATATGTACTACAAACCCGATCTTGAGATTAGCGATGAAGATATCAAAGATCGCCTCTTGTTCAGTTGCGTGATTGAGAGTTTAAAATGCCTCGAAGAAAACGTTTTACGATCCGTTGCTGATGGCAATATTGGCTCTATCATGGGGATTGGCGCTCCGGCATGGACGGGAGGCTATATCCAATTCGTGAATACATACGGGTTGCAAGCATTCATAGACCGCTGTGATGTTCTCGCTGAACGCTACGGTGATCGTTTTCGCGCCCCAACAATAGTTTCTTCCAAATTAGTTGAAGGAGAGACGTTCCATTGATTTGGCGTTGCCAAATGCGTCCCAGGAGCCTCAACACGTCTCTCGCAAAGAACCGCAATTCAAAGGAAAGATGGCATGCCTAGACTCAATCTCCATAACAGCTCTTCCATCGTAACCGGCGGAGCGTCCGGTATTGGAGAGGCGTGTGCGCGGCAGCTTTCAGATGCCGGTTCAAAGGTAGTTATTGCCGACGTAAACGAAGAAAAGGGGGAGCGTGTCGCAAAAGAGATTGGTGGTGTTTTTGTCAAATGCGATGTTAGAAGCGTTGGGGATGCGAAGGCGGTTGTGACCGCTGCAGACCAGCTCGGACCTCTACGCGCGTGCGTAAATTCTGCGGGAATGGCTCTACCAAAACGAACGATCGATAAGGAGAATCAGCCACTCCCCCTAGAGCAGTTTGATCTTGTTGTGCAAGTCAACTTAATCGGTACGTTCAATGTCATGAGCCAAGCCGCAGCCTCGATGGCAAAGACTTCGCCGATTGATGATTATGGAAGTCGCGGAGCGATCGTAAACATTGCTTCATGCGCAGTGTTTGATGGGCAAATCGGGCAAGCCTCATATTCGGCGGCTAAGGCTGGGATAGCGGGTATGACGTTGCCTGTTGCGAGAGACTTGAGCGCCGTTGGAATCCGTGTGAACACCGTCGCGCCAGGTATGATTGATACGCCCATATATGGGGAAGGCGACCACGTCGAAGCGTTCAAAGCTAAACTAGCGCACTCGGTCTTGTTTCCGCGCAGGATGGGAACAGGGGAAGAACTCGCTTTTAGCGTTATGGAGTGTATCACAAATCCGTACATGAATGCAGAAGTCGTTCGAATGGATGGTGGAATTAGAACTCCGCCGAAATAGTTCGAAATTGCGCGTTTTCGTTGTTCCGCGATGACTCGGACCGAGACGATAATTTACTAGTCACTTGCATTAGTCCATTGAAACAGGCTGTCAGCCGATTCTTTTGTCTTGAACTTGTTGACGACAAGCGCGGCTGCTTCTCCCCAAACGCGGCGCGTTAGCGTCTCAGACTTTTCCGAAAGTTCAACGGCGTTAGACCTGTCCAGGCTTTGAACGCTCTTATGAACGAACCGACGTCTGTGTAACCGGTTTTGAAGCCAACTTCCTCGATGCTACGGTCGGAATGACGAAGATTGTGCATCGCAATGTCACGTCGGACCTGCGTTTTGATATCGTAGAAACAAGTTCCCTCGCTACGTAATCTACGTCTGAACGTTTGCGGGTGTAGATCCAGAGCCTCCGCAACATAGTGCATCTCCGGTAGTGCGTGATTATTTTTAGACATGTAATCAAGAATCAAATCTTGAACTGTGATCGACAATTCTCCTCCCGCATCGATATCGACATGGAAATGAAGTGGCAAAGACTGTAGGTAGTCCATCAAGCTTGCTTCATTTTGCACAACCCGGCGATCCAAATATCGTCTGTCAAACAGAAGACTATTGTTCCCTTCGTTGAATAGCACCGAAGACCCGTTGAACATGACTTTGTAGTTTGCTTGCTTTTGGCCTTCGTAATCGAGCTTGATGAAGTTCAAGACGATGCCTTCATTTATCAGCCAGCCCATAAAACGATGGAAATTCATCAGCGCTATGTCGATCGCAAAGTCGACCGCAAGAGGTTGATCTTTGATACGATTGACGACGTATTCTACTTGGTGACCTTTGTCGACCAACCTGGTTGTAAAGCTGTTATTGAGCAAATTTCGGAATTCGATGTAGCGGTCCATCGCTTCGCCTAACGTCTCTGCGTTTACACAAAGCAAAGAAGTCAAACGGTTTGTCCCCTGTTGCTGAGGCAGATGGGCCAGCCCAACCATCTCATCATTCATTATCTGTTTCAGGTACGTGATCAACGCCGCATACTTCGACAAAGGGATTGAGGCATTGCGCTTTCTAAGCAATTGCGGATCAATGTCGTTCTCGCCCAACAGCGCTTCGATTTCGTAGCCAGCAGCTTCTGCGCCCTGTAGGACATTCTTTACGGTTTGCGACCTGATCCAAATTTGGTGTTCGTCCATTCTACCGCCTCAGTCTAAATATTGATCGCCTGTAGCAACCAAACTCGAATTCCGCTCAAGTTCGAGTGTACAACAAAAATGCTCTAAAAACAAAATAGTAGTCTATGAAATTTTCCTGCACGCAACGAGCTCCTACGCGCGGTTTAAGCGGCTCTAAAACTATGCTCAGTGGCGAAGACTTGGCACGCCCGGTGCAAGAACGAGCAAACTCCAGACCTCATTTCTGAAGCTGCCGTTGGCGTGTCACTTCGTGTTGGTTTCCAAAGTACGCTCACACCATTGTGCAACCTAATAATCCGCCCGATAGTAAAGTTACCAAAGGTCGTTTGTAACCTTAGAATGTCGCTATAGAAAGAAATGGCAATAACCGACCCAATTATTCGTTTCCTTGGAACATCCTCCCTTGAAAAAGCGTTTCCAAGAACCTCAACTGCTGCGGATTATTTGGCTCGCAGCAGTTTTTTTTGTGGATCAAGGACGCAACGTCTTCGTGAGAACTCTCTACCGGGCACTGATTAAGCGTTAGCAGGAAACCTGAAAAACCGATCCAACAAGCCTATCGGAACTCTGCCTCGGGTTATTCGCATTCCATAACAAGCGAGTCCTGCAATGACTTATTCTGGAGCGATTATTATTAGCCTCCAAAGGCTATTTGCCTGCAGGTATCTCGTTAAACGGTACATTCTTGTCTAGTCTAATTTCAGCCGGGAGGCCCAAAACTCGTTCAGAGATGATGTTCCTTAGAATTTCGTCGGTGCCACCTTCTAATCGATTTCCAATCGTTCTGAAGAAGTCGTGACTACCCCATGCTGTCGCATCGTTATTTGTCAATCCGCCGGCCATGTCGAGTAAATCAAGAGACATTGAGGCCAAGTCTTGGCGACCAACCCCCAACACCAATTTGGACACAGATGCCTCAGGGCCAGGTTGCGCGCCTTGCGAAATTGCAGACAATTGGCGAAGACCAATGTTCTTGAGCCCTGCGGCTTTTACGTACCAGTCCGCGATGCGCTGGCGCACTCCGCCATCCTCTATCGCGCGTCCTTTCCCCACAGGTGTTTCTCGAGCAACCCGTACTATATCGGCGACATTGTCAGGAAAAGCACCTCCAACAGCTACCCGCTCATTCATTAGCGTTGTCATCGCAACGCGCCAGCCGTTGCCTACTTCATCTAGGCGTTGGCTATCGGGAATACGTACGTCCGTGAAAAAGACTTCGTTAAACTCTGCGCCGCCGGAGGCTTGCTTAATTGGGCGTATCTCAACTCCCGGCGCTTTCATATCAATGACGAAGTAGGTTAGACCTTTGTGTTTTTGCGCTGTTGGGTCGGTTCTGACAATCAAAATGGCCCAATCCGAAACATGCGCATACGATGTCCAAACTTTTTGCCCGTTTATTACCCAATCATCGCCATCTCTTACCGCGCGAGTTTTGATCCCCGCCAAATCGGATCCGGCAACAGGCTCACTAAACAGCTGGCACCAAATGTGCTCGCCATTGGCGATTGACGGCAAGAGCGCTGCATGTTGTGCCTCAGTCCCATGGGCCATGATTGTTGGAACGGCCATCGCCATTGTAATCAGGTAAAGGGCTGGCAATCTCGTCAGCTTCGCTTCTTCTTGGGCGAAAATCGTTGCTTGCATCACAGAAGCTTCTCGCCCGCCGAATGGTTTAGGCCATGTCAAACACCCCCATCCGGCTTCGAACTTTCTTTTCTGCCATGCTCTTGCCGCTTGCGCGACGACTTTGTCTTCGACTTCTGCGCCAATTTCGATGTCGAACTCCCGTTTGAATGTTGAGAAGTTCTCCTCTAGCCATTGCTTTGCTTCGGCGCGAAACTCTGCCTCTTCGATTGAGTCGTTAAAATCCATGATGACTATCCCTGCAGGTAAATTTTATGGTGTGCCGTTGAGCGACGCAAACTTATTCTGAGAGCACTTGGTCTAACTCGCTCATCACGAGCTCTTTCCACCGCTGCTCACCGCCTATGACCAAGCTCAAGATTTTTGCGCGTCGATAAAATAAGTGAGCATCAACTTCCCAGGTAAACCCGGATCCGCCGTGGACTTGAATGTTTTCTTTAGACGCATGATAATAAGCTTGAATTGCGCTGACGCGTGCAGTCGCGGCGGCAAGTGGCAAGTCATCTGAATTCGTACTTAACGCCCAAGCCGCATAATAGCAGTTCGCTTTGCAGATCTCGACGGATGCGAACATGTCAGCAAGTTTGTGTTTAACGGCCTGGAAGGATCCTATCTGTCGTCCAAAAGCAAATCGGTCTTTAGCGTATTCCAGCGCGATCTCCAAAGCACGCTGCGCCCCCCCCAATTGCTCGAATGAAAAGAGAACGGCTGCGCGGTTGAGTAAATCGTGGATTTGCTTCTTGCCTTCACCAAGGCTTTCTACTTTCACATCGGAGAATGTAATGGCTGCCTGGGGGCGACTTTCATCAAGGCTCGATAGATGCTTTCGCTGCACACCATCACCCGTAAGGTCGGCAATGTATAAGCCTGGTTCGCCAGAATCCCCAAGTGCGATAACAATCGCCATATCTGCATGTACTGCGTCCATAACTGGAGTTTTGATCCCGTTAAGCTTCCCGTTCCGAACACGGGTATCGAGTAGGTCGAGGGCAGGACTTCCCGCTCCCTCAGCCATGGCAAGGGTACCAATCACTTCGCCGCTCGCAAGCTTGGGAAGCCAGTGCATTTTTTGATCTTCAGAGCCTGCCAGCAGCAATGCTTGGCTGGCCAAATAGATGCTCGACCCGAATGGCACGGGCGCGAGCGCCCGACCAAGCTCTTCTGCGATTACGCACAGTTCTAGTTCGCTAAGACCCAAGCCACCATAAACTTCAGGGATTGCCGCGGCTGTCCAACCCATCTCGATGGTGCCTTTCCAAAGATCAGAATCGAATCCAAGATCGCTTTCGAGGATTTTGCGAACAACCGGAATAGCGGAGTGTTCGGCCAAATATCCGCGCGCTTGCTCACGCAACATCTTTTGTTCTTCAGAGAATTCAAAATTCATTGTTAATGTCGCAATCCTTTTTTGTTATTAGGCGCGTTGATAAATCGTGACCACAGCCGCGCCCGGGACGCCTATATTGTGCTGCAATGCGGTCCGTGCGTTTTCAACTTGACGGTCTCCTGCAGCGCCTCGCAGGTGAGATACGAGTTCGTAACACTGGGCCAACCCAGTCGCACCGATTGGGTGTCCTTTAGACATCAAACCTCCGGAAGGGTTTACCACAACTCGCCCGCCATAGGTATTGTTGCCATCTTCTACGAACTGGGTAGACGCACCTTCTTGGCAAAGGTCCAAAGCTTCATATGATACAACTTCGTTAGGCGTGAAGCAGTCGTGTAACTCAACAACATCTACATCATTTGGCGACACCCCAGCTTGCTCATATGCGATATGAGCCGCGCGTTTTGAATATTCTTGACCAACAACGTTTCGTGCGTTCTCAAACAAAGTCTCGCTGTCAGTAGCCATGCCTTGTCCGGCGATGAAAACATCCAAGTTACATCCATGTTTCTTTGCAAACGTTTCGCTAACAAAAACTGCCGCAGCGGCGCCACATGTTGGTGGGCAACACATGAAACGTGTGAGATAGTTGTCGAAGACAATCGGTGACTCTAAAACTTCTTCCACGGTTAGCGGTGCGGTAAAAAGCGCAAACGGATTTTTTCCAGCATGGCGCCGGGTCTTAACCGCCACTTTGGCGAAGAGGTCCGCCGTCGCATCGTATTTCTCCATATACTCAGCTCCGGCAGAGCCAAACATGATTGCCGCCGGTGGGCCCATAGTCGTCGGTGGACGCACGGTATCAAGAGCGTTAAAAATATACTGGGCGGGCGAGGTGCGGTCATCCCAGTTGCTACCAAGTGCACCAGGTTGCATTTCTTCGAATCCGTAAGCTAGCGCACAGTCGACGAGTCCGGACTCAACTGCTTGGCGTGCCAAGAAAATCGCTGAAGACCCCGAAGAACAATTATTGCTCACGTTGAAAATTGGAATTCCGGGCAAGCCAACCTCAGTCATGACTTTCTGGCCGCACCCGCTATCGCCATAGATATAGCTCGCATAGGCCTGTTGGATTTGAGACAGATCCAAACCAGCGTCTGCGAGCGCGAGCGTGATTGCTCTCGCACCCATGACCTCGTACGGGTCATGCGCTCCTGGTTTTTTAAACTTGTCCATGCCGACGCCGGCCACATACACATTCTGTCCCATACTGAAGCCCCATTGTTCTAGATGGTTAGCGCATTTTTTGCATGCGTCAGCTCGGGTAACAATGACCTGCACAGTCAGTAAAAACCGCCAGGACATGACACATTTTCGTTCCAAGCATTTGGGTATCGTCGCGCTTTTATCGCCGGATTATTCTCAGCCTATCAATAAGCTCTGTTCCGGGGGGGCGGCTGCATCGATTCTACGAGTGGGCCTTATTAATTCGTTCGGTTCAGGTCAATTCCCAACTCTCGGGCAGCCGTTTGCAAGCATTTTGTGAATTGGTCTCCGCCTTTGGTATGAGCAATCATTTTGGTCTCGTCTGTAATGCGGTTCCAATTCTCTGCGACGTCATCCACACTGGCCTCGTGTCCCAAATACACGCCATCTGTCTCAAATATCCTAGAAACTGCAAATGAGCCCGCGCCGGCGCTTAGTATAGTTCGAGATGGAGCATCGTCGCTTACAAGATAAAGCGCGCCCGCCGAGACAACACGGGTCGGCAGCAGTTCTTTCATCTCATCTGGAAGAATGCCATCTAACATTCGCGTCGCACCATTTGGAGCGAGCGCGTTCACGCGAATGCCGTTCTTCGCCCCCTCCAGATGAAGCACGTTCATCAGACCCACCATTGCAGCTTTAGCCGCTCCATAGTTTGCCTGACCGTAGCTTCCAAAAATGCCAGACACTGATGATGTTAGCAAAATGCGTCCAAAGTTTTGATCGCGCATGATATCCCAGACTGCCTTCGTGCAGTTTGTCGATCCGAACAAATGAACGTCTACGACTTTCTTGAAGTCATCCATATCCATTTTGGTAAAGCTCTTGTCGCGTAAGATTCCAGCATTATTGATTAAGATATCCACGCGACCCCATGCACCCAGAGTTTCCTCAACCATCGATTCCACTTCACAAAGTTTTGTAACATCGGCATTGTTCGCGAGCGCATCACCGCCGGCTCGCCGAATTTCTTCAACGACCGCATCTGCAGCCGTGACCGAGTCACCATGACCATCAAGAGATCCGCCAAGATCGTTAACGACAACTTTCGCCCCACGTTCAGCTAAAGTAAGACAATGTCTACGCCCCAGACCATTGCCTCCACCGGTCACTATGGCGACACGGTCATCGAATCTAATAGACATAGGATCTCCCCCAAATTGAGATTTTGCAGAGCTCAAATTGAGCTGGAAAATCAATTCGTTTCATTTTTTGCACTCATTTTTGAACGACGTGCTTAACGCATTTACGTCCAAAATCCGGAAGCGTTGGATCGGCCGCCAGCACAACGATAGGCTGTTTCCAGGAGCGCTTCGGTGCGATCATGAATAATCATGGTCCCCCCCATTTTGTTCATCACATATCCAAAACTCAGCCCAAATTCGGGATCTGCAAACCCCAAAGAGCCGCCGGCACCGGGGTGTCCAAACGCACGCCGCCCCAAGATTAGACTTTCGGTTGGACCGAACGGCTGGTGCCTATTGTCCATAGACTTGCCAAAACCCAATGAGAATTTCATTGCCGCGAAATTGGTTTCGTTCCTGTTGCTCGCCGAGGAAACCTCTTCCATTCCAACTAATGTGTCTGGACCGACAAACTTAACTCCGTTGTAGCTTCCTCCGATTGCGAACGGGCGATAGGCACCAGCTAACGCTCGCGCATTCATGATCCCATTACCCGCAGGAATTTCTGCGGCATGACTGGCACGCTCGTCGACTTTGGTGGATGAGGTTTCCGTCGAGATGGAAGCAGTCATTGCGCTCGCCCAACCACCATCGTTCATGAACACCAAGCCGGGAATTGAAGTTGGATCCTCCATCGCAACCTTCGCCATTTCAAACGGCACGTCATTTGGGCTGGGAACATGCGGGATCATGGGTGCGACATTGGTTTCTTTTGCCTCGGGCAGGCCGCACCAAACGTCTAGGTTCAAGGGTTTAGCCAACATATCCTGAATATTAGCGCCCACAGATTTTCCAGTCACGCGCCGGATAAGTTCGCCGACCGTCCACCCCCACGTGGTCGCGTGATATCCTTGTTTGCTGCCCGGGATCCAAAACGCTTTCTCGGCTGCAATGAGATCGCTCATGTAGTCCCAATCATAGAATCCATCTGGCTTCACTGGTGTTCTCAGCACTGGAACGCCGACAGTATGATCAAGCATCATGCGTACAGTCGCCGATTCTTTTCCTTTGCACGCAAATTCTGGCCAGATCTCAGCAACGGGTTGATGCGGATCCAGTAAACCGCGGTCTATCAACATGTTCGCGACAATCGCCACAACGCCTTTGGTGCATGAGAAGACAACAGATATAGAATCGCTAGACCAGGATTTTCGTTTTATGGGGTCTGCTACGCCACCCCAAACATCCAACACAGTTTCGCCTTCAAAGGTAATACACGCACATGCACCGATCTCGCCTCTGTCTTTAAAGTTCTTAACGAATTCATCAAGCACTGGCTCAAATCGACTTTCGCAGAATCCTTCAACCCTTCCTTTGTCGGGTTCCAATTGAATGGATACTCTGTTGCTCATTTTCTGTTCCTCGCGATATGGTCCAATGAAGCCACGATCGGTTTGTGCTTTAGTCAAAATGACAGCCGCAATAGTCGCGACGCTGCAGGATTACCAAGTTTATGCTTACGGCTAAAATTCGTTCCAAAGCGATCATCAGGGCATACTCATACCTTCGAAAAGCGTAGCACTTCACTGTTCTGCTCCGGTCGATGATGCGCAGTGGCCTCAGTGCAATACAGCTGCATCAACCGATCTGCTCAGCTTGGATTCACGCGAAAAGATGCCATTGAGAGATTTTCGTCACAATGCCATTATAACTCACTCGAAATTGGCCGAACCTTACAAATCAGGATACAACAAGCGCTGTGATTTTCGTCCGTGCGCCGAGTCAATAAGTTACTCTAATTCACGTCGCTGTTGTATCGTTGCGCCTCTGCGCGGTCGTGCGGGCGGTGTCTTCAAACACGGTCCGCGACGCGAACCACAAAGAGAAAAGCGGAATCACATATATCAGTGAAATGACGGCCATGGCGGTTCTTAATCCATCGTCACCTTCACTCGCTCCAAACAAATCGCTCAACAAACCGATGACCAGAGGCCCCAATCCCAATCCGACCAGACTCATACAAAATCCTGCAATCGCGGTTGCTACGCCACGAATGCGAGGAAGCGCCAGAGTGATCAAAATGGCGCCAATCGGTGGGGTTAATAAACCTCCAAACAGGATGTAAACAAAATAAAACCCCAAGGCGAATTCCTGTTGATTGGAGTAAAGCACTCCGAAATATAGTGGAATCAACATCACCAACCCCACTCCAGAAATCAGAATCCCAAGACGGATGTCATGGGACATCGCTTTTGAGGCCAAATAGCCGCCTAAAAGGGCTCCGATGATCGATCCGCCGCCTAAAACGACCCCCAAATATATACCCAACTCGGATTGAGACAGATCGTAAGTTCGAGAGAAGTACGATGGCATCCACGTCGTGATGCCATATCCGGGTAGGGCTAAAAAAGCCTGTGCTACGACTAAATGTACATATGCTTTTTGGCTCCATAAAAACTTAAGCGCATTGCCAATACTTGGAGGAGCATCCATGGGGTGACTGTCGAACCTCCCGCGTTTCGGCTCGCGCAGCGAGAAATGAACGAGAGCCGCAACAATAAGGCCCGGCGCTCCCATCGCCATAAACGTCAACCTCCAACCAATCAGCTCGGATAACAAACCACCCAAAATAAGACCCAGCATAGTACCTGCCATCAAGCCAGCGCTGATTATAGCAAACCCAATAGATCTCTTTTCCATCGGCAGATAATCGCCGAGAAGTGAATTCGCACTGGGCGAATAGCCAGCTTCGCCTACTCCAACTCCAATGCGCGCGAACATCATCTGAGGGAAGTTTTGTGCTAGACCACACATAGCCGTCATCGCACTCCAAGCCGATATGCACACAGCCAATATCGTCTTCCGGTTCTTCCGGTCCACAACCCAAGCAAGCGGGAAGCCGAACACTGCATAGAAAAAAGCAAACGCTATCCCCGACAGCAACCCAAGTTCGGTGTCCGATAAATTTAAATCTGCCTTTATGTCGGGAAGAAGAATGGAAAGAACCATTCGGTCCATCCAGTTAAATACATTAACTAGCGCCAAAATACCGATCGCGTACCACACTGACGCCGGTACTCGTTTGTGCACCTGCTGTGTTTCATTGTCTGGGAAAGCGCCGGACGTTAAATTATTTGTGCGTTTACTCACGAGATGCCTCCCCACATCAAATCACCGTCAAGGGCAGTCTACGCGCATTGATCTGGTTTTTTTATTTTACCCAGAAGCCCGAAGAATTGGATTTGAAGCCCGCCGCCAAATACGCCGCCTCGATCAGCGAGTTGCCGCGATCATTTAACGCCATGGTGCCGCCCATTTGGTTCATGATGTAACCAAAACTCATTCCTGCTTCCGGATCTGCAAATCCCATAGAACCACCCGCACCTGGATGTCCAAAGGCGCGCCTGCCCAGCAATATGCTGTCCGTTCTTCCAGAGCGTTGGCGTCTATTGTCAGACCCTTTCATGAATCCAAGCGTGAAGCAGCCTCGACCTTGCGTCAGCATATTATAGTTGGAAGCTGAAGAGACTTCTTCCATGCCAACGAGCGTATCGGACCCGACATATTTTTTGCCCTGGTATGACCCGCCCAAGGCGAATGGTCTGTAAGCGCCCGCCAGCCCGCGCGCATTCATGATCGCGTTGCCACCGGGTATTTCCGCCGCATGGCTGGCGCGTTCGTCAACTTTGCTGAGTAGGCCATCCGTTCCGGGAGTTATGCCACTTTGCCAGCCGCCATCGTTAAAAACCAATAATCCCGCCGGCGAATCTGGATTATCCATGGCGGCTTGGACCATGGGTGAAAGCGGAGCATTATCATCTGGAATGTGACGTATCACTGGCGCCACTCTGGGTTCAATTTCCTCTGGAAGACCGCACCAAAGGTCTAGTCCCATGGGTTCAGAAAGTAGTTCTTGTATGTTGGCACCAACCGTTCTTCCAGTAACCCGTCTTATAAGCTCACCTACGTTCCAGCCCCATGTCGTTGCGTGGTAACCTTGCATGCTGCCGGGAATCCAGAATGCCTCTTCGGCTGCGATTAAATCGCACATATAGTTCCAGTCGTAATAACCGTCTGGTTTAATCTGAGCTCGCAAAGCCGGAACACCTACCGTGTGATCGAGCATCATTCTAACGGTAGCGGTTTCCTTACCTTTGCAAGCAAACTCGGGCCAAATCTCGGCTACCGGTTGGTAAGGGTCGAGCAATCCCCGGTCGATCAAAATGTTGGCCACCATGGCCACTACGCCTTTTGTGCATGAGAACGCCATCGCGACCGTAGCATTTTCCCATTGCGAGAGATCGGTAGGCTTTGCTAAGCCGCCCCATACATCTAAAACTGTTTCGCCTTCGAACGTAATACAGGCGCTCGCTCCGATTTCACCTCTGCTTCGAAAGTTTTCGATGAATTGGTCCAGTACGGGTTCAAATCCGCTTGCACACGTGCCATTAAGTGAACCTAGATTTTCACCTAGATCGACGAATACCTGCTCTGTCATCTCTGCCTTTCCCGCTCGTATGAGTTTGCGAAGTTTGATCGCTTTGATGCTAAGGGGGCGATGTAGCGTTCACACGCTGTTGCATAATAGACGCCTAAACCTGGTACGCGATGAAGTATGGAGGAGAATGATACATTTAGAATAAGGGAGAAAAATAGAGTGCTCGGGAACACTGCCGAGCACTCTATGAGTGGTCTCTCAGTCTTATGACATCAAGACTTACCCGGTCACGCGGAGGACGAGACCGATCGTCCGTGGACGATTCACATACTGTTGTTCAAACTCGGGCGTGAACAATACCGTCTCAATCTCGTTTGTGGCATTCTCGGCAAATGCGAATAGCGACCATCTCTCGTTTTCAATACCTAGACGGAGGTTGAGACCACTTAATGAGTCGACATTGTCATTCAGGATACCAACCCCGAAACGATTGAGACGGTCGCCAGTGAAAGTATACGACGCAGATCCAACCACTTCATTACCTTCGAAGATTTCAGCGAAGCGATTTTCAATTCCGATATAGAAACTCTCTGGCGCAACTTGTGGCAGTTTGGTGCCTTTAGGCGCCGTTACCGTCGGTACGCCACTAGCATCGGTATTTATCGCGAGATCGTTGGCTAGTTCGGCATTTGTTAGGTTGCCTGATGCAAACAACGTGAGACTTTCGGTTGCCTGCCAAACCAGCTCCACATCCAAACCAGTGATCTCAACGTCGCCAATATTGTCGATTACTGAGAATGACCCGAGTCCGACTTGAGCCTGAAGATTTTCAAAATCTGTATAGAACGCGCTTGCATTTAGCTGCAGGGACGAATCTAGAAGTGATGCCTTGAAGCCTGCCTCCCACGAGGTTGCAGAGTCCGGATCATAAGAAAACAACTCCTCGAACAGCGGGTTACCTGGAAGAACTCCGCCTACCGCCAGAGAGCCAACATTGTTAAACAATCCGTTTCTCGCGCCTTTGGCAACCGAACCATAAATCAATACATCATCATTCAAGTCGAATTCAGCCTGGAATCGAGGAAGCCACTCGTTAATCTCTTTGGTGAGCTGATCCACGCCGTAGAACGTCGAGTCGAACACCAATCCAAAGGCAGGTAATTCTAATACTCCGCCGCCGCCCGGCACAACCAAGTCGAAGACAAATTCCTGATCAAAGTGACGGGCTCCAGCAGCCAAACGAAGTCGATCATCAAGCAATGAGAGCTGCGCTTCTCCAAAATATGAGATTTGCTCGCCTGTATGCGTAATGTTTGTCGTCACAAAAATGTCAGTAGCGAAGAACATGTTGAGCGGAGGCTGTCCCAGTGACGGCGTCGTGGCGGACAGGTTGGAGGTGAATTCTGTGTCCGCGTAGTAAATGCCGCCGATGAAGTTCAACGGACCCTCGAAGTCGGTGATTACACGAAACTCTTGCGTCCAGTCCGTTGATGTGTAGAGCGCATCGTCGAAAGTGGCCGAGTTGGGAATCCCAAGAACAATAGGGACCGCGCTAAAAGCCAGGTTCGGTCGAAATCCAACTTCTTCATACTCGCGATCATAATAACCCGTTACAGATTGAAGGGTGACCGAACCCAAATCCAAGGAAATCTTGTTAGCAATTACCGTGGACTGATCTGTGCGGTCATACGGCTCTTCATATCCGCCAACGACCGGAGTGAAGCCGCTCGGGTCGGCAGGGTTGGCAAACACATAAGTTACGCTGCCAAGTGACAGATCTTTTGGGTCGCCGGTGACATATTGTGGATTGCCAACATCGCTGCTCTGATGGAAACCGGACAAACGCCACGTTAGAACGTCGTTGGGCTCGTATAGCAACACGCCCGTGAAGCCAGTGTTCTCAAATGTGTTTACATTGTCGACCCCAGCGAAGTCATTATCGATGAAACCGTCTTGGTCATTTCTAAAGACGGTCACGCGAGCTGCCATTTTGTCGTTGATAATTGGGAAGCTCAAAGAGCCGTCTACAATGTAATTGGTGCCGCCATCTTCGGTTGAAGAAACTTCAGCACGGGCACGGTAACCGACTTGAGATAAGTCTGGATCCTGCGAAAAATATCTAACGCTGCCACCCATCGACCCTTCTCCGAAATAGGTGGGTTGCGGGCCCTTTAATACCTCGATCCGATTGAGATCGTATGTAGGCACGTCGACCCCATTGGGGAAAATGCCAGAAACAACCACTTCATCGAAGAAAAGTGTATTGCCGTTGGACTGACTGTTATTGTCATTGCCAGCCAATGACGTGATCCCTCGAATAACTGGCAAATTGCGGCCGGGACCTTGCGAAATGTTGTCCAGACCCGGCGTGCGTTGAACAACATCTTCGAAATTCTCAATACCTTCTCGCACGAGTGCGTCCGCGTCCAAGACATTGATCGTTTGACCGACATCGTTCGCAGATTCCTCTCGGAAACGAGACGTAACCGTTATGGTGCCCAATCGATTCACGGCATTATCAGAAACTTCGTCTGATGTAGCGTCTTGAGAATAGGCTGGATGAGCTAACGCGCCAACTAGAGCGATACATGACGCGGAGCCGGCGACTAGGTGGATTAGTTTTGGTGAGCGCATAACTCTAAATTCCTCCCGAATGACGAGCGTCCTACCAGTTTCTTTCGACCAGCGGACACCAAACAGAATGTCATCGCGGTGCTGCCCTCACAATGTCATCTCCAGCCACTCAAAACTAACAGATGGTTACAAGTCCATCAGATCCTTCGAAGGGGGATTGTAAGCGTATGTTAGTGGTTTTGACTGAGTTCGTTGAACAATAAAAGATCAACCCATACGCTCACCACTGCAGCTTGGGATAGAATACGACATAGGTTCGAAAGTCTTTGCGCTCAATCGAACAGTTTACGTGCGTGCCAGGGGGGTGTTATTGGCTGAATGCGCCAGTCTCTTTAGTGTGAAGTACGCGTTAGCCCAGGTTGTCCAGAGTGAATAACGCTTCGTCGCACCACGCGATCCATCGCTCAGCATCTCTCATCCCGAACTTCAGAGATAAGTATTTTCCAACGGTTCTTGCGTCCGTCGGGTCTACATCGGAGTAATATCGGACTTGGATCTTCCTATAGAGTATCAGTTTGGCCACGTGCTCCTCCCTTCGTGCGCGAACTTGCTCCGCCAAAATCGCTAGATCAAGCATATGCAGTGAGAATAGACGAACCAGCAAATCATCTTTGAGTGGTGCCGTTGGACTGGGCTTTTTTGCCCATTCTTTTAGTTGATCGATGCCAGCTTGGGTCAGCGAATAGAGTTTTTTATTTGGTTTGCTCGGCTGTTCGACCAACTCGCACTCGACCCAGCCCAACTTCAGTATTTTACTCAGTTCTCTGTATATGCGCTGATGGTCACTATGCCAGAAGAAGCCGATAGAGCCTTGGAAGGCTTTGTTAACATCATAACCACTTTGCTTTCCCTCTGTAAGGCAAACAAGTATCGCGTGTGCTAATGCCATTTAAACTCCTTTGCGGCGCGAAAAGGACCTTGGGTCCACTGAGTTTGGGATTCTAATGCTCTGGCTTGCGAATTGAGGGGCGGGACAAACCGCTCAATTGGATCGATCAGCCACGTCGATAGATCGCAAAACTTACTTTCTTGCATATTCGTTTAATATGTGTGAAAGCGCATATCAATGGTTGGCGGTCGCTTGATTGATTCGGCGCAAGCTTTGGAAAGGTGGAACAATGCAAACTTTGATCACAGAAATGTTCGGTATCGAACGACCGATAGTCCAAGGGGGCATGCACTTTGTCGGGTTCGCAGAGCTCGCGGCAGCGGTGTCAAATGCCGGCGGCCTCGGAGTGATAACAGCCTTGACTCAAAAGACTCCGACAGATCTCGCCAATGAAATCGCAAAATGTAGGGATATGACCACCAAGCCTATTGGTGTGAACATCACGTTCCTTCCAACTTTAACTCCACCTGATTACCCAGCGATAGTTAAAGTGATTATCGAAGGAGGCGTTAAGGTGGTCGAGACCGCGGGTCGCAATCCTCAGCAAGTGTTACCGCATTTGAAAGACGCAGGGATAAAAGTCATTCACAAGTGCACGTCGGTTCGACATGCTCTAAAGGCGCAAGACATCGGTTGCGATGCCGTCTCTGTCGACGGTTTTGAATGCGGAGGTCATCCGGGCGAAGACGATGTGCCAAATATGATTCTACTTCCTCGCGCGGCAGACGAGCTAGAAATTCCGTTTATTTCTTCTGGCGGCCAGGCTGATGGCAGGTCTCTAGTGGCTTCGCTCGCGATGGGCGCGCAGGGAATGAATATGGGTACTCGTTTCATTGCCACCAAAGAAGCGCCAGTCCACGAAAACGTGAAACAGGCGATTGTTGCTGCGTCTGAACTGGATACTCGGCTAGTAATGCGTCCTTTGCGTAATACGGAACGAGTGTTGAGCAACGCAGCTGTCGAGCGACTGCTTGAAAAAGAACGAGCGCTCGGCAGCAAACTTAAGTTCGAGGATATTATCGACGAGGTCGCAGGTGTTTACCCTCGGATCATGCTAGACGGAGATATGGATGCAGGCGCATGGTCTTGCGGAATGGTGGCTGGGCTTATTCACGATATACCGACTTGCCAAGAATTATTGGACCGCATCATGTCACAAGCGAACGAAATCATTGAAGAGCGATTGAGAGGGATGTTGAACGTCAACGTCCACTAAACCCCAAATCCAGTTGCGAATACGAGACAAAAGCGCTTGCTGAGTGGACGAACAATCAAACTGTCGCTCCGCAACAATACGGATGTTGAACTTTTGGTTTCTCGCTCAATGCGGACGGGCGCCACATGCTCGTAATATGGATGATTTGATAATATGTTAGTTTCTCAATTGAGGCTTTGGTCGCGGCGCCGAATGTGTCGAGGGGTAAGACTTTGACAAGTAGAGAAAAGATACTCGAAGCCGCATCTGAAATCTTGCGAAAATCCGGTCCTGGTGCGTTGAGCGTTCGAGCCATCTCAAAATCAGCTGGAATGTCTACGATCGGCATCTACAATCATTTCGATGGGAAGCGGGGCGTTATTGATGAGCTCGCAAAAGAAGCATTCGATTTGGTGCATCAAGCTATTGTCCATGCCTCTCGGATCGAAGATGCGCGGGCTGCGGTTCTGAAGGCAGCCCAAAACTATTTGGCTGTCGCACGAGATCACGAGGCGCATTATCGCCTCGTTTTTGGAGAAGCGGTACCTGGCTATGCCATGGGACCAAAAGCTCGTGTGGCTGCGCGTCGAGCGTTCAATCGGTTAGTCGAACTGGTTGACGCCGCGTCGATTTCAAATGAATTCCTAAGTGATGCCCGCGCGAATGCCATTCACCTTTGGACTATAATCCATGGCTACATTAGCCTCAAACATCATGCGGTGCCTATGATCCTGAACGAAGCAGACTGGGAAAACCAAATCATCCAGATCATAGCGCACCAAATCAATCACAATTGACCACCCAAGACACAATGACGTGGCCTATTAGGATTTGACGTGATCGCCTGTTTTTGAACCGTTCTCGGTTGGAACTTTCCAATTATGGTCCCATCGTGGAGAAGGAAGATTCGATGCGAAAATCCAGATTCACGGACGCGCAGATCGCGTTCATTTTACGTTAGGCCGAGGAAGGGACTTCTATTTCTGAAGTTTGCCGCAAAGCCGGGATTGCGGAGGCGACATTTTATAATTGGCGTAAGAAGTTTGGCGGCCTGATGCCGTCAGAGATGAAGTGTTTGAAGCAGCTTGATGAAGAGAACGCGCGCCTCAAACGCCTGTTGGCAGACCTGTCCCTAGACAAAGCGATGCTGCAGGACGTTATCAAACGAAAGCTCTGAGGCCTGATCGCAAACGCGAACTGGTGAAAGATATGATGTCTGTCTGGCGAGTTAGTGAACGCCGCGCATGCCGGGTCATGCAAGCGCATCGTTCGACCCAGCAGTACAAATCCATTCGCTGCGATCAGGCCGATTTGAAAAAGCGGATCAAGGAGGTTGCCGAAGCGCGCGTTCGCTATGGCTATCGGCGTATCCATGTCATGCTGAAGCGCGAAGGCTTGCCGGTAAATCCCAATCGGTTCTATCTTCTCTATCACGAAATGGGCCTGCAATTGCGGAACAAAACACCGAAGCGACGGGTCAGGGCAAAGCTCCGTGATGATCGGAAAGATGCAACAGCAGTCAATGAGACCTGGGCCATGGACTTTGTTCATGACTAACTCGTCACCGGTCGCAACCTCAGGATTCTGACCGTCGTGGATACATACTCGCGGTTCTCACCCGTGGTCGATTCGCGCATCAGCTATAGAGGAGCAGATGTCATGCAAACCCTCCGGCCGGGTGGCCCAGAGATGGGGAGCAGGTCAACGTTTTCGAAGACTCTGCAAATTTATGGTCGGAAATTACGGGGCTGGGTCAGGCCGAATTTTCGAGTGAATTGTTCAGAATATACTACATCTGAACGATTAATACATAATCAAGATTCTAATTCGAGGCACCCGATATTTGGAAGTCTAATGTCTGGTTTTAGGAAGAAATGGCCGGACGCGCGCAAAACGAATTATTGAAACCGGACTTCTGAACTTTCGTCTCAGGATCCGAAAGTGTCCGAGAAAGAGGCGCCGCTTACATCCGTATCGAAAGAGATTGTACAGTTGATGGGTAAGCGAAACTGTGCAACAGAAAGCGTATGCAGTGTGCAACAATGCACGTTCTTTGTGGGCATAATGCGTTGATAAAAAATAATAAATAGGGAAGGCTTGGGTCCCGTCACTCGCGCCACTTCTTGGAAGTGAATTTACCGAAAAATTTGAAACTTTTCAGCGTTCGACCGATCCCGGGCGTCAGCAAAGTGTTTTCAGTTGCTTAATCGCAAGGATTCAATTGCGGCGACAAAAGAGAGCGGAATTCAACGCAGAATTGATAAACCTGTATCCAGAAACAAACTGGGTAGGGGTCTCATGCACGACTATTTTCTGGCGCATTTCAATGTTGCTCGGCCTTTGGGGACATTTTCGGTCCATCAAGAAGAAGCAAAATACTTTTTCAAGCAGCTACAGGAATTGTTTGATCGCGATCATCTGCATGATGGCTTGCTGTGGCACCGTCACGGCATGCGCGCGCCAGAGGGTAATGAGCTGAACTTCTTTGAAATCGCCGCATTGAATACGAGCGGCGAGGACAATCCGCATATTTACACGGTCGCAGGCTGGCGCGATGCCAAAGATCTGCACAGCTTTGCGTATAGGGATGTCCAACACCGCGAAAACATGAAGCGGTTGCGCCATTGGGTCGACCGTTCTGAAGGCGCAAATCTGGTGACGTGGTGGGAAAAGCGCGACACGCGTGTGTCGCTGGAAATGGCCTGGGATCGTCTGCAACGCTTACGCAAGGATGGTCCGACGCCGCACGCCTTCAATCTGAGCACGCGCTTCGACCCGCCACAATTGTCGAGCGTCGCTTAAGACTCGGTCGCTCCAGCGTCGACTTTCACGAAACTCATGGCAAAGGCGGCGATGCAGAAACTCGCGGCGCCGAACAAAACTGCCAATAGAGGCACGCCGCCGACCAGGGTCGCGACATTGCTTTCAAGCGTGTTGAGGATCGGTCCCATCGTGCCGGCGACCAGCAATTGCGGCAGCACGATGAAGAAATTGAAGATGCCCATATAGATGCCCATCTTCTTCACCGGCAACGCATCTGCAAGAATGGCATATGGCAGCGCCAGAATAGAGCCCCAAGCCATGCCCAGACCAACCATCGGGATGAGCAATCCATATTGCGACCCGAACAAATGGTAGCCGACAAAACCGGCGGCCCCGGCTAACAGATTGAACGCGTGAAGGCTGCGAGTGCCGACACGTCGCGCAATGTTCGCGATCACGAAAGCGTAGATCGCCGCGACTCCATTCTGAACCATGAACATGATCCCGACCCAATCGCCGGCGTCCTGATAGGCTTTGGTGCTGGCATCCATCGTGTCCCAGGCTTGCAGCGCGACGGCTGGGGTCGTGTAGATCCACATGATGAACAGGCTGACCCAGGAAAAGAACTGAACCACGGCGAGACGCTTCATCACTGACGGCATCGTGGTCAAATCGCCCAACACATCGGATAGAAAGTTGCGGGCATTGCGATCGCTGCCGACCAGCAAACTGTTCCACAAGAATAGCAGGCCGAGGAAGATGGTGCTGCCGGTGATGATGAAGAATTGCTGGTCTCCATTCAATGCGTACACCGCATAGGTGAGCAACAAGCCAATCGCCATTGTAATGCCGCCCCAAAGCCTGAAAAAGCTGGCTTCCGGGCGTTCGGCGGTCTCGATACCGCCTTCCTGTTCGAAGATATTATCCTCGTCCTTGCCGAATTTCTCCAGCTCTTCGGGCGAATATTCCTTGGTCGTGAAAACGGTCCAGGCGACCGCGAGGAAGAGGGCAGCTCCGCCTATGTAGAACGAGATCCGGACATTATCGGGGATGACGCCTTCCGGCGCTTCATTCGAGACCCCGAGCGCGTTCAGAACAAAGGGCGCCGCACTGGCGAGAACCGCGCCGGTGCCGATGAATATGGTTTGCATGGAATAGCCAAGCGGGCGTTGCTTACTCGGCAGCATATCCCCCACAAAGGCGCGGAAGGGTTCCATTGTGATGTTCAGACTGGCATCGAGAATCCACAGCGTGCCGGCCGCGATCCAAAGATAGGGCGAGTTCGGCATGATGAAGAGCGCGAGCGTGGTCAGGATCGCTCCGACCAGAAAATAAGGTCTGCGACGACCGAGCGGGCCCCAGGTCTTATCGCTATAATAGCCAATGATGGGTTGCATGATTAGGCCCGTAACCGGCCCCGCCATCCAGAGCAGGGGAACGAGATTCATATCCGCGCCAAGGGTTTGGAAAATGCGGGTAATGTTCCCATTCTGCAGCGCGAAGCCGATCTGGATCCCGAAGAATCCAAACGACATGTTGACGATTTGAAACAGGTTGAGTTCGGGTTTGCGGTCCGATCCTGCCGCGGTTGCGGCGCCTCCCACGCTGGCCATTCTCTTCCTCCCTTATTGTCTTTATTCTCTTATGCTTAGTACCATGCCCTGCCATGGCGAAAGTGTCAGTTGCGATCCCAGGTCGAGGGGTTCGGCCGCCCCGGTCAAAGCCTCCGTCCAGGCACCGGCCACCGGGCCGTCAGTCAGCGTAAATGAAGCGGGCTCGGGCGATAGGTTGTACAGCACCAGCACGCGATTGCTGCCTTTTTCGCGCGCAAAACTCAGGATCTGATCTGGCATGTCGGTCGAGATCGGAATGATCCGGCCGCCCGCCGCGCCATTGTGCAAGGCGCGATTGGCCTTCTTCACCGCGATCAATTGCTTGATCAGATCGCCATCTGGATGGTCGAAGTTCCCCCAAGTGATGGGATCGCGTTCGAAAAATTCCAATTGCTTTTGATTGCCGACTTCCTGTCCATTGTGAATGAGCGGAATGCCCTCGGTCACAAAGGATAGGGTCAACATGGCATGATAGGCCTCGCCATAGATCTCGCCGGTCGATCCGTCCCAGGCATTCTGGTCATGGTTCTCGGTATACAGCATGCGATACGCATCGAGCGGCCAGGTTGAGATTTGTGAAGACAGAAAACCGCGCAAATCGCCGGCATTTGATGTGCCCGCAGCGATCCGCATCGCCGCTTCTTTCCAGGCCCAGCCATAAGTCGCATCAAAAGCGGCGCGATGGAGGTCGCGCTGTTGCCATTCAGCGAGCATGAATACGGGCTTGATCTCATCCAGCTCGGCGCGCGCCGTTTCCCAGAAATCGAGGGGCACAAAGCCAGCGACATCGGCGCGGTAGCCATCCACGTCAAATTCCTCGACCCAGTATTTCAGCGCGCGAATCTTATATTCGCGAAGCTCTGGTTTGGAATAGTCGAGGTCGATAATGTCGGCCCAGTCGGTCCATGGGGTCGGGTGGAAATCCCCTTTCCAGTCCGTTTCGTACCAATCAGGGTGCTCCGTGACGAGGGGATTGTCCCAAGCCGTGTGATTGGCGACCCAGTCGAGAATGACGTGAAATCCTTGAGCGTGGGCGGCATCGACAAAGGCCCGAAAGTCATCCTCGGTGCCGAACTCGGGGTTCACGCCGAAATAGTCTTTTACCGCATAAGGGCTGCCCAAAGCGCCTTTCCGATTTTGCTCACCGATTGGATGAATGGGCATCAGCCATAGAATGTCGACGCCCAGCTCTTTTAAACGCGGCAGCTGCGCCTGCGCAGCGCGAAACGTGCCCTCCGGCGTGAATTGCCGCGTATTAATCTGATAGATAACCGCATCCTTGGCCCAATCCGGGTGTTCAATCTGGACATAGGAGGCGGGGGAAAACTTGTCTGTTGCATTCACAGTATTTGCATCTTTTTGCGATACAGGTTCCGTCGCCATGCAGGCGCCAAGCAGGAGTGCAGTTGCTGTGATTAGCGTTCGCATCAGCATTTTCTCTTTTCCTCCTACTGTTTCTCAGTATCCCGCGTGTTCTTATGATCGTACCTAAATCGCAATCTGCGCGGTTTTGCAAACAAAAATCTCAAATAGTTCTGGTTGACCTGCGGCCAATCCTTCCGCAAAATAGATCATCAATTGCAAAAATTTGCGGAGTTTTTCATGCGTCGAATTGGGCTGTTTGGAGCGAGCCTTCTGGCCGCGTTGCTTGTTGGGTGTGCGTCAGAGCCCCCGGCAGACCCCGCCGTCTCAACTCAGGCGGTGGCCCCCGGTGCTCCGGGCGAAAGGCCAACTTGGTCCAATGCGCAAAAGACTGGAATTGGGACATCCTATGAAGCCTATGATGAGGCGGGTCAGTTTTCAGACTCCAGTCCGAGCACGCCGATTTCAAAGGTCTGGTTTTCGCTGGGCCAGGATCGCATCACAGAGGTGATGTGGGGGCTGATTCACGAGGCCCAGATTCGAGAGATCCAATTCTTGCTCGTCGGGCCCGAAGGACAATTGCGCCCCGAAGGGCAGGCGGAGGTGAAACCCTTCGCTGCGCTGAGCGCCGATCCGGTCCCGAACGCACCCGTTCACACAATCACCACTGCCTATGATGGCGGCGCGACGACGCTTTCATTTGTGACAATTACGGACCCTTCGAGCCAAACTTTGGTGACCACGCTTGAGCTCAACTCGCCTCGCGACGATCTGAGCGTGTTCGCCTATATAGATCCGGCGCTCGGCAATTCTGGCAGCGGGGATCGCGCTTGGCGGGAAGGTGGATGGTATTATGCGCAAGAGGGCGAAGCGGTTCTTGCGGTCGGTGGCGTAAGGGCGCTGGATGGCGTCGGCACGGTTGGGTTTGTCGGGTCGACTCCGCCGATCACAGCACTTCTCGATGGCACTGAGTATGACACGACTGGCGAAACACCGGGAAATGTCGACCTTCTCGTTGAGGTGCCATTTGCGCCGGGAAGCTCCCGATTTACAACGCTTTTCTTCGGCTTTGGGGCGTCACCTGACGCTGCAAAAGAGGCCGCCGAACTGTCTCAAACGCGCGGGGCGGGCGAAATTTTAACTGACTATCGCGCCGGATGGTCCGACTATTTGTCTTCGCTTGAGTATCTTCCACAGCTTGCGGCCGTTGCCGGAGATGATGGCGCGCTGGCCTACATGTCGGCGCTCAATTTGAAAGTGATGGAAGACAAGACCCATGCGGGCGCCTTGATTGCCTCGCTGTCCAACCCCTGGGGTGAGACCGCGCCGGCAGACACGCCGCAGACGGGGTATAAGGCCGTTTGGCCTCGCGATTTCTTCCAGGTCGCATCGGCGTTTCTTGCCATGGGGGGTGAGGAGACAGCGCGCGCGGCTTATCGTTATTTGCCGAACGTGCAGGTGACTGACGCCACACCGGGAAATAGCGGCGTGACCGGTTGGTTTCTGCAGAAAACACACGTGGATGGCACACTGGAATGGGTCGCGGTGCAGCAAGACCAGACCGCCATGCCAATCATGTTGGGGTGGCAGCTCTGGCAAGCGGGTGTCATCTCAGATCAAGAGATGGCTGAGAGTTATCAGTCTATGCTGAAACCCGCGGCGGATTTCCTAGTCAATGGCGGGCGCACGGGTCTGCTCTGGAACACCGAGTTTGAGGCCAGCCTCGGTTATACACAGCAGGAACGGTGGGAAGAACAGGAAGGCTATTCGCCGTCCACGATCGCGGCTGTGATCGGAGGGCTGGTCACCGCGGCCGACCTGGCGGAGAATTTTGGCGATCCAGCAGACGCTGAAATCTACCTCGCAGCGGCGGATGAGTTAGAGGCCAATATCGAAAACTGGATGTTCACCACGGATGGGCCGTTCGGTGACGGCGAGTATTTCATCCGCGTGACGCGCAATAAGGATCCAAACGACAAAGCGCGGCTCGGCGACAATAATGGCCGCCCCGGATTACCAGAAGATCATATTGTGGATGGAGGGTTTCTTGAACTGGTGCGCTACGGCGTGCGCGCCGCCGACGCGCCGTCCATCATGACCTCCGCGATGGTCTATCAAAGTCAAAAACGCGACGACAATTTGCGCAATCTCTACACGTTTGATGATAGCGATCAATTGCTGTTCGGCTTTCGCAGATATGGCAATGATGGATATGGCGAAGACGGCGAGCGTGGCACGAATTATCACGAGCTAGAGGGTGGCAACACACCTGGCCAGCGCGGTCGGGTCTGGCCATTCTTCTCAGGCGAGTTTGCGCATTTCCTGTTAGCGCTGGGACCTCGCGAGACCTTGGGCGGTGCGCCAATCGAAGAGCTGGTTATGGGCGGTGTGCGCTCCATGGAACACTTTGCCAATGAGGGGCTCAGTCTGCCAGAACAGGTTTGGGACGATGTCGGTCCAAACCCATTTGGCTATGAACGCGGTGAGGGCACGAACACGGCGACGCCGCTCGCCTGGACGCATGCTGAGTATATCAAGCTGCTGCGCTCTGTGGCGGATGAAGCGGTCTGGGATCGCTACGACGTCGTCGAGGCGCGATACAAGGATAGTGCGCGCAATCAACCAGAAGAATGACTAGTCGGCGAGCAAGAAGGTGAAAACCTGGTCGACCCGTTCGGCCCATGCAGCCTCATTATGGCCCGTGCCGGGATAGTCACGAAAGATCGCTTGGTCTGCGCTCCAGCCATTTGCGCGAAACCAGTCTTCCATCGCAACCGCGTGCGGAGCGTATGCCTCATCGAGTTCTTCTGTGCCTCGGTCAAACCAAAGGGTGTGTCGCATCGGATCGATGCCGCTCGTTTCCAGATAGGATTGCATCACGTCGCTCGCTTCCGCCGCAAGAGAGCTTTCCGGTTCCGCCAATGGCCAGTGGATCGAAACCGCCGCCGCGCGGCTGAAAACGCTCGGATATTCGGCCACGGCATAGAGCGAGATCAAGCCGCCCATGCTGGAGCCCATGATCAGCGTATCATCGGCGCCGGGTGATGTTTCAAAGGTCGAGTCGATAAAGGGTTTCAGTTCCTCAACGATGAAACGCAGATAAGCGTCGCCCTTGAGTTCTGGAATTTCGTGGCCCAGCCATTCAGATGAGGCGTCGCCGCTCAAACGCTCAATGACTTTTTGCGGGGCATATTCCGGCCATCGTTGATCCGTGTTCCAGATTCCAACGATGATGGCTGGTTTCAACTCGCCGCTACTCATCATCCGTTCCGCGGTCTCATCGAGGCCCCATTCAACACCCCCATAGGAGAAGCCGGGCTGGAACAGGTTCTGTCCATCATGGGCATAAATGACAGGGTAACTAACGCTGCCATCATCTTTGTAATCGCTGGGAAGCCAGACGCTTATGTTTCGCGGTTTTACGAAGGAGGATAGAAATTCCTCATACTCGATAATCTGAGCCTCAGTCGTTTGGGGGGCGTCTCCGGTGGCAGTCGCGGGCGAATTCGTTGACCCGTCTTGTGGTGCCTCCGCCGAGCAGGCGCTCAGCAGGACAATGGTCGCCATGGTCGCAATCTTGAAAGTCTTGATCATTGTCTTGTCCTACTCAACGGGAATGAATGCGATGGCGGCGCCGCCGCCCGGGGCAAGCTCAAGCGAAATCGTATCGCCTTTCTGCGCCGGCTTGAAGGTCAGGTCCAGCGGGTAGGGGTTGGTTAGCCAGTCGGCGCCTTCGGCGTCTTTGTGGGTTTGCGCTTCATAGGCAAAACCGTCCAGGAATTCGAGGCTGACCTCGACGGTTCGCGCTTGCTCATCCGTAACCGCGCCCAGATACCAGGCTTCGGAGTTGCGATCCTTGCGCGCCATCACCGCGAACTCACCGGGATATCCATCCAACATGATGGACTCGCTCCAATCGACCGGCACTTGTTTGATAAATTCGAACGCAGCTGGATGGCTCTCATAGTTTCGCGGCAGGTCGGCGGCCATTTGGATCGGACTGTGCAGCAAGACATAGAGCGCCAATTGCTTGGCGAGCGTTGTTTGGACGCGCGGATTGTCTTCGACCGGCTTGCCAAAATTCAAGTCAAAAATGCCCGGCGTGAAATCCATCGGTCCCGACAGCATCCGTGTGAACGGCAGGATGGTCGTGTGCGCCGGGTCATTGGGCGGCTGGCCCCAGGCATTATATTCCTGCCCGCGCGCCCCTTCCCGCGAGAAAGCGTTCGGATAGGTTCGACGCAGCCCGGTATCCTTTACAGGTTCATGCGCATTGATGGCGATCTTGTGCCGCGCCGCAAGCTTCAGCACGTCCACATGATGGTTCACCGCAAATTGGCCATCATGCCACTCCTTGTACACCTTCCCCTCCGCGTCCCGACGCGTGATTTCGCCGCCGTCGGCGACGTAGCCGGTTTTGATGGATGGAATGCCAAGTCGTTCATATAGGGCGTAGGCGGCTTCCATTTGCTCTTCATAATTGGTGATCGCGCCGGAGGTTTCGTGATGGCCGATCAGGTAGACATTTTTCGAGGCGGCATAGGCGGACAAGGCCTCAAGATCAAAATCGGGATAGGGCTGGGTAAAGCTGAATATTTCTCCATTCGAGAACCAGTCTCCGTCCCAACCGACATTCCAACCTTCGACCAGAACACCATCAAACCCGTGCGTTTCCGCAAAATCGATATAAGCCTTCGTCCGCTCAGTTGTGGCGCCATGCTTCTCGCCCGAGCCCCAGGTGCATTCATTGATATGCATGCACCACCAGATTCCGATATATTTGCTTGGTTTTGCCCATGAGACATCGCCCAGAGCATTCGGTTCGTTGAGATTGAGGATCAGGTCGGAATTGGCGAGACCGGCGGCTGTGTCAGAGATCTGCACTGTGCGCCATGGTGTCTTGAAGGCGCCGGAGGTTTTGACTTTCGTGCCATCCGACCAAGGCGCGAGTTCCGCTTCCAGCGTGCCGGGCCGGCGTTGGTTGAGCCACATGCCGGCATAGTCGACCAAGGCAGCTTCATGGATCGAGACGAACGGGCCACCTTCGGGCAATTCCATTGTGATCGGCGTATGCGCGCGCGGCACGGCGCGCATGTCCGTCTCGAAATAGAGCTCTTCATATCGGTTCCAGCCCGCCGCCGGGATCCACCAGGTCTTGGAGGCTTCGTTCAGACGAAATTCTGTCAGCTCGTCAGTGATCTCTTTTGGTCCCTGATCCGGCACTTCGTATCGAAAGCCGAAACCATCATCGAAAACGCGAATGCGAAGCGTATAGGCATTACGGCCATCCATATGATCGAACGTGATCGCCATCTCATTGTGATGATCGCGCACGAATTGGCGCTCGCCCCAAGGCTGTTCCCAGGTTTCGTCCTGCGAAGCGATCTCGATATCTGAAATTTTGAGGCCATCGACCAAGTCCGCTCCAGCTGCGAATCGCAGGCCGAGCACAGATGGTGAGATCACTTCCTTGCCGCGCCAGCTTGCCGACCAGACCGGGGCGCTGGTTTCAGCTGAGACAAGCACTTCAAGTAAGCCGGAAGGGGAGGTGATGCGCGCCTCAGACAGCGCGGTTTCTGTTTCAATGCTCGATGTTTCAGTGAGCGGTGCGGCGGCGCAATTGCTGCCGACCAATGTGGCTGCAAGGGCCAAGGCGGTGATGACGGATCGCATATTTTCCTCCCATTGGTTCGCGATTATGCGCAGCTTGCAAACCAATGCAATCATATATTCAACAAACACATTTAGAGCCAAGATTAACCAGATTGATTGACTTTCTCCGCTTGTCAGCTCTGCAAAAAAATGAAAAAAACTGTTAGGCAGATAAGATGAAGCGCAGTCAGGGAGGACGATATGAGCCGCAAAAGTTGCCAACATATAGCATCGATCGGGGCGCTGGCTGCGGCCTCAATTCTAGGCGCTTGTGCGGCGGCCGGCAATGGAGAGGCCCCGGGTGCCGATCTGATCCCGAGTGCAGAGGCGCAAGAACGCCCGGTGATCGATCGACAGATTGAAGACGAGATCATCTATTTTGTGCTTCCCGATCGATTCGAGAATGGCGACCCGTCGAATGATCGTGGCGGCATCGAAGGCGGGCGATTGAAAGACGGGTTCGATCCAACAGATTTCGGTTTCTATCATGGCGGCGACTTAAAGGGACTGACCGACCGTCTGGATTATATTCAGGGACTCGGCATGACGGCCATCTGGCTGACCCCAATTTTTGAGAACAATCCGGTGCAAGGGCCAGAAGGTCTGGAATCCTCTGGCTATCATGGCTACTGGATCACCGACTTTACCAATGTCGATCCTCACATCGGAACCCGCGAAGATTTCAAGGCCTTTGTCGACGCGGCGCATGAGCGCGGAATGAAGGTCTATATGGACATCATCACCAACCACACCGCTGACATCATCGCGTATCGTGAATGTCACGACCCGGAGGTGACCGGAGGGCCGACCTTCAGCTGCAAGTATCGCTACATTGGGGACTATCCCTGGACCCGGCGGGCAAGCGATGGTGCCCCAATCAATGGCGGATTTCTGGGGGATGATGCGGTGCATCAAACGGACGAGAATTTTGCCAATCTGACAGAGCCCACCTGGGCCTATACGCCCTTCATCCCTGAATACAATAAAGGTGTGAAAAAGCCGGAATGGCTGAATGATCTCATCTATTATCACAATCGCGGTGATACAGATTTTGTTGATGAAGATTCGCTCTACGGAGACTTTGCCGGCCTTGATGATCTCAACACGGCGCACCCGCGTGTCGTTGAAGGCATGATTGAGATCTATAAGGATTGGATCACAGCTTATGGGGTTGATGGGTTCCGGATCGATACCGCCAAGCATGTGCGCGATGAATTCTGGCAACAATTCGCGCCCGCCATTCTCGATCATGCTTCAGACCTTGGCATTGATCACTTCCATATGTTTGGCGAGGTTTATGTTGATGGGCAAAAGCCGCAGCATCTGGCCAAGTTTACCACCAATGCAGAGCTTCCGACGGTTTTGGACTTCGCGTTTCAAGCCAGTGCGAGAGGCTTGATCGTAGATGGCAAGCCCGGCCTGTTCATGGACGAACTTTACCGTGCTGATGTCATCTATGCGAACGGCACGGAAACGGCGCGGCAGCTGCCAACCTTCCTCGGCAATCACGATATGGGGCGTTTCGCGGGCTTCTTGCGGGAGTCCAATCCTGAGATGGATGACACAGAGATGTTCATGCGGGTGCGGCTCGCCAACGCGCTCATGTTTTTCGGGCGCGGTGTGCCGACCATCTATTATGGCGACGAGCAGGGATTCGTATCCGACGGCGGCGACCGCTTGGCGCGTGAAAACATGTTTCCGAGCCAAACCGATCTCTACAATGACAATGACCTGATCGGCACCGACGCGACAACCGCCGACAGCAATTTCGACACCGAGCATCCTTTATATAAAGCGATCGCAGAATTCGCGGCCATTCGCACGGCTGAGCCGGCTTTGCGCCGGGGCGAGCAAATAACGCGGCTGGCTCATCGCGACGACAGCGTGTTCGCATTTTCTCGCGTTGACTATGAGGCGGGCACGGAAATCATCGTGGCGATTAATGCCGAGTCGGAACCGCGCGAGATCAATGTTGCGACGGATGGGCGTGCCGAAACTTTCTCTGCGCTTCTAGGGGATTGCGCGGATGCGGTTCATGCGCCGGGCGCTTACAGCTTAAACGTTCCAGCGCTGGACGTCATTGTCTGCAAGTCAGAATTTGGGGCCGATGAATGAGTGTAACGACGAAGGCCTCGGACTCCGTGAGCGCAAAAGCAATGTCTGAATTGCCATGGTGGAAAGGGGCGGTGATCTATCAGATCTATCCGCGAAGCTTTAAGGATACCAATGGCGATGGGATTGGCGATCTGCCGGGCGTATTGCAAGAGCTGGATCATATCGCGTCGCTGGGCGTGGACGGGATTTGGATATCTCCATTTTTCACGTCGCCAATGGCGGATTACGGATATGACGTGGCGGATTTTTGCGGCGTTGATCCGGTGTTCGGAACGCTGGATGATTTTGATGCGATTGTCGAGCGCGCGCATGCGCTGGGCCTGAAAGTGATCATTGATCAGGTTTATTCGCACACATCTGATCATCATGACTGGTTCATCGAGAGTCGCTCGAGCCGCGATAATCCAAGAGCCGACTGGTATGTCTGGGCCGATCCCAAGACGGACGGCTCGCCGCCGAACAATTGGCAATCGGTATTTGGCGGTCCGAGTTGGGAGTGGGATGCGCGGCGCGGGCAGTATTACTTCCACAATTTCTTGAAAGAACAGCCGGATTTGAATCTGCATAATCTGGAAGTGCAGGAGGCGCTGATTGAGGCCGGTCGGTTCTGGTTGGAGCGGGGCGTGGATGGGTTCCGTCTCGATGCGCTGAACTTCTCGATGCATGATCTGCTCTTGCGCGATAATCCGCCGTCCGGTGTTTCGGCGATGAACGCCACGCGGCCATTCGACATGCAGCTGAAGACCTACAACATGTCTCAGCCGGAAATTGTCGAATTTATCGAAAAGTTCCGGGCGATGCTGGAAGCCTATCCTGGCACATTTACGGTTGCTGAGGTTGGCGGGCCAACCCCGATCAAAGAGATGAAGGCGTTCACTGCGGGCGAAAAGCGTTTGAACTCGGCCTATAATTTCGACTTTCTCTATGCGCCGGTCTTGGACGCAGAGCGGGTGATCGGGTCGGCCAATCAATGGGACCAGTCTGACGGTGAGGGCTGGCCGAGCTGGGCCTTTTCCAATCATGATGCGCCGCGTGCGATCACGCGGTGGGCGCCGGCCGATCATCGCGACGAGATGGCCCGGCTCTATATGATGTTGCTGCTCACATTGCGCGGCAATCCGATCATCTATCAGGGCGAAGAACTGGGACTGCCGCAGGCGCATGTGCCCTTCTCGAATCTGAAGGATCCTGAGGCGATCGCGAATTGGCCAAAAACCCTGGGGCGGGATGGCGCGCGCACGCCCATGCCGTGGCAGCAGGCGGAATTGAATGCGGGATTTTCCGCTGGAACGCCCTGGCTTCCCGTCGACCCGGCGCATTTGCCGCTCGCGGTCGATCAGCAGCAAGGCAATGACAGCGTGCTGCAATTCACGCGTGAGGCTTTGGCTGTCCGCAAGCGGTTCCCGGCCTTCCTACAGGGCCGAATGAGTTTCGCTGAGACAGGCAGCAATTCACTTCTCGCCATTGAGCGCGCCTCAGAGCAGGAGACTTTGCTCGCTTTGTTCAATCTTGGCGATCAGCCGGTTCGGATTGGCGACCACCTGGCATCAGCCGGAATTTTGGCGCTCTCTTCAAAGCCCCTTAAGGAAGATTTGTTAGAAAATAAGGTTCTACCAGAACGCACAGGCGTTTGGATTCGCGCTGAAGACTAGCCAGAGGGTGATATGGACACCAAGCAGACAACCCGTCTTGAGGATCTTGCCAAACAGGCCGGCGTATCGATTTCAACCGCGTCGCGTGCGTTGAATGACAGTCCGGCTGTGAATGTCCGAACCAAGCAGAAAATCTGGAAACTGGCGCGCGAGATGGATTATCCATTCCGCCATTATATGCCGGCCGGACCGATTGGAGCGAATGCCACGATCACCATCGTGGTTCCGCGGCCGCAAAGTCGTGGGGGCCGGATGGCCGACCCATTCTTTTTTGAATTGCTGTCCGGGATTGGCGACGCGGCACGCGAACGCGGCTGTGACATTCTGCTGAGCTATATTGCGCCGTCTTCATATGAAGAGCTCGCCACAGCCATGTCGACCAGCCGCTCTGATGGCGTGATCTTCCTTGGGCAATCGACTTTGCATGATGCCTTTAATCGTCTGGCCGAAGTCGAAGACCGATTTGTGGTCTGGGGTGCCTCTCTGCCGGAGCAGGCCTATTGTTCGGTCGGAAGTGATAATGTCTCGGGCGGGCGCCGGGCGACATCGCACCTGGCGCGGCTTGGGCGCGAAAAGATCATCTTCTTAGGCGACTCCGATGCGCCAGAGGCTGGACGACGTTTGCGCGGCTATCGCGAAGGGCTGGAACTGTCGGGCCTCAATTATGAAGATCGCCTGGTTGTGCCGTCGCATTTCCAGGTGGCGTCCGCCCGCGCCGTTGTCGAATCTCTGATTGCTGAGAAAGCGGAATTTGACGGCATTGTCGCCGCGAGTGATTTGATTGCGCTCGGGGCAATCCAGGCGATTCGCCGGTCAGGTCTGTCCGTGCCGAACGACATATCGGTGATCGGGTACGACAATGTTCCCTTTGGCGTCTATGCCGAGGTGCCGCTCAGCACGATTGATCAGGATACGAGCAAAGCGGGGCGGATGTTGGTTTCGAAACTGCTCGATTCGTCCGGCCAGCGCGGTCCAGACAATGACCGAATCCCGGCGGAGCTGATTGTGCGCGCCTCCTGCGGCGCTCCTTAAGCGAGTATTTTGGCTTGAGAGCCACACGCTCGATCCCGGCTTGGAAAGATTTGCAGAATTTTGCGAAAACTTGCAAAACTTGCAAAAGTGCAAATTCGTGCCCGCCTTACGGTCAAATGGCTCCGTTCAAGCTGTAATATCTAAGGGCTTTGCTCGATATTGGTGCATTTTCGCCACAGGGCGTCCCTGAAAACACATACACAGCCCACGAAAAGGCTTGGCGTTTTCATAAATTTGCAATATGACGGAACGGTCACAAGATGGCCGGGAGTGCCATTTGCGTGCGTGTGCGTTTCAGGGAGGAATAATTGAAACAACCATTTACCAGTAAAAAAAGCTGGCTGCTCGGATCGGCAGCTCTGGCTTTAGCGGCAAGCATGCCTGCGATGGCTCAGGATGCGCCAGCGGATGAAGAAGACGAACAGGCCACTCTGGACGTCGTCACGGTTACCGGTATCCGGGGATCGATTCAAAACTCGCTGAATGCCAAGAAGAACGCCACGTCGATCGTCGAGGCGATCTCGGCCGAAGATATCGGTAAGCTTCCCGATCTCTCTATTGCCGATTCGCTGGCCCGTCTTCCAGGCGTAACGGCACAACGTGTTCGCGGTCGCTCGCAGCAAATCTCCATTCGCGGACTGGGTCCGGATTTCTCGCTCGCGCTGTGGAACGGACGCGAAGTGGTTTCAGCCGGTAACAATCGCGGCGTTGAGTTTGACCAGTTCCCATCTGAGCTTGTTGCGCAGGGTATCGTCTACAAGACCCCGGACGCCACGCTGGCCGCCACGGGCATTGCCGGCGCGATCGATCTTCGCACTGTCCGCCCGCTCGACTATAGCGACCGTCGCATCAATCTCTCAGGCAAATATGTCTTCAACGACAATGATCAGCCGAACCCGGACTTTGATGAAGATGGCTACCGCCTGTTTGCGTCGATCATCGACCAGAACGAAGCTGGCAATGTTGGCTGGTCTCTGGCTGTCACCACGCAGTCCAACCCAACTCAGTTTACCTCTCGCGAGCTGAAAACCAATTCCGGTCAGACGTCGATCGATCCGGCAACAGGTCTGGTCTATCCTTCTGACAACCCGCGGACGGGTGTTGTCTCGCGTGAGTTTAAGCGGACATCAGCTGCTGGTTCATTGCAGTTTGAACCGAATGACCGTTGGCAGCTGACTGTGGATGGTTTCTACACCGACACAGAAGATGCCGGTATTTTCCGCGGCGTTGAAACACCGATCGCTTCATGGTCGACCGCAAACCTGGTCGGGACGGCCGGCACCAGCGGTTTCGCGGATGCTGCGACTTATGACAATGTCACAACCTTCCTGCGCACCGACACAGAAGGGAATACGGCAGAGATCATCGCGATTGGTCTGAACACGTCTTATGAACTGACTGACCGTCTGACCCTCACCGGTGATTATTCTCGGTCTGCGCTAGACCGCGATGATATTGATTATGAGTCGTATGCCGGGACTGGATTTGCGGGAGCAGGCCCGACCGACACGCTCGGCTTCGGCTTCAATGATGATGGCAAGTATGCGATCGCTGCAGGCCTCGACTATACCGATCCAGGCGTTGTCCTACTGACCGACCCAGGTGGTTGGGGGCAGGTCGGCTTTATCAAAGAGCCGAAGATCGAAGATGAACTCGATCAGATCCGTCTCGAAGCGGCGTACGAGCTTGATGGGTTCATCAGCGGCGTAAAAGCCGGTGTCCTCTACACCGATCGTGAAAAGAACTTCGACTCGAATGAGAACTTCATTCGTGCCGGCGCCAATTTCGTGAACGGTGCGCTGACCATTCCGAGCAACACGATTGTCGGACAAACCAATTCAGGAAACATTGGTCTGGACATCATCGCGTATGATCCATCCAGCTTCCTGACCGATGGCACTTATTCGCTTGAGAAAGCGACCTTCGATACAGAATGGGTCGTTGAGGAAGAGATCACCACCTTCTATGCGATGGCGGAGATTGAAAGCTCGCTCGGCAATATTCCAATGTTCGGTAATGTTGGCTTCCAATATCAGGATGTCGACCAGTCCTCGACCGCCAAACTTCAAGGCGGTGGAGAGCGTCAGCAGACGCTCGGGGCTTCGAACAACTATTTCCTCCCAAGTGCGAACTTGTCATTCGAGGTCGCGTCGGACACATTCCTCCGTCTGGCAGCAGCGAAGACTGTTACGCGACCTCGTCTCGACAACCTCGCGGCCAATCAGACTGTTTCGATCAACAATCAGGTCTGTGCGGACACGGATGGGGACTTTGTTCCAGATACATTGGTGGGCTTCACGCTTCCAACCAATCCGTGCTTCAACATTAGCGGCGGTAATCCGCAGCTGGAGCCGTATCAGTCGACATCATTCGATATCTCCTTGGAGAAATATTTCTCTCCAACGACGGCCCTGTCTGTGGCTGTGTTCCACAAGGAACTCGAAGACTGGGTCGAGACCGCGACGGATACGCTGGATATTACCGATCAGCTGACCTCTATCGGTATTCCGGCGCTCGATGCTTTTGTTGCGGCAAACCCGCAGGTTGCCACGGCTGTGACCAGTTTCCCGGAGAATATCTCTGACGGAACGATCACGGGAATCGAAGCAACCTTGCAAATGGATCTGGACAATTTCCTTCCAGAAGCCCTTGCCGGGTTTGGTTTCAATGCCAGCTACACCTATGCCGATAGCAGCCTGACCGGCGCGATCAGCAATAATGATATCCGCATCCCGGGCTATTCTGACGAAGTTTGGTCGGGCAGCGTTTATTACGAAAACTATGGCTGGCGGTCGCGCGTAAGTACGCGGTATCGCTCTGGCTTCTTGTCCGAAGTGCCGCAGTTTGACGGCTCACTGACCGGCGCTGAAGCGCAGGACGAGCTGATCGTCGACTTGCAAATCGGATATGAGTGGGACGATGGTCCGCTTGAGGGCTTCGGCGTCAACTTCGAGGTCTTTAACCTGACCAATGAACCGTTTGTCACCGAGGCAGAGACGACCGATCCGAGTGTTGTTTTCCCAAGCCGTCACGAAGAATACGGGACGACTTACAACATCACGGTTTCCAAAAAATTCTAAACTGGGCTTTCCTCTAATGTCCTCAAAAAGGCCTGCCATCGTGCAGGCCTTTTCTTTAGGCCCTTTCGCCTCATAGGCGGATGAAAAAAGCCGAGTTAGGAAACGATATGAACAGTCAGCATATTGAACATGTGGTGGTGGTCGGCGGCGGCACTGCCGGCTGGATCGCCGCGGCGGCGATGGACCGTCTGCTTGGCGAGGCGGTTAGGGTCACTCTGATCGAGTCTGAAGCGATTGGAACGGTCGGCGTTGGCGAAGCAACGATTCCGCAGATCCGCCGTCTGAACGGCGTGCTCGGCCTTGATGAGAATGACTTCGTGCGGGCCACGCGCGGCACGTTCAAGCTCGGCATCGAATTCAACAATTGGGGCCATATCGGCGAGCGCTATCTGCATACATTTGGCGATGCAGGGATTAATCTGGCCAGCCTTCATTTTCACCAATATTGGCTGCGCAGTCAGGCTGAGGGAAGTTCGGCTGGGCTTTGGGATTATTCGCTGCACCAAAAAGCTGCCTATGCGAACAAGTTCGGGCGCCTGGACCGGGTGGGCAATACGAGCATGACGGGGCTCGCCTATGCCTTTCATTTCGACGCAGGCTTATACGCGCAATATTTGCGCCGCCGCGCCGAAGCGGGCGGGGTCTCACGCATTGAAGGGAAGGTGGTCGATGTCTCCCTCGAGAGTGAGAACGGCCATATCGCGTCTGTCACGCTCGAGAGCGGTGCACAGATCGCGGGTGACCTATTCATCGACTGCTCGGGTTTCCGAGCTTTGTTGATCGGTGGGGCGCTGGGGGTTGAGTATGAGGATTGGTCGCACTGGCTGCCCTGCAATCGCGCCGTCGCTGTGGGCTGTGACTCAAGCCAGCCGCTGATCCCATACACCAAAGCCACGGCCCATGAGGCAGGATGGCAATGGCGCATTCCTTTGCAGCATCGCACGGGCAATGGACATGTTTTCTGCGATGCGTTCACAGGTGAGGATCAAGCCGTCGAAACCCTGCTCGCGCATCTCGATGGGCCCCCGGCCGGCGATCCGAAACCGCTGCGGTTCACAACCGGGCGGCGCAAAAAGTTCTGGCATAAGAATTGTGTCTCGCTCGGATTGGCCAGCGGCTTCCTGGAGCCGCTGGAGTCGACCTCGATCCATCTCATCCAATCGAACGTGTCGCGGCTGATCGAATTGTTCCCCAGCAAGGCGTTCGATCCCGCCACTGAGGACGAATATAATCGTCAGGTCAGCCACGAATATGATCTCATTCGCGACTTCTTGATCCTGCATTATCACCGCACGGATCGAGAGGATTCCGAATTCTGGCGCTATTGTAAAAACATGGACGTGCCGGACAGCTTGAAGGCCAAAATGGACCTGTTTGAAAGCGGAGGCCGCCTCTACAAGGATCCTGAAGATCTGTTCCGGGAATCAAGCTGGGTCCAGGTCATGGTGGGGCAGGGGCTGAAACCGAAAGGCTATCACGCCATGGCCAACCGGATCTCATCTGAGCAGCTTTCAGGATTTCTCGGCGATGTGCAGCGCCTGATTGAACGTGCGACCGATGAGCTTCCGGATCATCAGGATTTCATCGATGCTCATTGCAAAGCGGATTTACAGTGACGCTCAATGAAGGCCTCATGCGTCGGCATCGCAGCCACCGCTTCCGACATCGCGCTTCTTATCGCAGCCATACGGTCGGCCACGGGCACAGCTTTGCGATGGCGAGTCATGGCGGGCGCTTGCGCAGGGACGATATCCTGGCCGAGATAGACCGCAATCCAGCTCGGATTTGAGAACAGCTCTCGTTCGTCTGATACGATGCGGCCATGGGTTCGGAAGTGATCGATCTTGTATTCAAGTCGTTCCGGGATCGGCATATTGGCGCAATAACGCCAGAACTCGGAATCATCCCGCGTCGTCGCCGTGTAATGGAGAATGAGAAAGTCGCGGATTCGCTCATACTCCGCCTCGGTCAGGGCGTTATACTCTTCGGCGAGCAGCGGCGACATGGTCTTGTCAGGGAACAGCGCCAACAGTCGCAGGATGCCATATTGGATCAGATGCAGGCTGGTCGATTCCAAGGGTTCCATGAATCCCGCAGACAGACCGATGGCCACACAATTCTTGTTCCAGAACTTTTTGCGGCGCCCGGTGACGAAACGCAAATGTCGCGGATCTGAAATTGCAGCGCCATCGAGTGAGGAGACGAGCTCCTTTTCGGCGTCTTCCGCATCGAGATATTCGCTGCAATAGACATAGCCGTTGCCGGTGCGGTGCTGCAAAGGAATGCGCCACTGCCAGCCGCCCGATTTGGCCGTCGACTTGGTGTATGGAACAATGTCCGACGTCTTTTCGCAGGTCGCGGCCACGGCGCGGTTGCACGGCAGCCAATGCGACCAATCCTCATAGCCTGTCTCCAGGGTTTTTTCGATCAGCAGTCCGAAAAAGCCAGAGCAATCAATGAACAGGTCGGCTTCGAAAACGCGTCCATCTTCCATTTCAACTGATTTGATGAACCCGTTCTCAGCCGCGCATTGCGCGTTGGTGACCCGGCCTTCGATCCGGGCAACGCCGCGGGCTTCAGCATACTTGCGCAGATAGGCGGCATAGAGCGTCGCATCAAAATGATAGGCATAATCGAATGTCGACTGAATGTTCCGCCGGTCCTGCGACGGCGGCGAGAACTTGCCCGCCTTCGCTGCGGCCCAGGCCATTGAATATTCGTCGATCGGCGTTGCGTCGCCGGCGAGATGTTCGCGCATCCAATAGTGATAGAACGGAACGGAGTCGAACTCTGCGCCATACTGCCCGAAGGGATGAAAATATGCGTGTCCTTTGCGGGACCAGTCAATGAATTCGATGCCCAGCTTAAACGATCCATTCGTCTCGCGCACAAAGGTCGGCTCATCGATTCCCAATCGTTGATTAAAGAACTTGATCGGCGGAATGGTGGCTTCGCCAACACCGATGGTTCCGATGGCTTCAGATTCAATCAGGGTGATATCGCAGCTGCTGCCTAAATCATTGGCCAAGGCTGCGGCCGCCATCCAGCCAGCAGATCCGCCGCCAACAATGATGACACGCTCAATTTCGGTTGTCGCTTCGGACACGTTTTCTTCCGATGGTTGCAAGGTCCAATCGGCCCTCAATTCACATTGATTGTTTACCACCTTTTCGGGCCTCGGTAAGCTAGAAAACTGTGGTTTCACAGATTTGATTTTATTGGATTTTCACAGTGAATGTTGACCCTTTATCTCTCGAGCAAGCTGATCTGCACACGGTCGGCGATGATCAGATAAAAATTGTCCGCGTTCCGCGTGTATTTGAGTCGCCCGAAGCGATTGTGGACGGGGCAGCTACGCATCAATTCGCGCACATTAATCCGCATTATCCGGGGGTTCGTGCGGAAGTCGGGCAAAGCCTGCTGCCTGCGCTTTGCCAAGCCGTCTCCGAGCTTGCGGCCAAACATTTAGGCTATGCGCGCACAAGCTGGATCGGGCAGGCGTGGTACTCGATCGTGACGCACCAGCCAGCGCAATTGACGCCGATCCAGCGTCTGCCACACTTTGACGGCTTTGATCCCGATCAGCTGGCTATTATGATTTATCTCAATCAAACGGGGCATGGCGGCACAGGCTTCTATCGGCAGAAGTCTACGGGATTCGAGACGGTAACAGAGTCGCGTTTTCCGGAGTATAAGACACACCTTGAGAATGGTGTGCGCCAAACCGGCTTGCCACCGGCCAGATACATTTCAGATGGCGCCCCGCATTTTGATCGAATTGCCGATTTCGGTGCGGCCTTCAACAGTATGATTGTCTATCCCGGGATCGCCTTGCATAGCGGGGTGATCGACAATGATCTGCCTCTGCCCGCCAATCCCCAGACGGGGCGATTGACGATTAATGGCTTTTTCCGACCCGGCTGACCGATTGGCTCAAGCGGAGATCGTCCAGATCAGGTGGTCAGACTCGATTTCGCATTCGACATTCAGGAACGCGCGACCGGAATGAATCGCCCCCCGCCAGAGCTCGGCCCAGCAGGTCAGCAAAATTGTTCGCTCGTCACCATCAATCCCGCGAGCGATGCGAAGCCCGGACTGCCGGAGTTGAACGCGATCGACAGCAAAGGTGGTGCGAGCAATGTCGTCGCCCATGCCGGGCATGATCCGTTCCAGAAAATCGGCCGCTTGCGCGACGCCGCCATCTGAAAGCTCAAGCGCTTCGGCCATCTTCTGGAATTGCTGCAAGCCGGTGAGACGCGCGGCGCGCTTGCCGAGCGTGACGGTTTTCTCAGGCCCGATCACCTCCGTCAGCGCCCGCATGCCATTGCGGACATATCCCATCGCATAGTTGCGATTGGCCTTGGCGAGGCGTTCCTTGTTCCACTCGGTTGCTGGCGGGACGGGTTGATCGGCCTCCCGGTAAGGCGGCGGCGTTTCGTCCGGCGCGAATACGAGGCGCTCTTCTGGCGTCAGATCGTGGTCATATTCTTTGAAATATCCGCAAAGTCCGAATTGTCCTGTCACATCTTCCGAGACGCAAACAAAACCGAGCCGCGGATTGTTCAGGCTCACCCCATTCTGCGCATACCAACCATGGAGAAATCCGCGACTGGCTTCGACTGGAATGCCGCAAATGGCGGGCCCGGCATACATCCATCTCGGATAACGAAACCGCACCCAGGCCTTGGTCTCACTCTCGGCCATGTATTCAACCGCGACGCCCCCCATACTGTTGGAGAGGACATGATATTTTGCTGCTGCAACCGCGTCCGGCAGGTGACTGAGGCCAAGTTTCTCAAAACTCGACAGGAATTTTTCTTCATGCTGGCGTCGGAAGAGCCGGAACATCCAGTCATAGACCGTCTGTTTGCTTTGCTCGACCGCGACCATGAGCTGAAGACCCAGAAAGAACTGATGGTGCAGGTCAGCTTGGGCGGTGATGGCAGTGTTTGTCTCGGTCATTCGGCGGCCACCGCATGCGGGCCCGGATCGGCCAAGTGCCGCTCGACCACCTGGTTGAAGGCATCCAGTGCGCCTTCGAAACGGCCGAAGATCATGTCTTCATTGGCGCCCGACGCGATGCTGGCCTGAATGCTCTCCCCAATCACAAAATCCTCGTCCAGCGTAACCCTTGTGATTACGTGATTGCGCTTCCAATGATCGGCTTTTTCCGCTTCAGCTTTCGGTGCGAGGGTTGTCATACGTACCCGCGTTTGACCGGCCGAGAGAGCCTCCTGATTGATCCAGGCAATATGATCAGACTGAACCAGAAGCGCGGTGTTCGGGAAGATCGTATAGAGCACTTGCGCATGATCGCGCAGACGCCAGGACTCGCGTGTTTCTGGCTCTAGTTTCGCCATGCTCGTCCGCATCAGGATGGAGCGCATATGCGATCCGAGCATGCGATAGGTCGACAGATTGTCTTCGAAATGCGGACCGATCGTGGTGCGGTGCGCGATTTTGAAGTGATAGGCTTCGATGCCGCCTTCGACCAAGATTTTCCAATTGGCATCATGCACCGGGGCGTCTTGCTGGGCGGCGAACATGTCGGCGATTTCCAGCGCGTCCAGCTCAGGCCCGAGCGGACCGAGATGATCGTTGAGATCGATCGCGCCGTCTGACTCTGCGGTCACCCAGATGAAACCATATCGCTCCTGGCAGGTCAGTCGCTTCAGGCCGAGATCAGCCTTGTCCAGACCTTCGAACCCATTGTCGAAATGCGGCGCGGCGATCAGCTCGCCCGAGCTGGCATAGGTCCAGGCATGATACGGGCAGGAGAAGCGGTGCTTGCAACCGGCTTCGTCGTCCACCAGCCGCGTGCCGCGATGACGGCAGACATTGAGGAAGGCATTGACCGCCCCTGACTTGTCCCGCGTCAACAAGACCGGCAGGCCAGCGACGTCTCGGCGCAAAAACGCCCCGGGCTCGGAGAGCTCGCTGACATGCGCGGCGATCATTGGCGTCTTCCTGAAGATTCGATCGCGCTCAAGATTGAAGCGTTCCTCGCTGAGATAATGATCGACCGAATTTCGGGTCACGCGTTCATCTAGATAGTGCGATTTCTCTGCTTTGAGCGACAGAAGTTCATCAATGAGTTCGAGTTCGGTTTCGCGATTCATGGCGTCCTCCCTTGCCTATAGTTCGCTGCGTTTGAGCGGATGTTGATCTTTGGGTGCCTGGCTGTAATCGCCAAACGGACCGTCGCGTTTGACCACTGCCGACTTCACACCGCCGGCTTGTGCGTCGCGCACGAATTGGCGACCTTCGGGTGTGTTGCGCATTATGCCATCCAGGATCGGGCCCAAAGTCTGGGTGCTTTGAAGCCCCATATTGTCATAGGCCTGATTGACGATCAGCTTCATGGAAATGAGTTGCGTCAGGGGGATTGAAGCGAGCTTTTCGGCCTCGGCTTGCACGCGGGTGTCGAGATCCTCCAGGGGCACCGCGAAATTGATCAGTTCAATCTCAGCCGCCTCTTTTCCGGAAATCCATTCTCCGGTCAGCGCATAATATTTCGCTTTGGCCAGTCCGAGGCGATAAACCCACATGCCGGATAAATGGCACCCCCAGACGCGCGAATAAGGTGTCCCGAAGCGCGCATCTTCTGAGGCGATCACAATGTCGGCGCACAGCGCCATTTCCGATCCGCCGCCAACGCAATAGCCATGCACTTTGGCGATGGTTGGTTTCTGTCCGCGCCACAGGCCCATAAAGGCGTGCAGGTAGCTCGTGTACTGATTGGTGACATTGTGGACGTCCATGCCTGGGTCATAGCCGTCTTCTTTGATGCCGCCATAATGCTCAAGCCCATCTGAGAAATCAAAGCCGCCGCAGAAGCTGTCGCCCGCGCCTTCCAGAATAATGACCTTGATCTCATCATCGCGATTGGCCGCGCGCAGCGCCTCATCCAGCTCCTGGATCACTTCAGACCGCAAGGTGTTGTACTTATCGGGCCGGTTCAGCGTCACCGTCGCGATGGCGCCATCTGTTCGGTAGAGGACTGTTGGCTCTGACATTTGCTGCATTCTCCCTGGCCTGATTTTATACAGTAACTTACCACTTGGTAAGTTTTGATACTTACCGTATGGTAGGTTGTCAAGTTATGATTGGAATCGCGATGGCACGCGTCACTCGAAATGAATATTTGGACACGGCTGAGACGCTGTTTGCAGAACGCGGATTCTATGGCGTCTCGATCGCGGCAATTGCCAATGAATTGGGGCTGACCAAGCAAGCGCTGTTGCATCATTTTGGCAGCAAAGAGAAACTGTATGGAGAAGTGTTGAGGCGCATTTCGGAGGGCTTTGACGGCATAGCGCAAAGCCAGGAACAGGAACCATCCACTCCGGAGGAGCGGCTGCGTGCCTTTTTCACAAACCTCTATGTATCAGGTCAGAGTCATTCGCAGCGGAGTCGATTACTCATGCGAGAATTGCTCGACAATAATCAGCGCGCTGAAACGGCGAGTCGATGGTATCTGAAGCCATTTCTCGAAGACATGATTGCGATGATCAAAGCTCTGCCGCGCTGGCAACAGGCCAGCCAAGCTGAAGCATTGGCAGCCGGATACCAATTGCTGGGCGCCATCAATTATTATGGCATTTCGTCGCCGACGCTTTCGGGGATCTTCGGGCGGAAGATGGTCGAACAGCTTGAAGCCCAGTTTCTTGAGCAACTGGATCGCCTGATCGATGCGGTGATCGAAAGGGCGTCCGGTCCATCAGGGCACTAAAGCCGCGTCGAGCGCCGCGTGAAATGCCTCAGGTTGATCCAACATGATGAAATGCAAAGCTTCGTCGATCGACATCACCGTCCCGTTCGCCAGCGGCGCATAGAGTTCGGCATAATAGGCTTCAATTGAGTCAAGATCTGGAATCGATTCATCGCGGGCAAAGATCACAGTGGCCGGAACATCGATCCGGCCAATCTCCGCGCGCAGATCCGTCACCAGGACTTCGGACATTGCTTGCGCCATCACGCCGCGATCGCTTTGAAGCGACCATTCCAGCGCCATTTCTCGATCGGGTTCCGATTGAACCAGAGAGGCTAAAGCCTCAGCCTGGCTCGCCGCAAACACGGCGTCTGATTGGGCCAACAGTGTGGCTTTCATAACAGCGGCAAGCGCTTGCATACTGCTAGCTGTGGCCGACTCGTCCATCAAAACAGAGAAGAAGGGCAGCACGTCCACGACCACGATCTGACGAAGCTCGGCGTCTGCATCGAGGGCGGTTTTCATGGTCACCAAACCGCCGAGCGAGTGGCCGACCATAGCCGGTGGCTCGGGCAGAGATCCTGCGTAACGCGTCAGGTCACGGGAAAGATCGTCCAAGATGTCGGTATTGGCTTCATTACCCCGTGCTGGTTCGCCGCCAAAGCCGCTAACCTGAATCACATGCAGGGTATATTTCGCGCTCAAGGCGTCGACGGTGCCGTCCCAGACCTTCCCGCTGGAGGCGAGACCGGGAACCAAAATCACATCCGGTCCGGCGCCGCTTGTTGTGACGGTGAAATAGGCGCTCTCAAACGAGTCAGGTGTCACCTCGCTCGAGTGATCGGGCGCAGAGGGAGCTGGCTGGCACGACACGAGGCCCAAGCAAGCCAATCCGAGGATGAGACTTTTAAACATTTAATCTACCTGTGCAGCGCGCGCGACGTCGCGTGCGTATGTGCGCGCAGACATGATCAAAGCGAACACACTAAGCAAGTTCAAAATGAGCATAATTTCCAGCGCTGATCGCAAGGGCATCTCTGCGCCCGATGCAGCAAAGTGATCGCTCAACCAACCGACAATGGTCGGTCCGCCGCCAATGCCAATCAGGGTCAGGCAAAACAGCATGAAGGCCGAAGCGAACGCCCGCATGCGCAGGCCCACCAATTCTTGTGAGGCGGTGTAAGCGATGCTGGCATAAATGAGGCCGATAAAGCTCGGGATCAGATTCCAGGCATAGGCCATATTGATCGTGCTGGCGTGTAGAAACATCCAGGCAAAGGGCAAAGCGAGCGCCGCGCAAACGGCGATCATCAGCGGTCGCCAGGCAAGATTGCGCTCTGATAGTCGATCGCACACGCGGCCGAGCAGAATGGCGCCGACACTGCCGACCCCGCCAATCAGCAGTCCAAGCGGGATCGCAATATCCGCAGGTCCGACTTCATAGGCGCGCTGCAAGTGACTAGGGGTCCAGGCCAGGAATGCATTGGCGGAGATGCAGATCAGTGAGCAGCCTGCGAGCAGCCAGAGAAATGAGGATTGTTTGGCGATGAAGGCCATGGTCTCGCCAAAGCTGGACGCTTCGGCGGCGCTTTCTCTTTGTTCAACCGCGCCGCGCTTGGGTTCGCGGACGGACAGGCGAACCAGCAGCGCCAGCAGAATGCCCGGAATACCGGCGACAAAAAAGGCCACGCGCCAGCCGAACGCTTGATAGACAAATCCGCCAATAGCAAAGCCCGCCAAAATTCCAAGTCCGATCCCCGATGTGTAAATCCCGAGCGCAAATGCGCGCTCCTTTGGCGCATAAATGTCAGAGATCATTGACGTGGCTGGCGGTGTGCCGCCTGCTTCACCAATGCCGACCCCCATCCGCGCGATCAATAAATGCCAGAAATTTTGAGCGAAGCCTGACAAGGCCGTCATGCCCGACCAGATGGCCAAGGCGAGCGACAGGATATTACGCCGATTGCCCCGATCGGCCCACATTGCAATCGGAATCCCGAACGTCGCGTAGAAGGCGGCGAACGCAAATCCCGTCAACAACCCGATGGCGCTATCGCTGATCTGCAGCTCGGCCTTTATCGGTTCGATCAGGATCAACAGGATCTGACGATCAATATGGTTGAACGTGTAGACGAGGGTCAGAATGGCGAGCACATAAGCGCGTCCACCAAACTGACCCTCACCCTGGGAGGAATGGGTTACGGTCATACTCGCCCGTCTACCTTAGAAGTCGACGGACAGGGAAGCGGTGACGGTTGTTGGCGCGCCGTAAAAGGCCGAATAAGCGCTATCAACCCCAAGCTGGCTTGGCGTCACAAAATTGTACGCCGCCACGCGATATTCCTCATCGGTCAAATTACGGCCGTGCAGACCGAGTCGGTACTTCTCGCTCGGCGACGTCCAAACAATGCTGAGATCGGCCAGCGTGTAGGACTCCGGATCAAGCGCCGGACCGCCATTCGGGAAGAGCGGGTTCACACCTGCGGCAAAACCTGGATTGGCGACATTGAACAGGAAATACTCGTCTCGGTAAGACAGCGCACCGGTAACTGAGATCTCGCCATTCTCGCCGAGATCATTGGTGTAATTGAGCGAGACCTGCCCTTGCAGTTCCGGTGTGTTTTGCGTTTCGAACTGATCGGCAATGTTCACATCTGCAGACAGGATCTCCTGAATCTCCGCGTCGATGATGCCGAGATTGCCAGATAGGGTGAATACGTCATTGATGAACCAAGTGCCTTCGAGTTCGAAACCGGTATATTCCGACTCACCGGCATTGAAGACTGACGAGACGAACGTGTCATTGACGCCATCGCCATCAGAATCCGCGCCGCTTTGCACGGTGATCTGTTGGTCGGTGTATTCGGCGAAGAACACGGCCGCGTTGAGGACCAGGGAATTGTCGAAGAAGGAGCCTTTGGCGCCCAATTCATAACTATCGACGAATTCCGGCCCGAAGCCTTGCTCAGAGAGCCCGAGCGGGTCGAGGTCGGCGCGGGCCCGCGGGTCAAAGCCGCCGGCTTTGAAGCCTTGTGCAAAAGTAGCATAGAGGTTCAGATTGTCGGTCGGCTTGTAGGACAGCGAGATGCGCGGCGTGAACTCTTCATCGGAGCGGGTGAGGCCCCGAAAATCTGTCTGCGTGACAAACAGGGCTGAGGTCGTGTTGGAACTGTCGAACGATCCAGACCCAAGGCCCAACCAGAGTTCCCGCAAGACATCCGCCGTGGTCTCGTCCTCCGTGTAGCGCCCCCCCACGGTCAACGCCCACTGATCATTGAAGTCATAAGTGAAGTCGCCATAGATCGAGAAATTCTCTTTTTGCTGATCGCCGGCTTGATAGACGGTCAGACCAAGGCCACCGAGGATCACGTCAAACGCGCCGCTGGCATTCCCATCCAGATAGTAGATCCCGGCCACACCATTCAGGCGGTCGCTGGAATAAAGAAGCTGGAATTCCTGGCTGAACTGATCGTCCATATACACCGCGGGAACGTCAAAATCAGGCTGGGGCAGTGCGTCGAAATCGATGGGCGTGGTTGTTTCGCCTTCACGATACGCGGTGATGGATTTGAGCGTGACGGCATCATTGACGGTCCATTCTGCGGTCAATGAATAGCCTTCGGTTTCGACCGAATTGTCATCCCCCAAGCCGGCCCGCGTGTCGAACACGTCGGAGGTGACGGGCAGCGTTCCGTCCGCGCTCGGCAGCAGGCGATGACCGTGCTTGGCATTGGAATCATCTTCGGTTCGATCATAGGAGGCGCGGACAAAAACATCGGCGCTCGGGGTCCACTCGGCGCTCAATCGATAGGCAAGCACGTCCTTGTCATAGTGCTCCGCGCCGGTGTTCAGGTTCTCTCCAAATCCGTCTCTTGTGTATTTTGCGATGGCGCCGCCAACCGCAAACGTCTCGCCAATCGGCGTCGACCCAGAGAGGATGCCATCCAACTGGTTGAACGTGCCGACATTCACTTTTGCTTTGAGATCGGGCTCATCGCCAATGCGACTGGTGACATATTTGATCGCACCGCCAATCGTGTTGCGCCCATAAAGCGTGCCTTGCGGTCCGCGGAGAACCTCAATCCGGTCAATGTCAAAAATATCAAGGATCGCACCTTGCGGGCGGGCGACATAAACATCATCCACATAGAGACCTACACCCGGCTCAAACCCCCAAAGCGGATCTTGTTGACCGACGCCGCGAATAAAAGCGATCAAGGTCGAGTTGGACCCGCGTGCGACTTCGATGGTCGCGTTTGGAGTCGCACGTTGGATCGAGGTGATATCCACCGCGCCTGTCGCTTCCAGGTCTTCGCCGCTAAAGGCCGAGACTGACAATGGCACGTCCAGAGCGCTCTGTTCGCGGCGCTGCGCTGTCACAGTGACGGTGCCAAAGCGGCGGGCGTCTTCGCTATCGTCGCTGGCCTCTTGAGCGGTCGCCAAGCCATGGCCGGCGGTCAGTGCCAGGGTTGAAGCCAGGCCTAAATTGATCAGTGCGCGTTTGGTCGAGTTCATTCGGTCCTCCCTCGAAATCTATCATTTTGCCGAGAGATAAGAGGGCCGCGCGCGGCGGGGCTATGACCCAAACGCTTTTACAGAGTGAACATATTCGCTCAGGCGTTTTCCGACCGCCGCGCGAACCGAGCAGGGGTTTCGCCTTTCCAGCGTTTGAAGGCCCGATTGAATGCACGAATGTCGGAATAGTTCAGAGCTTCTGACACGTGCGATATCGAATATCCTTTATCCAGAAGCGTAACAGCTTCCGCCATGCGGTGTTCATTGACCAGGTGCCGGAAGCTGGTGCCTTCTTCTTCCAGGCGCCGTCTGAGCGTTGCGACACTGATGGACAGCCGATGCGCGACCATATCCTGATGTGAGATGCCGTTGCGAATAAGATCGAGCGTTCGGGCCTGATAAGACTGGATCTCTGACTGAGGCGATTGAGCTTCGAGGTAACTGATCACCCGTGCAAAAATACCTTCAGAGCTCAAGTCGATCTGACCGGTTTTGGCCATCGGCGAATGCGCCAGGTCGAGGTCGAAACTCAGCTCATACGCACTGTTTCCAAACGTTGTCGGCGCCGTCCAGAAGTTCAAATGGGGTGGTGCGCCTTCCATTGAAGGCCGTTTGAGCGCAATCCTCTGAAGGGCTTTGGCAGCGAGGCCGCCGCTGAGACTGTCGAGTAGGCAAAAGACCTGGATCAGCACGCATTCGCCGACAAAATGCACCGTCTCTTGATCGTCGCGCAACGTGTACGGAAACGAAGTGTCGTCGATGATCAGCGTCGCCGTGCGATCGGTAATTCGCACGCGATTATAGTGTTCGCCATGCATCATGTTGAAATGCTTGGCTAGATCGGAAATCGCATCGCAAAGCGTTGTCGATCGATCGAGCTGAGTGGTGACAAATGCGCCAGTTTCAAAGGTGAGTTTGCGTTCTGACAGATGTGCGGTCAGGTCGTCGAGCTGTCGTGCCACCTCGCCCTGAATACGAAAAAAGTCGATCAGGCTAAATGCCGTGTGCGAAGAAATGGTCTCCCGAGTGAGACCGCCAAACCCCAACGACCGCAAGACGCCATCCGCATCCACGCCAGCCCGTTCCGCTTCTTCGAGGAAGACGCTGACTTGTCTGCTGCTGATATGCGTGCACCGATCCAACTCGTTTGGCTCCCGCGAAAATGGCTGACTGGCCGTGATTGCATGTCTCAGTATCACAAGCGGTCAGCCCGACAAATCAGACTTTCTACCTAAAGGCGCATCGCAGCCGATCGAGATTAGACGACCCCGTCCCATCTTTTGCTCAGGCGAGCGGCGGCATTGATGATGCCAACCATGGAATAGGTTTGAGGGAAATTGCCCCACAACTCACTGGTCGCCGTATCAACGTCTTCGGACAATAGGCCGAGGCGCGTGCGGGTTGCGAGCACGTCTTCAAACATCTGGCGGGCTTCCTCCTCCCGGCCAATGCGCGCCAGCGCGTCGATGTGCCAGAAGGTGCACGCGGTGAAGGCGGTTTTCGGGAAACCAAAATCGTCTTCGATGCGATATCGATAGACATGGCTGCCGACGCGTAATTCTTCATCGACGCGCTCGACCGTCGCAATGTACCGTGGATCCATTGGATCGATGAAGCCAATTTCCGCCATCAGCAAGACGGACGCGTCCAGGTCGGTGCCGCCAAACGCGCCCGTGAAGGCCTGGCGGTCATCGTTCCAGGCTTTCTTCAAAATCGTTTCACGGATTTCGTTGGCCCGCCCATGCCAATGTTTACCGCGATCGTCTCGTCCGAGATTTTCCGCAATTTTGGCAAGGCGGTCGCAAGCAGCCCAGCACATGATGGCTGAGGAGGTGTGGACATGAGCGATGCCGCGAAACTCCCAGATCCCCGCATCTGGCGTGTCGTAAACCTGGTAAGCGCGCTCCCCGACCTGCTCGAAATGTTCGAATTCCAGTTCGCCGGCTTTGGCCAGCAGTCGATCATCGAAAAAGGCTTGCGCGGCGCCGAGAATGACATGGCCGTAGACATCGTGCTGAATGTGCTCAGCCGCCTGATTGCCAAACCGGACAGGCCCCATGCGTCGATAGCCCGGCAGACGATCTGCAATCTCCTCGGTCAGATCATTCTCGAGCGCGATCCCGAACACGGGCTGAATGTGTCCGCCTTTGGTCATCGCGACGGTGTTGCGCAGATAGCCGAGATATTTTTCAAGGGTCCCGACGGCCGAGAGACGATTGAGCGCGGTGACGGTAAAATAGGCATCCCGCAACCAACAGAACCGATAATCCCAATTGCGTTCTGACCCGGCATGTTCGGGGATGGACGTGGTCAGCGCGGCGACAATCCCGCCGGTTTCTTCATAGACGCAAAGTTTCAGCGTGATGGCGGCGCGAATGACAGCGTCCTGCCATTCTGGCGGTGTGGCGAGCCGGCGAGACCACTGCTGCCAGGCCTGCAATGTCCGGTGCAGCCAGTCACTGGCAATCGCATCAGCATTATCGGACAGGGACTCATCCGGCCCGAGGACAAAACTGAGCTCGCGATCGAGCACGAATTCACGCTCATCCATGACATAAGAAATCGGCGCGTCTGTGGTGACGCGGAAATCGAAGTCTTCGTCAGGGAAACGAATGTGTGACACCCCTCGGCGACGCAAAATGCTACGCTCTCCGCGTTTGCTCTCGGCGCGCAATTTGACCTCGATACGGGGCATGCCGGACAGGGGTGTAATGCGCCGAACGATTGAGGCGGGTCGGAACACTCGCCCTCGGTCCTGAAAGCGCGGGGCGAAATCTGTCACGCGAATGGCCGAGCCGTCAGAGGCGGTCAGGATCGTTTCAAGCACGGCGGTGTTTCGGACATAATGCTGCTCGCTGCTGACTTGATCTGCGAGCTTGATCGAGAACGCGCCACCGCCCCCGAGCAAGGCGTTGAAAACAGGTTCGCCGTCGAACCGCGGCAAGCACATCCACTGAATCGAAGCATTCGGGTCGACCAGGGCGGCGACAGTTCCATTGCCAATTATGCCGAGTTCAAGCGTGCTCATCAAATGTCCTCTCAAGCCAATCCCAAACGGCCGTTGTGTCAGCCAGGCGATACTGCGCCTGGGTTTCGCCCGCGCCGACTTTTACGCCGATTCCGCCAAGCCCGATTGCCGCGACAATCGCGTCTTCGTCGGTTGTATCATCGCCGACCATGACCGGAATCCGGCCCTTAAACGGGAGGCGCTGCATCAGCGAAATCAAGGCCGATCCCTTATCGGTGCCGGAAGGTTTCAGTTCGATTACCATTTTGCCGTGCTGACAATGATACGTCTCAAACTGCGCTGCGAGTGTGCTCAGGCTTTCATAGAGAGACGGGCCTGCCGCAGGGTTCTGGCGATAGTGTATGGCGAGCACGCGCCCCTTATTCTCAAGGCGCACGCCATGTTCTGCCGAAATCAGGCGAGCGACCTCCGTGATCAGTTCAGGGGGGGCTTGCCCGATCTTGTCAGACGGGGACGTGCCAGGCGGCGCGATGTCGACGCCGTGACCGCCGGCGCGCCAGAGTTGGATCGGGGTCCGCATGGCGAGATCATGAAGCCCGCGTCCGCTGATCAGCACGAGTGCGCCGCCGAGTCGATCTGACAGCTTGAGCAGGCATTCCGCGCCCTGCGCCGGCAAGGCGACCGTGTCCGGATTGTCCTGCAGCGGCGCGAGCGTTCCGTCAAAGTCCAGAAACAAGGCGTGCGTGTGGGTCAGGGGAGGGGCCGCCGGGCGTGACGGGGAATTCAACTCAGCCATGTGACGGATTAGCCCTGATCAACCTGAAGGGACTCAAGGTCTTTCAGGAATTTTTTGCGCCACCAGGCAATGTCTTGTTTTGTGACCACGTCGCGCAACGCCTCCCATCGTTGCTTGCGTTCATCCAAGGGCATGGTGAGCGCGTGATTGATCGCCTCGGCCATTTTGCGCGTGTCGTGCGGATTGACGAGCACGGCGGCTTTGAGCTGCTCAGCGGCCCCGGCAAATTCGGACAAGATGAGGACGCCAGGATCGGCTTCATCTTGCGCCATGACGAATTCCTTGCAGACCAGGTTCATGCCATCCCGCAAGGGCGTGACAAGGCCGACGCGGGCGATCCTGAACAAGCCGGCCAACTCCTCGCGTTCATAAGAACGTGCGAGGTAGCGCAGCGGGATCCAGTCAAGATCCCCATAATCGCCATTGATCCGACCAGCGAGCCGGTCGAGAGTTTGTCTGAGTTCGCGATACTCATCCACCTTGCTGCGCGATGGCGGCGCGATTTGCGTCACGGAGACCGACCCATGGGTCTCTGGATAATCGTCAAACAGACGTCCGACCGCTTCAAATCGTTCGGGCAGGCCTTTGGAATAGTCCATTCGATCGACGCCGATCACCAAGTTACGCCCGCCAAGAAAACGGCCAATCCGTTCTGATGCTTTGGCTGCCTTTTGGGTCGTCGCCGCTTCTTCGAAACTCTTGGCATCAATGCCGATCGGATAGGCTTCGATCTTAATCGTCGTGTTGAATGCCTCGAACACGCCATCTCCCAGATCTTTGCCTTTGCAATCCTCAATAAGATAACGCGTGAAGTTGGATCGATCCTGTTGCGATTGGAAGCCGATCACCGAAAAGCCGCACATGGCCCGGGCGATCCATTGATGCTCCGGCAGCGCCCGGAAGACTTCTGGCGGCGGAAATGGAATGTGAAGGAAGAAGCCAATCGATCCATCCCAGCCGGCTCGCCGCAAGGAATCCCCCATGAGGAGGAAATGATAGTCATGCACCCAGACCGAATCGCCCTCTTGCAGACGTTCAGCGACGAGGTTCGCGATCCGCTGATTGACCGCTGCATAGACTTGAAAGGCGTCTGAATCAAACGCGGCGAGATCGACTCGATAATGGAAAACGGGCCATAAAACCGAATTGGCATATTGCAGATAATATTGATCGTGCTCTTCATGCGAAAGATCGGTGAGCACAAACTCAACGCCGTCATCTTTTAGGACACGAACGCTGCGAGAGGGCTGACCGACCAGGTCACCCGACCAGCCAAACCAGACGCCGCCTGTGGATTTTAGAGACTCCCACACCGCGACCGCCAACCCGCCCGCGCGTGCGCCGGGGTCCGCGGCCGTTCGGTTCGAAATTGCAATCAGCCTTCCCATGATTCAGACATACCAAGCGAGGCGCGCCTGAACAGCCAAATCTTCGAAAACCAAGGGATTTCTTTTCCCCTGATCGGTTTTGGATCGATCAGGGGAGAAAGCGGCTTGTGCCTTTAGTTTGAATTTCCGCCCAGCAGGTCATTCACCCCGCCGAGGAAACCGCCAATCCCGTCTTCGCCGACTTGCGCATTCTTGGTGTAGGCCGCCTTCTGCTCTGCTGTCAGAGTGTCGAAGTCAACGCCCGCGCGCGCCGCCTCGCACGCGGCCAGCAAATCTGTATTGCTGTCTTCTCGGCAGGTTGAGAGAATCCGGATCGCTTCATCATGATTCTCACGCGCGGCGGCCAGACGGATTTCCGAAGGCCAAAAGTAGCTTTCATCGTTCAGCTTTTCCTTGCCGGTCGCAATGGTCTGTTCGGCATCGCTGTAGAGCCCGGTGCGGACTTGCACATAGATCAACCGTCTGAACGCGTCTGGAAGCGGTGTTTGCTCGGTCGCGGCTTGATAGCGTTGCATGGCAAGTGTCGGATTTCCGAGACTTTCAGCGACGCGGCCGGCTTCATAGAGGATGGCCGATTGCTGGCCGAAGCTTGGAATGGCCATGGCACTCGTAATTTCTGCCTCAGCGGTCGCGAAATCGCCATTGCTGCGCGCGTCAATCGACTTGTAATAAGCGAGCGTGATTTTGCGAGCATCCTGGAACTCTTTCAGGCTGCGAATTCGGTCAATGACTTCCGTCGAGGGTTCCGAGAAGAACAGGGCTTCTTCCTGGGCTTCAGCCGTTATCCCATAGGCATTGCGTTCATATTTCCGGACCCCTTCGAGGCGTACGGCAGGGGGGCGGTGGCTTTGTCCGAGATAGCCGACCAGTATGTTCTGTCCCTGACGCATGAGTCCGCGCCGGGCACTGTCGAAAATGCTCGAACCGGTCTGTTCCACCTGACCATCAAGCATACGGGTCAGATTGTCCGGGGCCAGCAATTGAGTTTGAACGTCCTTTAGCGAACCTTCGAGCGCTGATTGGAACTGATTGGTCAGGTTCTCATGCGCCTTGAGATTGGCGAACATGGCTTCATACGAACCGCCCGTAATCCCTTCCGCTCGCATCAGGTCGAGCGCCAGCACATCGGCTTCGTCTTCTTGCGAGCGGTTCCAAGCGGGATTGAGCGCCTGACTGGCCAAAGCATTGACCAGATCGAACTTGCCAATGGCATTGCTCCAATCTTCGTTCACACCGCTCTGATTTTTCACAACAATTTGGCCCGTTCCGCCATTGTCGACATATCTGAGCTCACGCAAAACCGCGGCCTGATTGTGAAGCTTGGTTAGTTTGGCCGAGCCACTGATGATCGAAGCCATGAAGTCGTTTTTGTTGTGATGCCCCAAGGCATAATGCGCAAATTCGTGTGCGATCAGGAACATGAGTTCCTCATCTGAGCCCACAATATTGGCGCTAGTGGAATATTCGTCTCCGACGACTTCCTGCATGATCGGGGCGAGCGTGCCCAAGCCGAGCGTGATTGTGCCATCAGCATAGGCCGCGCCAGAATATTGCGCGATCATGGTCATTTTTGTGGTGGGTTCGACCGGAATGTCATGCGGCCAGTGCTGCGATACGCGCGCCAGCATGCCGTTCAGCTCAGCCTCTGTCTGCGGCATGTTCAACACCAGCTGATACAGCGCGCCGCGGTTTTCAACGGCATCCAGAAGCATCACACCGTCGGCATCCGTAGCATACTCAGTCTGCCCGGATATCTCGATCAGCGGTCCCTCATTACCGGTTTCAGTAAATACGCTTGGTAAGACGCTTCCAGTTGTTTCGCATGCGCTCGCAAGCACGGCCGCCGCAGCTGCCGCCAAAATTTGTTTCCGCTTCATATTTGTCCCCGTGGATTGCTCCGATTAATGTTCGGCCGCTTTATTCGCAGCCATATTGTCCTGAACCCATTTGTGTGCCGCCAATTGACGTGTTTTCCGCGATGATGGTTTTCTCACCCGGAAGACACTTTCGCTTGGTGGCGTGTTCTTTCGAGAGCGCCACGTCAGAGATCCGCACTTTGTAAAGCGTGTTGTCCTTTTGGATCTCGTAGAACGGGCCTTTTTTGACCGCTTCAAAACTGGCGCCCAACTCAGCCGCCGTAATGGTCGTCATCTCGCCGCCTTTCATGCCGCGAACAGAGTCCTTTTTAAGGCTGCCGCGGACCGTGTCGGCAAACACAGGCGCGGCTAAAACGAGACAAATGAGAAGTAATGCGGTGAACTTATTCAGAGTCATTCTACTATCTCCATTCGAACGCAAGATGCGTGGTTTTGTCTAGACTGGTGGTGCTCGTCCCGAATTGTCTTGTGCGGCGTCCCGGTCTTTTGCTAATTCCGGATATAGCCGTGCAACAACACGATCCTTTTCTTTCCGGGCTTCGTCAAGGTTCGACGTTCCTTTTTCGAAACCAATCGTCTCCAGATCCATATATTTGCGGTAATTGGACAGCCAATCGAGCAGCGGATTGCCGACCTTGTTGATGGTTGGTGTCCGGCGCAGGAATCGGGAGACGTCGTCGCCGATCTCATCTCGCAGCAAGAAAATGAACACGCCAACCGCCGTCGCTGTGATCGAAATCCAGTTGAGCGGCGCCATTCTCAGATAAATGATCTGGATGATCGCGATCAGCAGGACCGACACTGCCACGGCCGTGATGACGAGGAAATAAGCAACCCAATGGCTCGGTCGGTCGCCTTCTCGAGGATCTTCGGAGAGGCTCGCTTCTTCATTGATCAGGCGTTGATTGAGCCACCACTGACCCGAAGCAACGATCAGGAGCACGATGAACATGACGCCGGTTTCCAGATAATCCAGCGCATCTGCACTGCCGAGTAGGAACCAGGAGCCCTGCGGACTGCGCAAATAGGCATTGTGCTTGGCGATCAGATTATCGGTCGCCATCGCATGCCCATGGAGGCCGGGCAGCTGCGAGTGGACGGGCGAGCGAATAATGTCGCCGGAATTCCTAAATCGCGCGCCAACCACGATGACTCTGCCATCAAAAATCGAGCGAGCGACATCAAAGGTCAAGGCATCAGAGCGGATGATCGGATAGGGCACTTCAAGATGGTAAGCGCACTGCTGAGCCAAGGAATCGATGGCCGAATTCCGGCCATTAATCGTCGCCTGACGCATCACCATTGAGGCGCCAGTCCAGAGGCCATTAAACCCTTGTCCATTTTCCATACGGCACGTGGTTTGAGACCCGGGTTCGCCGGGGTGAATCGGCGTGTCTCCAAACGCGCCCGAGCGCACCAAACCGGGGCGATATCCCGTCACCGTGCGTTCCAACGCCGCAAAGTAACGCGGCACCGCGACCCCCCAGCGCAGAGAAATTGGGTCGAAATCCCGCCTGGCAAAGGTCTGTGCCATATGGCGCAGCCGCGCGATGTCGCTGACATTGAGCTCACCCCGCATATCAGGTTCGAGCCACCGGCATTGACCCTTATTGTCCATACACCAGGACAGGTACATCAGCGCCGCTGGCGTTGGATATTCAATAATCTCGCGCGTCGGGTTTTCACGGCGAAGTGCCTCGCGTTCTGCATCAGAATAGGAGTCGCTCTTAACCGGATAGTCGCCAGGTTGATTGACAAATCGCACCGGCGCGATGATCGCCACTTCGTTCAGTCTTTGCTGCGCTGGTTCAATATTTGTATCCATGGCGATCATGCCGGGATTGTCGCCCCGCGCGAAGATCAACGGAATGCCGCCCGCCGCTTTGATGCAGACCAAGCGCATATAGGGGTCATCGCAACCAATCTCGCGGCCGCGCGGATCAAGATTGTCCAACCACTCACCGTGGCGGGTGATCGCGGCAACTTCGCCAATAAAGAACTTGAAAAATTCACGTTCATCAGCGGTGGCGCCAACCTCCAGGAAAATAAAGTCGAAAAAGATCGCCGGGGGTTTCCTGATCCGAACATTCTCCGCGTCCGGCGTGATGGAGCTTGCGTCAGGGCGTTGCTGCCAGATGGTGGCCAGGCTGTAGACGAGCTCGGCATGGTCAAAATAGCTCGGTCGCCAGGCTTGCCAGCTTCCCGGTACGTCCTCATCCGTTGTTTGGTTTTGCTCGCGCAATGACCGCAAAACCTGATCACTTAAGTAGACGGTTACGATTTCATCCTGAGCATGGACGGGTCTGAGTTCGGTTGACTCCGGATCTAAAGGCGCCGGCGGAACCCACAGATCCGCCAATTCGCGATCAGGACTAAACTCGTCCGCATCGGCCCCGGCGTCATCATAAGAACTGGCAAATGCGCGATACAGAATGTTTCGGGCTTGCTGATCGACGGCATCATCTATGCCGAACGGATCGTTTGAGGAAACATAGAGAAAGGAAAGACTGAAGAAAGCGGAGAACACCGCGATTCTAACGAAAGCATTCCACATTGCGGTCCCCTACACATATATTCGAATATTAACAGAAATTGAGCCAGCGCAAGCCCTCGCTCGAAGAAACTTTCGTTTGATTGACGGCGGCAGCTGCACGCTCGGTTTGTGCCCGGGTTGTGCAGACTCGGCGCTTGTTTGCAGCTTTGACAGATTGGATTGGGAATAGAAATTGACGGCGCTGTCAAAACGCGGCTAGACATCACATTCTGATCGCAATTCTTGTTGCGAGCATGTGCGAAACAAAAAGGGTTGTGGGGCGAGGATCGGGAACCACGGCCCAAACAAAATGAGTGAGATCAGATCTCACCGATCAATACTTCGCCAAGGCAGGTATTGTTTTATGGGAGGAAAATTTGGCCTTAACGTCCTTAGACCTGTTGATCGTTGGTCTGTACGCCTTTTCGCTTCTTTCAATCGCGCTTTGGGTGTCGCGAGAGCCAAAAGGCGAGACAAAAGACACCGAAGACTATTTCCTCGCAGGCCGTTCGCTGCCTTGGTGGGCGATTGGGGCGTCTCTGATCGCGTCAAATATCTCGGCGGAACAGATCATTGGTCAATCCGGACAGGGGTTCGCCGTCGGCATCGCGATTGCCGCCTATGAGTGGCAGGCTGCGATTGTGCTCTTAGTCGTGGCGAAATGGTTCCTGCCCATCTTCTTGAAGCGCGGGATCTATACGATGCCGCAATATCTCGACCAAAGATACGGCAATGGCGTGAAGACGCTCATGTCCGTCTATTGGATCTTTCTTTATACCGCTGTGAATCTGACCACGGTGCTGTGGCTTGGCGGGTTGGCTGTGACCTCGCTGACCGGGTGGCCGGTGTTTAATGCGATGGCGGGGCTGGCGGTCTTTGCCGCTGTTTATTCCTTGTATGGCGGCCTCAAAGCGGTTGCGCTGACCGACATTATTCAGGTTGTGATCCTGATCATTGGCGGTCTCATCATTACTTGGCTTGCGCTGAATCAGGTTTCAGGCGGTGAAGGCGCCTTTGCCGGTCTGGGCCGCTTGTTCGACGAGATGCCCGGCCATTTCGAGATGATCCTCGACACAGATCATCCGGCCTATGGCGACTTGCCTGGCATTTGGACATTGCTCGGCGGGCTATGGGTGCTGCACTTCTCTTATTGGGGATTCAACCAATACATCATTCAACGTGCGCTCGGGGCAGAGAATCTGGCTGAAGCGCAAAAAGGCCTCGCCTTTGGCGCCTTTATCAAATTGCTGATCCCGCTGATTGTCGTGGTTCCTGGAATTGCGGCCGTTGTGATGGCGGAGCAGGGCGTGCTCGACGGGGCGGCGCTGGCTGAGCAATCCGATCGCACCTATGGCGAGCTGATGAGTTTTGCGCCAGCTGGTCTGCGCGGCCTTGTCTTCGCCGCGCTCATCGCTGCGATTGTCAGCTCACTGGCGTCGATGATGAACTCGATTTCTACGATCTTTACGATGGATGTTTATAAGGAGCGGGTCTCTGAGCGCCCCGAAGGGCACTATGTGACGGTCGGCCGGATCGCTGCGCTGTCGGCGATCGTGATTGCGGTGTTCCTCGCGCAACCGTTCATCGGCGGCTTTGAGAGCGGCTTCCAGACGGTTCAGGAATATTCAGGGTTCATCGCGCCCGGTGTCGTCGTTGTATTCTTGTTCGGCTTTTTCTGGCGCCGGATGTCGACGCCCGGCGCGTTTGCGGTCTTGCTCGGATCGGTCGTGTTCAATGTCGCGCTCAAGTTTGGCATGCCCGACGTGCCCTTCATTCTCCGAATTTGGCTGGTCACGCTCGCCTGTATGGCGGCCGGTGTGATTGTTTCGGTCCTGACGGCGAAAGATTTGGTTGAGGTCGATCCGCAGCACCGGGTGGCAAGTTTCGCCACCGACCGGATGTTCAACATTTTGAGCGCCATCATCATTGCGCTTTTGATCGGAACGTATGTCTTCCTCTGGTAGGCTCTGACAGTATCAAAAATCCAAGGCGGGCCCGCATGCGTAAAGATCTACGTGCGGGCCCGTTTTGGTTGCTGCGTCTTTTTCGCAAATTCGATCAAACAGGGGTTGAACTCTCGGCAAAAAGAAATAACTGACCAGTCAGTCATTTTTTTGGAGTCGAGATGCAGAGTCCGCAAGAACCCAATCTTGATTGGCATGAAGACCAAACCCTTCGCGATCCTTCTGAGACCTCTAGCAATCGCCGGGTCTGGGTTTTGGGCCTCGCGCAATTGGTCTTTGTGATCGCCGTGATTGCCGGTGCAGTGGCGTTTTCTTCAGCGCTGCAAACCAAAGAAAATGCCAATCGCCCGCAACTTGCCGATATGCGCGGTGCTTCGGAAATTACCGTCCGCGTCGTGCAGCCCCCGCGCGTCGCGTTCGCGCCAACGGTTCAGGTGAACGGCACAGTGCAAGCCAGCGCCGAAGTTGCGGTCAGTCCGCAAGTGTCTGGAGAAATCAAGAAAGTCAGCGCCGGTTTCCGACCCGGCAGTGAAATAGAGCGCGGGGACCTTCTGTTTGAAATCGATCGGGCCGATTTCGTCCTGGCCGTGGAACGGGCAGAGGCCGAGATTGCCGCAGCGCGTTCTGACCTCGCCCAATTAGAAGCCGAAGCGCGGCTTGCGATTCAGGAATGGGAAGAATTGTTCCCGGGCCGAGAGGTCAATCCGTTGGCCGCGCGCGAACCCCAGATTGAAGCCGCGAAAGCGCGCCTAAATGGCGCCATCGCCAATCAACGCACCGCGCAATTGTCGCTTCAGCGAACCCGGGTCTATTCGCCCGTAGATGCGCGCGTGATCAGCTCGACCCTGGATATTGGACAGATTGTGGCGCCCGGCCAGGCGGTTGGGCGTCTTGTGTCGCTCGAGAGCATCGAATTGGTGGTGCCGGTCTCGCAAGAACAACAAGCTCTCCTCGAACCGGTGATTGGTCGCTCGGCAACGTTTCGACAGCGCGGAGTGCGCACCGAGCTTGAGACCGCACACGTGGTGAGAGTGGATGCCAGTCTCGATGCTCGAACCCGGCTTTCAAACCTCTTCTTGAGGCCGGATCAGCAAGAGGGATTGCGGATTGGCGATTTTGTCGACGTGACCCTGACCAGCGATACGTTTGACCGCGCCATGGTGCTGCCCGCGTCGGCCTTAACCGGTCAGACCACCGTTTGGGTGGTCGAAAACGGGCGGCTGGCCTCACGCGATATCATCCGCCTTGGCGAGCGCGCATCCGGCAATGAGATCATCACCGCCCCATTTGACTTCGGCGATGGCGTTGTCGCGCTCCCGCCATTGGAAGCCGAAGATGGACAGGAAGTTGCGATCCGTTCCGCCGCAACGGTCACCGCTTCATCCGGAGGGGTTGGTGATGGCGGAAAGTGATCCAAACGCCAATGGCGGTGGTCTGATTGGATGGTTTGTCCGCAATCCGGTTGCAGCCAATCTGCTTATGGTTGTCTTGCTCATTGGCGGCGTCCTGGCGGCCGGAAATCTGCGCACGCAGGTTTTTCCGACGATCCAGCCCGGCGTTGTCACCGTGACCGTCCCCTATCCTGGCGCCACGCCAGCTGAAGTCGAGGAAGGCATCACGCGCCGGGTTGAAGAAGCCGTTCTTGGCGTCGATGGCGTCAAGCGGGTCTCGTCCACGGCGCAGGAAAATCTCGGCACAGTGACCGTCGAACTCGCAGATTTTGCCGAAGAGCAGATCGTCAAAGACGATATCCAGTCAGCCGTCGAACAATTGGTCGATTTTCCGCCCGAAAATGCTGAACGCGAGAACGTCATCGCCCCGAAACCGATTGGCGGCGTAGTGACCCTCGTCGTGATCGGCAATGTCACGCCGCTTGAACTCAGACAAGCGGCGGAACAGATTGAGCGCGACCTGCTCACCCAGCCTGGCGTCTCCCTGGTCAGCCTTTCTGGCGACCGGGATTATGAAATCGCGATCGAAGTCAGCGAAGCCACATTGCAGGAGTTTGGGCTTTCAATCGACGATGTCTCTCGCGCGGTACGGGCCGGGTCGCTCGACCTCGCTGGCGGCTCAATTCAAACTCAAGCGGGCGAGTATTTGCTACGCACCAACCAACGCCGCCTGACCGGAGATGGGTTCGAGAGCATTGTCGTTCGAAATCTGCCAGATGGATCGCAAATTTTGCTCAGCGACATCGCCACCGTGCGCGATGGATTCACGCGCGAAAAATTGCGCAATACCTATAATGGCCGCCCTGCCATTTTCGTCGAAGTCTCACGCGCCGAAGCCGAAGACATCATGACGGTGAAGAGGGCGGTCGATGCGTTCATGGCGTCCTATTCACCGCCGCCAGGCATTGAAGTGGTTGAGTTTCGCGATCAGACCCAAGTCCTCAATGAGCGCATCAATCTGCTGCTTCGAAACGCCCTGTTTGGTTTCGCTTTGGTGTTCCTGTTTCTCGTTTTGATGCTCGATCTGAAGCTTGCCATCTGGGTTTCCGTTGGCATCGCCACGGCCTTTATGGGCGGCTTCCTTCTGTTTGGATATGCTGGCGTAACCATCACCATGGTGTCGCTATTTGGCCTGATCATCGTGCTCGGCCTCGTGGTCGACGACGCGATTGTGATTGGCGAGAACATCGACGCAGAGCTCGCCACCGGCAAAAGCGGAGACCAGGCTGCGATCGCGGGCGTCGAAGGCGTCTTCTCTCCCGTTCTTGTCGGGGTGATGACGACCGTGGCCGCATTTTCCCCGCTGCTCTTCGTTGGCGGAACGTTCGGCGATGTCATGAGCGCGGTTCCGATAGTCGTGATCTGCGTGCTCACCGTCTCACTGATCGAAGCCTTCTTCATTCTGCCCAGTCATATGAGTCATGGCGGGGCTTGGTCGCGCGGGCCTGTCGCAGCGATTCAGGGACGCGTGGCGCGTCGCATCAACTGGGTCGGCGACCGACTGGTTCGGCGCGGCGTGCGGTTCGTTGCCAAATGGCGCTATGCCACGATCGGAGCAGCCATCGCATTTTTCATCCTCTGCACCAGTCTGGTCAGCAGCGGTTTGGTGAAGTTTATTTTCTTCCCCAACATTGAGGGCAATGACATCTCGGCGACGGTGGTGATGCCCGAAGGCACGCCATATGACCGGACCGAAGCGGCGATGGAACAACTTACCGATGCCGCCTTCGCGGTGGCCGAACGGGTCAAAGAGGAACGCGGCGAAGACCTGTTTCTGTCCGTCGCGGTGACCATTGGCGGTCGAACAGGGCAGGGCGGCGGCCCGTTTGGAAGTTCCGGCTTCTCTGCTTCTGAAAATACTGGTCAGATTCAGATCGAACTTATTCCATTTGGCGCACGCCGAATGTCAGCCGCCGAAATCGAGCGCGCTTGGCGTGAAGAATTGGGCGAAATTGAAGGAATCGAGCGCCTGAATTTTACCGGATCCATCGGGAATTTCGGTGCCGACGTGGAATTCGAATTGGCGCATGCTGATGAAGCAAAGCTGATTGAGGCGGCGAATGCGTTGAAAGCTGAAGTCACCCGCCTGCCCGGTGCCAATCAGGTCGAAGACAGTTTTGATCTGGGCAAACGTCAATTACTGTTTGAGCTGACCGATGCCGGACGTGCCGCGGGTCTGACGCCCAGCGATGTTGCGCGTCAGGTGCGGCAGACATTCTTCGGTGAGGAAGTACAGAGAATCCAACGCGGTCGGGAGGAAGTGCGCGTCTTTGTGCGTTATCCCGAAACAGCGCGGCAATCATTGCAGACGCTCGAGACGATGCGCATTCGCTTGCCCGACGGAACCAGTGTGCCGCTTTTCACCGTCGCCGAGACAAGCGAAAGCCGCGCCTATTCCAGCATTAATCGCATCGATGGGCGACGGGTGGTGACGGTCACGGCAGATATTGATGAATCGATCAGCACTCCAAACCTGGCGAATGACCAATTGCTGTCCGACATCTTGCCAGGGCTTGCCTCCACGTATCCTGGCTTGAGGTGGGAGCAGGCCGGGTCGAGCCGTGAACAAACTGAAGAATTGGCCAGCCTGGGTCAGGCCTTCATCATCGTTCTTCTGGTGATCTTTGCGCTGGTCGCGACGCAGCTGCGATCATATTTGCAGCCTCTGGCGATCATCATCGCGATCCCGCTGGGCATGGCGGGGGCGATTCTTGGCCATTATGTGCTTGGTTATCCGCTGTCTTTTGTGTCGATTTTCGGGATCATTGCTCTGGCCGGCGTCGCGGTGAATGCCTCTGTGGTTCTGGTCGATCTCTACAATCGTTACCGGTTGGAGGGCAAAGATATGATCACCTCGGCAGCGGACGCCTCGGCGCGCCGGTTCCGGCCGATTCTGCTGACGACGCTAACGACCGCGCTCGGGCTCGGCCCCTTGCTGTTGGAGACCAGCCCGCAAGCACAATTTCTGATCCCGATGGGGGTTAGTCTTGGATTCGGAATCGTGATTTCCGGGTTCATGGTGTTGTTTGTGACCCCTGCCGTCACGCTGGTGATTGAGGATTTGAGGGTGTTGCCGGAGAGGCTCAAAGCCCTGGCCACAAACAGATCTGGATTGGGAGGTCCAGCCGAATGAGTGACGTCACAGATTTTGAAGACTGCACGGCGGCGCCTTTGAGCCGTCGCGAGCAGCAAAAGGAAGCCAAACGGATCGCCTTGGTCGATGCGGCCCTGACCGTCTTTTCACGCGTCGGATTCGCCGCCGCCAAGATGGATGATGTGGCGGAAGAGGCCGGCGTCTCGAAAGGCACTGTCTATCTGTACTTCGATAGCAAGGAGAAGCTGTTCGAAGGCATGGTGAAAACAAAAATGTCCCCGATGATGGAGGATGTGGCCGGGATGATGTCGCAATCCTTCGATACGGCTGCGGACAAGCTGAAAGCGCACCTCAAATTCTTTTACAGCAAGGTTCTGAACACTGACCGGCGTCAAATCATGCGCCTGATCATGTCGGAGGGTCCAAACTTTCCGCATCTGGCCGAGTTTTATCACGCCAGAGTTTTGTCGCGCGGCAAAGCGCTGATTAATTCCGTGATCGAGCAAGGCATCGAGTCAGGCGAATTTCGCGACATGGACCGTCATGGCCTGATGCAGAACATTGTTGCGGGCGCCATCGTCGCGGCCATTTGGAAACAGGTTTTTGACCCGTTCGAGCCGCTTGATCTCGACGCGCATTTCGACACCCATGTCGATTTGATTTTGAACGGCCTCAGGGCCTGATCCTGGCCTCAAGCGTCGGTGAAAACAGCGGCGCGTTTTTCGAGCGCAGCCTTGACCGCTTCCACTTGATTGGGCGCGCCAATGATCGAGTCCTGAAGCTCTGATTCTTGCAGCAAGGCCTCCGCATCGCTCATCTGCGACACGGAATTGAACATCTGCTTATTGCCGCGAATGGCATCCGGATTTTTGGACGCGATTTCGTGCGCGAGGGCCAGCGCATCTTCATAGGGTGTTTCAGAGAGTTTGGTCGCGAACCCGTATTCCTGGGCCTCTGCGCCGCTGAATATTCGTCCCGTATAAGTCAGTTCGCGAATAATATCGTCGCGGGCCAGCGTGCGCATCAGCGCCGTGCCCGCCATATCCGGCACCAGGCCCCACTTGATCTCAAGAACCGCTAATTTGGTCTCCGGATGGGTGATGCGAATATCGGCGCCAAGCTGGACCTGAAAACCACCGCCAAGCGCGACGCCGTGGACGGCTGCGATGACCGGCACCGGACATTCGCGCCAAACCCAAGCGGCTTGTTGCGCCCGATTGGCCAGGCCGTGCGTGCGCGGCGCTAGTCGGTTTCGTTGCGGTTCAGCGCTGCCATTTGTTTGACCGGCTTTCGACATGCGGCCGAAATTGCCCATATCGAGCCCGGCGCAAAAGGCGCGGCCTTCACCTGACAAAACCACACATCGAACCGAAGGATCATTGGAAACGCGTTCGCCCGCCTCAATCAACGCTTCGAACATCGCATCATCGAGCGCGTTCATCTTATCCACCCTGGTCAGGCGCACATCAGCGACGCCATTTTCGATTGAGATCTTTACGCGATCTGCCATTTGACTTCCTCCGTCGGGTTCAAGGGAGCGCGGTCCCCGCGCGCTCTCATCCAGCATACGGGTTTCGTTTGGTAAGAATCAATATTCTCCGCTGACATCGATCACATGTCGTCGCGTGAGAGGGGGCGTGGCTGAGCCCATGCGCCAAAACGCGTTCACTCTGAGCAGGTCTGCGCTCATTGATCGGGCAGCGGGTCGCCGCAAAAGCTTGGTTTAAGAACAGGGGCTTGCCATGGGCAGATTGTCATGGCCGTTTAAGGCATGGCTGAGGACACAGTTTTTTTCGATGAAATGCATGGCTATGGCGAGGGGGTGCGCGCGCCCTATGAGGCTTATCATAAGCTGCTCTCCGAAATCGATCCGGCGCGCCTGAAAAAGCAATCGGAAAAGGCTGAGGACTTTTTTCGCCGAACTGGAATTACCTTCAACGTCTATGGCGAGGCCGATGCCGAAGAGCGATTAATTCCGTTTGATTTACTGCCCCGGATCATTAGCGCCCGGGAATGGCGAACCCTGACCAAGGGCATCGAACAACGTATCAAGGCGCTGAACGCCTTCTTGCATGATATCTATCATCGCCAGGAGATCCTTAGAGCTGGGCGTATTCCAGCGCCATTGATCCTGAAGAACGAGGCCTTCCTGGCGCAAATGGTCGGCGTCAACCCACCGGGTGGGATCTATACCCATATTGTCGGCACGGATCTGGTGCGCACCGGTCCGAATGAGTTTTTTGTGCTGGAAGACAATGCCCGCACGCCGTCTGGCGTCTCCTATATGCTGGAGAACCGGGAAACCATGTTGAAAATGTTCCCGGAATTGTTCTCGCATGTCGGCGTGGAATCGATCAGCGATTACCCATCGCTGCTTCGAAAAGCGCTCGCCGCCTCGGCGCCGCCAGCTTGCAGCGGGAAACCTCGCATCGCCGTATTGACGCCCGGCATTCACAACTCTGCCTATTACGAACACGCATTCCTGGCCGACCAGATGGGCGTGGAACTGGTTGAGGGGCATGATTTGAAAGTGGTCGATGGGCGCATCTGCATGCGCACCACGTGCGGCTTTGAAGCGATTGATGTGATCTATCGGCGGGTCGATGATGAGTTCCTGGACCCGCTCAATTTCAATCCGGACTCCTTGCTTGGCGTGCCCGGAATATTTGACATCTATCGGTCCGGCGGTGTGACCATTACCAACGCTCCAGGGACCGGTATTTCCGACGACAAGGCGCTCTATTCCTACATGCCGGATATTGTCGAGTTCTATACCGGCCAGAAGCCATTGCTGAAAAATGTCGAGACCTGGCGATGTTCTGAACCGTCTTCATTGAAATATGTGCTTGAGAATCTGGCCGAGCTGGTGGTCAAGGAAGTGCACGGATCCGGCGGATATGGGATGCTGGTCGGCCCAGCCGCCAGCCGCAGCGAAATCGAGACGTTCCGAAAGAAGCTGGAAGCCAATCCCAGCAATTATATCGCTCAGCCGACCCTGTCTTTGTCGACAGTCCCGATTCTGACCGAGGCGGGCCTGGCACCGCGGCACGTTGATTTGCGTCCTTTCGTGCTGGTATCGCCGCAATCGATTGATGTGGTCCCGGGCGGTCTGACCCGCGTCGCGATGAAGGAGGGATCCCTGGTCGTCAATTCCAGCCAGGGTGGCGGCACCAAAGACACATGGGTGCTCAGCGATGAGTAAGATGCTGGGTCGAACGGCGTCCGGCTTGTTCTGGATGATGCGCTATCTGGAGCGGTTCGAGAACACAGCGCGCCTGATCGATGCTGGATTTCGAATGTCATTGACCCGGGCCCGCACAGCTGAAAGCGAGTGGGAATCCGTGCTGACCACAGCCGGCACGCGCGACCTCTATCTGGAAGAGTATGACCGGTTCAGCACCAGTCGCGCCGTCGAGTTTTTGGTCGCGCGAAAGGAAAATCCGAGCAGCTTGTATCGCTCCATCGCAGCCGCGCGTGAAAACGCCAAGATGACGCGCACCGCTCTGACCAGAGATGTCTGGGAAGCGATCAATGAGACATGGCTGCAATTCAAACGCGACCACGCAGCGCAAAAGTACAAAACCGATTTGACGGACCTTTTGTCTTCGGTTCGCCAACAAGCAGCGCTTGTGCGTGGATCCATCAATGGCACCATGCTGAGAAATGATATTTTCCGTTTCGTCATTCTCGGTGCCTTGATCGAGCGGGCCGACAACACGGCCAGAATCCTCGATACCAAATATTATGTTCTGCTGCCGTCCAGCGCGTCGGTTGGGTCTTCGCTGGATCGTGTGCAATGGGAAATGATCCTGCGCTCGGCCTCGGCGGAACGCTCCTTTCACTGGCTCTATGGCGGCGAGATGAGCCCAGCGGCGATTGTTGAGTTTTTGATCCATGATGTGCGCCTGCCGCGCTCGATCGCTTATTGCTATGACGAAATCATTGCCACATTGGCGGGGCTGGAACGCGAATATGGGTTGCGCACGAAAGCGCATGATCTCGCCGCGGCGCATGAAGTTCACATCACCAATTCGACCAGCGATGCGATCATCGGATCGGGCCTGCACGAGTTCTTGATCGACTTCATCGCCCGCAATGCGGCGCTATCCAGTCAGATCGAGGAAGATTACAGGTTTTCGAACTAGTATGCAGTTGCACATCAATCATACGACCCAGTTTCACTATGATGCCCCGCCGAGCTATGGCCTACTCCAATTGCGGGCGACGCCTCAAACCTGTACGGCGCAAGACGTCTCGGCCTGGGAGGTTCAGCTGGAAGGGGCGCGCAAGCAGGCCCAATTCCTGGACCAACATGGCAATTGCGTGGATCTGATTGAGGTTCTGCCTGACGTTCAGATGCTAGAAATTACGGTGAAAGGGCAGGTCGAGACCCTCTCCAAGGATGGAATATTGGGCCTTCACCAGCACGCCATGCCGCTTTGGTTTTACCGCCGACAAACGCGCCTGACCGAACCAACAGAAGAGATCCTCGCGCTCGCTGACTCTGTCGTGTTGCCGTCTGAGAATACGATTGCGGACCTTCATACGCTCAGCCAGTTGATCCGCGATCAAGTCGCATACGTCCCGGGCGAGACGGGCGTTTCCACCACGGCGGGACAAGCGTTCGAGGCCAAAAAAGGCGTGTGCCAGGACCATAGCCACATCTTCCTCAGCATCGTTCGGCACAAGGGGTTTCCGGCCCGCTATGTGAGCGGTTATCTGCTGATGGACGATCGCACCTCGCAAGAGGCGAGCCATGCCTGGACCGAGGTGTATCTGGACGGTCTGGGCTGGGTTGGGTTTGATATTTCGAACGGCATCAGCCCCGACGAACGTTATGTCCGAATTGCCCAGGGATCGGACTATTCCGATGCGGCGCCGACTCGCGGCCTGACGCTCGGCGCGGGACAGGAAAATTTGATTGTCTCAATCCAGGTTCAGCAATAGTGCTGGCCTTTCGACTTTGAGGACTGCCCCGAATGACGTATTGCGCCGCGCTGAAAATGGACAAGAATTTGATTTTCATGTCCGACACACGCACCAATGCTGGCGTCGATAATATCTCCAAGTTTCGAAAGATGTTCACCTGGTCAACGCCCGGGGAGCGGGTGATTACGCTGATGACCGCCGGCAATCTTGCGACAACCCAAGCTGTGGTCAGCCTGCTCGACGAACGCTCAAAAGCGCCGGAAGAACGCGATCCGACTCTGTTGCAAGTCCCGACGCTGTTCCAGGCGGCGCGTTTGATTGCGGACACACTCAATGAAGTTGTGTCCTCGCATGCCGATGAAGGGCAGGACGCAGAGGCCGCGTTTCGCGCAACCCTGATCATGGGCGGTCAGATCGCCGGACAGGAGCCGCGCCTGTTTCTGATCTATCCGGAAGGCAACTTTATTGAAGCCAGCGTTGAAACGCCATTCTTGCAGATTGGTGAGACCAAATATGGCCGGCCCATCATCCTTCGCGCCTTCGATCCGAACATGACAGTCGAACAGGCGCTGCGATTGCTTTGTGTCTCGTTTGACTCAACGCTGCGCGCGAACCTGTCGGTTGGAATGCCGCTCGACGTCCACATTTACGAGGCAGATACGCTTGACCCCGGCGCGCAGTTTCGGATTGAGGATTCAGACCCGGCTTTTGCCGCCATATCTGCCGAATGGGGCGCCGCGCTGAAGGCGGCATTAGAAGGCCTGCCAGAGTTCGATGTGCCAGCTGAATGAACCGCTCATATGCGCGATCAAAGTCGATCTGAGATGAAGCCGGATCTGCAATTCTCAGATCAACGTTTGGCGGATCTCTACGATCTCGGCAATGCAGGATCGGAGGACCGGGAGTTCTATCTAGACTTGGCCAAGGCGGCGCCTCAAACCATCCTTGATTTGGGGTGTGGCACCGGTCTGTTGGCGCTGGCCTTTGCCAAACGCGGGCATCGCGTGGTCGGTGTGGATCCTGCGCGTGCGATGCTGAATGTGGCCAGACGTTCAAGCTTTGCCGATCGGGTCGAGTGGATTGAAGGCACTGCCGAAACCTATGAATCAGATCAGGCTTTCGATTTGATCATCATGACGGGGCACGCCTTTCAGGTCTTGCTCGAGGATGCGCAGGTGGTGGCGGCGCTCAGCACCATGGCGCGGCATCTAAAGCCCGATGGCGTCGCTGTGTTTGAATCGCGCAACCCGGCGCTTGATTGGGATGCGGTCTGGGCTCGCGCCTATGAAATGCAGGCCCCCGAAGGCCCCGTCCGGGCCGAACGACGCATGACAGACCGATCCCGCGCCCCGGAATATCTCAGCTTTGCCTGGGATTATCATTTCACGACGGGCACGATGACCTCTGACAGCACGCTTCGGTTTTTAAGCGCTGCGGAGATACAAGGCATGGCCCGGACTGCCGGGCTCAAACTTGTAGATCTGTTCGGCGATTGGGACGGGTCAGCTTTTCAGCCGGCCACGTCGCGCGAAATGATTTTCAAGTTTCAGCTTGATCAAGGCGCCTAGAAGTGAAACCTGACGGGCAAACAAGATTGGAGGATAATCATGTACAGTCACATGATGGTCGGGTCTGATGACCTGGACAAAGCGAAGGCCTTTTACGACGCGACTTTTCAGGCTCTGGGCGGCAAGCCCGGAATCACCGACCCAAAGGGGCGCCTGATCTATCTGTATAATGGCGGCGTCTTCATGGTCACCAAACCGATTGATGGCGAGCCATGCAGCCATGGCAATGGCATGACCATCGGCTTGGCCATGGAAACCCCGGAACAGGCCGACGCTTGGCACGCCGCCGGTGTCGCGGCGGGGGGCACTTCAATCGAGGATCCTCCAGGCTGGCGTGAGCAGCCTGCCGGTAAAATGTATCTGGCCTATCTGCGCGATCCGGCTGGCAACAAGCTTTGCGCGCTGCATCGTGGCTAAGGCATGAGCCTGAAAACTGTTTCTGAATGGACGTCCTTCGGAGGGCGCCTATCGGTGCATGACCATTTCAGCAATGTCACAAACTGTACGATGCGGTTTGGTCTCTACACGCCGCCTCAGGCGTCGGACGGGCCGGTGCCAGTCTTATGGTACCTGTCAGGGCTGACTTGCACCTGGGCCAATGTGATGGAGAAATCCGGTATTCAGAAATATGCCGCTGAGCATGGCCTGATGGTGGTCGCGCCGGATACCAGTCCGCGCGGCAATGAGGTTCCAGACGCGGAAGGGTACGATCTCGGCCATGGCGCGGGTTTCTATCTCAAGGCGACCCAGGCGCCATGGGACAGACACTACCGTATGGATGAATATGTGACGGTTGATTTGCAATGGCTGTTTGCGGATCACTTCAAGGATGCCGATCTCAGCCGACAAGGTATTACCGGCCACTCCATGGGCGGGCACGGGGCGATCACTCTGCACTTGAAGAATCAGGAGCTGTATCAGTCTTGCTCTGCCTTCGCGCCGATCGTCTCTCCGGCGCGGGTGCCCTGGGGTCAAAAGGCGTTTGAACAGTATCTCGGCCCGCTGTCAGTGGCGTGGGAGGCCTATGACGCGACTGAACTGGTGCAAGCGATGCAATCGGGCGCAGATATCCTGATCGATCAAGGCGACGCCGATCAATTTCTTGCAGAGCAGCTCGATCCGACGCTGTTTTTGAAGCAAGCCGCCAATCATGGTCAGCGCGTGACCCATCGGAGGCAGCCTGGCTATGATCATTCCTATTATTTCATTGCGAGTTTCATGTCCGATCATGTCGCGCACCATGCAGCGGTATTGCACGCTTGATCTTTTTTACGCGATCTCCTGCCGCAGAGGGGTGAAAAAGTCGGGCAAATGAACCATATTGGGCTCGTCAGTTTCAGGAGCACGGCATGGATTGCTGCGGCGGCATCGAAGAGCACGAGGACGACTGCGTGGAAGTCAAAGTCAAAGACGGCATTGATGAAGGCACGGTCGCGGCTGCGAAAGCGCTGGAATCAGAGAATTATTCGGCCGGTTTTTCGACTGAGATCGAGACCGAATATGCCCCAAAAGGGCTCAATCCCGATATCGTGAAATTCATCTCCGACAAGAAGGGCGAGCCGGAATGGCTGCTCGAATGGCGGATGAAGGCCTATGAGCGCTGGCTGACAATGGAAGAGCCGGACTGGGCCATGGTTCGCTACGAGCCGATCGATTATCAGGACATCTATTACTACGCCGCCCCGAAAGCGGGCGCGAAATACGAGTCGATCGATGATGTCCCAAAGGAAATCCTCGAGACCTATGAAAAGCTCGGCATTCCGCTTCGCGAAGCAGAAGTCCTGCTCGGCGTGGAGGGCGCTGCCGCCACCGCGATCGAAGCACGGACCGAAGGCGACCGCCCGAAAGTCGCCGTTGATGCGGTGTTCGACTCTGTCTCGGTCGCCACCACGTTCCGCGAGGAACTAAAAAAGGCTGGCGTGATCTTCATGTCCATCTCCGAAGCCGTGCATGAGCATCCGGAGCTGGTGAAGAAATATCTCGGCACCGTCGTCCCGCAATCCGATAATTACTTTGCCACGCTGAACAGCGCGGTGTTTTCGGACGGGACCTTCGTCTATGTTCCACCTGGTGTGCGCTGTCCGATGGAATTGTCGACTTACTTCCGGATGAATGCGGAAAATACGGGCCAGTTTGAGCGCACGCTGATCGTTGCCGATAAAGGCTCATATGTGTCGTATCTCGAAGGCTGCACGGCACCGATGCGCGACGAGAATCAGCTGCACGCGGCGGTCGTGGAACTGGTGGCTCTGGAAGATGCAGAGATCAAATACTCGACCGTGCAAAACTGGTGGCCAGGCGATGAGAATGGCAAGGGCGGAATCTACAATTTCGTGACCAAGCGCGGCGACTGTCGCGGCGACCGTTCGAAAATCAGTTGGACCCAGGTCGAGACCGGTTCGGCCGTGACCTGGAAATATCCAAGCTGCGTCCTCAAAGGCGATGATAGTGTCGGCGAGTTCTATTCCATCGCGGTGACCAATGGGCGCCAAATGGCCGATACCGGCACCAAGATGATCCATCTGGGCAAGCGCACACGGTCTCGCATCATTTCCAAAGGGATCAGCGCCGGCAAATCGGATAATACCTATCGCGGATTGGTTTCGGTACACAAAAAGGCTGAGAAAGCGCGGAACTTCACTCAATGCGACAGCCTGCTGATTGGCGATCGCTGCGGCGCGCACACCGTGCCTTATGTCGAGAACCGCCGCGCCGACGCGCAGCTGGAGCATGAGGCGACAACCACCAAACTGGCCGATGATCAGCTCTTCTATGTGCGCCAGCGCGGGATTGGCGAGGAAGAGGCCGTGGCCCTATTGGTCAATGGTTTCGTCCGTGAAGTGCTGCAAGAGCTGCCCATGGAGTTCGCGGTCGAAGCGCAAAGCCTGCTCAAGGTCAGTCTTGAAGGCAGCGTTGGCTGATCAGCCTCGCTTTTTCACGGATTCGCTGAACGTAAACGAAAATGCCAAAGACAGGATGAGCGGCACCCAGATGGGGAGTTCGCCAAGCCCAGGCGCGTTCATCGCGCTGGCCAAATGATCATCCACGCACCACCAGAGTAGAAACAGCCACATGGGGTTTTCCTTTCGAATGCTTATTGATAAACAATAAGAATTCTGAGGTGGGTTTTCAAGAATGTACCGCCAAGAAAGGCGATATTGTCGATGATCGCCGGGCAGGCGCGGTAATTATCGCGCCTGACCGCTCCAAGCGCTCTGGTCAACAGGTACGGATTTTACCAGTCGCGCGACGTTTTGCTCTTTGAAAATGGCCGGTTCGGCTCTACATGCGCCCCATGTTAAAACTGGATCAGCTTTCCGCCACTGTTGGCGAGGATGACGAGGCAAAGACCATTATTGATGGTTTGTCTCTGGAAGTGCCTGCGGGTGAGGTTCATGCGGTCATGGGGCCGAACGGCGCCGGTAAATCGACCCTGTCTTATGTCCTGACCGGACGCGATGGCTATGAAGTCACAGGCGGGTCTGCATTGCTTGAGGGCGATGACCTGTTGGATATGGATCCGGAGGAACGCGCGGCGAAAGGACTGTTCCTTTCGTTTCAATACCCGGTCGAAATCCCGGGCGTGCCGGTTATGACTTTCGTCCGCACGGCGATGAACGCTCAGCGCGCAGCCCGCGGTGAGGAAGAAATCTCAGCGCCTGATTTCATTAAGAAGTCTCGCGAATTGGGGGCGCAGTTGAACCTCACGGCCGAGATGCTGAAACGCCCGCTCAATGTCGGATTCTCCGGCGGTGAGAAGAAGCGGCTCGAAATCTTTCAGATGATGATGCTCGAGCCGCGCTTCGCCATTTTGGACGAAACGGATTCCGGCCTCGATATTGATGCGCTTCGCACGGTTGCCGATGGTGTCAATGCGCTGCGCAGCCCAGAGCGCGGCATGTTGGTCATCACCCATTATCAAAGGCTGCTCGACCACATCAAACCGGACAAAGTGCACGTGCTTGCCAATGGCAAGATCATCAAGACGGGCGGCCCGGACCTGGCGCTACGGCTCGAAAAAGAAGGCTATGACGGCGTGCTGGGTGAGGCGGCATAGTGGCGCTCTCGGTCTCAGATCTGAAAGATAAGTTTCGCAATCCGGGTCCAGCCGAGCTGGAGCTGATCGCGCGGTATGCGATGCTGCCGGAAAGCGGTCAGCGTGAACGCGCCTTCGATGCGTTTGCCGCTACAGGGCTGCCGCACCGCCGGATGGAAGCTTGGAAATGGACCGACTTCAAAAGCGCGTTGAAATCCGTAGAGGCCGCGGCGCATAGCTCACAATGCATGCCGCTGCCCAACAAAAGTCAGGCGGTTATTGAATTTGCCGGCGGCAAGGTCACGCTTCCGGATGATTTGCCGGACGGCGTTCAGCTGCATCAACGAGAAGATGCCCAAGCGCTGGGCGATGCCGAATCTGTTCCGCTCGGCGCTATGACCGCAGCGCTATCTGGCCGGGTCGGCGGCCTCGATACTTTGATTATTGAAGTGACGGGCGAGACCCCTCAACCGCTCCACATCGTCACGCGAGGCGACCGTGACGAAACCAATTTCGCCCGCGTTGCGGTGATTGTCCGCCCGGGTGCCAGCCTGGATCTGGTCGAAAGCCATGTCGGCGGTGCCGGGTTTTCTTCATTCCTGATCGAAATCGGGATGCAGGATGGCGGCGAGGTTCGCCGTACCGTTCTGCAACGAGGAAGCATCGATGAAGCGCAAGCCATCACGGCGATTATCAATCTAGGCGACAAATCCGAGTACACGCAGACCGCGCTTGCCTTCGGGGCGAAAGTGGCGCGTCTGGAAACGCGATTAACGCATCGCGAAAGCGGCAGTCACGCGACGCTGAACGGCGCCTATCTTTGCGCCAAGGGGTTCCACGCTGACTTTACCAGCCATGTGCTGCATGGCGCGCCGTCTTCGATCACACGGCAGGTCACCAAAGGCGCAGTACTGAATGGCGGGACAGGCGTTTTTCAAGGCAAGTTCTTCGTTCCTCAAACGACCGGTCAACACACCGATGCCGATATGCAGCATCAGGCCTTGCTGCTTGAAGATGGCGCGGAAGTGTTCGCCAAGCCGGAACTCGAAATCTATGCCGACGATGTCGAGTGTGCGCATGGCAATACGTCCGGTGCGCTGGATCAGAACCAATTGTTCTACATGCGCCAACGTGGCATCCCGGAAGCCCAGGCTCGGGCGCTGCTGACAGAAGCGTTTGTGGCAGAAGCGCTGGAAGAGGCGAGCGAAGGAGTTCGTGATGCCCTGATCGACGCGGCCCGCAGTTTCCTGTCGGAGACCGTGCTGTGAGCCGCGCGTTCGATGTTGAAGCCATTCGCCGCGAGTTTCCGATCCTCTCGCGGGAGGTGAACGGCAAACCGCTGGTCTATTTCGACAATGCCGCAAGCGCGCAGAAGCCGGACGCAGTGCTCGACGCCATGTCAGAGCAGGGGCGTTCAGCCTACGCGAATGTCCATCGCGGCATCCATACTTTGGCCAATGAAACGACCGAAGCCTACGAGGCTGCGCGAGAAAAAGTGCGCGCCTTCATCAACGCGGACTCGGTTAACGAGATCATTTTCACCAAGGGCGGTACAGAGGCCATCAACCTGGTCGCCTACGGACTGGCGGGCGAGATCGAGCCGGGTGACGAGATCATCCTCTCGGTGATGGAGCATCATTCCAACATCGTCGCCTGGCATTTCTTGCGAGAGCGGTACGGTGCCGTGCTGAAGTGGATTGATGTCGATGAAACTGGCGCGCTGGACATGGCTGCGCTCGAGGCTGTTTTGTCCCCAAAGACCAAGATTGTTGCGATTACGCATATGTCGAACGTGCTTGGAACCGTAACCCAAGCCAGCGAGATCGTGCGATTGGCGCATGCGGCGGGCGCAGAAGTGCTGTTTGATGGCTGTCAGGCTGGGGTCCACCTCGATGTCGATGTTCGCGCGCTCGATTGCGATTATTACGTCCTCACCGGTCACAAGATCTATGGTCCAACCGGCATCGGCGCGCTGTATGGCAAAGCTGCGTCTCTAGAGCGGCTGCGCCCTTTCCAGGGCGGCGGCGAAATGATCGAGATCGTCGAGCGTGATCGCGTGACCTATAATGAAGCACCGCACAAATTTGAGGCGGGCACGCCGCCCATCCTGCAAGCTATCGGCTTTGGCGCCGCGCTCGATTGGTTGGGACAGTTTGATAAGGGTGAAGTGCTGGCGCACGAGCATGCCTTGTATGAGCGGGCTTACGAGGCGGTTCGCGGCGTAAATGGACTGACCGTCCACGGGACGGCGCCAGGCAAGGGTCCGGTGCTTTCATTCTCGATAGAAGGGGCGCACCCCCATGACCTGGCCCAGATCCTGGATCGCTATGGGGTCGCCGTGCGGGCAGGGCACCATTGTGCGCAACCTTTGATGGAGCATCTCGGGGTTTCCGCAACCGCGCGGGCAAGTTTTGGAATCTATAATACGCTGGAAGAGGTCGACGCCTTCATCGAAGCGCTACACAAAGCGCGAGGGATGCTTATATAGGCTTTGCTATGGCAGACGATATGACCCCTCGTGATGTGATTGATGTGTCTTCAACCGACGCGGCGGAAGAGCAGCCTTCTGCGATCCCGCAGGCGGAGCTGAACCGCATTACGGATGATCTGATCGCTGCCTTTAAAACGGTCTATGATCCTGAAATTCCAGTGGATATTTATGAACTGGGCCTGATTTACAAAGTCGATATCGATGATGATCGCAAAGTCGATATCGATATGACTTTGACCGCGCCGGGCTGTCCGGTGGCGGGGGATATGCCGGGCTGGATCGAGAATGCGGCCCGCACCGTAGAAGGAATCAAGGATGTTGAGGTCCGCCTGACTTTTGACCCGCCTTGGGATCCGTCACGTATGTCCGACGAAGCCCGCCTCGCCCTCAACATGCTTTAATTGAACCGCAAGCGTTTCGACCTTATTTAAAGATCATGGCCAGACGACCTCGACCTAAACTTGTTTCGCTAACCGACGCTGCGGCGGCGCGTGTGGCTGAAATCATGTCCGAAAAAGGCGCCGGTTTCCTGCGTGTCGGTGTGACCAATGGCGGCTGTGCCGGCATGGAATACATCATGGACTATGTCGAAACGCCGAAACCCCTGGATGAGATTGTCGAGGATAAGGGCGTCAGAATCGTCGTTGATGCAAAAGCGGTTCTGTTCCTGCTTGGCTCGACGGTCGATTATGAGACCACGCTGCTGCATGAGAAGTTTACATTCTCCAATCCAAACCAAACGGATGCCTGCGGATGCGGCGAGAGCGTCACGATTATTCCAGCAGCAGCTGAATAAAACACACCCGACCTCCGAAAAGGCCGGGTGCTTAAAGGTGCGTGGGGTGTGAGCGTGCTAGCTGGTTGCGTCGCAGCTCGACGCGAAGGATTTGAATTCATCATTCACGCCGGGCAGCTCGAAACTTCTTTCGCCAACTTTGAAAATGTCCAATGAGACAGGTCCACCCGTGATGGCTGCATTATAGATGCGTTTGCCTTGCCAACTTTTGGTCGAGATTAATTTGCCTTGCGTGCGAACATAGCCCCAGGCGCCGCTGCGCGGGTCTGTGGAGTTGGTGTCGACCGAGACGCGGCGGGCGCGAACTTTGCTCTTCTGCGCGTTGGCCGCGGCCTCCATTGTGTCGCCGTTCAGGAAAACCGTGGCTCGAACGCCGACAGTATCGGAACAGCTCAGCATCACGCTTGGGCCAGCGGCCGTTTCGGCGTGAAGATAGGTCTTTCCATCCATTTCGCCGAGGGCCCAACCGCCTTCAGCGTCGGCTGCGTGTGCGCCGAGCGTGGCCGATGCGGCAAGAAAGCCCAGAGCGACGCAATTACGTGTGAAATGCTTCATATCGTTCCTCCTAAAAAGATTATTGATATTCAATAATCGATTATCGAGAAAAGGCAAGGTTACAATTGTGAAATTTGTGCGACATGGCGCGATCCCCACACCGAAGCCTTTGTCAAAACTGAATAAATAAGTTTTGTATGGACGCTCAAAAGGAGGCGTCATGACACTGTTTTTGCTTGGTTTGATCCTGTTCTTTGGTTTGCATCTGCTTTCGGCGGTGCGTTCTCGCGCGCCTGAGTCGGATCTGCGCCAACGCATGGGGTATGGCCCGTTTATGGGGCTCTACAGTCTCGTCTCGCTTGCCGGCTTCGTGATGATTGTGATGGGGTATGGTGCGACGCGCGGCGCCGGGGTTTTGTATGTTCCGCCGATTTGGCTGCAACATATCAATTTGCTGCTGACCATCCCGGCAATGATTCTGCTGGTCGCCTCGCAATTGCCCGCCGGTCATATCGCGAAAGCTGTGAATCATCCGATGCTGCTTGCGGTCAAACTCTGGGCGGTCGGACATTTGCTCGCGAATGGAGAGCTCAACTCGGCGCTCCTCTTCGGCAGTTTCCTGGCCTATGCGATTTTTGATCGGATCATGGTGAAACGCCGCGGCGACAATGGCCCGGGGCCAGATTCCAAGCTGAATCCGATGATGGATGGGATTTCGATTGTCGGTGGCCTCGGCATCTGGGCCGCGCTCGCCTTCTGGCTGCACCCCGTCCTATTCGGTGTGCAAGCGATCAGCACATCTTGAGGCACGTGCCAGCCTAGCCCTTGTCGCTCCCGCTCGGTCTGATAAAGCCTGCCAAGACTTGGTAGAATAGGGGCGCTTATGTCCGCTCAAACGCAAATCCGTCGCAAGACTGTCAAAGACATTGCCAAAGCCAAAGGGGGAGACCCGCTGGTCTGCCTGACCGCTTATGATGCGACGGTGGCGGAATTGTTGGACCCTTATTGCGACATTCTGCTGGTCGGAGACAGCGTCGGTATGGTGGTGCACGGTTTGCCATCGACGGTGGGTGTGACGATCGAAATGATGATCCTGCACGGGCAGGCTGTGATGCGTGGATCCGATCAGGCCTTTGTGGTCGTCGATATGCCGTTCGGGTCCTATGAAACCAATTCGGATCAGGCCTTTCTCAATGCCGCACGGATTATGCAGGAAACCGGCTGCCAGGCCGTGAAGATTGAAAGCGGGGTCTATGCCGCGACTCAGATCCGGCACATGGTCGAACGCGGTATCCCGGTGATGGGGCATGTCGGTCTGCGCCCGCAGGCAACGAATGTGGATGGCGGGTTTCGCGCCAAAGGCCGCAATGAAGAAGAATGGGATCGCGCGCTCGAAGAAGCGGCCGCGGCCGATCAAGCCGGCGCATTTGCAATCGTGGTCGAAGGTGTCGCGCCCGACCTCGCTAATGAGATTACACGCACCGTGAGCTGCCCAACCATCGGCATCGGCGCGTCGGCGCAATGCGACGGTCAAATCCTGGTCACGAATGATATGTTGGGCATGACCGACTGGGTGCCGAAATTCGTCAAGAAGAATGCCGACCTTAAAACCGCCATTCAAGACGCGGCTCAGACCTATGCGTCAGAGGTCAAATCGCGGGCGTTTCCGGGAGAGGCCCAAACCTACAAACTGCGTAAAACTGCAAAGAGCTAACCTTGTCCGTTGCGAGCGCGAGCGGCCACGGTTAGGGTGCGCGTGATCGCACCAAAATACCCGTCTGGAGACTGTTAATTTGGCTGATATTTTTGAAGAAGTCGAAGAAGGTTTACGCCAGGATCGCCTGTCGCAACTGTGGAAGCGATACGGGATTTTTGCCTATTTGGCGGCTGCACTTCTGATCGGCGGCGTGGCTTTGAACGAGTATTTGAAAGTCCGCTCCGCCGAGACCACAGAGCGCAATGCAGCACGGCTTGAGGCGGCGTTGACGGAAGTCGATGCGCGCAATTATGAAACGGCGGCCAGCCAACTCACAGAGATTGTCGGCGATGGCATCGCGCCGTCTGCGGTTGCCGCGCATTACCTTGCTGGCGTGCGATTGGATGGCAATGGAGACGCGACCGCGGCGGCAAGCGTGCTTGAAGGCGTGGTCGGCGAAGCGGATGGTCCAACGCAGAAACTGGCGCTGATCAAGGCGGCCTATCTGAAAGCCGATACACTCACCCGCGAAGAGCTCAGCGGCTTCCTGAGCCCCTTGTCTGAAGATGACGGGCCGTTCGGAGCGCTCGCCTCAGAACTGATCGCAGCCAAGGCGCTGCAAGAAGGCGATATCGAGTTTGCCAGACGCGAGTTCAATTTTCTGCGTCTCGCGCAAAATGTACCACCAGGTGTGATGCGCCGTGCATCGCAAGCCCTTGAGGCTTTGCCGCCGGTGAGCGCCGAGGTGAATGCGCCGGTCGAAGCGCCTGCGGAAACTGAAACGGTCATTGAACCAGAGGGCGAGTCCGTCGAGGCGGATGATGGGGCTGCAACTGATGCGCCAGCCGAAGCTGACGGCGCAACCGAAACCGAGGAGACGCCCGAATGAGCGCCCAACCCATATTCAAGATCGGCTTGATCGCTGTGTGTGCCATCGGTCTGTCTTCTTGCTCGCTGCTCGACCGAAGAGGCGATCGCGCTGCGGAAGAAGCGTTGGAGAAAGAAGGCCGCATCACCATGGTCCTTGGTGATGACGTGTTGACGCCGGATCCTGCGCTGGTCAGCGAGGTGATCACTTTGCCACCGGCGCGCACTCTGGATGACGGTTGGCCGCAAGCTGGCAGCCGCGCCAGTAAAGCGATCGGGAACATTGCCGTCGCTGCCGAATTGGACATTGCCTGGCGGGCAAATGTTGGCAATGGCTCCGACCAGAAATCCGCATTGACGACGCCGCCTGTGGCGTCTGCAGATACAGTCTATACGATCGACTCCCGGCAAATGATTGTCGCCACTGATGCGAATAATGGCCGGCGCAAGTGGAGTGAGAGGCTCGAATCCGGCAATCGCCGCGATGGCACAGGTGTCGGGTCGGGTATCGGGCTTGAAGGCAACACGCTGATCATTGCGAGCGGGTTCGGCTTTGTGGCGGCAATGGACGCCACCACAGGCGATGAGCTGTGGCGCACTGAGACCGAAGCGCCGATGACTGGATCGCCGACCATCAAGGATGGCCGGATCTTCGTCTCGTCGAACAATAATGAAGTCCTCGCGCTCGACCTGCAATCGGGTGCCGTTTTGTGGAGCGACCAAGCGATTGCTGAAACCGCGCGGGTATTGGGGTCTCCAAGCCCGGCGGCGGTGGAAGACATCGTCGTGGCGCCATATTCTTCTGGCGAGGTGATTGCCTATCTCGCTTCTAATGGTCGCCGCTTGTGGAGTGAGGCGCTGGCCAGCGCAGGTCAATTCACGCCGATTTCCTCTATCAATGATATTGGCGCGCGCCCGATCCTGGGCGCTGGTCTCGTCTTCGCGGCGAGCCAATCTGGCGTTCTCGCGGCTATTGATGGGCGCACCGGCAACCGGATCTGGCAACAACCGATCGGAACCACGCAAGCGCCAGCTTTTGCAGGAGAGTATCTCTTCGTGGTTGGCGTGGATGCCGAACTGGCCTGCATCAAAGCCGGAACGGGGCAAGTGGTTTGGGTGCAAGAGCTTGAACGTTTCCGTCAGCCCAACAAGCAGCGCGGCCGCATCACCTATGCTGGCCCGGTTGTCGCAAATGGGCGGATCCTGATTGCCTCATCGCAAGGCGAGCTGATTGCCTTCGATCCGCAAACCGGCGATGAGACTGACCGCTTGAAACTTGGCGATCCTGTCTATATCGAGCCGATTGCTGTTCAGGACAAATTGCTGATCCTGACTGATGATGCGCGTCTGATTGCGATCCGTTAGGGTCTTTAAGGGCGCTCGACCACTTTAACTGGGGCGCGCCATGCCGCTGAAAATCGCCATTGTGGGACGACCAAATGTCGGCAAGTCCACCTTGTTCAATCGGCTGGCCGGCAAGCAGCTGGCTTTGGTGGATGACCAGCCGGGCGTGACGCGCGACCGAAAGGAAGCTGAAGGGCGCCTCGCGGATCTGCCTCTGATCCTGATTGATACGGCCGGATTTGAGGATGTCACGGATGAGTCCCTGGAATCGCGGATGCGCCAGCAGACCGAGATCGCCATTCGCGAAGCTGAACTGGCGCTCTTTCTGATTGATGCCCGGGTTGGCGTCACCGCGATGGACGAACGATTTGCACAAATTCTTCGCCGCGCGGATATGCCGATCGTCCTGGCCGCCAACAAAGCCGAAGGGCATGCCGGAGACCAGGGATTGCTGGAGGCATGGAATCTCGGCCTCGGCGAGCCCGTCGGCCTATCCGGCGCGCATGGTGAGGGCTTGTCGGACCTCTATTCCGGTATCCGCGAAGCGCTTGGCGAAGAGGCGTTCGAAGAAGCCCTGAAGGAAGAAGAAGCGGAAGAACAAGACACGTTCAATCACGGTATTCTCGATCAACTCGAGGGCCTTGATATGGACGATCCGTTCCTGAATGAAGCGAAGCTTGAGGCCGCCTTTGAAAAAGCCGGTATTGATGATGATGCAGAAGGTGAGGCAATCGAGGAAGCCAAGGCGGTCACGAAAGAGCGCCCCATCCGTCTCGCCATTGTCGGTCGTCCGAATGCCGGAAAGTCGACCCTGATCAATCAATTGATCGGCGAAGAGCGCATGCTGACAGGGCCAGAAGCCGGCATCACGCGGGACTCGGTCACGCTGCGCTGGACCTGGGAAGGGCGCGAAATTCGCCTCGTTGACACGGCCGGCCTGCGCAAGAAGTCCAAGGTCCAAGAGCGTCTTGAGAAAATGTCGACGGGAGAGACCGTCAGGTCTCTCAAATATGCTGACGTCGTGGCGCTGGTCATGGAGCCTGAGGACTCATTCGAGAAGCAGGACCTTCAAATCGCCGACCTTGCCTTGCGAGAGGGGCGCGCCGTCGTGTTCGTGATCTCCAAATGGGACACGATCAAAAACCATGGCATGGCGATGAAGGAATTAGAGCGGCGCTTGAAAGAGCATTTACCGCAGGCCAAAGGCGCCGCGCTGGTCACCTTATCCGGTTTGACCGGCAAACGGGTTGAACGCCTGATGCCCGCCGTTGCTAAAGCCTATGATGATTGGTGCGCGCGGGTCAAAACCGGAGACCTTAATCGCTGGCTGCGTTACATGATCGAGCGTAACCCGCCCCCAAGCGTGCAGGGCAAGCGGATCAAACCGCGATACATGGCGCAAATCAAAGCCCGTCCGCCAACCTTTGTTCTGATCGCCTCACGCGGCGATCAAATGCCGGAACAATACAAACGATACTTGGTGAACGGCTTGCGCGAGGCGTTCGAGTTGCCCGGCGTGCCCATTCGCTTGCACGTCAAACAGGGCGCCAATCCCTATGCCGACAAGGCCCGGCGCAAACGCTAAGCCTTGTCCGGGTGCAGGGCTTTCCCGAGAATATGGTTGCTATTGCCAATGACATGGTGGCTGAGTCCGACGATCAGTGGATCAGGCGGACGGACAATATGCTTGTCCTTGCCCGGATAATCCAATGAGGACAGGAAATGCTGCATGCAATTGATGCGCGCGCGTTTCTTGTCTGATGATTTGACGATGGTCCAAGGCGCATCCGCGGTGTCTGTATAAAAGAACATCGCTTCCTTGGCTTCGGTATAGTCTTCCCAACGTTCAAGCGAGGCGCGGTCGATCGGCGACAGCTTCCATTGTTTCAAAGGATCGACCTTACGCGATTCAAAGCGCTTGAATTGTTCGTCCTGCGTGACGGAGAACCAATATTTGAAAAGCTTGATGCCAGAGCGCGTGAGCATCCGCTCCAGCTCGGGAACCTGACGCATGAATTCCAGATATTCATTGGCGTCGCAAAAGCCCATGACGCGCTCGACACCGGCCCGATTGTACCAGGAGCGGTCGAACAGAACGATCTCTCCAGCGGTTGGCAAATGATTGATATAGCGCTGAAAATACCATTGCCCGCGCTCCGTTTCGGTCGGCTTTTCCAATGCCACCACGCGCGCGCCCCGCGGATTGAGATGCTCTGTAAACCGCTTGATCGTGCCGCCTTTGCCAGCCGCGTCGCGCCCTTCGAACAGGATGACGATCTTCTGACCGGTTTCCTTCACCCAGTGCTGGACTTTCAGAAGTTCGACCTGCAGCTCGGCTTTATGCCGCTCATAGGTCTTGCGGCGCATCTTGGATTTGTAAGGATATTCGCCATTTTCAAACAGCTCGCGAATTCGTTCCGGGTCGTGTCGCTGCTGCGCAATAGTCGGTTTGGTTGGCGGCTCCGAGATCGTGTTCATCTCGGCCGCGCCATTGATTGCACCATTGTCTGCCATTGCGGCCTCCCCACCCGTCTACGGTTCTGAACCGAACCAGCCTACGGGCTTTAGCGGGCAGAAAAATATGGGAAGCTACGTATTCAATTGCGTTTGGTGGCACGCGGGTGGCCGCCGCTTCAGAGCAGGTCTCTTACATTGATGCGAGCGTTGTTGCGGGCTTCGCTGGCTTCGAGCATCGGGACGATATGGGCGGCGACCGCATCTGGATCAGGCAGCGTCATCGGATCCTCGCCCGGCATCGCATCGGCGCGCATCTGTGTGCGGGTCGCGCCCGGATCGAACAGATTCACGTTCAACGAGGTCTGCTCATTCTCGTCAGCCCAAGCAAAGATCAAAGCTTCCAGTCCGGCCTTAGAGGCTTGATAAGGCCCCCAAAACGCCCGTGGGCGAGGCACGACGCCAGAGGTCACGAATACCGCACGCGGGGCCTCAGAACGGCGGAGGAGAGGGTCCATGACGCGGATCAAGCGCCAATTGGCGGAGAGGTTCACGTCGATCACATCATCAAACTGACGTTCGCCGCCCGTCTGCAAAGGACCAATATGCCCAAGCAGTCCGGCATTGCCGAGCAGGCCGTCCAAACGCCCAAACTTTTCGGCGATGGCGTGGCCCAATGGTTCAAAGGCAGCGGCATCTTTCAGATCGAATGGGATCAGCGTCATTGACCCGCCCAAAGCCTGGATCTCGTCGTCCAGATCTTCCAACGCCTTTTTGGACCGGGCCAGCCCGATGACGTGATGACCGGCTTTGGCAAGGGCGAGACACGCGGCGCGACCAATACCTTGCGATGCGCCGGTGACGAGAGTGATGCGTTTGTCCATGTGCGCGGCCTAGCCGAGGCAGCTGGGCTAGTCCAGCAATGAAAGCTGTCTTTCTTTGCTGCTTTCATTGTGATCGTGATCGATCAGGCGGGTTGGGTAATCGCCGGTGAAACAATGGTCTGCGAAGGCAGGTGTTTCTTCGTCATAATCAACGCCAATTGCGCGATAGAGGCCCGGGACAGATAGGAATCCGAGGCTCTCGACTTTGAGATAGTCGCGCATCTCTTCCAGCGAGTGATTGGCGGCGAGAAGTTCAGAGCGGTCAGCCATGTCGATGCCGTAAAAGTCTTGATGCGTGATCGGCGGGCTGGCCGATCGGAAGTGGATTTCCTTGGCGCCGGCCTCGCGAACCATTTGAACAATCTTGCGCGATGTGTTTCCGCGCACGATCGAATCATCGACCAGCAAAACGCGCTTACCGTCCAGGACAGCCTTGTTCGGAGAGTGCTTGCGCGACACAGCGCGTTGGCGCCCGGTCTGCGTCGGTTGGATAAAGGTCCGCCCGACATAATGGCTTCGAATGATGCCCAGTTGAAATGGAATATTCGAATGTTCGGAAAAGCCGATTGCCGCCGGGACGCCGGAGTCCGGAACCGGCACGACCACATCGACTTCGGCCGGGTGTTCCATGGCCAGTTGATGGCCCATCTTGCGGCGAACGTCATAGACCGAACGGCCTTGAACAATGCTGTCCGGCCGCGCGAAATAGACATACTCAAACAAGCATGGCCGCACGGGCTGCGATGGAAACGGGTTGTACGAGCGAACGCCATCTGCGGTGATGATGATCACCTCGCCCGGGTCGATCTCGCGGACAAACTCCGCGCCCATGAGATCCAGCGCGCACGTCTCTGAGGCGAGCACATAAGCGGTGCCGATTTGACCGAGGATCAAAGGCCGCAGCCCAGATGGGTCGCGGGCGCCAATCAATTTCTTGTTGGTCATTCCGACAAAAGAAAAGCCACCCTCAATTTGACGGATGGCATCCAGGAAACGGTCTGAAACTGTGTCTTGGTCGCTGCGGGCGAGCAAGTGCAGGATCACTTCGGTGTCCATTGTGGACTGGAAGATCGATCCCCGTCGCACCAGCCGTTTTCGCAAGGCCCGGGCATTGGTCAGATTGCCATTATGCGCGATCGCAAAGCCGCCGGAATCCAAATCGGCATAAATCGGCTGAATGTTTCGGATCGCTGGCTTGCCCTGGGTCGAGTAGCGATTGTGTCCGATCCCGCAATGACCGGGAAGGCGTTCGGAAACGTCGCCGCCGAAATTCTCACCCACCAGCCCCATATGACGTTCGCCATGGAACCGTTCGCCATCGAACGTGGTGATGCCGCAGGCTTCTTGACCGCGATGCTGCAGGGCATGCAATCCGAGGGCAACGAGGAGAGACGCTTGGGGGTGGCCATAGACGCCAACGACGCCGCACTCTTCGCGAGGCTTGTCGTCATCATGATCAAACAACATTCGACTAACCCTCGCGGTCTGTTCGTGCGCGGATTATTCTGAGGAGGCTTCCACGTCAAGGTCCGATGTCTGTGCGGTGCGCTCCGCGAGCTCCGGAGCGCGGTCGCTGAGATAGTTGGCGCCCGCTGAAATGACTGGATAAGTCCTTGCTTGTGTTACGAATTCAGGAATTTGGTCCTGGTCCATGGCGAGGTTGAGCAAGTACACAAAGAAAACCAGCACCACGCCGCCGCGCGCAAATCCGAACAGTCCGCCAGCGACGCGGTCGAGCAGACCGATTCCATCCACGCCCTGGATCGTCTTTGACAGATTGGCCCCGAACCAGGCTACCGCGACATAGACGATCAGGAAGACGACGACGAAAATGATCGCATCGGGCAACCAGCTTGGCGAATTGGCGGGAAGCAGAGAATCCAATTGATCGACAAAGTAACGACGCGCAAAAAAGGCGGCTGCAATGGCCGCGATAAAAGCACCAAGCGTTGCGAGTTCACGCATGAAGCCGCGCGCCAGAGCCATCAATGTCGAGACGATCACAATCACAATCGCCACGGCATCAAAGGCTGTAAGGGCTTCCATCATGAGGCAGCTTCCGGTGCGATCAACTCTACTAATTCAGATAGGCGCTTGATCGGGGTGATCGTCAAGCCTTCTATCGCTGTTGGACTGCCTTCTGGCACAAAAGCTTGCTCGAATCCGAGCCTTGCAGCTTCTTTAAGCCGTTGTTCCATGCGCGAGACCGGCCGAATGGCGCCGGACAGCGCCAATTCGCCAAAATAGATTGCCTTGCTCGGCCCGGGCGTTGATGAGGCGGAGGTCAGAAGTGCGGCGGCTGCAGCCAAGTCGCCCGCCGGTTCTGACATGCGATACCCGCCCGCGACCGAGAGATAGACATCCCGCGCGCCGAGCGACACGCCGCAGCGCGATTCCAGAACAGCGAGCAGCATGGCCAGACGATTGCTGTCCCAGCCAACAATTGATCGACGCGGTGTTCCATAGGTGCTGGGTGCGACCAAGGCCTGAACCTCGGCAAGCACGGGACGTGACCCTTCCATCGCCGCGAAGACCGCGGTGCCGCCTGAGTCGTCAGCCTCGGTCGACAGAAATAGGGCGGATGGCTCCGGCGCTGGGGCAAGGCCGTATTGGTGCATTTCGAAAATGCCGATTTCGTCGGTCGGCCCGAAACGATTCTTGACCGCGCGCAGAATGCGGAATTGGTGTCCGCGCTCGCCTTCGAAATAGAACACGGTATCGACCATGTGCTCGACCACGCGCGGGCCGGCGATCTGGCCTTCCTTGGTGACGTGTCCGACCAGGATCAGGGCGGCCCCGGATGATTTGGCCCAGCGCGTCAGCTCCTGACCGCAGGCGCGGACCTGACTGACGCTTCCGGGCGCCGCTTCCAGACTGTCCGACCACATGGTTTGAATGGAATCGATGACGACGAAATCCGGTTTGGCGGCTTTCAAGGCGGCGAGCACTTTTCGCAAATCGGTTTCCGTGGCCAGTTGCACGGGGCTGTCGGCCACTTTCAAACGCCGCGCGCGATCCTGAATCTGTGCCGTCGCTTCCTCGCCCGAGACATAGACGGATGTCAGTCCATTGCGCGCCAGGCGCGCGGCGACCTGCAATAGCAGCGTCGATTTACCGATCCCCGGATCGCCGCCGATCAGCGTTGCGCTCGAGGGAACGATACCGCCGCCAAAGACCCGGTCCAGCTCGTCGACACCCAGGACGATTCGCTGCGGCGGTGCGTCATCGCCATTGAGCGCTGAGAAGCGTGCTTTGCTAGTGCGCTTCTGGCCTGATTTCGGGGCTTTCAAGCCCCCCGGCGGCCCGGACATGGTTTCTTCCACCAGTGTATTCCATTCGCCGCAGGCATCACAACGCCCGGACCATTTGGAATGGGCGGCACCGCAGGCCTGACAAACAAAATGTGATTTAGCCATGCCCAGTGGTTAGCGAGGTCCGCGCAATAGGGAAAGGGCAGTCTATGAGGAATCATGTTACATGTGTAGTAACAAAAAGTTCATATTGTTTTTCAATAAAAGTTATTGATTATCGATATGAGTTCGGATAGGGGTGGTGGCAGGGAAGAGAGACCTAGACAAACTTAAATTTGACAGGACTCAAAAAAATGACCCCTCCTAAAAAACTTGCCGCCCTAGCTTTGGTTTCTACCGCGATTGCTGCTGCACCGGCCGTGGCTGAACCACATTGGGTGCATGTCCAATCGAAAGAAGTCTCGATTAGCGGATATGATTTGTCTGATCGCGATGACGCATCGGAGGTTCTGGACCGGATAGAGCGGGCCGCGAAACGCGTCTGCACCATCTCTCAGAACCGGCAAACCGTGCGCGAACGTCAATTGCGAAATGCCTGCATTGATGACGCCGTCGATCGGGCGGTGCAGTCGCTTAAGTCGCCAACCATGGCCTCGGTCTTGGCCGAAACACGCGCTGGCTAATCTCACAACTGGACGCAATATAAGCCTGAGGGCGCAGCAATTATTTGTTGCGCCCTCTCGCTTTTCTGAACGCGCTGTCGCACTGTAATGGAAGATGCGGGAGACATGTTATGAAGATGCCTGAACAGGGCCGGGCCTGGGCTGAAATTCAATCCGAAATGACGGAACGCGGCGCTGGAGACGCGAAATGGCGCGACGGCCGCACGGCGGTCTATGTGTTCAATGCAGGCGAGGAAATCGCCGCGATCCAGAAAGAGGCTTATGCGGCCTTCATGTCCGAGAATGGGCTCGGCCCGCTGGCCTTCCCATCGCTCGCGCAGATGGAGAAAGACGTGATTTCAATGGGGCTTGGCGTGTTGCACGGCCCCGAAGGCAGCACCGGCGCCATGACGTCTGGCGGCACCGATTCCATCACCATGGCGATCAAGACGGCGCGTGATTATGCGCGGGCGAATGGCCGGGCGAAAGACCATGCGAATATCGTCCTGCCGCAATCGGCGCATCTTGCGTTCGACAAGGCGGCACACCTGATGGATATCGAGGTTCGCCGTATCGCGCTCAAAACCGACGGCACCTATGAAGCCGATCCGGTGGCCATGGACGAGGCTTGCGACGAGAATACGATCATGATGGTCGGCTCGGCGCCCAACTTCCCGCATGGTATTATAGATCCGATCGAGCAGCTTAGTGACGTGGCGATGAAGTCCGGGACTTGGTTGCATGTCGATGCCTGTGTCGGCGGTTATTTCGCGCCATTTGCCCGGATGAATGGCGTGCCCGTGCCGGCCTTTGATTTCGAATTGCCCGCTGTCCATTCGATGAGCGCTGACCTGCACAAATATGGCTATGCCGCCAAAGGCGCCTCGACGGTGCTGTTCCGCTCTGAAGATCTGTTCCAGCACATGCCGTTCGATATGAATCAATGGTCCGGCGCGCCGATGAAAACACCGACCCTCGCTGGGACACGGCCCGGCGGGGCGATTTCAGCGGCCTGGGCAGTGATGAATCATCTCGGCATTGAGGGATATAAACGCCTGCAAGGCGAGGTTTGCGCCACCCGTGAACGGGTCGAGGCGGGCGTGAAACGGCTCGGCTTTGAAGTGCTCGGCAATCCGATGCTCGGCCTGATTGCCTTCCGCCATCCAGATCATCATGCATTTGCGATTTATGGCGAGATTTACCGGCGCGGCTGGTTCACCTCAGTGACCAAAGAACCCCCGAGTCTGCACCTGATGCTGTCGCCCAAACATGCTGATTTCATCGATGAATATCTGAGCGATCTGGAAGCCAGTCTGCGGGCGGTTGAAGCCAGCGCCGACGCCGAGAAACTGAAGGTCGAGGCCCGCTACAGCTAGGCCCGCGCACAACATCTGCAAAAAAACGATTTCCCCATTGGACAAGCGTGGGAAGGGGAGCTAATAAGCCGCTTCCCTGTTTGGCCTGCCCGGGTAGCTCAGGGGTAGAGCAGCGGATTGAAAATCCGCGTGTCGGTGGTTCAAATCCGCCCCCGGGCAC